>ENA-OFCI01000336-OFCI01000336.1-metagenomes-genome-assembly--contig:-NODE-336-length-30167-cov-3.549814_pt1 | contig 30167 bp, 21 predicted proteins | sample MGYA00153391_OFCI01 | MGnify analysis MGYA00153391
CTGTAGCTGGTATCGCAGTAGGGGATTCGGTCTATCAGTCATCTGGTGTCAACTCACTGGTCATGGCGATTGATCCGGTCGCCTCGCATGCATCATGGATGGAAAATTTTCGCAGCACCCGCATTGCTGGCGTGGTGCAGCCCATCACGGCGCGCACACCCATCAATCCGGCTAAATTAAAACTCCTGAATCCGGTGCAAACGCGCGCCTATCTGGGTGATGGTAATTTTGCCGGCGCTTATGAAAAACCGGATGCGGTGATGGATGAGCTGTGGCAGGTTGCGGTCGAGGAAACGCGGCAGTTAATCGCCGATGGTTGGGAGTAGCGCAACGTTCTTTAGTAACACCGCCAAGAAATGAAGTACATTCGTCAAGCGTTAATTAAATATAAACATCTGCGCGATGACAAAAGCCATAACTAAGCACACTGCCTTGCTGATTCTGTCGCTGTTTTTTAAATGAGCCTGTATTGGTCTTTAATCTTTCATTGCATAAAAATATTAGTCCGGCGGGCGAACACTGAACAAACCATCCGCTACCCAGCCACCATTTGATGCAGTAATACTCATCATAAAATCTATATGCCGACTATCGATCCTGCCAAAAGCCATCTTGTAGAAGCCGCTCGCTACGCGTTGTTACGTCGGCTGGTGCCATCCATTTCGCATAACCTGACGGGCGCGCTGCAGCCCGTCAATATGATGGCGGCGATTCTTGAAAAACGGATCAAAACGCCCTCACCCGATTTGGCTTTATTGGCTAAAAGTAGCACCTCTCTTACCACACTGTCAGATGAAGCGATTGGCTCGTGCCTGGATTTGATGACCTGGCTAACCCCAAAAAATTTGCAACAGATCAGCATTCATGCGGGCATTAACGATGCTATCGGCGTCATGAAAACCGAGCTTTCATTCAGAGACATCAGCATGGCTAATGAAGCCATTGGCGTTAGCGAAGAAATACCGCAACGTATTTTTCGCAACGTTTTTTTAGCCAGCCTGATTGCGCTGACCGATGCCGCGCCATCACCCGGTCGCGTGGTGATCACAGCGCGCGTGACTGGTGATGAAATTGTATTGACGATCAATCTCACAGCAGTCGAAGGCGCGAATACTCAAGGCCAATTTCAGGCGTACCGCGAAATTGGCTGGGACGATGTGCAACTGTTAGCCGAAGCTGAAGGCGTAAGCTGTGAACACAAACCCAATCAGGTTGCCATTCGTTATCGGGTGGTCTGAGCGCTGAGTAATCTGCAGCAGCACAAGTTCTACGCGTGCTTGCCTGCAAATCATTCGTGCATTATTTTTGTTCCCCGGAACTGCTTGATCGTTTTTGCCAGCGCCCGTCCGATGAAGGTGTTTTTTATTTTTGCAATATCGAAATTTCCAAATTGAGGTCCCGGTAGGTTAGGTTTGGGGTTTACAAACAAGGCTACCTGATACTAACTTCAAATTTATGTACGGCGTCACGTAGCTAACGCAACCGATGCCTAGAGACCGAGACCTCGCGCTCTGTCGCCAAAAAAGTGAGACAAGAGCGGACCCCATCAGCTGCCATCTCACATGGATGGCGCAAGCCAGACCATTTAATAAAAAACCGAATCCAGTAAACATAGGATTCCTCAGTTCGCATGCTGTAATGTAAATAGCGAATTCGCTCGCGCACCTGATACAGAATTTTCGTCGATTGTAGCGGTGGAAACGCAGTGCTAAACTGCTTGTGTGCAGCGTTATTTGCTCGAAAAGTAGTTTTCATACCTATGATGAAAATCGTCACCGTGTTGTGTATTTATTTTTATACAGTTTAATGATGAAATTTATTGATTACGAGCGTTTTTTTCGCAATCTCACCAGAATGTTAGGGCGCAACGCGGAATGTTATGCGGATGCGGTGCTCCCTAAATTAAGTTAGGCTCATTCAAATGCGCGGACTGCTCACCATCGCTTTCTTGTTCATGTCGGCTGCTTGTCCGGCGGCAGACATCTTGCTCTTCGGGGGCAAATCCCACGATGTCTTCATTGGCTGCTTGAACTGCAGCAAGCACGACTCCGGTTCTGTCTGCAACAAGTACGGTGATCAAGGCTCGAAGTACAACGACAAGAGCATATGGAACAAGTACGGTGACTATGGTTCGAAGTACAGCGACTTGTCTCCCTGGAACAAGTACGCTTCGAATCCACCAGCAGTCGTTGATCGCAAAGGGGGCTTCTACGGCTACTTCACGGCAAACAAGTACCAAGACAAACGAACTCGAAACAAGGTACTCCTTCAACTCACAGACAACGTCGATTGGGTGAATGACGACCTTGAGCGTGCTCGCGACGCCTTCTGCCAGGAATAGCTGTGACCGGACTAGGCCCAAGCGTTATGGAAGTTGTAGCCGCGTTCCAGCGGTCCGTGAAAACTCAAACGCAGGGAGAGATTGATAGGTACACCTTGGCCGATCTGCAACAAGTTGATGCAGCGCTCGGGAACCGAGATCTAAACGCCGGGTTTCGAATCGCCATGCGACAGCGCATTGCAGACATGCAAACGTCCGGCGAACGAAAATACCAGAGCTGGATTCGAATCGTTGGCTATGTGGTCGCATTCGCCGTTGGTGTGCTGGTTACGTTGGTTGCCCAGTGGCTTACCAAATGAGCCTAACCATTCGCTGCAGCCGACGGCCTTCGGCCGCGGCTGAGCTCAAACGTTAGGCCAGGAGGTAGCGTGGCCGATTGGAATGACTACTTTTCCGAGTCACAGGGCGCGCTCCTACTCATCGTGATAAGGGGTCAACGTCAATTATTTTTCGAACCGCCCTGCCACCACTCAAAACGACTACGCAGCACGACGCAATGGTGCAACTGCCGGAAGTGGTTTTTGCGACGCTTGCCATAAATCCCATTTTGTTTGTCCGCTGAGCCACGATTCGGGTGTCGTATTCGTCTGCAATCCGACGCAAACCGCCCAAGCAAGGCGAGGCAAAAAATTAGCGACCTGAATTACCTGAACCACATGAACCGTTATACGAGCGGTGAGTCACTACGCTTCGAAAAAGTGATGCTCAACGATTGGTTTAAAAAGGACGTTCTTGCCCAAAAGTAACGATTGACCTTTTTCTGCGCTTTTTCTGATTTTTTCGATAAAGTCTAGCGGTGGCGGGCATTTTCAGCCTAAAAAGCCTCGAAACGCTCGCCAGTATTAGCGTTTTAGTGAAAACCCTGTTTTGTGCGTCGCCGCCCGAAGCCGCGTCACGCGCCCTGCGGTAACAGCCTGCCGCATCTACCGCCCTCACCAACGTTTGGACGAGTGCTCGGACTCGAACGTCTGGCAATCCACGCCTCGTCGCCTCTCCTCACCTCACCGGCTACTTCCGTTATTTTTTTATCCGCATCATCTCCGCGATCTCATCAAGCTTTTCCTGGATCGCTTTCAGAATGACGGTCTGTTCGTTGCGCGCTGTCGTGGCTGATTCGGCTTGATTAGCGGTAAGACTAGCCGCAGGATGCCGCAGTGCTTCGCGGCGCTGCATGATCTGCTGGCGAAACTCGTGGGCATTGATAATACCGGTGAGCTGCATATCATGAGCCTGCCCCTGGCTTTGCCCGGCAGTTTCGAATTTCAGCGTGCTTAACTGAAAGTGTTTGAGAATGGGGCCTTCAATAAAGGTGACATCCTGAATATTTTCCAGCGGGATGGTTTTTTCAACCTGCACGAGAATGCCTTTTCGGTAACGCAGTGATTTCTCGCCCAGCTCGCATTCCAGCTTGGCAAAGTAATGTCGCGCCCACCATTGCCCGGCACCTAAAAACCAGATGATCGCCAGCGGAATTCCGATGAACGTTATACAAAGTGTAAAGCCGATAGTGATCACCAGATAGGGGCGAATGAGCGGGTTGAAGCTGGCCTTGATCAGCTGCGTGTGCGTGTGGGCATGACCTAGATGCGCAGGATCAACGTTGCTGATAGGGTCTGAAAGGTTCGCAGAATTCATGAATTAAGTCTCGTGGATGGCATCAAGTAAACTCTCACTTTATGTTTGTATCTTACAGTCCTAATTCACACAGCGCACAACGCATGCTCTCCCTATTTTTTCTACTTCTTCAGCCGTACGAAAGCACTCTATGTGTGGCATAAGCGGCTTTATTGCGATCACCCCCGCCTCAGACTATGACAAAGCGGCCACGTTAAGGCGCATGAATCGCACGCTGGCGCATCGCGGGCCTGATGCCGAAGAATATGCAGAATTAGGTGCGGCCTATCTGGGTCATCGCCGCCTGGCGGTGATTGATATTGAAGCAAGCCGCCAGCCCATGACGACCGCCGATGGGCGCTACACCCTGCTCTATAACGGCGAGCTTTATAACTACAAAACCTTGCGCGCCGAATTGCAGGCACTGGGCCGCCGCTTCCGTACGGCCGGCGATACCGAGGTAACGCTGCAGACGATCGCACAATATGGCGACGCCGCGCTCGACAAACTACAAGGCATGTTTGCCTTCGCCTGCTGGGATGCCGAAACACAAACCCTGTTTACGGCGCGTGACCACTTGGGCGTGAAGCCGTTTTATTATTTTTTTGATGGGCAGGTTTTCGCGTTTGCGTCTGAGATAAAAGCGTTACTGGAGCACCCTTCCGTTTCGCGCGACATTGATCTGGATGCGCTCGGCTTGTTTCTGGAATGCCAATATATTCCTGCGCCATTAACCATTTACAAAAATATTCGCAAATTACCGGCAGGACATGCGCTCAAGCTGGCGAATGGCAAGCTTCATCAATGGTCATACTGGACTCCGAGCTACGCGGTGAAGCCGGATTGGGACGAGGCAGAATCGCTGGCCAGGCTCGACAGCGAGCTGCGCCGGTCAGTGGAATCTATGTTGATGGCCGATGTGCCGCTGGGTGCTTTTGTGAGTGGCGGGATTGATTCCAGTTTAATCGCCGCGATCATGACTGACCTGACAGGCAAGCCCATCGAAACTTTTAATTTGGGCTTTCAGGATAATCAAAAAGTCAGCGACACCACGCAGAGTGAGCATGTTTATGCTGAACGCGTGGCTCAACATATCGGGGCTAATCATCACGCGCTGATGGTCACGCCGGATGATGTACTCGCCGCCTTTGATAGTTGGGTAGAAGTGTTTGACGAACCGTTTGGCGATCAAGCGGCGCTGCCCACCATGCTGCTCTCAAAACTGACGCGCCAACATGTGACAGTGGCACTGACCGGCGAAGGCGCTGATGAACTTTTTTCGGGCTATAGCAATTATCGCAAGCGCGTAGCTGAAGAGCGTTTTACCCGTATTTTGGGGGCACCCTTGTCACCGCTTCGTGCCGCGATTCCGCTCATGCCCGCGTCGGTGCAAAAAGATCGCGTCATAAAAGCGATTGGTTTGCCGCTTGCACAGCGATATGCAACCATCCCCAATGTGTTTGATCGCGCCACCCATGCCGGGTTATTTTCTGACGCCATGTTGCACCAGCAAAAAACCCATATTGCGGACTATGCAGCAAAGTTTTTTGATGAATGTGATGCCAAGGATTACATCGAAAAGCTCATGTATGTCGATATGCGGCTGTGGTTGCCGGATGATTTACTGACCAAGGTTGATCGTGCCACGATGGCGTATTCGCTGGAGGCGCGGGTGCCCTACCTTGATCATCAATTTGTTGAATTTGTGGCCAAGCTCAATCCTGCGCTCAAACAAAACGGCAAGACCACCAAATATTTATTAAAGAAATTAGCGGAAAAATATCTGCCCGATTCTATTGTTCATCGCGGCAAGCAAGGCTTTGTAATGCCGCTATCGCCGTGGCTGGAAGGCGGGCTCAAGCAACATATGGAATCTTCACTCGGTATCGATGGCCTGCAAAAGCGCGGTTTATTCCGCGATGGTGCGTTACCCAATCTGTTGGCAGAACACCGGCGAGGCCGCAGCAACCACGCTGGTCGTTTATGGGCGCTGACTGTACTGGAGCTTTGGTTCAAGCGGCATCAGCCTGATTTCAAATTATAAAAATATGCCCCCGAAAAATAACTCACGCCCGCTCTCCATACTGCATACCGAAAATTCCACTGGCTGGGGCGGACAGGAAATTCGCATTCTCACCGAAGCACGCGGCATGCTGGATCGCGGCCATCAGGTGATGCTGCTGACCCCGGCCAGTGCTGAAATTTTACCGGCGGCCCAGCGCATGGGGATCCCAACCACCGCCATCGATATTGAAAAAAAACGCTTCGCCCCGCTATTTAAATTACGGGCGTGGCTTGCTAAACATGGCCGCGAATACGATGTGATTAACACCCATAGTTCAACCGATAGCTGGCTCAGTGCGGTGGCCTGCGCCACACTGGCCGACATGCCGCCCATCGTGCGCACACGCCATGTCTCAACCCCGATCAATAATCATTTTTCGACACGCTGGCTTTACACCAAAGCGACTGCGCATATCGTGACGGCCGGCGAAGCGTTACGCCAGCAGCTGCATCGCGACAACGGTTACGCGCTGGCGAGCATGACTTCCGTGCGAACCGGGATTGATTTGAAACGCTACAAGCCAATCGATAAAGCCGCTATGCGCGCCAAGCTGGGATTGGAAGATGCGCCCACGCTCGGCGTGCTGGCAACGCTGCGCGACTGGAAAGGTCATCGCGATTTACTGGATGCGATTGTTTTATTGCGCGAGCGATTCCCGGACTTGCAAACCTGGCGCCTCGTTATCATCGGCGATGGGCCGGAGCGTGAACGCCTGCACGTTCGTATTCAAGAGCTGAATTTGCAAAGCGTAGTGCGCATGGTTGGCAATCAAGAAAATGTGCCGGAATGGTTGTCTGCGCTGGATTTACTCACCCTGCCTTCGTATGGTGCAGAAGGGGTGCCACAAGGCATCATGCAGGGTATGGCGTGCGGACTGGCCGTGGTCTCCACCACAGTCGGGGCGATCAAAGAAGCGGTGCAGGAAGGCGTGACCGGTTACATTATCGCCCCGCGTAATCCTGAGGCATTGGCCGAAGCGCTCGCCAAACTCATGCATAACGATGCTTTGCGCACGCAAATGGGAGCGGCCAGTTATACCTATGCGCAACAGCACTTCGGCATTGATGTGATGCTCGATAAAATGGAAACTATTTTTGCGGAAGCCAGCAAAAATAACAGTGATGCCATGAAAGCAGTGCGATGAAAACCGCGCCTTTGATCGGTAGTGCGGAAGCGCTGGCCGTCAAACGGATTCTGATTATCAATGTAACGCGCATCGGCGATACGCTGCTGAACACGCCTGCGATTCGCGCCATTGCCCGGCATTTTCCGAACGCGGCGATTACGTGCCTGGGCCACGCCAAACGTGTTGAGGTGCTGAATCATTTGCCTTATCTAACCAAAGTAGGCGAGATTGACAAACGTTCTGCGCTGTATCGCGGGCGGCTGGGCAACTTGATCGGAAGCTTCACGGGCGAGCGCTACGGGCGTTACGACTGGGCCTTTGTCTGGGGCCATGATGAAGCACTACATCAATATGCATTGCGTAAAGCAGATCGGGTGGTGGGCTATGCGCAAAAAAATGCGACATTAAATAAACGGCTCTATCACGCGGCGATTGAGCCCAGGCTGTATAGCCTGCACGGCGTGGCGATGCAGTTCGCACTACCGCTTTCAGTCGGTATTGTGGCTAATGATTACGGTCTGGATTATGTTGCTACGGGCCGCGAGCTGCAAGCAGCCAAGGCACGGCTGGCGCGTGACCTTGGCATGAATCCAAAACCCGTCATCGGTCTGCAAGTCGCCAGCTTTCCCACCAAGGCATATCGGGACTGGCCAATTGAGCAATTTATTGCGCTGGGCGTGCGGGTTATCAAATCATATCCGCACGCGCATTTTTGTTTATTCGGCGGGCCGGATGATCGCGAGCGCACCGCTATTTTCAAAAATTTATTGCCGGACAACACCACCGTTTACGCAGGTGAGTTATCGCTGCGCGAGACCGCCGCGATCATGCATGAACTTGATTTGTACATCGGCGTTGATACCGGTCCAACGCACTTATTTGGCGCGCTTGGCAAACCGATGGTGGCGATGTACCACCCCACTCTGCCCAGTTCGCTCTACAAGCCGCTGCAACATCCAGCGCTGTATGTAGTGGATCATCCGCTGGCAGGCATCACTGCGGATGCGACGGTACCGATGGCCGATATCACCGTTGATATGGTTTGGGAACGGGTAGCTGACGCCCTGTCTGGCGTGACTTCGCGGTTTCCGGGTATGGCACCGGCGGGGATCAGGTTATAAAAATATCGGTTTAAATTTAAATTTAAATTTAAACCTGAACCAGATCCAAATCAAGCACGCCAGCCAATGCTTCACGGGCACGACGACTTGAAAAATAGGTTTCGATATTGAGTAGCGACGCTTTAGACAGCGCATTCCAAAGCGTCTCATCGGCGTGGCCGCGTATGACCGCATCCGCAAACGCTTCTGGCGTATCTGCCACCAGTGCTTCTATACCGTCATGCAAAAACATGCCTTCAACGGAAACCGTGGTCGCCACCACCGGCACCCCGTATTGCATCGAAATATTGATCTTGCCCTTCACGCCGGCCCCATAGCGCAACGGTGAAATAGAGAGGCGCGCACTTTGGTAATAGGGCGAAACATCGCGCACAAAACCGGCAATCACAAAATCCGGCGCGGCAAATTTTTGCAGTGAAGGCGGCGCATTGCTGCCAATCAACGTGGTGATAAGTCCTGGTGCTTTTTGCCGAATAATCGGCAACACATGTTCGCAATACCAGGTCACGGCATCCAGGTTGGGTGGATGACGGAAACCACCAATAAACAAAATACCGCTCCGCTCAGCAAATGATTTGGGGCCCGGCGTGGTGTCATGAATGGTGGACACAATATTGACGCGCACCTGAGGCGCCAATGTGTCCAACAGCGCTTGCTCCACCGGGCTGACGACAAGCGTAACATCTGCTTTCGACATGATGTCCAGCTCCTGTTTCTTCATCGCCTCCGCGGCGGCAATCAGGCTTGGTTGCGGATCTAATTCGGCGAGGCGTTGCTGACGCAAAAAATGCAGATCGACTGTATCGAATACCAGCTTGGCCCGCGGCGCAACGCGCTTGACCAGGTCAACATACTTCACCGCCACCGTAGCCCGCGATAGCATGACCACATCGTATTGCGCGGCGGTGCGCTGCAGTAACGCGCTGACGGATGCATAAAACGGATGCCATAGCACCTCCACTCCGAGCGACTGAATCTGCTGCGTATAAGGAGATCGATATTCCAGGTTATCCGCCACAAACGTGACTTTGCAGCCCATGCCCGCCATAATTTTAAGCATCTCAAACATGCGTAACGAGCCTGCATCCTGATCAGGGGTAAGCATGCAGGCATCGAGCACCAGCACCCGGCGCTTGCTGTAACGATCACGCTCCAATTGCGGTGACAGGCCATTGATACGATGCTTGGCAAGCACGTTGCGCCAGCGGTTCACAAATGTTCCCTGGTTGATAACCTGATGCTTTTTGATGCCTTGCGTTAAATCAGTGCCCGAGCTCTTGCCTTCAAAATGTACCACCACCGCACGCGGCTGGTAAAACACCCGTTTGCCAGCTGCGCGTACCCGAAACGCCAAGTCACCATCTTCGTAATAAGCCGGTGCATAGGCTTCATCAAAGCCGCCCAGCTCATTCCAGAAATCACGGCGAATCAGCAAACATGCGCCTGAGCAATAATCAACTTCGCGTAAATAATTGTATTCAGGTTTGTCGGCTTTATCGTTGCGACCAACATTCCAGCCCGAGCCATCGCGCCAAATAATACCGCCTGCCTCCTGTAAGGTGCCGTCCGGATAAATTAATTTACAACCCACCATGCCGGTATCGGTTTGGCTATCAAACACCGCCGCCATTTCCGCTAGCCAACCTTTGGTCACAATGGTGTCGTTATTCAGGATCACCAAATACTCGCCGCGTGCAAGTTGTGCCGCTTTATTGCAGTTGCGCAAAAAACCCAGATTGACCGTATTCCGCACAATGGTAATGCCGGTTACGGCGGCCAATGCCTCGGACGCCGGTTCGGGCGAACAATCATCGATAACGATGACTTCAATGGCAAGGTCCGCACAGGTTGCCGAAATACTTTTAAGGCAGGTAAACGTCATGACGTGCTGTGCATAGACAGGAATGATGATGGTGAAACGCGGCGCGGCATGATGCGGGACTACGAGCGGCGTAATGGCTGCTTCCAGTTCATAAATCGGCTTGGACTCGCGTGGAGTTTCCATACGACGTGTGAGTTTTTCATGGACGCGTTTGCCTAGCGCAACCGCCCCTTCCTCTTTCAATATTTGTGAAGCGACCGCGATCCGGTGGGGTAATTGCCGGGCGCTGAGCCGGGCATCTTTTGCGCGGTATACCCATGATTTAATAAAGTGCGCAACCGTTCTTAATGGGGCCGTCATGCGCCAGAATCGACTACCGTCGATTTCATGATAAGCGGCTCTGGCGACATCACGCTCACCTTCCAGCGTCACGCGGGTTTCATCAAGAGCTGCAGCCAATTCTTCCTGGTGGCGTTGCAGGACACCATAATCCGCCTGGGTTTGTTGTAGCGCTAAATTGAGATCATCAACATCCTGATCGCGTTCACGTAAGGCGATATGGGCGGCTTCGGCGGATTCTCTGGCGGACACAATTTCATGCTCGGCTTCATCAATGCGGCGTACTAACTCATGGCGGGCTTCGGCCTGCCCGCAGACCACACCAAGGCTATATAAATCCGGCATTGAATAAATTGTGTCTGTCGATATTTTTTTAGGCGGATAAAAAAATGCCGCTTTCAATGTGACTGATCGAAGGGTATCTGTTGCGGACGCGTTTGTAGCGGCGGTCGTGGTGGCAGCATTTGTGGCATGGGTGGCAACGCTCACCGCCGTATATTGTGCAAAATATTGAGCGGGTGAAATAGCTTGAGCAGTTACATTATTTTTAGGGATGGGCGGTGCGCTAGCGGCAGTGAGCAGCGCGTCATTCCAGATGTTCGCGGCACTATTCCAATCCAGCATTTTGGCTTGCGGTATCGTTTCAAGCCGTTCGATAAATGCGCCTAGTCTAGAGGCAATAATCGGCAACCCTGAGGCCAGCGCAATGCTCAGGGTGTATGAAAAACTCTCCGGAATTTGCGAAGGAAATATAAACGCATCGGCGCGCTCAAGCGCGACAAGTTCAGGCAAATCATGCTCTTCATAACTGCCGTGGACGGTAATCGGTAATGCTGGAAAACAGGACAATGGCACGACCGTTGGCCCCAACACCACGAACTCCAACGCCAGATTACGCGTTTTGGCATCAAGCGCACAAGCTTCAATGATACCGAGGCCCTTACCGGGCGTCAGACGGCCTAGCACGATAACCTTAACTGTAGGTACTGCACTGCCGCTGTGTTGAATAAACACTTGCGGATGCGGCCACACCAAGGTTTTAATATCGGGAAAATATTCCGCGATACGCTCCTGAATATAGCGCGATGGGCAAATAACCCGCGCAGCGGCTTTGAGAAGCCGATGCATCTGGCCGCGCCACTCATCGTTTGACAAATTCCACGCATGAACAATCCTGCGCGTCGGCACTACACCACCTTCATCCAGGTAGTATTGCGGCGTGATCGGGAAATGATCGTGCAGGGTAATGTCGAGCGCTGCATCCAGCGCTGCGGCCAAATCCAGAATGGCTTTTGGCAAGCCATCTACATGATGCAAATGAACCCGCGAAATTACCAACGATCTTAAAAACTCGACCAGTTGTGGATACTCTGAAGTGCCTGAAAAATAAGCGGTCAACTTTTCACTTTGCCTGGCCCATTGCAATGAGAGCACGTCCGGGCCAGCCGGTTTCAGGATCAATACCTCATGGGTATCGGCTAACATCAGCGCCAGATCCTGAACATGACGCTCAGTGCCACCACCCAGCGCGTGAGTGATAAAAACGACTTTTGGCAGCGTGGAGGACGCTAAGCGCGCCAGAGCGGCATTACGTTCCTGGGTATCGTGTTCAATGGAAATAGCGGAAACGGCTGTGGTCACGGAAGGTCACTAAAAAGGTAATGGAATGTGCTCGGTTAAGCATATATTCAAGCTAAAGATTATAAGCGAGCCCGTGATACTTTCATTTTGTCGAGCCAATAGTAGAGCGAGCGGAGGGGCGAGCGGACGCACCGACGTCGCGGGATGCGAAATAAATCCCCGACAACAATACCGTAAACCCCAGCAACTGAAGAAGGGCAAATTTTTCGCCAAATATCCACCATGCGAGCAGCGAGGAGCCGATGGGCTCGCCCAAAATAACGATGGCAATAAAAGTAGCCGGGATATGTTTCAGCGCCCAGTTAATGCCACTGTGCCCGATGAGCTGTGGCCCTAAGCCCAGCCCCAGCAGGCACAGCCAGGCAAGGCCTGAATAGCCTGCCAGCGGTTGGCTGGTTGCTAAGGCAGCCATCAACAAAGCCAACGCAGCGCTGCCATAGGTGAGCAGGATGTACGGCAACAGCGCCATCGTTTTTCGAAGACGCCGACCAATTAATAAATAGCCGCAGACCGCGAATGAACCTATTAGCGCCAGCATATTGCCCAGCAATGGATTGGTATCGCTGCCGCTCGCCGTCAAACGCGCATCAGAAGCGAAAATTAATGCGCTACCCAGAATGGCGGCGATGATGCCGATGACTAACCATTTGCCCAGCTTTTCATGAAACACCAGCCACGAAACAAGCGCAATCCAGATCGGATTGGTGGTCACCAGCGCGGTGCTGCTGGCAACCGAGGTATAGCTTAATGATGAAATCCAGGAAGCGAAATGTGCTGCCAAAAAAACGCCGGAGGCAGCGGCGAGCAGATAATCCTGTTTGCTGATTTTTGCGAGCTCCGCACGCGCATCGGATTTCAAAGCCACCACGACCACCAGCACCAGCGCAGCGATACCGAGACGCCAGGCTGCAATGGCCAGGGAAGAAACGTTCTCCGCTTGCGCGTAGCGAATCATGATTGCCGCACTTGATACCATCAGCACGGATAGACTTAGCACCGCATAGCGCAGCCATTTTGAATGCGATGATGAGTCCACGACAATCATGCGTTAGCCCGCGCGCCGTTCCAGCTTGTGAGTCAAAGCGCTAATCCAGGATTAAGCAAACGGCTGCTGCAATACGATGGTTTCTTCACGATCAGGCCCGGTAGATACCAGCGCGATCGGTGCGCCGACCAAGGCTTCCAGGCGACGCAAATAAGCTTGCGCGTTTGACGGCAGTTTGTCCCAGTCGCTGACGCCGACCGTGCTGTCAGTCCAGCCGGCATGGTCTTCATAAATCGGCGTGCAGGAAGCAATGTTTTCTGCGCCGTAGGGCAGGATATCCACCACCGTTCCATTTACGGAATACCCGGTACAGATGCGTAAGGTTTGCAAACCATCCAGCACATCAAGCTTGGTAATGCATAGGCCGGACAAACCATTGATTTGCGCAGCACGTTTCAAAGCCGCCGCATCAAACCAGCCGCAGCGACGTGGACGCCCCGTCACGGAGCCATACTCATTGCCGCGCTTGCGCAGCGCCTCACCAATCTCATCTTCAAGCTCGGTTGGAAACGGCCCTGAACCGACGCGCGTTGCGTAGGCTTTGGTAATACCCAATACATAATTCAATGCCTGCGGGCCGACCCCAGCCCCGGCCGAGGCTTGACCAGCGAGGCAATTTGATGAGGTCACAAACGGATAGGTACCGTGATCAACATCCAGTAAGGCGGCTTGCGCACCTTCAAACAAAAGCTGCTTGCCCTCTGCCATGAGCTGATGCAGTTCGGCTGAGACATCTGCAATCATCGGCTTCAGGCGTTCAGCCATCACCAGTGTTGGTTCAAACACGGATTCAATACTGACAGGCGCAGCCTTCAGGTAATGAGTCAATACAAAATTGTGATAATCGAGCACCTCAATTAACTTATCGCGAAACCGCTCCGGAAACAATAAATCGTTAACCCGAATAGCGCGGCGTGCGACTTTATCTTCATAGGCGGGGCCGATGCCGCGCCCTGTTGTGCCGAGCTTGTCTGCGCCTAATTTGATCTCGCGTGCCTGATCGATTGCCACATGATAGGGCAGGATCAACGGACAGGCCTGTGATATGCGCAGACGCGACATAACATCCAAACCTGAAGCGGTTAGTTCATCGATTTCCTGCAGCAACGCGGCGGGCGACAACACCACACCATTGCCAATAAAACATGTGACGTGCGGATGCAGCATGCCAGACGGGATCAAACGCAAAATGGTTTTTTTGCCATTCACGACCAAGGTATGACCGGCATTATGTCCGCCCTGAAAGCGCACCACGCCGGCCACTTCGTCGGTCAGCCAATCGACAATCTTGCCTTTACCTTCATCGCCCCACTGGGTGCCGATCACCACAACATTTTTTGCCATTTTAAAACCCTTTGTTTGAATCTATTGAATGAGTGTGTAACTAAAACGCGCGGACAGCGCATGGGAAAGGCGTGGGAAGTGCCGCGAAAATACGGGTGAACACACGAATTAGCCGTTTACCGATTGCCGGAAATTGCCAGGATTATCGAATGGGATGACTGTCCAGCGACCTTCTTTGTATATAAGTTGACGGTCACAACCAAGCTCATGGGTATGCGCATCATGTCCGGGTAGGTGCGCAATCACAACTTCACCGCCAGCACGCAATTGGTTAATGATTGTTTGTGCAGCCTGGTCTATTGTCAGCGGAGCCAGTATCGCGCCAGACGTAACCTGATCCGCAATCAGCGGCAGCAATGATTTTAAATCCATGGAGAAACCAGTTGCCGCTCTTGCACGACCGAACGCCTTGCCAACCTGATCATAACGACCACCACGCGCTACCGCATCTGATGCGCCTTTGGCAAAAGCCGCAAAAACAATACCACTCTCGTAATTAAATCCGCCTAATTCACCCAAATCGATACTGACGGCAATGCCTTGCGCCGAAAAATGTTGGGCGATAGTGCGCAGTTGTGCAAGCGCGTTGGTGATGCGCTCATCCTGAGGGAGTGCAGCGGTGGCGCGCTCCAGTACGCTAGCGTCACCATATAGCGTTGGCAGACTGAGAAACGCTTCGACCAATTGGCTGGGCAAATTAAGCTTGGCCATCCCGGTTTTGAGACTCGGCGTATCCTTGGCCTCAGTGGCCTTAAAAATATCGTCAGCAACCGCTTGAGAAACCTTGGCCAGATCAATAAGCGCACGAAAAATGGCTGGATGGCCTATATCAAGCTGCACCGCTTTTACGCCTACCGCGGTTAGTGCATCGATCATTAATTGCTGAATTTCAATATCGGCTTCGAGGCCCGCGTGGCCATACAGCTCAGCACCGGCCTGGAAGGGTTGGCGACTCTTGCCTAAGCCGGATGGCAAGGTGTGCAGCACACTACCAGCGTAACAAAGGCGGGATACGCCCTGGCGGTTCAGCACATGCGCATCAATGCGCGCCACCTGAGGCGTCGTATCGGCGCGAATCCCCATCGTGCGGCCGGATAGCTGGTCAACCAGCTTGAAGGTAGCCAAATCCATATCATGACCGGTGCCGCTTAACAGCGAATCTACATATTCCATGAGCGGCGGCACTACCAGCTCGTATCCATGCCGGGCAAACATATCCAGCGCCAGTCGGCGAATATGCTCAAGCTTTTTCGCATCATGCGGCAACACATCTTCAATATGTTCAGGTAATGCCCAAGTTCTCATCGGCTTCACTTTTATTTCATTTAATTATTTCAAGCAGCGTTTTTTTAACATCTGCCTCGTCGGCTTATTCAGCACTTTGTTCAACCTCAGGACGCAAAAACGGCGCGTCCCTGTTTAGGACGCGCCGTTGACGGATTATACGGAAGTTTTTCGGTTCTGCTGATTTAGCTTACGTTAGCGCTATGTTTATTGCCGCCCATCCTGCTTTACTTGCCGCTCTTGTTAGGATTTTTCAAATATTTAAATAAATCAGAACTGGGATCCAGCACCATCAAGTCGGTCTTGTTGCGAAAGCTGTTTTTATAGACATCCATGCTTCGGTAAAAAGCATAAAATTCCGCATTTTTGGTGAACGCCTGCGCATAAATTTTTGCTGCTGAAGCATCGCCTTCCCCTTTAATTTTTTGGGCATCGCGGAACGCTTCAGCCAAAATAATTTCTCGCTGCCGCTCGGCATCGGCGCGAATTTTTTCAGCTTCACCCGAGCCCGTGGAGCGCAGCTCATTGGCTACACGTTTGCGCTCTGAATCCATACGGCGATACACATCAGCGCTGATCTCGGGCACTAGATCAACACGCTTCAAGCGCACATCGAGCACCTCGATACCGATGCTGCGCGCATCTTTATCGGTTCTGACGAGAAGATTTTCCATAATTTTATTACGTTCACCCGAGATCACTTCTGCCAGACTGCGTTGACCGAATTCTGCGCGCAAATCATCGTTCACACTTTGGGAAAGCCGCACCTCGGCCCGGGCAAAATCACCACCCGTTGATACAAAAAATTGTTTTACATCGACGATGCGATATTTAACATAGGTATCAACTAACACATTGTTTTTTTCTTTGGTTTGAATACGCTCTGCATCCTTGCTATCCAGCGTCTGAATGCGTGTGTCGTATAAGCGGATATTTTCAATGAACGGCACTTTAAAATAAAGCCCCGGCGTGGTTTGGATGGCAACCACCTGCCCTAACTGAAATTTAATCGCCGCCTGCCGCTGGTCAACGGTGTAAACCGATAAAACCAGTACCAGCAACAGCACGATGAGACTGATAACAATAGCCGGAATATTTTTTTGCATAATTTTGATCTCGTTATTTCTGGATGTTCAGCAATGATCAGGATTCAGGAATGAGGCGCTCAGCGATTGCGCAGCGAAGTAGCCCGCGAAGGCTCAGTCGGCGCCGTAATAGTGGCTGGCGCAGCCGGTGCGTCTACGGCCCCTGCAGCAACATTCCGTGGGGTTGAATTATCGCTGTTGACAGGCGCTGTTGAAGGTGCCGTCGATTGAATCAGCTTATCGAGCGGAAGGTACAGCAGGCTCGCGCTCTGCATAATTTGCTGCATAGCATCAAGGTACATGCGCTCACGCGTGACGCCCGGTGCTTTTTCGTATTCTGTCAGCACTTGCGTGAAACGTGATGCATCGCCCTGTGCGTTCGCAATAACACGCTGCTTGTGACCCTGCGCTTCTTCCATCAAACGTGCCGCAGCGCCTTTTGTTTTCGGCAAGATATCGTTGGCATAGGCTTCGCCTTCGTTTTTGAGGCGCTCCCGATCCTGCTTGGCGCGCACTGCGTCATCGAAACTGTTTTGGACTTGTTGTGGCGGCTGCGCGTTTTGCATCGTGACAGTTGAGACCTGAATACCGGTTTTATAGCGATCCAGGATAATCTGCATCAGCGCCCTGGCTCGAGCACCAATATCAGCACGGCCTTCATAAAGCACAAAATCCATCTTGCTTTTGCCGACAATTTCCCGCATCGAGGTTTCGGCAGCCTGGCGCACCGCTTCATCGGGCTCGCGATTAAAAAACAGAAAATCTTCAGGACTCTTCAAGGTGTATTGAACGGCAAACTGAACATCAACAATGTTTTGATCTTCAGTCAACATCAGCGACTCTTCCGGGACTTTGGTCTTCTGATTATTGCGATGCCCCACTTCGATGGCGCGAACTTGCGACACATTAACAATTTCTACCGATTCAAACGGATACGGAATGCGCCAGCGCGGGCCCGGTTGGGTGGTTTGAGTATATTTGCCCAGGCGCAATTCAACCCCACGTTTACCTTCTTCTACAATGTAAAAACCACTACCCAACCACACTACCAGAGCGAGGCCGACGGCCAGTAATATGCCGCCACCCATGGCGGCTTTACTGGGACCACCAGTGTCGTTATCGTTGCCGCCTTGACCGTTATTGCCTTTTTTGCCGAACAAATTGTTGAGCTTCTGACTAAATTTATTGAAAATTTCATTGAGGTCAGGAGGGCCATCATTTTTATTGCCGCCGCGCTTGCCCCATTGCGGATCATTAAGTGACATCTCGGCCGTACTATCGGGACGGTCTGTCGCCGATAATGGTGCACGTATTTTTTTGATCTGATAGCCCAACCGGAAAACAGGGTAGGCCAGAATCGTCAATGGCCATAACAACGCACGTTTATCCAGCAATTGCAAAAGTCGCAACATACTTAACTCACTCCGAGGTGCGCAAAAGATTGCGCTTGATCAATCGAAACAACTTCATTTTCATAGCCGACCTGGGAACGCTCATCAAAATCAGACGCCAGGTCAGTCCGATGATGCAACATTTCTGCATATTCATGAATGGTGTCGCGCACTAGATTCATGCCGACGCCAGACATCGCACTTACACGCAATTCGATAATTTTATCACTCTCATCACGCAATGAAGCAGAAGCAGGCGCAAATAAAGTTCCCGTATCGAGTAGATCGATTTTGTTATACACAACAATTTGCGGAATTAACTCTGCACCAATTTCCGCAAGCACTTTATTAACTTCGGCTATTTGCTCTTCGCGTGCCGGATTCGCAGCATCCACTACATGCAGCAACAGATCCGCCTCAACCGCTTCGGTCAGCGTTGCATGAAATGCGGCCACTAGGCCATGCGGAAGGTTGCGAATAAATCCGACCGTGTCAGACAGAGCTACATTAATATTGGGCGCAATATACAAGCGGCGAGTGGTGGTATCCAGCGTCGCAAATAGTTGATCCGCTACATAAGTACCTGAGCGCGTCAATCGATTAAACAGGGTTGATTTACCAGCATTGGTATAGCCGACAATCGAGACTGAAAAAGTCCCCGCACGGCGGCGACTGGCGCGCTGAGTATTACGCTGACGTCCTAATTTTTTGAGCTTTTCTTTAAGTTTTTTAACCTTGTCACCCACCATGCGGCGATCCAACTCAAGCTGAGATTCGCCGGGGCCGCCACGCACACTAATGCCGCCGCGTTGCCGCTCCAGATGAGTCCAGCCTTTCACCAAGCGCGTCATCAAATGTTGCATTTGGGCTAATTCAACCTGCAGCTTACCTTCAGCAGAGCGCGCACGCTGGGCAAAAATATCAAGAATTAAATCGGTGCGATCGATTACCCGAACGCCAACAATTTTTTCGATATTACGAATCTGGATTGGGGAAAGCTGGTGATTAAATACCACAAGCGATGCATTGGTTTGCACAACAGCTTCGGCTATTTCTTCAATTTTGCCGCTGCCCGCAAAGGTGGCCGGATCGGGTTTATGACGCTTGCCGGTTAAAGTGGACGCAACCTTGGCGCCTGCACTTGATATCAACTCGCGCGCTTCCGCAAGCTGTACTTCAAAATGCACATCATCAAAATTAATTCCAACAAGCACAGCAGCGCCTTGCGGTGATGCAGAATCAGCAAAATTAGGTTTCATCGTTTTAACAAGAATGAGCTTTGTGTGCTCGTAGTTGTGCTCGCATCATAACGACGCGAGTACATTACCAATCCACAATCCAATTTCGTCACCAAGACACCGCCTGCAAACAATGCCTGGTAACGATGCTCAAACGAAATATTAAGTTTCGCTGGGCGCTTCAAATGGAATTGAAACCGCACGTGCTGGCACAACAGTGGAAATGGCGTGTTTGTAAACCATTTGCGTGACTGTATTTTTTAACAACACAACATACTGGTCGAAGGATTCGATTTGGCCCTGCAACTTGATGCCATTGACCAGATAAATCGAAACCGGGACATGTTCCTTACGTAAAATATTAAGGAATGGGTCTTGTAATAGTTGCCCTTTTGCACTCATTTTTATTCTCCAGCTTCTAGTTTTAGTTAACAACAACGCAGTAAATTAGCGTCCGAATAGTGATGATACGTGAACCGTGAATTGTTTGTTTTAAATCATTATGACAAAAACTTTTGACCGAATTTATCAACTTTTTCAACATCTCTAGCCCTAACACAGACCGGAAAATTTCATCTAGGTTCCTTGGTTAGCGCATATTGGCTAAGACGTTTCAATTTATTGGCCATTTTGTGCACCAACACACTAATTGCTATACGGATATGCAGGCGCAGCGGATGCTTTTCAAGTATTGAAACGCAAAATCAGCAAAACAGGTTAGCTTTATGCAAAGATCAGGCAAATTTACGTTTCATGCGGATGCGCCCGCGACGACGCTGATTTTCCTGACTTGCCGTCAACACTTGTGGTTTACGATTGGCGTAGGGGTTATGGCTCTTTTTTAGCTCTACCCGCAACGGTGTGCCTTTAAGTTTGAACGCATCCCGGAAAGTGTTTTCCAGGTAGCGAACATAGCTATCAGCCAATCCATCCAGTCCGGAGCCGTGAATAACCACAATCGGTGGATTGTGACCACCCTGGTGGGCATAGCGCAGTTTAGGGCGGTGCAAACCATTCATGGGCGGCTGATGGGCGGCAGTAGCGGCCATCAATGCGCGAGTAAGCTTGGGTGTGGAAAGCTTGGACATGGCTGCCGCGAAAGCTTCATCGATTGACTTGAATAGGGGCGCCAATCCCATTCCGTCTTTGGCTGAAACCGTGTGCATGCGCGCAAAATCTAGAAAATGCAGTTTGCGATCAAAATCACTCTTGGTACGCTCGCGGGTGTAATCATCCAGGTTGTCCCATTTGTTGATGCCCACCACCACCGCCCGGCCGGATTCCAGTACAAAACCCGCAATATGCGCATCCTGATCGGATACTTCCTGGCGCGCATCCAGCAATAACACCACCACATGTGCGTCTTCAATCGCCTGCAGGGTTTTAATGACTGAAAATTTCTCAACCGCCTCGAACACTTTGCCTTTGCGACGAATACCCGCGGTGTCGATCAATGTGTAATTTTTATCATGGAACGTCAGCGGAATATAAATTGAATCGCGGGTTGTGCCGGGCTCATCAAAAGCAATCACGCGCTCTTCACCCAGCAAACGGTTCACCAGTGTTGATTTGCCGACATTGGGACGGCCTACAATAGCCACGCGCGGCGTATCGGGATCGAGATTTTCTTCAGCATCCGGAAAATGTTCCAACACATCTTCTATGAGTTGTCGGGTGCCCTCACCATGTGCTGCAGAGATGGCAACGGGCTCGCCCAAACCCAATTCATGAAATTCGGCACAAACAACTTCTTCATTCATCCCTTCGGCTTTATTGACGGCAATCGCCATCGGGATACCGCGCCCCTGAGCATCACGGCGCAAACGCTCACCTATAATTTTGTCTTGCGGCGTCAGTCCTTGCCGGCCATCTACAACAAAAATGACGGCATCCGCTTCCGCAATTGCCTGCAGCGTCTGCTTTGCCATTTCATGCAATATGCCGTCAGTCACCTTGGGCTCAAAGCCGCCCGTATCGACACATAAATAGGGCTTTGAGGCGCCACGTCCGTGTCCGTAGTGGCGGTCACGCGTTAAGCCCGGCATATCCGCGACCAAGGCATCACGGGTTTTGGTGAGGCGATTGAACAGCATGGATTTGCCGACGTTAGGACGTCCAACAATAACAATGGTGGGTTTCATTTTTCTGCGCTTAATGCTCTCGCTATATTGGGAGAGCCGGACATGAGAACTGCTATGGAAACTGCTTAAACACGGGTCAGCACGACCGGCAGCCGTGCTGTGATTGCTGTCAAAATTTTCGAAAGGTGTATTCGAAAATAATTTTTAACTGGTGTTTCAGACTACTTGACTGAAAGCGCGTAAACACCGCCTTTAGCAGTCTGCACAATGGCCTTATCGCCATTTTGCAGTAGCGCGACAACCTCGCTTCCATCAGTACTGACGCGGCCAATCAATTCGCCATTTTCCGGTGACAATAGATGCACCAGACCAGTAGCATCACCGACTAGAACCTTGCCTTTAAAGCTTAATGGCGCACCCAGCTCACGACGTTGTAATTTATCCTGTTTCCAGACCGTTGCACCGGATGTTTTATCGAGCGCATAGACATTGCCCTCAGTGTCGGCCACATATAAATATTTGGCATCGATTGCGACACCATCTGCACTTGAAATTTCACGTGACCACAGCACGTTGCCATTCAACGCCTCCACACAACCCGTACGGCCTTGATAAACGGCAGCACAAATACGCGAATCATCCAGAACAGGTATCCCGGCCACATCGGCTACACGCTCAAGCTCGGTCGAACCGCGCGGTGTAGAGATAGTCGCTTCCCATGTGGGTTTGCCGCTTTCTGCTTCAATCGCAATCACTTTGCCGCCTGCATACCCCGCATAAATGGTGCCACGATTCACCACCACGCTGGCGTTAGTGCGCAGGGTCAGGGCCGGAGTAGCCCGTTGAAACACCCATTTACGTTTGCCATCGGCACGGTTCAACGCAAAAATTCGCCCGTCTGCAGTGCGCACAATAACATTGGCGCCAACGACCACCGGTGCCGCCAGCACTTCACCACTAACCTGACTTTTCCAGACCGAACGTCCGGCGGAATCAAATGCCAGCACCTCACCTTTATTGCTCGCCACCACAACCATGTTGTCACTAATGCCGACGCCGCCGGCCAAGGGAATGCCGGTTTCAATTTGGCTGACTTGGCGACCACCCTCGTCGGACAACGCCACAATGCCGCTCTTATGTGTCGCTACATAAATTAATTTATCGGCAAATGCGGGCGTAAACAAATAGCCTGCGGATTTACCCACACTGGATGACCAGACAATCGCAAGATCAGAGTTTTTTAAATCTGGCAATGCCGCCGGTTTTAGCTTGCTGCCGCTGAACAAACCGCAACCTGCCACCGCCGTACACAATATAGCCGCCATGGCAACACGAATTAACCCGAACGCTGAACTCGGTTTTGAAGTTGAGTAAAAAGCTGATTCCGATAACTTAGTCACTTCGTGATTCCTTTACTGTCTTTACCATCTTGAGCATTTTTTTCGCCGGATTTTGCATCATCCTTGATAGCCACTTTTTTACTTTCATCGGTGCCGCCAAACGCATCCAGCTTGGTTTGAGAAATGGCTTTCAAGGAACTGCGTGCGTCGGCTTTTTCAACCGCAATCTGATAGGACGCACGAGCTTCTGCGCGTTTGCCTTGTGCTGCATAAATATCGCCTTTTAAATCTGCCGTGACCGATTGAAACGCTTCATCTTTTGCGCCCTCAAGCGTCTTTAATGCGCCATCATAATCTTTGGTTTCAAGCATGACAGCGGCAAGGCGCACTCGGGCCAAGGTGCGATGTGTGTCACGACCGTTATCGATAACCCATTGCAATTGTGATTTTGCACTCGCAAAATCACCTGCCTCAAAAGCGGCTTTGGCAGCCATCAACTGGGCTTCTGTCGCCTGAAACGTGCCGGGGAATTTGTCGACCAAAGCGCTCACCGCATCAGAAAGTTTTTTGCTATCTTTGACCCCATCTTTGTTGGCAGCGTCTTTACCGGCAGCAACTTCTTCGCCCGTTTTTTTGACGCTCTTGAAAAGCGTTTCAGCTTGTAAGCTCTGGGATTTTTGATAGTAGCGATAAAGTTGTACACCAACCACGCCTACCAGCGTCGCCAATACCCCGGCCGTCACCCAATTACCCCATTTATCCCACCAGTCTTTGAGGGCTGAAATACGTTCTTGTTCTTCTAAATCATAAGTTGACATGTAAAACTTTCACTAATTACTAAAAATGGTTTAGGAGGAGCTTGCGAATAATCGGACGTTCAAGTGCTCTGTGATGAAGTGCTTCGTAACAATAAAATGGCTTCGTCAAGAGTGGCCAAGGCTTGCTCGCCGTCAGCCATGTTTTTGAGGCTCATTTTACCGGCTGCCAATTCGTCTGAACCCAAGATGATAGCAAAGCGCGCGCCACTTCCGTCCGCTTTCTTCATTTGCGATTTAAAACTGCCTATCCCGCCATCGGCAGCGCCGTGCACCGCAACGGCCAAACCGTAGTCCCGCAACTGTTCTGCAATGCCGCAAGCCTGAGGTTCAGCCTCTGCTGCATAAACAACGTAGGCATCCAACATAGATGACGAGGGCTGCCGGGTTTCCTGCAACAACATAATGACGCGCTCAACACCAAAACCGAACCCGCACGAAGGGGCCGGTTTGCCACCCATGTTCTCAACCAGGCCATCATAGCGACCGCCGCCAGCGATAGCTAGTTCCCAGTCCTTGCCGCGCCCGATAAATTCGAAAACGGTGCGGTTGTAATAATCAAAGCCGCGCACTAGACGTGGATTAACCTGATAGACCACACCCGCGGCATTGAGTCGTGATTTAACGCCGTCAAAGTGGGCGCGTTCTGCCTCACCCAGATAATCAGCGAGCTTGGGTGCCGCGTTGGCCAAATCTTGCATTTTTGGATTTTTACTATCTAGCGTACGCAGCGGGTTCGTATACAGGCGGCGCTTTGCGTCTTCGTCCAAATGATCCTGATGCGCTTCAAAATAGACTACCAGCGCATCGCGATGCGCCTTGCGGGCCGCCGCGTCACCGATCGAATTAATTTGCAGCTCAATGTTCGAAAAACCAAGCCGCTTCCAAAGCCGCGCCAGCATCGTAATCTGCTCGGCATCAACATCAGGACCAGCAAAACCAAGCGCTTCAACATCAAATTGATGAAATTGCCGATAGCGTCCTTTCTGTGGACGTTCGTGCCGGAACATTGGCCCCCATGTCCAGATACGCTTGGGGCCGTCATAAAGCAGGTTATGCTCAATCGCCGCACGCACCAGGCCAGCAGTCGCTTCGGGACGCAACGTCAACTTTTCGCCGCTTAGACCGTCTTCGAAGGAGTACATTTCCCTTTCGACCACATCAGTCACTTCACCCAGCGAACGCACATATAACGGGGTCGGCTCAACTATAGGCGTGCGCATCAGGCAATAGCCATATTGCTCAAACACTTCACGTGTGACATCTTCCAAAAATTGCCAAAGCGGCGCATCTTTGGGCAGTAGGTCATTCATACCGCGGACGGCTTGAATCGTGGCTTTGCTGGCTTGCGCGAGCTGCTGGGGAGAATTACTCATGCCGCTTGGTTTTTAGTTTACGTTACAAAACGCCTGATTTTACAGGTATTCAGCGTCGCTTCGCCACTTTTGGTGTCGGTCAGGCCCGCGGCGAGTCACAATCCATTACCTGCATGACCAACACTGAACACTGCACAGCGCCGTGCCAAGCCAAGCCAACCAACTATTTTTTACTTTCTACTCGAAAGCGCAATATGAATTTTCAGTGAAAGTTTAAATCCGTAGAGCAGATCATCATCGCGTTTGACTTTTTGCCACTCATGAATTGATCAAATATCCGTGGCCGCACCCGGGTTTTCGTCAGCAGAGCCGCCATTTGGCAGCATTTACAAAATAGGCCGAGTAGCACTTAAATCATATCCGAAAAAAGCACTATCTCGTTTATCCACGAGGATTTCGAGGCATTTTGTCGCCATGATCCCCGCCACTGCTAGACTTTCATTTATGGTTTGGCTCATATTTGGCGGTCATCTGTGTTTGACTTTGATCTTCCGGCTGCACTAATTTAAGTGCAACACAATTTCAAACATCAGATTAATCTCCTGCTTTCAGCTTGGCATGAATGCGCCGTGTGGTGCGCCAGACTGCCCATAGCACCAGCGGAATCATTGCGCCGGTGATGATCTCAGGATCGATTGGCACACCAACAGCTTTGAGCGCTTTATTTAAGTAGAGCAACAAGCTGATCACGTAATACGAAATAGCTGCGATCGATAGGCCTTCTACTGTCGATTGCAGGCGTAGCTGGAGTGCTTGACCGCGCGTGAGTTTTTCCAGCAACTGCTGATTTTGCACCTCGGTGGCAATATCCACTCGGGTCCGCAACAACGCGCTGGTGCGTGAAACCCGCTCGGACAATGAGGCCAGCCGTTGCGCGGTAGCTGCCACGGTTGCGATGGCGGGTGATAAGCGACGCTGCATGAATTCGCCAATCGTCTGCGTACCTGGAATCGGCTTTTCACGCAGCTCGGCGATACGCTGGCTCACCAGCGTATCGTAAGCGCGCGTGGCCGAAAAACGGTACGCATGCAGCGCAGTGGCACGCTCCACCCGCGCCGCCAATGACACCAGCGTATCCAATAAATCCTGATCCATGGCGGTCTTGTTTTCAAGCTGCGCGGTGATATCTGCCAGCCCGCTTTCCGCATCTGCCAACATCGGCCCCAGCTGTTTAGCCGTAGGTAAGCCGCGCAACGCCATCAGGCGATAGGTTTCAAGCTCCAGCAGGCGATGGGTGATACGGCCGGCACGCGTTTCGCTGGTGCCGGGCGGCGCGATCACCAGCATGCGCTCATAGCCGTCCGCGCCGATGCGGAATTCTGTTACCGCCCATGAATGCCCATTGCCCATTTGCGAAGCCACCACCGCACGTCTGCCATACCAGGTCTGCGCCTGAGCCATTAGGGCTATTTCATCGCTGAGATCGCCATTCACAATGGCGAGCTGAATGGCAGCTATCGTGCGCCCCGGAATATCACGCAGCCATTCAGGCGCAACCACCAAAGCAGACAGCAATTCCGGATCAGACGCGCCCACCCCCAGTAAGGCGGCGGCGGGCAACGGCTGCACGATGGTATAACGGGTAAATTCGGTATGCCGTTCCCATTTGACGGTATAGCCTTCAAAGCGCAACCGCAAAAAATTATTGTTCAAGCTATCCAACGATAACGCGTGTTGATTGGGCAAGTTTCGCAGGTGTCCACACTCTTGCTCTCGCGTTACCTCGGCGTTCAGCACAGCCACGTAAATGATGAGTGCTGGCAACCTTACACGCGCCATCGGTCGTGCATGCACCTCGTTATGCAACGTGACGCGCAACGGATCATCCGGCGGAAGCGCTGCCGCTTTCGTAAAAACAAGTGGTGGCATGGAATTCATAACGAATATTAAGCGTATTCAAATTCCAAGCGCAATGATTTACGCAAAACGTCGCGTTGATTTAGCAGCGCAGCTTGATGGCTTGGTCGATCATGTTAAGCCATGAAATTTATGCGCGCAGCACTTCTCCAAACCGCCAATGTGGTGGCCGCTCGCAATCTCGATGTTTTTATTCCGCAATTTACTGCTGTGACCCCGTCCTTTGCGTGCGTCTGAATGTGAATAACGCGCAATATAGGCAAGTCAACTTTGATACCCATAAATTGATCAGAAAGCCGCTATCAACATGGCTCAGAAATGAGTCGTTACACTTTTAATCGCCTAGAATGTGAATCGTTCGTTAAAATTCGTTTTTGTATTGTAAATAAATTATATTTTACCTTAAGCGTTTGAAATAATATGAAACGAGTACTGGAATTTAATGCGGGTTACGGTCGTTTGTTGAATGATCATGACGAGCCTTCATTACAAATTCTTTGCGAGCAATGCGATGACGTGGCACTTCAGCTCACCGGCATCCATCCCGGTGCCGATGCCGCGAATAAATTACTCACTGATGCGGCGTTGCCGTCTGCTACCCAGGTTCGGGGATCATGCATCGGGATATTTGATTTTTCATCATCACTCATTGGCGTACTGATCATTCGGCAACACCAGCCTAATGAACATGATTGGTATATTGGTTTGTTGATGTTCAAACCCGACATGCGCGCAAGGGGTTACGGCCATAAGGTGGTTGAAGCGTTTCAGCATTATGTTTGGGAACAGCGCGGCAAACGCATATTGCTGGCAGTCATGTGGAGCAATCCTCGCGCGATGGCGTTCTGGAAACGTCTGGGATATGAAACCGCACGTTCTCTGGAGCCGATGCAGTTTGGACGGTTGATGCAATCTGGCTTTGAATTGCAGCAACGACCTAACACTTATCAAAACTGGCCAACACCGACGATGCCTGTTATGCACGACCGAAGCGCATTCGAATAAAAGGTTAGCTGCTTCTCGCCTTTGCATAACTATGCACAACGCGCATGATTTTTTTGCGTGAATTCGAGAGCCGCAATTGACGACAAGTCTATAATGCGGGCTCCACGAATAATTGCCTGCTGCGTCAGGCCACACTCCATGACGATATCAATCTCAACGACTGCAGAACAGCGCAAAACCATTCTCCTGAATGAAATCAACCAGCTCATTGACTCTAAAGTGCCTGACAAAGAACAGGCTGCAGCCAAAGCTTTTGCGGCCAGCTACTACCGGGAAATGGACCCTGAAGATTTTACAATGCGCGGCGCCGCTACCTGGTGCGAGATTGCGCTTAACCACCTGCAATTTGGCCAAGAGTTTCAGTCTGGCGCTGCGAAAATGCGCATTTTTAGTCCGAAGACCGACGAACATGGTTGGACTGCATCAACTACGGTCATAGAATTTGTTAATGACGATATGCCGTTTCTGGTGGATTCAATTGCCATGGAAATCAATCGCCAGGGAATTGCCACGCATTTTGTGATTCATCCGTTATTTGATGCACTGCGTGACAAACACGGCCAACTCACCTATCTGGACAATCCGCATGACGGTGTAAAGCTCGAATCATGGATTCATGTTGAGGTTGAACGCATCAGCGATCCGGCGCGTATCAAGGCGCTGGGTGATGGTTTGGTCGCAGTGTTAGGCGATGTGCGTTCGTCCGTTGAAGACTGGCCGCAAATGAAAGCAAAAGTCGCTGAAATTTTGGGCTCCATGAGCGGTGCTGCAAAAGTGGTTCCGATCGAAGAGCTGGATGAGGCTCGCGCATTTTTAACCTGGGTTGGCGATAATCACTTCACGTTTTTGGGCTATCGCGATTATGAATTGACCGAACAAAGTGGCCAAGACGTGCTGAAAATCGTCCCCAAATCCGGGCTCGGTATCTTGCGCGAACCCAAGCTTGGCGGGGTCTCAGCGAGTTTCACTGAATTACCGCCGGAAATTCGCGCCCTCGCCCGCAACCCGCAATTACTGGTGCTCACCAAAGCCAATTCACGCGCTACGGTGCATCGCGTGGGCTATCTGGATTATCTCGGCATCAAGCGTTTTGATTTAGACGGCCAAGTCATCGGCGAGCGTCGTTTTGTGGGGCTTTATACGTCTAGTACCTATCACGCCAATCCACAGGATATTCCGCTATTGCGGCAGAAAATTCAGCGGGTGATGACGCGTGCCGGCTTTCCGCATTCTAGCCACGCGGGCAAAAATTTATTCTCGATTCTCGAAACTTATCCGCGCGATGAATTATTCCAGATCGGCGAGGAGATGCTGTTTGAAACCGCCATGGGCATTCTGCGATTAGGCGAGCGTGCCCGGACGCGGGTGTTCGTACGCCGCGATGTTTATGCGCGTTTTTATTCCTGCCTGATTTTTTTACCGCGTGAAAATTACAACACCGAGGTCCGTGTAAAACTCCAGGAAATTCTGAAACGGGCCTTTAATGGCACCAGCGCAGAATTCAATGTGCAATTATCCGAATCCGTTTTGGCGCGTGTTCATATGCTGGTGCGTACCTCACCGACTGTCAGCACCCAGGTTGATTTAAAAGCGCTGGAGGCCGAAATTGTGGCCGCCATCAGCCGCTGGGAAGACGGTGTATTTTTAGCGCTTAATAGCGCCCGCGGAGAAGCTGCCGCCAACGCCGCACGGCGTGACTTTGTGTTGCCTTTCCCGGCCGCCTATCGGGAAGATGTTTCTGCGCACGAAGCCGTGCAGGATTTTGCGATGGCACAAAAGCTGTCGCCGGATAATCTGCTGGCGATGATGCTCTATCAAGCAACTGAATCCGCCGCTGACACCCTGCACTTCCGGCTATATCAGCTGGGAGCCGCGATCCCGCTGTCAGCGAGCTTGCCGATGCTTGAAAACATGGGTGTCAAGGTGGACAGCGAACGTTCATATGTGATTGAGCGTCACAGCAATCCTGCGATTTATATTCATGATTTCGGATTGGTACATACGTTCAAAGAACTTAATCTTGCAAACGTCAAAATGAAATTTGAAGTTGCATTTGGCCGCATTTGGGCACGGCAGGTTGAGAACGATGGCTTTAATCGTTTGACCTTGGCGGCGGCGCTGGCGAGCGAAGAAATTGTGATGATCCGCGCTTATGCAAAATATTTAAAGCAGGCAGGATTTACCTACAGCCAAAGCTATATCGAGCAGACGCTCGCCAATAACCCTGCCATTACACA
>ENA-OFCI01000337-OFCI01000337.1-metagenomes-genome-assembly--contig:-NODE-337-length-30005-cov-3.496995_pt1 | contig 30005 bp, 32 predicted proteins | sample MGYA00153391_OFCI01 | MGnify analysis MGYA00153391
GGAAGGCCGCCTTGCCCACGATGAAGTGCACGTTGGAGTGCTTGTCGACGCGGAACTCGATCTTGCCGCCCTTGATCTCGGTCACGGCCTTGGCCACGTCCATCGTCACGGTGCCGGTCTTCGGGTTGGGCATCAGGCCACGCGGGCCAAGCACCTTGCCCAGACGGCCGACCTTGCCCATGAGGTCCGGGGTCGCAACGACGGAGTCGAAGTCGAGCCAACCGGCCGCCACCTTGGCGAGAAGGTCGTCCGAGCCGACATAGTCGGCCCCAGCGGCCGTTGCCTGCTCTGCCCGCTCGCCGGTGGCGAAAACCAGGACCCTTGCGGTCTTGCCGGTGCCATGAGGGAGGTTGACGGTGCCGCGGACCATCTGGTCAGCCTTGCGGGGGTCGATGCCCATCCGCATGGCAACCTCGACGGTCGAGTCGTACTTGGTGCTGGTCGTGCTCTTGGCCAGCCGGACGGCCTGAAGAGGTGTGTAGAACTTGTCCGTGCCGATCTTCTCGACCGCGGCGCGGTATCCCTTGCTGCGCTTCATTTCTGCTCCTGATGCTTGTGTCGCTTGGTTGTTCGGAGTTCGTGGTCGAACGGACCTGCGCTGGCCCTGCCACTTGGTTGGTATGCCGCCGGTCCCCCGAAAAGCAAAGGTCACCGACCGCCATACCGGAGATCGGGCTCCGCTCGCGCGGAGCCAAGGTGTAGCTAACCGGTGGTGACGCCCATCGAGCGAGCCGTGCCGGCAATGATCTTGGCTGCCTGCTCGATGTCGTTGGCGTTGAGGTCTTCCATCTTCACCTCAGCGATCTCACGGACCTGCTTGGCGGTGAGGTGCGCCACCTTGGTCTTGTGCGGCTCGCCGGAGCCCTTGGCCACGCCAGCCGCCTTCTTGATCAGCTCGGCAGCCGGCGGCGTCTTGGTGATGAACGTGAACGAGCGATCCTCGTAGACCGTAATCTCCACGGGAATGACGTTGCCACGCTGTGACTCCGTCGCGGCGTTGTACGCCTTGACGAACTCCATGATGTTGACGCCGTGCTGGCCGAGGGCTGGGCCGACGGGCGGGGCCGGCGTTGCTGCGCCAGCCTGGATCTGCAGCTTGATGAAGCCGGAGATCTTCTTCTTCTTGGGAGGCATTGTCTGGGTCCTTGTTTGCTGGGAATGGTGCGTGTGGCTCTAGTACTGCTGCTCAGTCAGAGCTTGGCGACCTGACTGAACGAAAGCTCGACCGGTGTCTCGCGGCCGAAGATCGAGACCAGCACCTTGAGCTTCTGGCTCTCGGGGTTGATCTCGGAGATGGTTGCAGGAAGGGTCTCGAACGGACCCTCCATGACCGTGACCGACTCGCCCACCTCGAAGTCGACGATCTGGGTCTCGCCGGCCTTTGCTCCCCCCGCGGTGCCGGAGGCATCGCCAGGGGTCTGAAAGATCGGGTTGAGCATGGTGTAGATCTCGTCGTGCGAGAGGGCCACCGGCTGGTGCGTGTGACCCACAAAACCTGTGACACCCGGAGTATGGCGTACCGCTCCCCAGCTCTCATCGGTCAGCTCCATGCGGACCAGGACGTATCCAGGCATCCGGACGCGGGTGACCTGCTTGCGCTGGCCACCCTTGATCTCGGTGACCGTCTCCATGGGGACCTGCACGTCGAAGATGTACGGCTCCATGTTCAGGGAGGTCACTCGGGTCAAGAGGTTGGCCTTGACCCGGTTCTCGTAGCCGGCGTAGGAGTGGATGACGAACCAGTTGCCCTCCTGGAGCCGCAGCGTGGCGCGGAAGGCGGCCTCATCCTCGACGTCCTCATCGACGTCTGCCGGCTCGCTCACCTCGACATCAGCCTCTGGTGCCACCTCGACATCGGTCTGCTCACTCACCTCGACATCAGCCTCTGCGGCCACCTCGACATCGGTCTGCTCACTCACCTCGACATCGGTCTGCTCGGCCGCGTCGAGATCAGCGTGCTCGGCTACGTCGACGCCCTGCTTGCCGTCGGCGGGCAGGTCGGCTGAAACCTCGGAGGTCTGCTGCTCGGACACGCTGATGACCTACTTCCTGACTTCTGGACTGACCGATCGCAGTGGCCCACGATCGCGTTGTTGGCTGGGGTTGGTACGTGCCCAAGAGCTACGTACCGAATGGGGAATGTTACTTACCGAATGCGAGGCCAATCAGCTTGACGAAAACCTGGTCGAAACCCCACACCAAGCCCATGACGACGGAGACGAAGACGATCACGACGGAGGTGTAGGTCACCAGCTCGTGCCGCGTCGGACGAACGACCTTGCGGAGCTCGTCCAGGATCTGACTCATGAACAGGGTGAGAAACCCGAAGAACCGGCCGACCGGGTTGCCCCGTCGTGGGGCATCACGGCGTGCGCGACCGGAGCCAGCGGTGTCTGCTGTGCTCGTCTCGGTCACAGTCCCTCATCTCTCGTTGTCAGGGGAGCCCGCGTGCCATGAGGCTCGCAAGACGCCACCGACGTCTGGGTCGGATCGGATAACGCAGGGCAGGAGGGACTCGAACCCCCAACCGCCGGTTTTGGAGACCGGAGCTCTACCAATTGAGCCACTGCCCTATGTGCGGTTGTACGGGTTGGCGCACAGTTCGTGCTTACACATGTGGTGCCGGGTGGCCTCGGGGCAAGCCTGAGCATCGATGTCATCAACCACCCAGTGGGTGAGCATACGCGAGGTCGGCGGCCCAAGGCGAACCCGGCTTCGGCCGCGGTGACCGGCCCGCGGACGCGCTCCACACGCCCTGCCAGCGTCTGGGAACATGGTCCCGTGACTGAGCCAGCCCCACGTACCCGTGTCTCCCGCCGCATCGGCTCCATCGCCGAGTCAGCGACTCTCGCCGTGGATGCGAAGGCCAAGGCGCTCAAGGCCGAGGGCCGTCCGGTCATCGGCTTCGGCGCAGGCGAACCTGACTTTCCCACCCCGGACTACATCGTCGCTGCCGCGGTCGCCGCCGCCGAGGATCCGGCAAACCACCACTACACACCCGCAGGAGGACTGCCTCAGCTGAAGAAGGCGATCGTCGACAAGACCTTCCGCGACAGTCACTACCTGGTCACGCCCGAGCAGGTGCTGGTGACCAACGGCGGAAAGCATGCCGTCTACAACACTTTCGCCACCCTTCTCGATCCGGGCGATGAGGTCCTGCTCCCGGCGCCATACTGGACGACCTACCCCGAGGCGATCAAGCTCGCTGGCGGCACCGTGGTCGAAGTTTTCGCGGGTGAGGACCAGGACTACATGGTGAGCGTCGAGCAGCTCGAGGCCGCACGAACGACCCGGACCAAGGCACTGCTGTTCTGCTCGCCGTCCAACCCCACCGGCTCGGTCTACTCCCCCGACCAGATCCGACAGATCGGCCAATGGGCCGTGGCCAACGGGATCTGGGTCGTCACCGACGAGATCTATGAGCACCTGACCTATGACGGCGCCTCATCGGTCTCCATGCCGGTCGAGGTTCCAGAGCTCGCTGACACCTGCGTCGTTCTCAATGGTGTCGCAAAGTCATACGCGATGACGGGATGGCGTGTGGGCTGGATGATCGGCCCGCGCGACGTCATCAAGGCAGCCACTAACTTGCAGTCGCACTCGACCTCGAACGTCGCCAACGTCTCGCAGCGCGCGGCGATAGCGGCGCTGAACGGGCCACTGGACGCAGTGGCTGAGATGAAGGTGGCCTTTGACCGTCGCCGGCGAACCATGGTCGCGATGCTCAACGACATCGAGGGTGTCCACTGCCCGGTGCCCACCGGTGCGTTCTATGCCTATCCGTCGGTCAAGGACCTCTTCGGCAAGACCCTCCGCGGCCGGGTCTGCACGACGTCGGCTGAGCTGGCGGCCCTGATCCTGGACGAGGCCGAGGTGGCCGTCGTGCCTGGTGAGGCCTTCGGGCCCAGCGGCTACCTGCGGCTCTCGTACGCCTTGGGCGATGCCGACCTGGCCGAGGGTGTTGCCCGGATCCAGAAGCTCTTGGGCGAGGCTCAGTAAGAACCGGCCATCAGTCGGGCCAAGAGTGACCCACATGCTCCCCAACCGACATAAGGTCGAAGCATGACGAACCAGGAGAACACGGGCCCGGAGTCGATGGGCAGCTACAGCCTCGACGAGGAGGACCAACTGCAGCCGGAGGACACGCTCGACGACCGCGGCGTCGACGATCTCCTGGACGAGGGCTACTCACCGCCGGAACGTCCTCGAGGGGTCGACGCGTTCGGCACCACTCTGGCCGAGCAGCGTCAGGGGGAGAACATCGAACAGCGACTCGCCCACGAGATGCCCGACCCGAACAACGCGACCGACGATTCCCTCGAGCACCCGGACCTGGTTGGCGGCGACGACCCGGACGCGATCGCGGCCGAGGACGACTTCCTCGGCGACGGCGAGGTGGGCGACCGGCGCACCGGCCGGCTCATGGCCCCCGACGAGGGCTCGCACGAGGACACCGAGTCGGACATGGTGGCGAAGGACGTGGGCAGGGACGGTGGCGGCTCATCCGCCGAAGAGGCGGCCATGCACATCATCGAGGACGACCGCTGAGAACAGGTCGACCGCTTGGACTGCTGCCCAAGGCGCACCTGCATCTTCACTTCACCGGTTCGATGCGGCCGGGCACGCTGGCAATGCTCGCGGACAAGCACGGCGTTCGTCTACCGGAGGCCCTGACGAAGTCCTGGCCACCGACGCTGAGCGCCACGGACGAACGTGGGTGGTTCCGCTTCCAGCGCCTCTATGACATGGCCCGTGCCTGCGTCCGCGACGAGGGGGACATGCGCCGCATCGTTCGTGAGGCGGCACAGGACGACGCAGCAGAGGGATCACGGTGGCTCGAGCTCCAGGTCGACCCGACGTCTTATGCACCATTCGTCGGAGGCATCACCCCGGCACTGGAGATCGTCCTGGACGAGGCACGGTCAGCCTCGCAGGATGTCGGCATCGGCGTCGCCGTCGTGGTCGCCGCAAACCGGATCCGTCACCCGCTGGATGCGCGGACACTGGCCCGGCTCGCCGCCCGGTACGCCGGTGACGGTGTGGGGCATGTGGTGGGTTTTGGGTTGAGCAACGACGAACGCCGAGGAGTCACATCCGAGTTCGCTCCTGCCTTTGATATTGCGCGCCGGGCCGGACTGGCCTGCGTGCCCCACGGCGGGGAGCTTCTCGGGGCTGCCGCCGTCAGCGAGACGCTGGCAACGCTGGCCCCCGATCGGCTGGGGCACGGCATTCGTAGTGTCGAGGACTCGCGCGTGCTGGATGACGTTGTGCGCCGTGGGGTCACCTTGGAGGTGTGCCCCGGGAGCAACGTCGCGCTCGGGGTGTACGGCACGGCGCGGGACGTGCCGCTTCGTCAGCTGGTCGACGCCGGCGCCAACATCGCGCTGGGGGCGGACGATCCGTTGTTGTTCGGCTCAAGGCTGAGCGCGCAGTACGAGACCGCACGGACGGTTCATGGCCTCTCGGACGTCGAGCTTGCCGAGCTGGCAAGAGGATCCGTGCAGGGCGCGCGCGCTCCAGAACCGCTACGCAAGCAGATCCTCGCGGATATCGAGGCGTGGCTCGCCAGCTGAGGTGGCAGGCTCAGAGTGAGAGGCCAACGAGGACTGGCTCGTTGACCAGGCTCACCCCAAAGGCATCCAGGACGCCGTCACGGATCTCGCCGGCCAGCGCCACGACGTCGGCTGCGGTGGCTGACCCCCTGTTGGTGACGGCCAGAGTGTGCTTGGTCGACAACGCCGCGGGCCCCGGCATGCCGTACCCCTTGCCAAAGCCGGACCTGTCGATCAGCCAAGCCGCACTCGTCTTGACCAGACCGTGCGGCGCGTCGAACCGTGGCACCCGGACGGTTCCTTCGGTGGCGCCCAGCCAGGCTTGTGCGCGGACCTGCAGCCCGTCATACGAGCCCGCTGACATGACCGGGTTGGTGAAGAACGAGCCGCAGCTCCACGTGTCGTGGTCCTTTGCATCCAGGACCATGCCGCGCTGACGGCGTTGGGCGAGCACCGCCTCACGCGCCTCCACGAGCGGCACCCTTGCCCCCGTCTCAACGTCCAACGCTCGCGCCAGATCTTCATATTCAACCGGCGTCGACAGTGTGTCCAGCCCGAGCTGGAAGACCACCTCGAGTACGACGTAGCGCGGCTCACCCTTGAACAGCGAGTCGCGGTAGGTGAACTGGCAGTCGGCGCCGGCAAACGTCTGGACCCGTTGGTCATGGCGATCCCACACGCGGACCGCTGAGATCGTCTGCGCGACCTCCTGGCCGTAGGCGCCGACGTTCTGGATCGGGGTTGCACCGGCGCAGCCAGGGATGCCCGAGAGCGCCTCGATGCCTGACCATCCCTCGGCCACCGCACGGGCGACCACATCGTCCCAGACCTCACCGGCGGCAACGCGGACCATGGCCCCGTTGGAGTCGGTGGACTCAACCGTGATGCCGTGTGTTGCGATATGAACCACTGAACCGGCGAACCCCTCGTCGGCGACGATGAGGTTCGAGCCGCCTGAGAGAACCAGCAACGGCTCGTCGGCGTCGTCAACCTCACGGATGGCGTCGACCAGCTCGTCGGTGGTGTCGACGCTGACCAGGCGCTCAGCCGGGCCGCCCACCCGCATCGTGGTCAAGCCCGACAAGAAGACGTCATGCTCCTCGCGCATCGGGTGGTTCAGTCGAGGACGACGACGGCGACTGCGCGACCGAGCACCTTGTCGGTGCCACACATGGCCTTGAGCTCAACGGTGGCCCGACCGGACTGGGCATCGAGCGCTGTGACGACGCCCGTCACCTCAACATCTGCGCCGCTCTCGTAGGTAACGACAACAGGTTTGGTGAAGCGGGTGCCATACTCCACGACCCGACCGGCATCGCCGACCCAGTCGCTGACGACGTTGATCGCCGAACCCATCGTGAACATGCCGTGGGCGATGACGTCCGGGAGCCCGACCGACCTGGCGAAGCGTTCGTCCCAGTGGATGCGGTTGCGGTCCAGGCTGGCCCCGGTGTACTGCACGAGGCTGTCGCGGCTGATGTGAATGGTCCGGGAGGGCAGCTCCTGGCCGACCTCGACGCCAGTCGTTGAAAGCACGGCGTTGCTCATCTGCTCACTCGCCTCCGCGGATCACGATGGTCGAGATGGCCGTGCATACCGGCTCGCCCGTGTCGGTGGACAGCTCGCTGCGGGTCGTGACCATCGCGTGCCCACCCGCTTGTTTGACCGAGTCAACCGTGAGGACACCGACGATCTGGTCACCGGCAGTGATCGGCCGGTGGTGGACGAACCGCTGCTCGCCGTGGACGACCCGGCTGAAGTCGATCCCGGCTTCCGGGTCCTCGATCAGCTGCCGGTCGCACTTCTGGGCGATCAGGATGGCAAAGGTAGGGGAAGCGATCACGTCGCGGTAGCCGCGGGCCCGGGCCAGCGCCTGGTCGGTGTGAACACCGTCATCGGCGCCCACCGCTTCGGCAAACTCGCGAATCTTCTCCCGGCCCACGGAATACGGGGCAGTGGGCGGGTAGGTGCGCCCCGTGAAATCTGTGTTGACGGCCATGGCGACCACTTTAGAACCCGCCGACAGACAACAACGACCGCCCCATCGGCGATGGGACGGTCGCAAACAAGCCCGGATCGCGAGCGGTCATTTGCTCGCTCTGAAGGGCGCCGAAGCTCAGCGGGTCTCGCGGTGCGTCGTCTGCTTGGAGCAGCGCGGGCAGAACTTGGCCAGCTCCAACCGGTCAGGGTTGTTGCGGCGGTTCTTCTTGGTGATGTAGTTGCGGTCCTTGCAGTCCACACAAGCCATCGTGATCTTGGGGCGGACGTCGGCGCTCTTGCTAGCCACGGGGGTAAACCTGCTCTCGGAACTGAGGGTAGAACTGAAGCGAACCTGAAAGATCTGGGTGGTCGCACGCTCCCGCGCGGCGACGCCCAAGAATAGGTGATGTCAGGGGCAAAACCGAAATCGGGTCGGTAGCGGGAGCGGGACTTGAACCCGCGACACCACGATTATGAGTCGTGTGCTCTAACCACCTGAGCTACCCCGCCAGGGGCATCCGAAAACATGCAGGCCGCCGCCAGCTGACGCTGAGGGCGGCCACCCAGGCTCCGAATGGAGCCCCCAAACGGAATCGAACCGTTGACCTTCTCCTTACCATGGAGACGCTCTACCGTCTGAGCTATAGGGGCATCCGGACGACAGGTTCCGCCCGGTGATGCGTCGAAAAGATACACGCTCACCGGGCCAGACCTGAAATCAGGGGTTGATCTGCACCGTCGCCCCGTTCGACACGAGCTTCCAGTCGATCTTGGCGAACGCCGGCGGGTCGATGACTTTGTGGCTCGTGACCCAGTCGATGATCAGCTGACGGATCTCCTGCTGGGCGTTGTGCACCACCGGGGCGGTTGTGACATCGGGGAACCCGCCGCCGCCGGACTGGCGATAGTTGTTGATCGCCACGACAAACTTCGCCACAGGATCGATCGGCTTGCCGGCATAGGCCAGGTTGAAGATCCGCGACCCGACAGGCTGAGCGACGTCGATGTCATAGGTCAGCGGCGCGTCCAGGCCACCCATGACGTCGTAGTTGTAGTCGGGCGTGCCGTTGGGCGCCACAACCGTGGCCGCATTGGTGAGCTGTTCCGGGGTGAACGGGCCGGTGCTGGTGACGTGCTTGAAGTATTCAGCCGACTTCTCGAGGTAGGCCTTGACCTCCGCACCCGTGAAGGTGATACCGAGCAGCGTGTTGTCAAAGATGTAGAGGCCCGCGACGTCGCGCACGCTGACCGGACCGGCCGGGATCGCTGCGGCGCGGTTGAACGGCGCGGCGATCGAGAGGACCGGCAGCGCGGCTGCCGCGGTGCCGGCGAGTGCCGTTCGTACCGCCTCAGCCTGCACCAGGTTGATGAAGTCCAGGGCCGCGGTGTCCTCGTAGCGGGCTGTGGCGCACGACATGGCCTCAGTGCAGCTGCCGATCACCGTGTTGACGTAGGTGACGACCCTGGCGTGGTCTGCCGTCAGCAGCTTGACCACCTCCGGGTCTTCGGGGACGGTGTTGCTGTTAAGCACGCTTGACTTGACGCTCTGCACCACCCAAAGCCCACGCACCTTGAGCAGCGACAGGTCGATGAGGGACAGGCGCATCCCCCAGCGCAGCGGCTCGGTCAGCACGACCTCGCGACGGGTCTCCAGATTGGTGACCCGTTTCTCGGTGATCTCTTGGTGCGCATGGCCGACCAGGATCGCGTCGATCCCCGGGACCTGTTCCGCCACGAGCGTTGCGGCGTTCTCCGGGTAGGGCAGCGCATCGCCGTACGACGAGGATGTGTCGGCGCCCGAGTGCGCGGCCACGATGACGACGTCCACGCCAGCAGACCGCATCCGCGGCACCCAGATCTTGGCCTGCTCGACCAGCCCGGGGAAGGTCATCTTGCCCTGGACGTTGGCCTTGTCCCAGATGGCGATGCCGGGGTTGGTCAGACCGAGGATGCCGACCCGGATCGGCTGCTCACCCTTGACCTTCACGGTCTTGATGACGTACGGCGCGAAGGCAGGCAGCCGGGTCGCACTGTCGATCGCGTTGGCGCCGAGCAGGGGGAAGTCCAGCTGGGCGGCGAAGGCGCGTAACAGGGGGATGCCGTAGTTGAACTCGTGGTTACCCAGGGCGGCAGCGTCGTAGCCGATGTGGTTCATGGCCGCGGCCATCGGGTGCACGTGACCATCGGTGATCGGGGCGATGCGTGCGAAGTAGTAGGCCAGCGGTGTCCCCTGGATCGTGTCGCCCGCGTCGATCATCAGCGTGTGGTCACGGCCTCGCTGGACCCGCAGGGCCTCGACGAGCGTTGCCACCTTGGCCAGGCCGATGTCGTTCTTTGCCTTGTCGTCGTACTCGGCGTTCTTGAAGTAGTCCCAGTTGAACACCGTGCCGTGCAGATCAGTCGTGCCCATGATGGTCAGCTTGACGGGAGCTCCCGGACGTCGGGGGGTTAGAGGCTTCGAGGCCTCGGCCGAGCTCATGCCGGCTGCGGTGAGCACTCCTGCTGCCGCGACGCTGGTCAAGATGGTGCGGCGGCTGATGGGTGTTGGCACGGGACCCTCCTTCATTGACGGCCCTCGTGGGGCCTTTTGGGATAAATGTCGGATATGTATCGCAGGCTAGCCCCGTCGACAAAGTGCTTGGGCGGGGGGACCGACAACAGCAGCGGGCCCCGGATGATCGTGAAAATCTCGCGGTCCTCGCAGGGCAACTTCCTGGTGAGGCTCCTGGCTGTACTCCGTCGCTCGCGGTCCCATAACGTAGAGCCGTACGCGCCCCAGACCAGAACGGAACGTGAATGGCAAACGACAGCCAGACCGAGGAGGGTGTGACTGAAGTCGGCGCGTTGGAGCATGGTCTCGCCAAGCTGCACCCCCACGAGCCGAGCGAGATCACCTTCGACGAGCAGTACTACCCGGCGCGCCCGCGGCACCTGCGACCCAAGGCCCGTCTGCGCGGCGCGCAGTTCTCCCGTCTGGAGCGGCTTGGCGAACCGGTCGGTTCGAACCCGGCATACGTCGCGTGGCTGCGGGAGGAGTCGATGCTGGGCGACGCCAATGTCATCGCGAGGCAGTTCTCCGGCCAGGGCAGCATGTTCCAGAACCCCTTTGCCAAACCCGACCCGCGCGCGGCAATCCAAACAGCATCAGTCTGGTTCACGGCATACCCCATCTCGGTCCTGGGCAGGCCCGGGTGCTCCTTCCTCGCCACCCTCGGTGACCCTGAGCTGTGGGAAGTGTTTCACCAGATCGGGATCCAGGGCCTGCACACCGGTCCGGTCAAACGAGCGGGCGGTATCCGCGGCTGGTCGCCGACCCCGAGCGTGGATGGGCACTTCGACCGGATCAGCACCCAGATCGACCCGGCGTTCGGCACGGAGGCCGAGTTCCGGACCATGTGCGACGTCGCGGGCGAATACGACGGGACCATCATCGACGACATCGTTCCCGGACATACGGGCAAGGGCGCCGACTTCCGGCTGGCGGAGATGAAGGTGGGGGAATACCCGGGCATATATCACATGGTCGAGATTGACGCATCGGACTGGCATCTCCTGCCAGAGGTCCCGGTGGGCCGCGACTCGACAAACATCGGTCTCGAGACGGAGGAGCAGCTCGGGAAGGCTGGCTACATCATCGGCAAGCTCCAGCGGGTGATCTTCCAGCAGCCCGGGGTGAAGGACACGAACTGGAGCACCACCGCGCCGGTCACGGGTCCCGATGGCGTCGAGCGCAGGTGGGTTTATCTGCACTACTTCAAGCAGGGCCAGCCCACCGTCAACTGGCTCGATCCGACCTTCGCCGGGGTTCGGATGGTCATCGGTGATGCGCTGCACTCGCTCAGCGATCTCGGGTCGGGCGCCCTGCGCCTCGATGCCAACGGCTTCCTCGGCGTCGAGAAGAGTGCTGTGGGGCTTCCCGCCTGGTCCGAGGGCCACCCCCTCTCGGAGGCGGCGAACCAGCTGATCGCCAGCATGGTCCGCAAGGTCGGTGGCTTCACCTTCCAGGAGCTGAACCTCACCATCGACGACATCAAGATCACCTCCGAGGCCGGCACCGATCTGTCGTACGACTTCATCAACCGACCCGCCTACCAGCATGCGCTGGCAATGGCGGACACCGAGTTCCTCCGGCTGACCCTCAACGCCTCCCTGACGCTCGGGGTCAACCCGGTCCAGCTGGTCCACGCCCTGCAGAACCATGACGAGCTGACCTACGAGCTCGTCCACTTCGCCACAGCTCATAGGGATGACCTCTACGTCTACCACGGTGACGAGATCACCGGCGGTGAGCTTGCAAAGACGATTCGTCAGGACCTTATCGATCGCCTGACGGGCGAGTCAGCCCCGTACAACCTGATCTTCACGACCAACGGCATCGCCTCTACGACCGGCACGGTGATCGCCGCCGCCCTTGGTTACGCGAGGATCGACAACCTCAGTGATGAGCAGATCCACAGGATCAGGCAGGCGCACCTGCTGCTGGCCATGTTCAACTCGCTCCAACCGGGAGTGTTCTCCATCTCCGGTTGGGATCTGCTCGGCATGCTGACCGTCAACCCCGACAAGATCGGGCCACTCCTGGAGACCGGTGACACCCGGTGGATCCACCGATCCAGCTACGACCTGATGGGGTTCAACGACTCTGAGCAGCCCACAACCGGGATGCCTGAGGCAGTGAGCATGTACGGTCCGCTGCCCGACCAGCTCAGGGATCCAGACTCGTTCGTCTCGCAGCTTCGCCGCATCCTCCGCATCCGCAGGCGCTATGGCATTGCCACAAGCACGCAGGTCGACGTGCCGGAGGTGTCGAACAAGGCGATGCTTGTCATGGTGCACGAGCTCAGCCATCCCGGAAAACACCAGGTCACGGTCCTGAACTTCGCGCCGGACGAGATCGTCGGGACGATCAACTCATCCCATCTGGTCCCCAGGTCGGTGGTGATCGACATGTTCACCGATGAGGTTCTGGGCGAGGTGGACGACCTCCACAGCTTCAGCATCGCCCTGGAAGGCCACCAAGGCAGATCCCTGTTCGTCTCACAACCAGCAGGTGCCCAACCGTCGGCATGACACTGATCCCTTTGACGAGCGCGGAGTCGGATCGATCGGACCTTGTCAACCAGGCGAGCCACCAGCCTTTTCGTAGGACCACAGCTCACTGCTCATGGCGACCTGCGGTGGCGCGGGCTGGCCGGCTGGTGCCGACTCACTGCGGTGGCCCGACCCGAAGGCCGACGAGCTCACCCAGGACTGGAACGACTCATCGTCAGCCCATCGGGTGATGACCAGCCACGTGTTGCGGTCGTCGGTCGGTTTGAGCAGCTCGAAGCCTTCGAAGCCGGGTTGGTCGTCGACTGCACCTGCGCGTGCTGAGAACCGGCGAGCCAGCTCGTCACCGCTGTCAGCGGGCACCGTGATCGCATTGATCTTGATGATGGTCATCAGAACTCCCCGTTGACGAGCCCCATGACTTCGATCCGCCAGTCGGCAAAGCTCATCTCCGGCTCGCGCGCCCGCAGTGAGGCGAGGGCCTGCTCACGGGTCGGCTCGCCGCCCAGGGCCACGGCCGCAATGTGCTCAGCCGACTCGTCGTGGGGTAGCACCCGGACCCGGATCCGGGTCGCCGACTTGTCGGCCTGGATGGCATGAGCAAGAACGTCTAGCAACGCCAGCCGGGCGCTCTGGTCGTCGGGGGCAGTTGCCTCCACCGGGGTGTTGCCCCCAACCAGGACCACCCGCCCACCGTCTGACATCGCGGGCAGGATCGTCGACGAGGCGGTAAACCGGGAGATCAAACCGTCCTCCAGGAAGTTGCGCACACGTTCGATGACGGCTTTACCGCGCGCAGCGACCTGCACCGGGAGCTGCACGTAGCAGTCCACAGAACCGGGCGGTATACCTGCGAGGGCCGCCTCCAGCTTTCCGAGGTCATCGACCGCAGTCACCTCCGCGCCCGCGTCCCTCAGTGCCGCCGACACCGCCACCACCCGCTCAGCCGCTCCCGTAACCACTACCTTCGAGCCCACGGTCTCTCCCCTCTCAGTCGCGTTTAGCAGATGGTAGCGAACGATGGTTCGTCCAACGGATCGCGCACCGTCCTGACCGCTCTGTGACGTACCTGAAAGACAGGCATCGCCAAGTCGAAACGGCGGCCTTGATGTCGAGCACAGCCCTGGCCCAGTGGGCTGTATGCCTCGACGGCGATCCCGTGGACGCGCGTCATCGAGGTATTGGTCAATGACGTCAACCCTGAGGGAGTTGCGGCTGGCTTCGAAGGCTTCGGCCGCGGCGCCATGCTCTCCGTTGCGCAGCTTGGTGGTGATGAAGATTTCTTCTCGCGCAATTCCGGCGGCTGCGATCGCAGCGCCCATGCCTGCTTCGTTGCCGTAGGCGGCGACCGTGTCGATGTGCCGGCAACCGGCTTCCAGCGCAGCTTCCACCACGCGCTGCGTCTGATCCTGCGGGACCTGGAAGACGCCGAAGCCGAGCTGGGGAATACTGACCCCGTTGTTCAGCGTCAGGTGAGGGACGGTGACCATGACACGAGCCGAACGGGCTCCAGCCTCCTCGCGATGTACGCCGCGTCTCGCTACCAGCTCGCGTCCACCACGCAGCGCGAGCAAAAGCGTAGTCAGAAGTCGGTGGGTCCTTGTGAGAACTCCGAGATTCGCCTCACCTCCGATCGGTATAGTCACGACATGACCTTGTTCGTGGCGAGCAGCTCCTCCAGGTCGATTCAGCGGCATGCCCCGCTGAAGTGAGACGCCCCCGCCGAGCAAGGGGCCGCTGGTTGGCCGGCGCAGTAGCTGTTGCCCTCGTCGCGGGGGGCGCGATCATCGCAGCCGCCGTGAGATCGAGCCCCGCAGTTCACTCCCAGCCGCGTTTCGTCACGGGCACGCCGGAAGCCGGCGTGGCTGTCGGACTTGACACGACGCTCTATCTTCCGGACGCCACGCCAGCGCCGGCAGTACTGCTGGCGCACGGATTTGGCGGGTCGAAGACCGATCTGGACTCCGAGGCGCGCTTGCTCGCCCAGCATGGCTACGTTGTGCTGGCGTATACCGCCCGGGGGTTCGGTAGCTCTGGTGGGCTCATCCATCTTGACGCGCCGACCTATGAGGTTGCCGATGCCAGCAAGCTCATCTCCTATCTCGCGACGTTGCCTCAGGTGCGCAAGGACGCCCCTGGTGATCCGCGCGTTGGGGTGGCCGGCTCTTCCTACGGCGGCGGGCTGGCGCTGTTGCTGAGTGCCTACGACAAGCGCGTTGACTCTGTGGCCGCGGACATCACGTGGAACGACCTCTCGCAGGCGCTGTTCCCGAACGACGCTGGTGGCCAGCCCGGAGTGTTCAAGAAGCTGTGGGCCGGTGAGCTGTTCGCCTCGGCGTCAGGGCAGAAGGGCGGGGCCTGCGGGCGATTTGCGGCTGACCTGTGCGCCGCCTATCAGCAAGCAGCCTCCACAGGCGAGTCAGACGCGTCGATCCTGGCGCTGCTGGAGGCCTCCAGCCCCGCTGGCGTACTGAGCCGGATCACCGCCCCGACCCTGCTCAGTCAGGGGGAACAGGACTCGCTCTTTCCCCTTGGACAGGCAGTTGCGAACGCCAGCGGAATAGCCGCGAACGGCATACCACTGAAGATGATCTGGCGTTCCGGAGGACATGACGGCGGGACGTCGAGCACGGACCTTGAGCAGTACCTGGAGAGCTGGTTCGACCCCATCTTGATCCACAAGGAGAAGGCCAACGCCTCCTTCGACATCACGGTGCCCGGTTCCGGCATCTCTGCAGCGACCGGACGTAACGTGGCAGAAAGCATGCAGGTCGATGGGGGCTACTCGAGCGGAAGAACCCAGCCCGTGGGAGTCGGCGGCCCAGCCCAGACCATCTACGCTCCAGCCGGGGGAAGCCCGGCCTCAGTCACGTCCGTCCCTGGCCTGGGCGGCCTGCTGAGCACCGCAGCCACGCTCACCGGTTCCCGCAGCCTGACCGCGATCCCGGGCCAGGTCGCAGTGTTCGCGTCCCAGCCACTCCCCACCAGCCTTCTCGTGGCGGGTTCTTCCAAGGTCAAGCTGGAGGTGACGGTGCATGGCGCCACGGACGCGACACTCTTCGCATCCGCGCATCACATCACCGCTGGCGGGACCGACACACTGCCCGCCGGGCTGGTCGCTCCGATCCGGCTCACCGGGCTCACACCCGGGGTCGCCCGAACCATCACGGTCACGCTGCCCGGGGTCGTGACCAACCTGCCCGCGGGGGATCGCCTCGTCCTGGAGGTCGCCACCACTGATCTGGCCTACCAGCTGCCGAGCTCGCCGCGCAGCTACACGATTGCCGTGTCCGGCTCCACCGTGCCGGGCAGCCGTGGGCATGGCTGGTGGCTGGCCTCGCCGCGGTGGCCATCCTGATCCTCGGTGCCCTCCTCGCCGGGGTGCGGGGCAGTCGCCGCCGCAGCCGGACTGTGCTCGCTGAGCTGTCGAGTGTGCCGGTTGCGATCCAGGGGCTGGTCAAGGAGTACGACGACGGATACCGAGCCGTAAACGACGTGAGCTTCCGCGTGGAACAAGGACAGATCGTCGGGCTGCTCGGTCCCAACGGCGCTGGAAAGACGACCACGTTGCGGGTGCTGATGGGTCTGATCCGGCCGACGTCCGGCACGGTGCGTGTGTTCGGTGAGCTGGTTGAGGCAGGCGCCCCGGTGCTGTCGCGGATCGGAGCGTTCATCGAGGGACCGGGTCTGCTGCCGCACCTGTCCGGACGGGACAACCTGCACCTCTTCTGGGCCGCCACCGGCCGGCCCGCACACGACGCCGAGTTCGACACGGCGCTGGAGATCGCCGGTCTCGGCGAGTCGGTCGACCGTCGGGTCAAGACCTTCAGCCAAGGCATGCGGCAGCGACTTGCGATCGCCCAGGCGATGCTCGGGCTTCCCGAGGTGTTGGTGCTCGACGAGCCCACCAATGGCCTGGACCCGCTGCAGATCGCCGAGATGCGTGAGGTGCTCCGCCGGTATGCCGCAACCGGCCGCACCGTCGTGATCTCCAGCCACCTGCTGGCTGAGGTCGAGCAGACCTGCAGCCACGTTGTGGTGATGCACAAGGGCAGGCTCGTCGCGGTGGGATCGGTGGCCGAGATCGCTGGTGCCGGCCGAATGCAGCTGGAGGTGAAGAACCCCCAGCAGGCCATGGAGATTCTGGCGGCCGCGGGCGTCGACTCGCACACGGTGCCGGCCCGTCGTTCCCTCGAGGACATCTTCATCGAGATGGTGGGTACAGACCAATGACCGAACAGCGAGCAGATGCCCACGGCCCCAAGGAGCGCCCGGCACCAACCCGTCGCGGCGTACACAACCGACTGATGCAGCTTGCCGCGGTCCATGACAACGGCTTCCGGCCCGGGCGAACCCTGCGGGTACGGGTGGAGTTCGTGCGGCAGCTGCGCAGACGGCGTACCCAGCTGACAGCGCTTGTCCTGCTGGCGTTGCCGGTGATCATCGCGCTGGCTTTTCAGCTCAGCTCGAGCACCGGCTCGTCGGGGGGCGCTGGAGGCGGTCCCTCGCGTGGCTCGGGCTCAGGGTCCGCCCTGGTCACCCTTGCCACCACCGGAGCGACCAACTTCACGCTCTTCACCGAGTTCGCATCAGCCGGGTTCCTGCTCGTGGTCATCGTCGCCCTTTTCTGCGGCGACACTGTGGCCAGCGAGGCGAGCTGGTCGTCCCTGCGCTACCTGCTGGCAATCCCGGTACCTCGTCCGCGGTTCCTGCGGCAGAAGCTGATTGTCGCGCTGAGCCTCAGCTTTGGGGCAAACCTGCTGCTACCCACGTGGGCTTATCTCGTCGGGGGTGCCTTCTTCGGCTGGGCTCCCGGGCAGTCACCGCTGGGCGGGACATTCACTACGGGGGTCGCCCTGCAAAGGCTGCTCATCGTCGTCTGTTACGTCAGCCTGCAGTCGCTCCTGGTGGCAGCACTGGCCTTCATGCTCAGTGTGCTCACGGACGCACCACTAGGCGCCGTGGGTGGCGCCACGATGCTCGTTGTCGTGTCCAACATCCTGGACTCGATCACCTCACTGGACCCCTATCGACGCTTCCTGCCCACCCATTTCCAGTACTCGTGGTTGGACGCGCTCGGGCAGAACGTCATCTGGGACGACATGATGCGCGGGACCGGGCTCGTCCTCGTCTACTCCGCGGTGTTCTTCGCAGTGGCCTGGTGGCGGTTCCAGCAGAAGGACATCGTCAGCTGAACCGGAAGGACCGAGGTCGCACCAGGCTGCCCGCGTGCCCGATAACGTTCAGGCGATCCGGTACGTGACGCCGCTACGCGAAGGCGGATCGCTCCCGGGCATCGTCGAAACCGACGACCTGGGCACCTACGTCGTGAAGTTCCGTGGCGCGGGTCAAGGGCTCAAGGCCTTGGTCGCCGAGGTGATCGTCGGGGAGATCGGCCGGGCTATCGGGCTGCGGGTTCCCGACCTGCGCGCGGTGACGCTGGACGCCCGGATCGCCAAGTATGCGGGGCCGCGCTCTACTTCCATCACTCATGGCCCGGCCACAGCCCGGACCCTGCGCGGTTCGCCAGCCAGCCGTTCGATGCCAGCAAGCACGTGCTGCTCGAGGTCGCGGATGATCCTTCGCCGCTGCACCCCGACCTCGCCGTGATCGTCCTGGGCGCCCTGGACGCCCTGGGCGCCCTGGACGACGGTGTCCTCGACCAGGTCCCGGACGAGTGGCTGGAGCCAACGGACGCCATGCCCGATACCCAGGATGTCCGGACGGCATACCGGATGAGTCTGCCTGCACGCCTTGACAATTCGTCCGCCTGGCTGCCGCGGATGGGTTCCTCATGACGACGCCTCTGGTGAGCTACGAGTACGTCGTGCTGCGCTGCGTGCCGCAGCACCGTGGTCCAGCCAGGCCCGGTCCACTGCGGTCTCACCAGGGACTCTGAGGTGGAGCTCGAGCGCTTCCTAGACCGATTGGTGGGCTAACCGATCCTGTTGCGGTCGTTACTCATTCACAGGTGGGCGCCCGACAGAGCGAAAAAAGTCAAGTCCAACACGGCGATCAGGATCGTGGCCTGGAAGAACCGCCGCGACGACGGGTCACGGTAGGCGGCGGCGGCGGCGATGCCGGCCACCAGCAGTGCTACGACGAAACCGGCACCGCGCCACACGCCGGGCTTCCCGCCGGGACCGAAGAGGATCGCAGCCGACGCCGCCAGCAGGATGGCAGCAGCGGTCAGCGAGGTCGCCCTTGCACCGAGCCGATGTGGCAGCCCCCGGACGCCGGTTGATGCGTCATCGCGCAGGTCCGGGAGCACGTTGGCCAGATGAGCGGCCACACCCAGCAGTGCGCCTGCGGTCAGAGCCCAAGGCGCCGGCCACCGTGGCGGCGAAACCGAGAGGGTTGCGACCGCCGGCAGTGTCCCGAAGGCGATCGCGTAGGGCAGCCAGGACAGGAGCGTCGCCTTCAGCCCCAGGTTGTAGAGCCAGCCGCACAGCACAATGACCAGTGCGGCCGCGCCGCCGGGCCACCCCAGCGCTGCTGACAGGGCAAGGGTCACGATGAGCGCGACGGCAGCGGCGACTGCTGCGACGCGCTGGGACACAGCCCCCGCCGCGACGGGTTTGTCCGACCGGTGCACGGTCCGATCCCGCTCGGCGTCCAGGTAGTCGTTGGACCAGCCGATCGACAGCTGGCCCGTGAATACCGCCGCCGTCACCAGAACCCCACGGCCCACGGGAAGTGAGGCCAGCGCGGCCAGCCCGGCACTCAACATCGTGACGGCCACCGATGGGAGCGGGTGACAGGACAGGGCCAGCCCTCGGACCAGCCGGGAAGACGACATGACGCGATGCTAGAGCGAGAAGGTTCAAAGTTCGCGCCGACGCCGCTTTCTTTACCTAAGGTTGAGCACATGACCACCCTGGCCGGCGTACACGCCGTTGTGCCACCGCGCCGCTATACACAGGCGGAGATGACCGCGGCGTTCAGCGAGATGTGCCTTGGACCCGATGGCAACCGGGCACTCCTGGCGCGGCTGCACGCCAACGCCCGGGTCAGCAGCCGGCACCTCGTCCTGCCGCTGGAGCAGTACGGCACGCTCTCCGGCTTTGGCGAGTCGAATGATCTGTTCATCGAGCACGCAGTCCAGCTGGGCGCCGCTGCTCTAACGGGGGCATTGCAGCGCGCCGGCATCGCACCGGACGAGGTCGATGTGGTCATCTCCACCACCATCACCGGGATCGCCGTCCCCTCGATCGAGGCTCACATCGCCCAGGTCGTCGGCCTGCGCCCAGACGTGAAGCGGGTGCCGCTGTTCGGGCTCGGCTGCGTAGCGGGCACTGCGGGGATCGCCCGCCTCCACGACTACCTCATCGGCCACCCGCAGGAAGTTGGGGCGCTGCTGTCCGTCGAGCTCTGCTCGCTGACGGTGCAGCGGGACGACCACTCCGTAGCCAACTTGGTGGCCAGCGGGCTTTTCGGCGACGGCGCGGCGGCGGTGGTGGCGGTCGGGGCGAGCAGGTCGGAACCGGGTCCTCGCGTACTCGACTCCCGCAGCCACCTCTACCCGGACAGCCAGCGCATCATGGGTTGGGACGTCGGCGATGGCGGGCTGAAGATCATCCTCGACGGGCGGGTGCCAGCGATCGTCCAGCAGTATCTCGGCGAGGATATTCGCTCGTTCCTGGCCGCCCATTCGCTGGAGGTCAGGGACATCGCCGCCTGGGTCTCCCACCCGGGTGGCCCCAAGGTGATCGAGGCCATCGAGGCCGAGCTGGGGCTTACCGGTGACCCGCTGGAGCTCACCTGGCGTTCACTCGACCTGATCGGCAACCTCTCGTCGTCCTCGGTGCTGCACGTGCTGCGTGACACCCTCGACAAGCGCTCGCTCACGCCGGGGACACCCGGGATGCTGATGGCGATGGGTCCGGGCTTCTGCTCCGAGCTCGTCCTTGTCGAGTGGTGAGCATCTGATGACGTTCTACGTCCTGCTGATCGTCGCCGTCGCAGCGGAACGGCTGGTCGAGCTGGTCGTGTCAAAGCGCAACCTGGAGTGGGCGCTGAGGCACGGTGGCCGCGAGCACGGCTTCAGGCATTACCCGTTCATGGTGTTCCTGCACACCGGGCTGCTTGTCGCTTGCGTGATAGAGGCCGCGCACCGGCCGTTCATCCCGGCCCTGGGCTGGGCAATGATTGCTGTGGTCGTGCTGACTCAGGCGCTGCGCTGGTGGTGCATCACCGTCCTCGGCCCGCGGTGGAACACCCGGATCGTCGTGGTGCCCGGGCTGCCGCTGATCGACCGAGGGCCGTACCGCTGGATGCATCATCCAAACTATGTGGCAGTCGTGCTGGAGGGAATCGCCCTGCCGCTGGTTCACACGGCGTGGATCACCGCACTCGTCTTCACAGTGGTCAACGCCGGTCTGCTACGGGTTCGGATCTCGTCCGAGAACGCAGCGTTGGCGCAGGCTTTGGCAGAGACCCCGCCGTCGTCCACGAGGTTGGCAAAGTGATCGACGCCGACCTTATCGTGGCGGGGGCCGGGCCGGCCGGGCTGGCTACTGCACTGTTCGCGGCGCGGGCCGGGTTGCGCACGGTGGTTCTCGACTCCCGACCCGGCCCCATCGACAAGGCGTGCGGAGAGGGCTTGATGCCCGGAGCCGTCCGCGCCCTGCGCGAGCTCGGGGTGCATCCGCAAGGACGCGCGATCCGCGGCATCCGCTACACCGACGGCAGTCGTGCCGTCGATGCCGCGTTCCGGCACGGCCCCGGGCTCGGGGTACGCCGCACCACCCTGCAGGCAGCGCTGCTGGAAGCCGCCAGGGTCGCTGGCGTGGAGGTGGTGCCTGCCCGCGCCGCGGACGTACGCCAGGACGCCGACGGCGTGAGCGTCGACGGCCGGCGGGCGAGGTACCTCGCGGTTGCCGACGGGCTTCACTCCCCCATCCGCCGCCAGCTCGGTCTTGAGCGAGCCACCGATTCCAGGACCGCACCGCGATGGGGCACGCGTCAGCACTTCGCGGTGGCCCCCTGGACCGATCTGGTCGAGGTGCACTGGGGCGCCCGGTCGGAGGCCTACGTCACGCCGGTCGGTCCCGAGCTGGTCGGGGTCGCCGTCCTTTCGAGCATGCAGGCACCGTTCACCGAGCAGCTCGCCGCCTTTCCCGCACTGTGCGACCGGCTGCCTGACGCGGGGGTCACGTCGGTCCTGGGAGCCGGACCACTCCGCCAGGGGACATCCGCACGGGTGGCCGGGCGCGTGCTGCTGGTAGGGGACGCCGCAGGTTACGTTGATGCCCTGACCGGCGAGGGCATCGCTGTCGCGGTTGCCTGTGCTTCTGCTCTCGTGGACTGCGTCGCTGCAAACGACCCCGGCGCGTACGAGCGGCGCTGGCTCGCAGCGTCGAGGCGATACCGCACGATCACGTCGTCGTTGCTGTGGGCGCGGCGTCAGCCGTTGCTCGCCCCGCACATCGTCCAGCTGGCCACCCGGCTGCCGCGGTTGTTCGGCGCTGCCGTGCAACAGCTGGCGCACTGAGATGACCGGATTCGAGGAATGGGTGGTGCTTTGCAACCCGGACGGCTCCCCTGCCGGGACGGCGCCGAAGCTGACGGTCCACCACCGCGATACCCCGTTGCACCTGGCCTTCTCCTGTTACGTGTTCGACCCCGCCGGCCGAGTCCTGGTAACCCGGCGAGCTCACGGCAAACAGACGTTCCCCGGAGTGCGTACCAACAGCTGCTGTGGCCACCCTGCACCCGGGGAGGGGATGCGCATCGCCGTCCGGCGCCGTCTGCGGCAGGAGCTCGGAGTCGTTCCGACGGAGCTGGACTTGATCCTGCCCGCCTTCCGCTACCGGGCAACGGCCGCCGACGGGACCGTCGAGAACGAGCTGTGCCCCGTCTATCGAGCTTTGACAACGGACACACGGATGACTGCTGATCCCAGCGAGGTCGACGAAGCCTGGTGGGTGCCGTGGACCGCGTTCGCCGTCGAGGCCAACACAACGGACCCGTTGTCCTCATGGGGCGCGCAGCAGGTGGAACAGCTGAACGCCCTTGGTCCCGACCCTTTTGCGTGGGCTGCCGCCGACCCTGCGCAGCTCCCTTCGGCGGCGTCCGCATGAACTCGGGCTGTCGGACCAGCCGCGGCCATTGCACGCCATGATGGCGAGATGAGCCCACCCATCGGAACTCGCGGACTCCCAGGATCTACAAGGCCGGTCGCAGAGTCAGGACCGCATCCAACAGCTCGAACGGCTCCTCAGGGTCGGCCAGGACGTCACAGAGCAGCTGACCCGAGTCGCCAAGGGGGCTGTCCAATGATCGCGCGTTGTAACCGCCGCCGCGGGCGGATCAGCCAACCCCGGTCGCGGAAGTATCGTCGGATCTCACCCCTGATCGTGGGCACGCGCCTCCGGCAAAGCCCTCTCGACGCCAGGGCAGTATCCCCGGACCGCCATGACCAGCCCCAGCATCGCCACCTGGACCAGATCCTCCGGATCGACCCCGCGCCGCTGGTACTGCTGGGCCAAAGCCCACGCCATCGGCTGGTTCAGCAGAACGGCTTCCTCGAAGAGAGACCGTCTGGCGGCCCGGGTCAGTGACCTGCCCTGCCCTGCCGAAGAAGGCTGCGGGTGCACTGGTTCCGGTCCTCACGAACATCCGGAGCACTCTCATCGACGCGATAAACGGACATGAACACTCCGTGCATGCTGCCAACCACAGGGTTCGGGCCGGGCCCCTCATCTTCGACGGTAAGACATGCCGTAGAGGTTGGGCAAGTTCGCGGCCCAAGAATTTGGCGAGCGACACCTTCGCACCAACAGCCCTGCGCATGCTCAACATTGACGCGGAGAAGGCTGCAGGGGTATCCAACGCGGGAGTTGCGACATCGCGATCGGATGTCGGCCGGCGAGGCGGACTCTCCGGCGACGACGAGGACCGGTCGAAGGATGAGTTGATAGGCCGCACGCGCGGATGCGGGATGCGCTCTCCCGCGTTCCCGACCTGGCGTCACGAAATGGCGACGAAGGTACGTCGTTCATGGAGCAGCTGCAGCCGGCGCGCGCGGAGTTTGCGCTCCGGGGTCCCAACAGCGCGCTGAGGCTCGACGCTGTTCACGACATCTGAGTCCTGGTGCAGGGACGCTGAGGTCTCTTCGAAACTGGTTGACGGTCGTGATGGTATAGCTCTGTGCTGACCTTCGCTCGCGGACTGACCCCTGTTGACCTGCGAGCGATAGCCGAGCTGGAGGCGCGCACCATCCAGGTCGACGGTGGGCGACTCAAACTCGAGTGGGGCGTGCTCAATGCTCGCGCGGGTCGAGACGCCGAGGACATCTTGTGGTGGGACGACGACCAGCTTCTCGGGTTCCTCGGCCTGTACGCCTTCGCGCCACCGACAGCCGAGCTCGCCGGCATGGTCCATCCTGATGCCCGTCGCTGCGGTATCGCGACCGCCTTGCTTGACGCCGCCCTTCCCCTCTGCCGCGAACGCGGCTATCGTCAGGCGCTGCTCGTGACCCCCCGCGAATCGTCGCCTGGGAGGAGCTTTGCCCTCAGCCGTGGCGCTGTGCTGGAACACTCAGAACACGCACTTGTTCTGCTCAATGCGCCCAGTGACGGCCCAGCAGACCCGGCAATCACTGTGCGGACGGCGACCGAGGCCGACGCCGCCGAAGTCTCCAGACTCCTCACGACCGCATTCGGAACGCCTTCATCACGTGTGCTGGATCTGCCGGCAGCAACGGAAAGCTCCAGCACTTTGGTCGTGGAGCTTGCCGGGTCTGCAGTCGGCACGCTGCGGCTGACGCGCGAGAGCGACGAGGCTGCTGGCATCTATGGGTTCGCGGTCGACCCCCGCTGGCAGGGCCGCGGCATTGGACGAGATGTCTTGCGACGCCTCTGTCACCAACTACGTGACGAAGGGGTTCATCGGATCGGCCTGGAGGTTGCGGTCGACAACGATCACGCCATGGGCCTGTACACCTCATTGGGATTTGCCCCCGTGACAACCGAGGACTACTACGCTCTGTCTTCCTTCTGATGGCCCAACGCGACGAACGGCCCAGGCCGCGGGACTAGCCTCACGACTTACGGCGTTGTGTCCTTGTATGACTCTCAACGACATACCGCTGGTCACCATCGATGGCGAAGCGACTTCGCTCGCCCAGTATGCGGACAAGGTGAAGCTCATCGTCAACGTGGCCTCGCGTTGTGGGCTGACGCCGCAGTACAGCAAGCTCGAGGAACTGCAGAAGGTCTATGGCGACCGAGGTTTCACGGTGCTGGGCTTTCCGAGCAACCAGTTTCTCCAGGAGCTCAACAGCTCCGAGGCGATCGCGACGTTCTGCTCGAAGACCTATAGCGTCACGTTTCCGATGTTCGAGAAGCTCAGGGTGAACGGACGCTCTCAGCATCCGCTGTACGCCGAGCTGACCAAGACGATGGATGCTGAGGGCAATGCAGGCAAGGTGAAGTGGAACTTCGAGAAGTTCCTGGTCACACCCTCCGGCGATGTGCACCGCTTCCGTTCGAGAGTTGAGCCAGATGCTCCCGAGATCGTCGCAATGATCGAGGGCTCCCTGCCCACGCCCGGCTGACTCTCCACAACATCGCGTGTCGCAACGCGGGGCTGTTGGCGGGCTGGTGCTGGTTTGCAGTGGCCTCGGTGCCTGTTCCTATGCTCGAAGCACCCTTCACAGGCCGCTGTCCTGACGTGCAGACTTCACCCATGGATGAGTACTCAACAGCGCTCGACCGGGCGCACCGTCATGCACTGGAATGGTTGTCCTCCTTGGAAGATCGGCCGGTACCTCCGCAGGCCTCGGTCGACGAGGTAAGGCAGGCGCTCGGCGTAACCCTTCCGGACCACGCGTCCGGCTCAGCGGAGGTCGTCGACCGACTGGCCGAAGCTTGCGAACCTGGCCTGACCGCCATGGGGTCGGGACGTTTCTTTGGCTTCGTGATCGGAGGGACCCATCCGGCCGCATTGGCGACCGACTGGTTGGTCAGCGCATGGGACCAGAACTGCGGTCTGCGCCGACTGACCCCGGCGCACAGTGCTGTGGAAGACATAGCCAGCGCATGGTTGCTGGACCTCCTCGGGCTGCCCAGCGAGAGCGCCGTGGGGTTCGTGACGGGCGCAACCATGGCAAATTTCACGGGTCTTGCCGCGGGTCGGGACGCTGTCCTACGGGGTGTTGGCTGGGACGTGGCCCAACGGGGGCTCAACGGAGGACCCAGGATTCGCGTCCTGGTGGGTGCCGAGCGGCACGACACCGTCGATCTGGCCCTGCGCTACCTCGGGCTGGGATCCCCCGAGCCGGTCGAGGTCGATGAGCAAGGGCGGCTGCGCGCTGACGCACTTCAGTCTGCGCTCGACACGGGGAGCGACCAGCCGACGATCGTCGTACTCCAGGCTGGAAACGTGCACTCCGGCGCGTTCGACCCGTTCGCCCAAGCGATCCCCGCAGCACACGCCCGCGGCGCCTGGGTGCATGTCGATGGTGCGTTCGGCCTCTGGGCTGCGGCTTCACCGTCGCACCGGCACCTGGTCGCGGGTTATCAGGAGGCAGACTCCTGGACCACGGATGCGCACAAGACGTTGAACGTGCCGTACGACATCGGCCTGGTCATCGTGCGCGACCCCGCGGCCCTGCGCGCATCCATGGGCATGCACGGCGCGTACCTGATCCACGACCAGCTCGGAGAACCGTTCGACAAGGTGCCCGAGATCTCGCGGCGGGGACGTGCGTTTCCGGTTTGGGCCGTGCTGCGGTCGCTGGGACGGTCGGGAGTGGCCGACCTGGTGGATCGTCTCTGCCGGCACGCTTCGACCTTCGCAACAGGCCTGGAGGATATCGACGGCGCATCGGTGCTGAACGACGTCGAGTTCACGCAGGTGTGTGCGACCTTCGGTACCGACCACCGCACCGAAGAGGTCGTGCGCCGACTGCTCGCGGACGGCACGGCCTGGATGACCGGCTCGACGTGGCGCGGCCAGAGCGTGCTCCGGATCTCGGTGAGCAACTGGGCGACCACCGGGAAAGACGTCGAGCGCAGTCTGGATGCTGTGCGAAGGGCGGTCATCGGTCTCTGACCTAGCCGGGTGACATGCGACCCAGACGGAGGAAGTGGCCAGCCTCGTGGCTTATCTGGCCAGCGACGTTGCGTCGTTCGTGGCCGGGAGCAGCGACTAATTCGTCGACGGGGGCTGCGCGGCACAGGAGCGATGACAGCTCGGGTCGTCGGGCCGGCATGAAGCTACGGCGGATCGGGTGGTGTCCAGGCACCAAGGCAGCACAGCCAGTCCCTCGTCAGCCGCACGAGCGGTCAGGGGTGGGACGGTCCGGAAAGAAGATCGAGCTCGAAGGCAGCCTCATCGACGAAGCACCAGAACCACTTCTCACCCGGCTCAAACGAACGAATCAGCGGATGGCTCGTCGACTTGAAATGGGCGGCTGGATGGCGACCGGGCGACTTGTCGCAGCAACCCACCTGCCCACAGGTCTGACACATCCTGAGGTGCGTCCAATGGCCCCTGGTCGCAGGGCACTCCTCACACCCCGGACCACTCGGCTCGGCTCCGGCGATGGTGTCGACATGTCCGCAAGGGGCCATGCGTTCACCCTTTTCGCTGGACCTGGGAAAATTCAACAGCGCCTGTCAACCATTTCGCGCACCTGGCTATCGCGTTCGCGGCGGCGCAGCACCTAGACCGGCACGAAGCGACGCGAGCAGTACCTGCGGCGCGCCGACCATCGCCGGCCCGTACCAAGTCAGGGACCGCCCACTGACCAGTGCGCATGGCAAGCCTGGAAACGCCTCCGGGCCATCCATCTCGCCGAACTGGTACGGCTCGTCCGGCAACACCACCAGATCCGGCGTGGGCAGATTGCCAAGCCTCATCTTCGGGTAACGCTGCGGGCTGTCACTGAGGACGTTGTCCACGCCGAGGCGCCGCAAGACATCCCCGGCGTAGGTGTCGCTGCCCAGATGCATCCAGGGCCGACGCCAGATCGGCACCACCGCCCGCAAACGGCGACCCTCCACCACCGGCGGCGTCTGCGCCCACGAGTTCCGCGCCTGGCCCAACCACATGACGTGCAGGCCCCGGCGGACCTCACGCACCAGTCAGCGGCGGCATCTTTCATGCGACGCAGTTCGTCCCGAGCACTCATGTCGGCTCCCCCTTGATCGGTGGCGGGGCGAACTCGACCTCCGGCTTGCCGGTGACCACCGTCAGCAATGCAACGGCGCTCGTTCCTGCTCGGCTTGCCGGGCGATCTCCTCATCCGGCCTACAACAATCGATTTCGTCGCCTGAGTCGCGCCCGAGAGCCCGGGACGCCGGGGACCGGGGATCGCTCTCGCTCTTGCTCGTTGCCTCGTGGTCGCGGCGGCAGGCTACCAAGTGAGCGACCGTCGTGAAGCCCTTGGTGTGCGCCCTGGCCTGACGACCGTCGCCAAAGCCAAACGGCAAACGACAACGTTTTTCGAATAGGCGCTCCGGAACGTCATGGCTTTCGTGCGGATACGACCAATGCGGTGATAACACCTTCGAGCGGTCCGGGACCAAGCCTTCGCGCGAGCTCGTCCGCGAGTGCCTCCGTCAGCACGTTCAGCGACCCGCGTTCCTCTAGCTCGAAGCGCATCGGCGTCCCGAGACCGTAACCCTCGACGACGGTCCGGGCCGATTCGGCGGTCCCACGCAGCACGACCCGGTCGATGGTCTCGACGCACAACCCGCCGGCGCGGACGTCCGACCTGATCTTGTCCGGGTCGTTGTAGCCATGCGGAATGCGCACGAGGAACATTGGTGGGTCCTCGGGGAGCAGGTCGGCCGCTGTTGACACCAGCGCCGCCGCGAACTCGGAGCCATCTACCACGTCCCAGACCGTGAACAGCATGGCGCCACCGGGTACGAGCACCCGGGCCGCTTCGGCGAAGGCCCGTTGCTTGTCCGGGAAGAACATCACCCCGAACTGGCAGACGACCAGGTCGAACGAGGCCTCGGGGTAATCCAGACGTTGTGCGTCCGCCTGCCGCCAGTCGACGTTAGCGACGCGGTGCGCCGCCCACGACACCATCTCTGGGTTGAGGTCGGTCGCGGTGATGCGGGCGTCCGGGAGCAGCCGGGCGAGCTCCGCGGTCAGGATGCCAGTGCCTGCAGCCAGTTCGAGCACCCGCCGTGGCGCCCTGGCAGCCACCAGTTCCGCTACGTGGGACGCGTAGGGCGTGAACAGGGCGGGCCCGAGACACCGGTCGTAGGTCTCAGGCATCGTTTCGATCCAGCTGGAATCGTTCGACATGCTCCGATCATGCTGCAATCTCGATTGGGGAACCGGCTACGGGCACGCGTGGAGGCTGTAGTCGGACTCCTACGAAGACGTCCTGACGGTGCCGTTTGCTCGGCGAGTGCGACGCCACGAATGCTCGGGAACCTCGATGCGGCCACGGGCCACACAGTTTCTCGGCCCCCTCACGCCCTAACCCATGGTGCGGGTGGCACGCTGCATGGATGGTTACGTGGTGTTCGGCGCCGGGAGATCGGAGCGGTCGTCGGTGGCTGCCTGTTGCCAGCCGGATTCGACGTCACGCTCATTGCCCGCGGCGTGCATCTGCGGGCGCTACAAGCCAACGGACTGCGACTTGAGTCGCCCGCTGGCACCGAAACGGTTGACGTTGCGGCGGTGGGCCATCCCCGTGAGATCGACTGGGGTGTGGGTCAGGTCGTCCTGACGGCGGTGAAGAGCCAACAGAGCGTTGCCGCGTTGAACGAACTCGCCGTCGTTGCAGACGAACCTCGGCAACGCCATCGAGGCGGTGTGCAGGCCCCACGAGCGACAGGGACCTCTGGGCGAAATGCTCCTCGCCGAGGGCGAAGGGGTGCTTTCCGCTGCCGGGCTCGAAGCCGCTACCGCGGAGGAAGATCGGGGCCGACGAGCTGATCTCCTGCAGCTCAGAACGATCTCAGGGCAGACCCGGCCCGGCGGGTCCTCATGGCAAAGCCTGCGCCGCGCCATCGGCGACATCGAGACCGACTACCTCAATGGCCAGATCGTGCTTCTCGGCCGGATACACGGCATTGCGACACCAGCCAACGAGCTGCTTCAACGACTTGCAAGAGAGCTCGCCATCACCCGAGACGCGCCCGGCGCGACTCCCGCCGCGGCGATCTTGGAGCGACTTGAGGCGGCCAGCAAGGTAGCTGACGATACGTTCGTTTGATGATCCGTAGCCGGGACTTCTCGAGCGATGTCAACCGTTGCCGCATCCTTGAAGCGTTTGAGGTTGCTGGACCTTGCTCAACGACTCTGGTGCGCCACGAGCGCCCAAATGGCTTCGGCGTCTGCCGTGTCAAGTTCAAAGAAGCCGAACCGAATGCGCGAGACGGGCAGGTGCGCGCAGATCTGCTTGAGTGGCAGCGGCTCGATCTCAGAGAGACTTGCCGCACGACGGAATCC
>ENA-OFCI01000345-OFCI01000345.1-metagenomes-genome-assembly--contig:-NODE-345-length-29366-cov-5.791614_pt1 | contig 29366 bp, 26 predicted proteins | sample MGYA00153391_OFCI01 | MGnify analysis MGYA00153391
AGCCCTGGAGCCGGTGCCGGATGAGGTTGCGGCCGCAGTCGAAGGGCTTGCCGCGTTGCGGCCCGGCACCGCGCGGACGGTCGTGCTGGCAAACCAGAAGGGCGGCGTGGGCAAGACCACCAGCGCACTCAACATCGCATGCGGCCTGGCGCGGATCGGCCGCCGCGTGCTGCTGGTCGACATGGACCCGCAGGCCACCGCAACCGTCGCCGTGCTGGCCGACGCCGCCGTTGCCGCGCACCGGGACGGGCGCACGATGGCGCAGGTCATCCTGCATGGCCGGCCGCTGGGCGACGCCGTGCTGCACGCGGCCGACGCGCCTCCCAGCCGGCCGATGCCGTTCGACCTCGCAGCCAGCCACATCGACCTGGCCGAAACGGACGGCCGCCGCGAACCCGGCTTCGACGCCGCGTTGCGGGAGGCGCTGGATAGCCTGCGCGGCGACTACGACTGGATCGTCGTCGATGCCCCCCCGAACCTCGGCATGCTGACCTGGATGGCGCTGGCGGCTGCCGACGAGTGCATCGTGCCGGTCCGGACCGAACCGTATGATGCCATGGGCGTCGGCCTGATCCTCGGCACCATCAACAAGGTCCAGCGCCGCCTCAACCCGGCGCTGCGCCTCGCCGGCATCCTGCCGACGCAATACGGTGCCCGCAAGCTGGTGGACCGCGAGGTGCTGGGCCACCTCATGTCCGCCCTGCACGGCACGGCCCCCGTCCTGGACCCTGTGCCCGAAAGCGCAGTGTTCGGCCACGCCGCACGGAACGGCCGCATCGCGCTGGAAGCATCGCCAGGCAGTGCCGCAACGGCCGTGTATGCCCGCCTGGCGGCTGCCCTGTCCAAAGGCGAGCCGCTGCCCGTCGCTCCACCGCTCACTCCAGCCAGGACCGAATAGCCGTGGCCCGGCGCGCACGGGCTGCGTCCCCGATCCTGGGCGCAGTCGCGGCGACCATCGAGGCGGAGTCCCGCGCCCTGGTCACCGACAGCGGGTTCCGCCATACGTTCGAGGCTGCCGTGGCGTCCGTGGAGGCCGACCCGGACCAGCCGCGTCTGGCTTTCGACGCCGCCGGGTTGCGTCAACTGGCGGCGACCATGGAGGAGCAGGGGCAGCTGCAACCCATCTTGGTGCGCCGCCATCCCAGCCAGCGCGGCCATTGGGTCATCATCGCCGGCGAGCGCCGCTGGCGTGCTGCGCAGAAGGCGGGTCTGAAAGAGCTGCTCGTTGTCGTGAAGGACGTGTCCCCAAAGAGCGCGTTCGAGCTCGCGCTCATCGAGAACGTGCAGCGCGAGGACCTCAACGCGATCGAGCTCGCGGAGTCCTACGATCGATTGCAGAAGGAGCACGGCTACACACAAGAGGCCCTCGGGGAGCGCCTCCACAAGGATCGCACGACGATTGCCAACGCGCTGCGCTTGCTGAAGCTCCCCATCCCCGTGCGAAACCGCGTGATGAGCGGCGAGCTCTCGGAAGGACACGCGCGTGCGTTGCTCGGCGCCGAGACGACCGCGTCGATGGACTCACTCGCCGAGAAGGTCGTGCGTGGCCAGCTCAGCGTGCGCGCGACCGAAGCGCTCGTCCGCGGTGCAAAGAAGAAAGAAAAAAAGCCCGAGCACTCCACTCAAGCGAAAGCAGCGAGCGTGCGGGACCTCGAGACGCGTCTATCGCGAGCGCTAGGGACGAAGGTGCAAGTGCGCGACAAGGGCAATCGCGGGGAGATCGCGATCCCGTACGCAGACCTCGACGCGCTCGATCGCGTCCTCGACAAGATCCTCTGAAGAGAATTTCTGCTCGCGCCGTCTTGTTCGGTTGCGGGTCCGCGACGCAGCAGGCTCCCCTCCCCTCCCCTGACTCGTCGATCGACGACGCCACTGCGGACACGAGCACGGCCGACGCATCCGTCGACAAGTCGAAGGCCTGCGCCTCGATCTTCGGCGACGCGCTCACCAACGCGTTCGGCCGCTTGGATGGGTCGATCCTCGCGCGGGTGCCTCGAGGCCATCCGACGTGCGCGCAGCCCAACGCGACGCACCTCGTGCTGCAAGCTCGCGGGACCTGCGTGGTCCGAGGGGTGGCACGAGTCCGGTCCGCTCGATTGCGTGACGACACTCGGCGCCAAGAGTGCTTCGTTCGCACCACACCCGAAGGACGAACTGGTGGCGACCGTGACGAACGAACTGGAGCTCGGCGCGCACGGCTCCGTGTTTGCGACGAGCAGCGGCGGCACGAAGGCAGACAGCGCGCACCTCATTCGCCGCGACCTCACCAACGCTGACGGCGCGATCGTGATCCGCCCCGACTCAGCGAGCGCGCACTACCTGCTCTTCAAATTCTCCGACCAGGCTTTCTAGGCGACGCTCGCGGCTACCTTCGCGAGCACGTCGACGTCGCGTACGCCGTCCGCCTCTGCGCGATAGCTCAACACCAAACGGTGCCGCAAAACAGGCTCGATCAGCGCGCGTACGTCCTCTACGTCTGCGGCCGGCTCTCCCCTCAACGCCGCGCGCGCCTTCGCCGCGAGCACGAGCGCCTGAGAGCCGCGCGGACCCGCACCGAAGCGCACGTAGTCTTCGATCTCCTTGATCGGTTTTTTGCCTTGGGGTCGCGTCGCGCGGCCGAGCGTCACCGCGAGGTCGAACTTCGCCGGGATCGACTCTCCCCACTTCATGCACGTGCGGATCGCGGTCGGGGCGGTGTAGAGGATCGAGACCTTGTAGTTCTGGATGATCTCCCACCAGCGCCCCTGGTGCGGGGTGTCGGGTGTGCCCTCGTACATCACCGACGTGGCGCCGTTGGCGAGCGGCCCGTAGACGATGTAGCTGTGCCCGGTGACCCAGCCGATGTCGGCGGTGCACCAGAAAACGTCGTCGGGCTTGAGGTCGAAGGTCCACTTCGTCGTCAGTGCCGCGTGCAGCAGGTAGCCGCCGGTCGAGTGCTGCACGCCCTTGGGTTTGCCGGTCGAGCCCGAGGTATAGAGCAGGAACAGCGGGTGCTCGGCACCGACCCACTCCGGCTCGCAGGTGCTGGCCTGCGCCGCAACCTCGTCATGCAGCCAGTGGTCTCGTGCTTCGCGCCAATCCACGTTGCCGCCGGTGCGCCGGTAGACGATCACGTCGGTCACCGAATCGCAACCGTCGAGCTCCAGCGCTTCGTCGACGATGGCTTTCAACGGCAAGGCCTTGCCGCCACGCAGTTGCTCGTCGGCGGTGATCACCAGCACGGCGCCGGTGTCGGCGATGCGGTCGCGCAGCGAGTGCGCTGAGAAGCCGCCGAAGATCACCGTGTGCGTGGCGCCAATGCGGGCGCAAGCCTGCATCGCGACCACGCCCTCGACCGACATGCCGAGGTAGATCGCGACCCGGTCGCCCTTCTCGACGCCACGCGCTTTCAATGCGTTCGCGAGTTGGCAAGTGCGGGCGAGCAACTCGCTGTAGGTGACCTTCGTGACCTTGGCGTCGTCGGCCTCGAAAATGAGTGCGACCTTGTCGCCGAGGCCGGCCTCGACCTGCCGGTCGAGGCAGTTGTACGAGGCGTTCAGCGTGCCGTCCTCGAACCACTTGTAGAACGGCGCGTCGGTCGCGTTCAGCACCGTGGTGAACGGCTTCTTCCAGCTCAACAGCTCGCGTGCCTGGCGTGCCCAGAAGGCCTCGTGGTCGGCATCGGCCTCAGCAACGAGCGCGCGGTAAGCGGCCATGCCGGACACATGCGCATCTTTCATCGCCGCGGCTGACGGGTTGTACACGTGGGTTTCGGATGCGCTCATGGTGTGTCTCCTGTGTGTCGGGTTGGCCCCGGACGACGGCTTTGCTGTCGAGGTTAGGCACTTGCTCTTACGAAGGGCTTACTCTGGGCGTCACATTTCGGCCTCTACAATTTTGCGAAGTATCGCCCCCCCATCAAAACTTGAATTCCCGAGAACCCGCATGGCCCAGCTCCCCGACCCTCGCGTGCCTAAAACGGGCGTCAAGCTGCGCCCGCTGCCGGCCTTTATCTTCCTCAGCCGATGGTTGCAGGTGCCGCTCTACCTCGGGCTGATTCTGGCGCAGTGCGTGTACGTGTTTCACTTCTGGGTCGAGCTCGTGCACCTGGTCGAGGCGGCGTTCGGCAGCACCGTGGCGCTCGCGGCGTTGACCGAGGGCATGGGCTACGTGTTCCCCGCCGGGCAGGGCCCGAAGTTGACCGAAACCGTGATCATGCTCGCGGTGCTGGCACTGATCGATGTGGTGATGATCTCGAACCTGCTGATCATGGTGATCGTCGGTGGCTACGAGACCTTCGTCAGCCGCATGCACCTCGAAGGCCACCCCGACGAACCCGAGTGGCTGAGCCATGTGAACGCCTCGGTCCTCAAGGTCAAGCTCGGCACCGCGATCATCGGCATCAGTTCGATCCACCTGCTCAAGAGCTTCATCAGCGCGGCCAACATGAAGCCCGAGGTACTGATGTGGCAAACCATCATCCACGTCGCCTTTTTGCTCTCGGCGATCGCGATCGCCTACACCGACAAGCTGCTCAACGCGTCACCGTCGGCCGCGCACTGAGCAACAGCGCCACGCCGAGCAGCCCCGCGATCAGCGAGCCGCCGAGCACGCCGAGCTTGACCTGCGTTTCGTAGCTTGGGTCTTGCCCCGCGAACGCGAGCCCGCCGATGAACAGGCTCATCGTGAAGCCGATGCCGCACAGCACGCACACGCCCATGAACTGCCGGGTGCTCGCGCCTGCCGGCAGCCCGGCGCCGGTGATGCGGATCAACAGCCACGAGGCGCCGAACACACCGATCGCCTTGCCGACGACCAGGCCGAGTGCGATGCCGAGCGGAATGCCTTGCGCGAGCGTGCCGAGCGACACGCCTTGCAGATTCACGCCGGCGTTGACGAACGCGAACATCGGCAGCACCCCGAACGCAACCCACGGATGCAGCGCGTTCTCGGCAGTTTGCAGCGGCGAGCCGCCGTCGTCGTCGCGCAGCGGGATTGCCATCGCGGTGACCACGCCCGCGAGCGTGGCGTGAATGCCAGACTTGTAGACGCACACCCAGATGAAGAGGCCGATCACCACATACGGGCCGACGCTGCTGACGCGCCACTGGTTCAACAGCAGCAACAGCAGCGCACCGCCACCCGCAGCGGCCAGCATCGGCATCGACAAGTGATCGGTATAGAACACCGCGATCACGATGATCGCGCCGAGGTCGTCGATGATCGCGACTGCCGTGAGGAACACCTTCAACGACACCGGCACGCGCGAGCCGAGCAGCATCAAGATGCCGAGCGCGAAGGCGATGTCGGTCGCCATCGGGATTGCCCAGCCGCGCAGCGCCAGCGCATCGCCGAAGTTCAGGGCCGCATAGATCAGCGCAGGCACGGCCATGCCGCCGAGCGCAGCCGAAGCAGGCAGCAGCGCCTTCTTCACCGTGTCGAGTTCGCCGCCGAGCACCTCGCGCTTGATCTCGAGCCCGACGACAAAGAAGAACACCGCCATCCACAGGTCGTTGACCCACAGCAACAGCGGTTTGGACAACACCAGCCAGTCGTTGCCGATGCGCACCTCGCCGCGCAGGCCGATGAACTCGCGGTACGCCGGGCCGAGCGTCGAGTTGGCGACGGTCAGCGCCGCGACGGCAGCAAGCGCCAGCACGAGGCCGCCGGCCGACTCGGAGGTGATGAAACGCCGGATGCTGCTGATCAAGTGCTGACCTCGGTTTCAGTAAACTCCCACGCCATTGTCAACGAGCAAAGCCCATGACCACCACCATCCGCTACGCTGACCTCGTCGAGAGCGTCGCCGCTGCGTTGCAATACATCAGCTACTACCACCCTGCCGACTACATCCGACACCTCGCGCGCGCCTACGAAGCCGAGCAGAGCCCGGCCGCGAAAGACGCGATCGCACAAATCTTGACCAACTCGAAGATGTGCGCCGAAGGCCGCCGCCCGATTTGCCAGGACACGGGCATCGTCAACGTCTTTCTGAAAATCGGGATGGACGTGCGCTTCGAGGGTTTTCCGTCGGGCATCGAAGAGGCCGTGAACGACGGTGTGCGTCAGGGCTACCTGAACCCCGACAACCTGCTGCGCGCGAGCATCGTGGCCGACCCGCATTTCGAGCGCAAGAACACGAAGGACAACACGCCGGCCGTGGTCCACATGACGCTGGTGCCGGGCAACACGGTCGATGTGCAGGTCGCGGCCAAGGGCGGTGGCAGCGAGAACAAGAGCAAGTTCGTGATGATGAACCCGAGCGATTCGCTGGTCGACTGGGTCATGAAGACGGTGCCGACGATGGGCGCTGGCTGGTGCCCGCCGGGCATGCTCGGCATCGGCATCGGCGGCACGGCAGAGCGCGCGATGCTGATGGCCAAGCAAAGCCTGATGGACGACATCGACATGTACGAGCTGAAGGCCCGCGGCCCGAGCACACAGGTCGAAGAACTGCGCATCGAACTCTGCGACAAGATCAACGCGCTCGGCATCGGCGCGCAGGGGCTCGGCGGCCTGACCACCGTGCTCGACGTGAAGATCGCGATGTACCCGACACACGCCGCGAGCAAGCCTGTCGCGATGATCCCGAACTGCGCCGCCACTCGCCACGCTCACTTCGTGCTCGACGGCTCCGGCGCCGCCTATCTCACGCCGCCTAGCCTCGATTTGTGGCCCGATGTGAAGTGGGCACCCGACTACAACCGATCGAAAAGGGTCGACCTGAACACGCTGACGAAAGAAGAAGTCGCCGCCTGGAAGCCGGGCGACACGCTGCTGCTCAGTGGCAAGATGCTCACGGGCCGCGACGCAGCGCACAAGCGCATTCAAGACATGCTCTCGCGCGGCGAAACGCTGCCCGTGGACTTCACCAACCGCGTCATCTACTACGTCGGCCCGGTCGACCCGGTGCGTGATGAAGTGGTCGGCCCGGCCGGTCCGACCACCGCGACGCGCATGGACAAGTTCACCGAGATGATGCTGGCGCAAACCGGCCTGATCGGCATGATCGGCAAGGCCGAGCGTGGGCCCGCCGGCATCGAGGCGATCAAGGCGCACAAGAGCGCCTACCTGATGGCGGTGGGCGGCGCGGCCTACCTGGTCTCGAAGGCGATCAAGCACGCCAAGGTGGTCGGCTTCAAAGACCTGGGCATGGAAGCGATCTACGAGTTCGACGTTGTCGACATGCCAGTCACGGTCGCGGTCGACTCGAACGGTGTGTCGGTGCACGACACCGGGCCGCGCGAGTGGCAGGCGAAGATCGCAGCGGGTTCGCCGCTCGCCGAAATTCCGGTGGTTGCCGGCTGATTTTTACCGTGGTCTCTGGAGCCCACAGATGACGGAGCGCGGCATCGTCGTGCTCGGCAGCGTCAACATGGACCTGGTGCTGCGCTGCGCGCGCTTGCCCGAGCCAGGCGAAACCTTGATGGGCCATGACTTTCGCACCGCGCCCGGTGGCAAGGGCGCGAACCAGGCCGTGGCCGCGGCGCGGCTCGGTTCGGCGGGCGCGGCGCCGGTGAGCATCATCGGTTGTGTCGGCGACGATGCGTTCGGCCGGGAAGCGCGCGCGGCACTGGTGCGCGATGGCATCGCCATCGACCATCTGCACACGCTCGACGGCGTGGCAACAGGCGTCGCGATGATCTTCGTCGACGATGCCGGGCGCAATTGCATCGGCTTGTCGGCCGGCGCGAACGCGGCGCTGACGACCGCGCACGTCGACGCGGCCGGCGGTTTGATCGATGCCGCCTCGATGCTCGTGTGCCAGCTCGAATCACCGCTGCCGGTGGTGCGTCACGCCATCGAACGCGCGCACCGCGCGGGCGTGCCGGTTTTGCTGAACCCGGCACCGGCGCAGGTGCTGCCCGTCGATCTGGCCGCGATGGTGACGTGGCTCGTGCCGAACGAAATCGAAGCCGCGATCCTCGCCGGCCACGATGCCGATGCCGATGCCGACATGAACCTCGCCACCGGTCAGCTTGCCGCACTCGGTTTCGCCCAGGTCATCGGGACGCTGGGCGAGCGCGGCGTCTGCCTCGCCACGGCGGCCGGGGTGCAGATGTTCGACGCGCAAAGCGTGAAGGCGATCGACACCACCGGTGCCGGGGACACCTTCACCGGCGCCTTCGCTGTCGCCATCGGCGAAGGCTGCGGCGCGCATGCGGCGATCGCCTTCGCGCAGCGCGCCGCAGCCCTCAGCGTGACGCGCCACGGCGCGATGGCGTCGATGCCGACACGCGAAGAACTCGATCGCACCGAGACCCTTACGCCATAGAAAAGACCGCGTTGCTTCATGCCGAACTCTCGGGTCTGATCGCGAGCCTCGGCCATGGCGATGCGCTCGTGATCGGCGACGCCGGCCTGCCGGTGCCACCGGGCACGCGCTGCATCGATCTGGCCGTGACCCGCGGCGTGCCGTCGTTCGAGCAGGTACTCGGCGCGGTGCTGAGCGAGATGCAGGTCGAGCGCGCCACATGCGCCGAAGAACTCGCGGCGCGCAACCCGCCAGTGGCCGCGAGCCTGACCGGTGCGTTGCAAGGCGTGCCGATCGAGACCCTACCGCACATGCGTTTCAAGACCGAAAGCGCAGTAGCGCGCACTAGCGCGCGCTATCGTTCGCACCGGCGAGTGCTCGCCGCACGCGAACGTGATGCTGTTCCCGGGCGTGGTGTTTTAAGCGCCGCGTGCCGCTGTGGGTCGCGCCCGGCCGGATCAGATCGGCAGCAGCGCCAGCGCTTCGACGATCTCTGGCAGGCGCAAGCGCGCCATCGCGAGCGGCACCCGGTCGTGGTCGAATATCAACCCGACGAACAGTTCGGGTCGCCGAGCAAGCGCGCGGTAGATGCTCGAACCGTCCTGGGTCGTGACGGCGATGTCTTCGATCGGGTCATCGATCCGCAGCGCCATTGCGGGTCGCCGTTTGCCGTGCGGCAATTCGGCGTCGTCTGCGAACGAACGTGACGTGGCCCCGGTCTGGTCGAGCGTGAGCAGCGTCGCGCACCGCTCGGCGTCGATCAAGGCTGCGGCGATGGCGCCGTCGAGCTCGAGCAACTCTTGAGGGCAACCCGATTCAGCCACCAGCTTGGCGTCAGTACCGGCATCGGCTGATGGCGCCTCTCGCACCGACGCGGCCGGCGCACGCGCAGTCGCGGTCTGGTCACGCAACGCGTCCTGCGCGGCTCGCCAGACGGCGGCCGAGTCGCTCAGCATGACGCTAATAAAGTTGACCGTAAGGGTGGTGCCGGCACGCAGCGTCTGCAGCATGCCGTCGACACGCTCCGGCGCCATGCCGGCCAGCACGAGCACCCGCGGCGCCGACGTGATCACTTGAGGCAAGGCGAGCCAAGCTCGTACATAAGCGGTGAAGCCTTCGGCGTCAGACGAAGCCAGCATGAACACCAGCAGCGACAAGCGTTCCATGAACGGCGCGACCGGCGAGAACGAACCCGGCTCGACGGCGAGCGATACCGCACGCAACGGCGCAATCTCGGGCATCTCGACGTCGATGTATTCGATCAGCGCCCGCTGTGCCGCATCTTGCTGATCGATGACGGCCGTGCGGCCGGTGCGCCGCATCGCCGCCGACGACACGCGCTGCAGCACGGCTGCACTCCACATGCCTGTCGGGCTCACGAACGCCACGCTCGATATCGGTTCATCGACCGTCGGACGCGAGCGCAGCGTCAAAGCCGGGTTGACGCTGGGTGCCAGCATGAACCGGCAGAAGTCGGCAGCGGTCGCATCGGGATCTGCGGCGAGCCGGTCGCGCAGCAGCTACAGGCGCGCGTCGGTGGCCGCTGCGGGTTCGGTGCGTTCGAGCAGGCCCATCGACCATGCGCCGAAACTTCGGCCGAGTGTCTCGACGCGCGATAGCAGCGCGACATCGCAATGCTTCGCATCACCGCCGATTTTTCGGTACAGCGCATCGACAGCGTCATGCGGCCCTTCGAACACCTGCACGAAGTGGCCGTTCGCAACGATCAGCAAACCCGTGATGTCGTGCGCTGCGTTGTGCGCACGGGCGGTGCCGAGAATGGCGCGAACCTCAGCCGCGCGCGTTGCTGCGTCAGCGGTGCCGAGCGCCTGGCTGGCGTAGACGATTCGCAGCAACGCTGGGGTCATGTCGGTCGCTGTTTTCAGTCAGGTCGATGCGCGCGGCGGTTCGCCGCGGGTGAGAGCGCGACCGAGGCTGGAACCCTCAAACCATCATTTCCTTGTCGACATCCTGGACCTTGCGGCGGGCCAACGCGAGGTTCGACTTCGCGCGTTCGAGCACGTAGAAGATGAACACGCCTTCCCTGCGCGACGACGGCCGAATCAAGTGGTACTGCTTGCCGAGTGTGATCAGGATGTCTTCGATCACGTCGGTCAGGCCGAGCTGGCGCATCACTTTGTTTTTCGCGCGAATGACTTCGGAGTTGCCGGCTGCGGCCACTTCGAGATCGATGCCCGTGCCGATCGAGCCCAGCATCATCCCGCTGTTGGAGTCGACGATGGCTGCGCACAGAGCGCCGTCAGCCGTCATGAGTTAGTCGAGGGTCTGTTTGATCGTTGCCATGGTGCACTTTCAGTGGTTGAAGAAAAGGGTGAGCGCGAGGCTCGATTCGGTGTCTGCGAAGCCTCGTTTGCGCGCGGTGCGCCGAACGAATGTTCAAAGACTGTTCAGCCGCTCTCCCATGGCGCGAACGCGGCGCTGCCAATCGCGCCAGTTCATGCCTTGGTGTGATGCGATGCACACCACGAGCAAGTCGCTCCGCGCGGCGCACGGGATGATCGCGAGCACGGCACGGCACGGCACGGCATGGCATGGCATGGCATGGCATGGCATGGCATGGCGGTGGTACAGCACCGCCGCGCCAAGTTCCCCGAGCGCGGCGAAATGGGTGTGGCTGCGCCCGTGCAGGCGCCAGTAATCGATCGCCGCCTCCCACAGCTCCTCAGCCGCAGGCTCGGTGCCGACCGCGTGCCAGACCAGCCCGCTTTGGCTGTCGACCAGCGCGCAAGATTTGACGCCTTCCAACGCGGCCAGGGCGCCGAGCTCTTCGCTCAAGATCTTCTCTTTTACTCGAACTCCGGTTTCGCCCGCTGCGCCAAAAACGGCTGCAACGAGATGCTATGAGGCGATCGCCGCCACACGAGAGGCCGAGCGGGAGCAACATGACGCCTTCGTAAAATAGTGGATGACGATCGCGCGCAAACATCCGCGGCACGGCCCGCCATGCAACACCGGTTTCACAACATTTCACGAATCGGCACGAAAGACGAAACGGTCGAGTTCGAGATGAATCGACCGCGTCGGTATGCTGAATATGTGGCCGCGTCGACCGCCGTCCGGACGCACGTCGCGTCCGGACCGGTTTACGCGGCTACGGCCGGATGCGGCTGATGCGTGTGGACCAGTTGCCCAGAATCACCCGCGTCGCGTTGCAGCTGCCGAACGGCACCGCGACATAAGACGACAAGTTGCAGGTTTGCGCGATGTACTCGCTCGCGAACCAGATGTCGTCACCGTCGACCGCGGCAGCGCCGTAGTCGCCCCAACGCGCGCTGGTCGTGCCGGGGTTGAACGCTTCGTAGCCCGTGAAGCCGTCGGCCGGGCCCTTGCCTTCGGCGGCGATGCGCACAGGCCCTTCGTGGCCGTTGCGTCCGAGCCGCACATACGCCGCAGACGGGTGGTGATCGGCACCGACCAACGTGAATGCAACGATGCCCGAGCCGTCGGGGCGGACGGCGATGGCCGGGTAGTTGGCGTTGTTGCCGGCGACGCCGATCTTGCCTTCGTTCTCGACGACCGCGAACACCGACCCGTGCTGTGCGAACGGCCGTATCGCGTAGTAAGCGATGCCGGCCTGCGGGGTGCCACGCACCTCGACGGCCGTGTCGAGCGCGCCGTAGAGGCGGCCTCCGGCGAAGAACACCTGCTGCATGCGCGAGTCATTGCTGTCGAGCAACTCCGGGCTCACGGCGGCTGGCGGCTTGCTGGAGAACAGGTAGTTCCAGCAGCCCGTGCCGAAACGCGTGACCAGCGTGGTGTCGTTGATGCAATCTGCCAGCGGCGTGGAGCCGGCCTTCTGATTCGAAAGCGGCGGAACGCCGTAGTTGTGGACTCTGACGGTGTTGTCGACCAGCGTGACATCGGGGGCGTTGGTATCGAGCGAACGTGTGTTGCCCAGCGCCCAGACCCGCAAGCGGTTCTCGTTGCCCGAGTCGGCGAATACCGCTAGCGAGCTCATGAAGTATTGCGTGCCGCGGTTTACCTTGGCGAAGTCACCGCCCGGTGACACGGCCGGCCACACGGTAAACCCCGGGTTGCCCTCCAGCAGGTGATCTTTCGTGTCGATCTGCACCAGGGTGACGCTGGTGGCACCGCGCACCAGATCGTTCTTCGACAGCGCGTAGATCTGTGCACCGTTGAAGCCGCCGCTGAACGGAAATTCGTTGGTCGTCAGGTAGATGCCGTGCGCGTCGGCGCCGATGTGCGGGTAGTCGCCGAGGCAAGGGCAAGCGGCGTGGATCGGCGTGCCTTCGCTGCCGTCGTTTTGCACCGGAACGCGGTAGATCGTCCAGGAACCACGCGGGTCGCCCGAGCCGCTTACTGCCAGGTCGAGGTGGTTGCGGCCGGTGGCACCGCCGGTCGCGGGATCGACGTCGATCGTCAACACCACATGAAAGAAGCGGTTGACTTGGGGGTCGTAGTAGCAGGTCGGGTCGGTGATCGACGGCCCGTAGACGCGGGTGCTCCGGTTGATGGCCGGGGCATAGCCGTAGAACGAGTTGAGGGCGACCACACCGCCGAGCGGCGTGCCTTTGCGGTCGAAGACCCGGATCACGTCGTTGACCGACTCCAGCACGTAGCCGTTGCCCACGCACAGCGCCTGATCCGGTGGCTCGACGCTGAACTGGTTGCCGCCGTTGGCGAGCCGCTGATCGCGCAACGACAGGCCGTCGAATCCGCCCAGCAACTGAGGTCCCGGACCCTGGCGATCCTCGCCGGCGATCGACTCGCCGTTGCCGCGGGTGCGAGCGATCGACCTGTTCACCATCCGGGTGCGCGCCTGTTTCATCGAGGCGTTGAGCGGTGACGAAGTTCTCGAGGCACCTGCCGCGTCGGGGCCGTCCTGCAAGCGGGGCAAGTTGGCGAAGGTGGGCGCAAATTCAGGCGCTTGCAACCCGTCGGCGCCGGGCGCGATGTTGCGCAGCTGAGCCGAGCCGGCGCTTTGCACCTGCCGCACGATCGATGCGGCTTGCGCCCCCGTGCCTGCGACGACACAGCATGCTGCTGCAATGGCGAATCTGATCCAGCGTGACTTCGACATCATGGGGCCTCCATTCGTGATTCTTGGGTAGTGACCAGCGCGCGGATTGCGCGTGAAGAAACGCTAACCCAAGGCGTCATTCGGTGCAATCCCGGCTAACCGCGCGGATGGTGCCGCGCGTGCAACTGCTTCAATCGTTCGCGCGCGACGTGCGTGTAGATCGTCGTCGTCGAAATGTCGGCGTGGCCGAGCAGCAGTTGCACCGCGCGCAGGTCGGCCCCGTGGTTGAGCAAATGGGTCGCGAACGCGTGGCGCAGCGTGTGCGGCGAGAGCGGCACCTGCACACCGCCGCGCAATGCGTGCGCCTTGATCAGCTTCCAGAACATTTGGCGGGTCATCGGGCCACCGCGGCCGGTGACGAACAGCGCGTCGCTGGCCTGCCCTTTGAGGATCGTGCCGCGCGCTTCGGCGAGGTAGCGCTCGATCCACCCGTGCGCTTCTTCGCCGAACGGCACGAGCCGCTCTTTCGCGCCCTTGCCGGTGACGCGCAGCGCACTGTCGCTCAGGCTCGCATGCACGCTCTTGAGCGTGACGAGCTCGCTCACGCGCAGGCCGCTCGCGTACATCAGCTCCAGCATCGTGCGGTCGCGCAGGCCGAGCGGGGTGTCGACGTCGGGCGCACCGAGCAGCGCCTCGACCTGCACTTCGCTCAGCGTCTTCGGCACGCGCAACGCCTGCTTCGCACTGGTGAGCTTGAGTGTCGGGTCGGCCTGCAGCAGGTGCTCGCGCAGGGCCCAGCGAAAGTAGCGTTTGAAGACCGTCAGGCGCCGGTTGCCGCTGGTCGCCTTGCTGCCTTTGTGGCGCGCTACCGCGTAGGCCAGCAGGTCGGTTTCAGCCGTTGCGTCGAGCGCACGATCGTGCGTTGCCGCGAGCCAGTCGGCGTAGAGCGTGAGGTCGCGCCGGTAGGCGGTCAGCGTGTTGACCGCCAGACCATCTTCGATCCAGACCGCATCGATGAAGCGGTCGATCGAAGCGCCACTGGCTTCGCGAACCGGCGCGTTCACTCCAGCGTCAGTTTTTGCAGAGTGACGACCTTTTTGTAGACCTCGAACTCGGCCGCGATCTGGGCCGCGAATTCAGCCGGCGAGTTGGCGACGATCAACGAGCCGGTCTCTTCGATGCGTTTTTTTACCGCCGGGTCTTCGAGCGTCTTCTTGACCGCTGCACTCACTTTGTCGACCACCTCTTTCTGCAGCCCCTTCGGGCCATAGATACCGTAGTACGCCATGCGGTTGACGGGCTCGAGGCCGACCTCTTTGAAGGTCGGGATGTTCGGCAGCACGGCCAGGCGCTGCGGTGCGGCCACCACGATCGCGATCAGGCGACCGTCTTTGATGAAGGGCAGCGCCGACGGCAAGTTGTCGAAAATCATCGGCACCTGGCCGGCGACGGTGTCGTTCAATGCCGGGCCGGCACCGCGGTATGGGATGTGCGTGATGAACGTGCCCGAGAGGTTCTTGAACAATTCCATCTGCAAGTGGCCGATGCCACCCGTGCCCGAACTCGCGAAGCTGTACTTGCCGGGGTTCTTCTTCAGCTCGGCCACAAAGCCTTTGTAGTCGCGCGCCGGAAAGCTCGGGTGCACCGCGATCACATTGGGCGTGGCGGCCACGTTGATGATGGGCGTGAAGTCGGTCAGCGGGTTGTACGCGAGCTTCGGGTTGATCGCCGGGTTGGCTGCGGTCGTCGAGACCGTGGCCATGCCGAGCGCATAACCGTCGGGCGTGGCCTTTGCGGTTTCGGTGGCACCTATCGAGCCGCCACCGCCGGCCTTGTTCTCGACGATCAGCGATTGGCCGAGCGGCCCGCTGATTTTCTCGGCCAAGACGCGCGCGACGATGTCGGTCGTGCCGCCGGGCGCGAACGGCACGACCAGCCTGACCGGCTTGTTCGGGTAGGCCTGCGCCCAGGCGCTGCCGCTCACAGCGAGCATGGTGGCGGTGCAGGCGGCGATCAGGAGTCTGCGTTGCATCGGGTGAATCTCCAGGAGTTTTTGGCAGCGATTGACGCGCAGAGTCTATGGCCGTCGAGCTGGCGCGCGACAGAGCGATCACCCTGCCCCGACCTTCAGCACGCGCCCTGCGCTGGCACACTCGTCGCATGTCGAACGCCTTGCTGTTGTTGCCCGATTTCATGTTGATCGCACTCGGCTTCGTGCTGTGTCGCAAGACGGCCCTGAACGGCACCGTGTGGCAGGCGGTCGAACGGCTCGTCTACTACCTGCTGTTCCCGGTGCTGCTGTTCAACTCGATACTGAAAAGCCCGTTGCAGCCGGCGCAGACGGTGGGCCTCGCGTTCGCCAGCTTGGCCACGACCGCGACCGGCATCGTGGTTGCGCTTGCGATCGCACAGTGGCCGGGTGTCGACGCGCGGCGCCATGCTTCGGGCGCGCAAACCGCGTACCGCTTCAACTCCTTCATCGGGCTGGCGCTGGCCGAGCGGCTCGGCGGCCCGGCCGGGCTGGCGTGGATGGCGCTGTGCATCGCGCTGTGCGTGCCGCTCGCCAACGTGGCGGCCGTGTGGCCGCTGGCGCGCCACGGCGGCCACGCGTACGGGCGCGAGTTGCTGCGCAACCCGCTGATCCTCAGCACGGTCGCGGGCCTGATCGCCAACATGGTTGGCCTGACGTTTCCCGAAGCGGTCTCGACCACCTTGCAGCGCATCGGCCTGGCCGCATTGCCGCTGGGGCTGATGGCGACGGGCGCCGGCTTGCGCGTGGGCGGCCTCAAAGCCGCACCCGGCCTCGCCGCAGCGTTCATGGCGATCCGCCATGCGCTGCTGCCGGCCGTTGCGATCGGCCTGACCGCTGCGCTCGCACTGCCGCCCGATCAGCGCCTGATCATCGTGTTGTTCGCCGCGCTTCCGACCGCGTCGAGCGCCTACGTGTTGGCGGCGCGAATGGGTGGCGACGGCGGCTACGCGGCCGGGCTGGTGACGCTGTCGACCCTGCTCGGGATGATCAGCGTGCCGCTGTGGCTGGGCATTCTCAAAATTGCGCCTTGAACTGCACGCCGAAGGTGCGCGGGTCGTTGATGAAGCCGGTTAGGTTGTTGAAGTCGATGCCACCGGTGGCGACCACCTTGTTCGTGATGTTGCGGCCGAACACCGCCACCTCGTACTTGCCTTCGTTCCAAAGGTAGCCGACGCGCAACCCACCTTCGGTGTAGGCCTTGCCGGTGAACTCGATCGATTCGTACAGGAAGAAGTTGACCTTGCTGCGATACGACCAGTCGGTGTAGATGAAGAACTCGCCGCCGCTCGCAGTCGGGACGCCGTAGCGCGCGGTCACGTTGGCGATGTACTTCGGCGCGTTCGGCAGCGCGTTGCCGTCGATGAAAAATTGACCGCCTCCAGCCGGCGCATTCAGCACCTTGCAGCCACCGCCGCAACCGGCGACGGTGAGGCTCGGATCCTTGATTTTCGTGTCGTTGTAGCTGGCGCTGGCGGTGACGAGCAGCGTGGGCAGCACATAGGCATCGAGGTTGAATTCGACGCCTTGGCCCGTGGCCTTCTTCGCCGATTTGAGCGTGTTCGAGTTCGCGCCGCCGCCGACTTCGGTGAGTTGCAGGTCTTTCACGTCATAACGGAAAACGCTGGCCGAAACGCGCGCGCGCTTGTCGAGCAGGTCGGACTTCACGCCGAATTCATACGAGGTGGTCGTCTCCGGTCCGGCGATCGATTGCGCACCGAAGGCCGAGGCCGGTTGCACGCTCGCGCCGCGGTAACCGGTGGCGATGCGCGCGTAGACGTTGGTGTCGGGCGTGACCTTGTAGAGCGCGCTGATGTCGCCGCTGGGCTTCGAGTTGGAAATGTCGGCGCTGGTCCCGTTGGCCTTGCTCGACGCCGAGAACGGCGCGAACTTGGTCGGGTCGCTGACCAGTTCTTTTCGATCGTGGGTGTAGCGCAGGCCGGCACGAAAGCTCAAATCGGCCGTGAGGTCGTATTTGATCGAGCCGAACGCGGCGTACGACGTCGTCTTCTGGGTGTCGGTCAGGTTGCCGTTGAAAGCTTCTTGAACGCCGCCACGCTCGCTCGCATAGCTGTAGCTGTCGTTGGTGAATTTTTCGCGGAAGAAGTACACGCCGGCCTGCCAATTCAGGGGCGCCGCATAGCGCGACTCGATGCGGAACTCCTGCGTGATCTGGCCATGGTCATGGAGCGCGCCCGCGGTTTCCGTTCGGAATTGAATCGACTTGCCGGGCACCGGCGGCGGCGCGGGGAACGGCGGGGCCGCGTAAGGCCCGGCGCCGCCATCGACATCGCCTCGGCTGTAGGTGTGCACCGTCTCGTAGCCGGTGATCGAGTTCAGCGCGTAGTCCCCGAACACCCAACGCAGCCGCGCGCTCGCCCCATACGATTGCAGCGCCTGTTCGTTGCGGCCGTCGGTCGAAAACTTGCTTGGCTCGAAGCCGTCGATCAAGTCGTTGGAGCCCGGCGTGATGATGTTGGCGCGGAACACGCGCGCGCTGCCCTCGAGGTTGCGACCATGGGCGTTGAACAGTGCACTGAAGTCGCTCGCTGGCTTGTAGAGCAACTGCACGCGCGCTGCGCGATCGGCGTAGCCCTCGGTCTTTTGCGTCGGGCCGGGTGCGTACGTGTTGTCGACCCAATCGTCGCGGCGCTGGTAAAGCACAGCCACCCGCGCTGCCCACTGTGGCCCGAGCGCGAAGCTCTTGGCGGCCTCGACGTTGGTGGTCTTGTAAGTGCCGAACGAGACGCTGCCGAAGCCGTCGCTCGCGCCGATTTCGGGCGCGACCGAATCGAACTTCAACACGCCGCCAGGCGTGTTGCGGCCGAACAGGCTGCCCTGCGGCCCGGCGAGCACTTCGACGCGCGCAAGGTCGAAAATCGGGAAGCCCTTGAGCTGAGGATTTTCTTGAACCACGTCGTCATAGACGAGCGAGACCGGCTGCGAAGCGTTGGCGCGGAAATCGGTGTTGCCATAACCGCGGATGTAGACGCGCGGGAACGCGCGGCCATACGACGATTCGATGTTGAGGCTGGGCACGCGGCCCGAAAGCAGGCGAATGTCTTGCCCGCTCGATGTGAGCACCTCGAGTTTCTCACCGGAGACGGTCGACACCGAACTCGGCACGTCCTTGATGTTCTCGGCCCGGCGTTCGGCCGTGACGGTCACGGTCTGGAGCGTGCCCGCGCTCGCCGCCGCGGCTGGCGGCACGACCTGCTGCGCCATCGCGGCCGGCAGGGCAAGCGCCAGCGACGGGGCGACGATCAAGCCCAACCGGATTCGGCGGGCAAACGTTTGCTGGCAACGAGCGCTTTGGGGCATGACAGCTCCGACAAGTTAAATTTGGTGTCGAAGAGTAGCAATCGATGTGCCACTGGTAGAGCAACGTTGGTGGGCGTTGCTTCCAGCCATCAATCGCTTACCCGAACCCGCGCAGCTTCGGATCGATGCCTGCGCGCCGCTGGATCCAGTTGCTTGCCGGGTAGTCGGCCTGCCCGCTCACCGCATGAAGCGTGTAGGCATGGCGCGACTGACCCGAACGGTTGGTCTCCGAGAGGTGCGGAAAGCTGCCGTTGAAAACGATCAGCGTGCCTCGGGGAACCTCGAGCCATTCGAGACGGCTCATGTCCCACACCGGCGCCGGGTCGCACGCTTCGAGCACGAAGCTGCCGTCGGGCTGGCGGCGAAACACCTCTTTCAAGCCTTTGCGATGCTCACCGGGCAGGCCGCCCAGGCAGCCGTTGCCACGGTGCGCATCTTCGATCGCGAACCAGAAGCCGACCACCGATTCGGGCGCGGTGTAGAGGTAGGTCGAATCCTGGTGACACATCACTTCGCCGCCGATGCCGGGTTGCTTGAAGATGTACATCGACTGCACGAGCTTCGGGTCGACCAAGCCGACGCCATCGGCCACCGCCTGCAGCCGCGGGCCGCGCGAGAACGCGTCGAACACCGGGTCGAGGTCGTGCATCGCGTGGCCGAGCTTGTTGACGGCGCGGTCCAGCGGCACGCACAGCTGGCCGCCGGCATCGAACGCGCCTTCTTCGAAAAACGCACCGATGCGGTTGGCCGAGGCCTCGAAATAAGCGTCTTTCGCGTGGCGCTGGTCGCGCGTGGAAAACACCGTGCCGGGCGCTTGCGGCGCGTGCTCGACGACGAGCTCCAGCGCGCGCTCGCGCAGCGCATCGCAGGCCGCGACGCTCGCGAAGTCTTCGACCACGAGGGCGCCGTCACGCGCGAAGGCGGCGCGTGCAGCGGCAGACAAACCGTGGGCATCGTCGAGCCGGCAGCGTTCGATCACGAGAGCAGTTCCTTCTGTTGTTGCAGCGGCAAGGGAGCGGGGGCCAGCGCCCAATCGATGTGTTCGCGCACGAGCGCATCGCAAGCTTCGCGCCTGTTCACCAACGCGTTGCGCAGCGGCGCATCGTCGTGCGCGTGCAGCGCGTTGCCGATCGCCACCGCCAAGTTGCGTTGCCAGCGCTCGAAGCCGATGCGGCGGATCGCGCTGCCTTCGGTGTGGTGCAAAAAATCTTGCTCGCGCCAGGCCCACAACTGCATCAGCGTGGCGTTGCCCACCGACTCGCGCACGTCGAAATCGGGCAGCGTGCTGCGCACCGCGAACTTGTTCCACGGGCAGGCGAGCTGGCAGTCGTCGCAGCCGTAAATGCGGTTGCCGATCAGCGGGCGCAGCTCGACCGGGATCGGGTCGGCCGATTCGATCGTCAGGTAGGAGATGCAGCGCCGCGCGTCCAGCCGGTACGGTGCGACGATCGCCTGTGTCGGGCACGCATCGATGCAGGCGGTGCAGGTGCCGCAGTGCGCTTCGGCCGCATCAGTCAGCGGCAGCGCGAGGTCGACATAGATTTCGCCCAGGAAGAACATCGAGCCGGCCTCGCGGTTGAGCACCAGCGTGTGCTTGCCGCGCCAGCCGATGCCGCTGCGGGCCGCGAGTTCGACCTCGAGCACCGGTGCCGAATCGGTGAACACGCGGCGCCCGAACGGGCCGACCGAATCGGCCAGGTGATCGGCGAGCTTTTGCAGCCGCACACGCATGACCTTGTGATAGTCGCGGCCGCGCGCATACATCGACAGTGCCGCCTGCTTCGGGTCGGCCAGGCGTTGCCATTCGATCGCCTGCCAGCCCGCGTGCGTGCCGTCGGGCCGGTGCTGCGGCAGGTAATCCATGCGGGCGGTGATCACGCGCACCGTGCCCGGTACCAGCTCGGCCGGGCGCGCGCGCTTGAGGCCGTGTGTGGCCATGTAGGCCATCGAACCGTGAAAGCCGTTGTCGAGCCACTGCATCAGCCCCGGCTCGGCGTCGGACAAGTCCACATCGGCCACGCCGATCTGTGAAAATCCAAGCGACGCGGCCTGCACGCGCAGCTGCGCCAGCAGCGTGTGCTGCTCTTGCGAACTCACATCCGAACCCCACTGCCGAGTGCCTGACATTTGCCGATTCTAGAAACCCGCACGCAACACTGGCCCGATGAGGCCGCGTGTGCCGCTTCGGCCGGCGCACTGGCGCAAGCGATGTTGCGGCGCGCCGCCTCCACTGACACCGACATCGATGCCTTCATCGAACTGCACGGCCCGCTCGGCGCCGGCAAGACGACGTTCGTGCGGCACCTGCTGCACGCGCTCGGCGTCGAAGGCCGCGTCAAGAGCCCGACCTACACGGTGATGGAGCCCTATGAACTCACGCGCGATGGCGCGCCGTGGGGCATCTGGCACTTCGATTTCTACCGGTTCAACGACCCGCAGGAATGGGAAGACGCGGGCTTTCGCGATGTGTTCGCGAGCCGCGGGCTCAAGCTCGCGGAGTGGCCCGAAAAGGCCGAGGGCCTGTTGCCCGAGGCCGATCTGCGCCTGCATTTCGAGCCGTTGGAGGGCGATGTGCGCAGCGCGCGTTTCGAGGCGCACACGCACCTCGGCGTGGAGCTCATCACGTGACCCGACCCATGCAACGCCGCACGGCCCTGAAGTCGATCGGCTCGGTCGTGTTGCTGCTCGGCAGTGCCGAGATGGCATTCGGCGCGAGCATCGTCGCAGTGCGCGTCTGGCCGGCGGCCGACTACACGCGTGTGACGATCGAATCCGACGCGCCGCTCTCGCAAAAGCATTTCGTCGCCGAGAACCCGAGCCGTCTGGTGATCGACATCGACGGCCTGGAGCTCAGCCCCGCGCTGCGCGACCTCGTCGGCAAGGTGCGCGCCGACGACCCGTTCATCGCCGGCGTGCGCGCCGGCCAGAACCAGCCGCGCGTCGTGCGCCTGGTGATCGACCTGAAACAGCCGACCGCCCCACAGCTGTTCACGCTTGCGCCCGTGGCGGCGTACCAGAACCGGCTCGTGTTCGACCTCTACCCGACGCAAGAACGCGATCCGCTGCTGGCATTGATCCGCGACAAGGAAACGGCCGAACAGCAGGCCGCCAAGAGCGTGCAGGACGCACTCGGCGAGTTCATCGGCAAGTTCGACAGGCCGGGCGCCACGCCGCAACCGCCGCTCGCGCAAGGCTCTGCGCCGCAACCACCGCTGCCGCCGGTCGCCGCCGCACCCATGCCAGCGCCGCCCCAGCAAACGCCCGCACCATTGGCGCCGGCCGTTCAGGGCCGCATCGACCGCCTGATCGTCGTCGCGATCGACCCTGGCCACGGCGGCGAAGACCCGGGCGCGAGCGGCCCGAGCGGGCTGCACGAAAAAGACGTGGTGTTGCGCATCGCGTTGCAACTGCGCGACCACATCAACGCCCTGCCCAACATGCGCGCGATGCTCACGCGCGACTCCGACTTCTTCGTGCCACTGCACGAGCGCGTGCGCAAGGCGCAGCGCGTGCAGGCCGACCTGTTCGTGTCGATTCACGCCGACGCCTTCATCACGCCGCAGGCGCGCGGCGCCTCGGTCTTCGCGCTCAGCCAGGGTGGCGCCACGAGTGCCGCCGCGCGCTGGATGGCCAACCGCGAGAACGCGGCCGATGCGGTCGGCGGGGTCAACATCAAGTCCAAAGACGCCGCTGTGATGCGCGCACTGCTCGACATGAGCACCACCGCGCAAATCCGCGACAGCCTGAAGCTCGGCGGCGAGGTGCTCGGCCAGATCGGCAAGGTCGGCAAGCTGCACAAAGCGAGCGTCGAGCAGGCCGGCTTCGCGGTGCTCAAGGCGCCCGACATTCCTTCGATCCTGGTCGAGTCGGCCTTCATCTCGAACCCCGAAGAAGAAGCCCGACTGCGCGACCCCGAGTACCAAGCGCAGTTGGTGCATGCGTTGGCCACCGGCATTCAGCGCTACTTCGCGAAGAACCCGCCGCTGGCGCGGTCGCGGCAGTTGTAGGCTCGCCGGCCGTTGCTGCAAAACTCGACGGATGCGCCTTTCCATTGCACTGGGCGCCAAACGCGAGGAGATCTTGGCGCTTGCGGCTGCGCGCGGCGCGAACGCCTTGCGCGTCTTCGGTTCCGTGGCGCGCGGCGAAGACCACGAAGGCAGCGACATCGACCTCCTGGTCGACATGCCGATGGGCACTTCATTGCTGCAGATCGTGGGCCTGCAGCACGAAATCGAAGATGCCTTGGGCCTGCGGGTCGACCTGTGCACCGAGCGCGAACTCCACCCGACCTTGCGGCCGCGCATCCTGGCCGAGGCCCGCGCACTATGAACGAGCGCGACGGGTTGTTTCTCGGGCACGTGCTGGGCGCCGCATGTATCTCGCGCCTATGGGCGAACGCCCGACGAAATTGACGTCTGGGCTGGGCACTGGTGATTCGCGTCAACTGCTGCTTGGCCTCAACCATCTGACGGGCGATTCTGACGGGCGATGCGCGAATGATAAAAGTCCAAGTCCTGCTCCCGGTCGCGTAAAAGCACGAACACCGGTCGAACCCTTCTTACCGAAAGCCACCATGCTCCACCCTCAAACCCGCGCCCTTCTCGACTTCATCGAGGCCCGCCAGATTCCGCCCACCCACACGCTGAGCGTGGCCGATGCACGCGTCTTCTACCGCGACCGGCGCGGCCTCACGCAGCCTGCGCCGGCCGAGGTGGCTTTGGTGAGTGACCTGCAGGCCAGCGGCCCGCACGGCTCGATCCCGGTGCGGCTGTACCGGCCACTCGGCTCGACCGAGGCCGAGGCGCTGCCGGTGCTCGTCTACTTTCACGGCGGTGGTTGGGTCATCGGTGACCTCGACACCCACGATTCGCTGTGCCGCGAGCTCGCCAACGGCGCTGGCTGCGCGGTGGTCGCGGTCGACTACCGGATGGGGCCGGAGCATCGCTTTCCGGCGGCCGTTGACGACTGTATCGCCGCGACGCACTGGGTGCGCGCGAACGCCGCAGCGCTGCACCTCGATGCCGTGCGCCTCGCGGTGGGTGGCGACAGCGCCGGCGGCAACCTCGCCACCGTGGTCTCGATCGCCGCGCGCGAGAGTGGTGACTTGCCGATAGCGTTCCAGCTGCTGATCTACCCCGCGACCGACCAGCACCGCAGCGCACCTTCGCATGCCGAGAACGGCCAGGGCTATTTGCTGACGAGCGAGACGATGGCGTATTTCACCGGCCACTACATCGCCGACCCCGCGCAATACGCCGACTGGCGCGCCTCGCCGCTCTTGCACGAGAACCTCGCGAACCTGCCGCCGGCGCTCGTTGTCACCGCCGGTTTCGATCCGCTGCGCGATGAAGGCAAGGCTTACGCCGAGCGCCTGACCGCTGCCGGCAACGCCGCAAGTTACGTGTGCTTCGATCGGCAGATCCACGGCTTCATCACGATGGGCAAGCTGCTCGACGAAGCCAACACCGCCGTCGCGCTGTGCGCCACCGAATTGAAGCGCGCGCTGTCGACTCGACCCCGATGAAGCGGCTGGCAGCGTTGGCGCCAATGCTCGCACTCACGAGCGCACTCGCCACCCTGCCCGGCCCGGCGCACGCGCAAACCCTCGCGCCGGCCGACGCGCCCTGCCCGAGCGGCCTGCCCGCCGCGACCCGTTGCCTCACCGGTCGCGACGACTTCGGCGCGTTCTACTGGATCGCCGTGCCGCGCGCCTGGAACGGCGTGCTCGTGCTGCACACCCACGGCGGCCCCGAGCTCGGGCCACCGCGCGCCGATCGCACTGCGCAAGACCTGCAACGCTGGGCCGTGATGCTTCAGACCGGCTACGCCTGGGCCGGCTCGAGCTACCGGCAAGGCGGCGTCGAGGTGCGCGCCGCGGCCGAAGACACCGAGCGCCTGCGCGGCATCGTCAGCGCCACCATCGGCGCACCGAAGACGACGATCCTGCACGGCCAGAGCTGGGGCGCGAGCGTGGCCGCGAAGGCTGCCGAGGCCCACTCACGCAGCTACGACGGTGTGCTGCTCACGAGCGGCGTGCTCGGCGGTGGCACCCGCTCGTACGACTTTCGGCTCGACCTGCGCGTGGTGTACCAGGCCCTGTGCGGCAACCACCCGTTGCCGGGCGAGCCGGCGTATCCGCTGTGGCAAGGCCTGCCCCTGGACGCGACGCTGACGCGCGCCGAACTCGCGCGCCGTGTCGACGACTGCACCGGCCTGCGCCTCGAACCCACGCAACGCAGCGCCGCGCAGCAACGCACGCTCGATGCGCTGCTCAAGGTCGTGCGCATTCCCGAACGCTCGCTGATCGGCCACCTGAACTGGGCCACCTGGCACTTTCAAGACATTGCTTTCAAGCGCACCGACGGCCGCAACGTGTTCGGCAACATCGGCGCGCTGTATGCCGGCTCGGCCGACGACGCGGCGCTGAACGCGAACGTGGCGCGCTACCGCACCGACCCGATCGCCGTTGCGAAGTTCGGTGCCGACACCGACCCGACCGGTCGCATCGGCGTGCCGGTGTTGACCACGCACGCAATCGACGACCCGGTCGCGTTCGTCGAGCTCGACAGCGTGTTTCTCGACACCATGACCGCGGCCGGTAACGGCGCCAAGCTGGTCCAGACCTTCACCGACGAACACGAGCACAGCTACCTTGCCGACCCGGAATACGTCGCGCTGATGCAGGCGCTGCTGGCCTGGATCGGCTCGAACGAGCGGCCCACGCCGTTCGGCATCACCGAGCGCTGCAAGGCGCTGGAGGCCGGCTTCGGCGCGGGTTGCCGCTTCGTGCCCGGCTACGAGCCGCCGCCGCTGTCGCAACGGATCACGCCGCGCGCTCGACCTTGATGCGCGCCTTGATGCGCGCACGCCACGCGCCCACGAACACGAGCAGCCCCGGCAGCAGGATCGCGGCCCAGATGATCTTGTCGAGATTCGTCTGTACCCAAGGGATGTTGCCGAACACGTAGCCGGCGATCGTCAGGCCCGCCACCCACAAGATGCCGCCGACAACGTTGAATAGCGTGAACTTGCTGCGCGTCATGTGGGCCACGCCTGCGACGAACGGCGCGAAGGTGCGCAGGAACGGCATGAAGCGTGCCGCGATGATCGTGGCGCCACCGTATTTCTCGTAGAACGCGTGCGCCTGGTCGAACGCGTTCTTGTTGAAAAAGCGCGAGTTCTCCCACTGAAACACGCGCGGCCCGAAGTGCCGGCCGATCGTGTAGTTGAGCTGGTCGCCCAGGATCGCCGCCACGCACAACAGCGCAATCGCCAGCGGCAGGCTCATCAACCCGGCGCCGCACAGTGCGCCCACCACGAACAGCAGCGAGTCGCCCGGCAAAAACGGCATCACGACCACACCGGTTTCAACAAAGATGATGATGAACAACAGCACGTAGACCCAGCTGCCGTAGGCCTGCACGAAATCGCGCAGGTACACGTCGACATGCAGGATGAAGTCGAGAACGAAGTGAACGATTTCCATTCGGCGCGATTATCCGGGTCGCGCCGCGCCACAGTCGATTTACGCCGGCGCGTCTTGCGCCTCGACCTCGTCGAGCCACGCCGCCACCGCGGGCGGGAACGGCTGGCCGCCGGCGTCCGAGCGCCAGCGGCGGCGAAACTGGTTCGCGCTCGACCGCAAGTGCCATTGCAGCTCGCGCGTCAACGCCAGCATCTCGGCGCGCAGCGGCATGTCGGGCTCGACCACCTCGGTCAGGAAAGTGAGCTGCTCCGGCGTGATGCCGGCCTCGAACAGCATGCGCTGCAGCGTTTGGGCCTGTGCAGCCATCGCCTCCAGCAATGCGTTGGCGCGCGCATCGAGCGTCGGCACCGAGGTGGCCACGGTCGCATGCCAGCGGCTCAGCAAATCGGCCAGGCCACGCAGGCGCTCGACCGAATCGGCGATCGTCGCCTCGACGATCTCGTCGATCGGCGGCAGCGCGCGCAGCAGCCGGTGGATCGACGGCACCAGCGCCGCATCGAAACGATGCGGGCTCACGCGCAGCAGCAGCGAGACGCGCTGCTCGGGACGATCGCGCTCACCATCGAACATTGCCGTGACGACCTCGCACAACGACAGCAGCCGTCCGAGCGGGCTGATCGCCTCGGCCGGCAGCCCGCGCGGGTAACCCGAGCCATCGAGCAACTCGTGGTGTTCGAGCACCGCGCGCGCCACGCTCGACGGGTACTCGTGAAAGCGCGCGATCAGCATCGACGACGTGACCGGGTGCGCGTAGAGCGGCCGCAGTTCGTCGGCGCTCAGGCGGTTGCCGGCCTCGAACAGCGCAGCGTCGATGTGCAACATGCCGAGGTCGTGCAGCAGGCCGGCGCTGGCGGCAACCGTCATGTCGTGAATCGGCGCGCCGGTTTCGCGCACGAGGTGCGCGCACAGCAGCGCCATCGAAATCCCGTGCTCGAAGACGCTCGGCCGCGTCTCGCGGGCCAGCGTCAGGTGAAACGCCACCGGCGCCGGCAGCGGGATCGCCTCGATCGACTGCAACAGCGTGCTGCGCGTTCGCCTGCGCGGGCCCATCAACGCGAAGAACGGCAGGCGTGCCATCGCGGCCTCGGCCGCTTCGCGCAGCAGGACGCCAGTGACCGGCGCGTCGGTCGCCAGGTTCTCGTCGAGCGGGGCGCTGAGGCGGTGCGTGAGCAGGCGGTCGTAGAGCCCGCCGTCGACCGTCATGCCGCCTTCGAGCAGCTTGATGCCCTGGTGGTTGTAGATCGCCCGCGAGGTCGCGACCGGGCGGCGCGCACCCATGTCGCTGACCGCGCGTAAAAACGCGGGGCTTTCGGTGGCAGCGGCGATCAGGGTGGTTCGTTCGGTCATGGATGCTGCTCGTGACGGCAGGCCGATTGTGAAGACAGGCTCGGTCCCGGCGATCCAGCGAAAAGACAACGCAACAAGGGCCTGTTCACAGCTTTCTACAATGCCTCGATGAATGCCGTGATCCAGCCTCGCCCGCGCCGCCCGATCCGCGAATTGCCCGACGAACTCGTTAGCCAGATCGCTGCCGGCGAGGTCGTCGAGCGACCCGCTTCGGTGGTGCGCGAGTTGGTCGACAACGCGCTCGATGCCGGTGCCACCGAGATCGCGGTGAAGCTGCTCGGTGGCGGCATCCGGCAGGTCGTGGTCGAAGACGATGGCGACGGCATCGCGGCCGACGAACTGCCGCTCGCGCTGCGCCGCCACGCGACGAGCAAGATCGCGTCGCTGGCCGAGCTCGAAGGTGTGGCGACGATGGGGTTTCGTGGCGAGGCGCTGGCCGCGATCGCGTCGATCGCCGAAGTGTCGATCGCGAGCCGCACCGCCGATGCGCCACATGCGCAGCGGCTCGATGCGCGCTCCGGCGAGTTGCTGCCGGCGGCTCGCGGCGTGGGCACCACGGTCGAGGTGCGCGAGCTGTTCTTCTCGACACCGGCGCGGCGCAAATTCTTGAAGACCGAGGCGACCGAGTTGGCGCATTGCGTCGAGGCGGTGCGCCGGCACGCGCTGGCGCGGCCCGACGTGAGCTTCACGGTGTGGCACAACGGCAAGCTCGCACACCAGTGGCGGCGCGCGAGTGCTGCGCAACGCGTGGTCGATGTGCTCGGCCAAGACTTCGTCACCCAGAGCCGCGAACTCGCCATTGAATCGGGCGTGCTGCGGGTCACCGGCCGCAGCGGCGCGCCCGAGGCGGCGCGGGCGCGGGCCGATCAGCAGTACGTGTACGTCAACGGTCGCTTCGTGCGCGACAAGCTGATCGCGCACGGCGTGCGGTCAGCCTATGAAGACGTGCTGCACGGCGGGCGCCAGCCGGCCTATGTGCTGTTCATCGAGATCGCGCCCGACCGCGTCGACGTGAACGTGCACCCGACCAAGGTCGAGGTGCGCTTTCGCGAATCGCGCGAGGTGCACCAGGCGGTGCGGCGGGCGGTCGAAGTGGCGTTGGCAATTCCGCGCACGGCCCTTGCCGGCGATGCTGCCGTGGCAGCACCGTTCGCGTCAACCGGATGGCACCGCCCCGACAGCGCGCAGCAAGCCTCGCTCGGCTTGCAGCAACTCGCCACGTTGTACGCGCAGGAATTGCCGGCGCGCTGGAACGGGCAGGCCGCGCCCGCGCCGACGGTGCTCAGCACGGCCGCCGCGCCGGTGGTCTACGCGCTGCCCGCGGCCGCGCCCGATGCGTGGCCGCTCGGTCGCGCGATCGCGCAGATCGCCGGCATCTTCGTGTTGGCCGAGAACGCACAAGGGCTGGTGATCGTCGACATGCACGCCGCGCACGAGCGCATCGTCTACGAGCGGCTGAAGGTGAGCTTTGTCAAGTCGAAAATCGAGTCGCAGCCCTTGCTGATCCCCGCCACCTTCGCAGCCACCGCACAAGAGATCGCGACGGCCGAAGCGCAGGCCGACAACCTCCGCGCCCTCGGCCTCGACGTGACGCCGCTCTCGGCCGCCGTGCTCGCGGTGCGCTCGCACCCGGCCGCGCTCGTGGGAGGCGATGTCGTCGAACTCGCGCGCAGCGTGCTCGCCGAGCTCGCGCAGTTCGGCGCCAGCAGCGTGATCGAGCGCGCGCAGCACGAGATTTTGTCGACCATGGCCTGCCACGGCGCGGTCCGCGCGAACCGCCAACTCACGCTCGACGAGATGAACGCGCTGCTGCGCGACATGGAGCGCACCGACCGTGCCGACCAGTGCAATCACGGCCGGCCGACCTGGCGCCAGATCACGCGCAAAGAGCTCGACGGCTTGTTCTGGCGCGGACGGTGAAGTGGCTCCCAGAATCACCATGAACACG
>ENA-OFCI01000346-OFCI01000346.1-metagenomes-genome-assembly--contig:-NODE-346-length-29256-cov-4.199753_pt1 | contig 29256 bp, 29 predicted proteins | sample MGYA00153391_OFCI01 | MGnify analysis MGYA00153391
TAATTCAGGCTTCGCACACCTGGCAAATCGGTATTGCCTTGCAGCAGACAAATATGAAGAGTTAAGTTATTTCTTTTAACATATTGAAAGTGATAAATCTTAAAAATACTTATCAACAGTAATTTATTTATTTCCCTTACTTTTGCACTCTTAAAAATCGCATGGCAAAACCCATGCACAAACTTTTACAATTATGAAAAAAGATTTGCATCCCAAAAATTACCGTTTTGTTGTTTTCAAAGACATGAGTAATGGTACAACTTTCTTAAGTCGTTCTACTGCTAATTCTAACGAAACCATTAAACATGAAGATGGTAATGATTATCCTGTTATTAAATTAGAGATTTCAAATACATCTCACCCGTTTTACACTGGTAAAAATGTATTGGTTGATACTGCAGGACGTATTGATAAATTTAATAAGCGTTTTGGTAAAAAATCAGTTCCAGCTTCTGCATCAGTTGCAGAAACTGCTGAATAACTTTACTGTTCCTAAAATATTATCCCTTCGTTTAACACCGAGGGGATTTTTATTATATAGTTCTTTTACACAATGCTATTTTTATGATACTCTTTTTTTGATAAATCGTATTTTTGTATTAAATTCTTAAAACATGGAACCAATTATAAAAAATCCTATTAATCTAACCGACGCTGCATTAAACGAGGTGAAACGTTTAATGGCAGAGCCCGGTTTTGAGAAAGATAAAATATTACGTGTGGGCGTAAAAGGCGGCGGTTGCAGCGGTATGACCTACGTACTTGATTTTGATAACAGAAAAGAAAATGATGCTTTATATAAAAAAGATGGTGTAGATTTTATCATTGACAACTCTCAAAGCATTTATTTATTTGGAATGGAGATAGAGTGGGAAGGTGGTTTAAACTCTCGTGGATTTACTTTTAAAAATCCTAATGCAAGCAGCACATGCGGTTGCGGAACGAGCTTTGCTGTTTAATTTTTAATGGTTTAATAATAACCGCTTTCAAAAAAATTATAAAGCATTATTAATTTCTAAAATGCACAAAAAAGTCCGCTGAATTTTCAGCGGACTTTTTTGCTAAAATATTTTTCTTATAATTCCGGAGCTTTAACTTTTTTAGTTTTTACTTCCGCAGCTGCACCCAATGGTTTGTCTTTTGCAAAATCAACCAATATAGGAGCACCAACAAATATAGATGAGTAAGTACCTGTTATAACACCAATCATCATTGCGAAAGCAAAACCCTTAGTTACTTCACCACCGAAAATAAAGAGAATAAGTAATGTTAAGAATACAGTTAACGAAGTCATTATGGTACGGCTTAGTGTATCATTAATGGCACGGTTAATAATATTTGTTTTTGTTTCGCCTTTCATATCTCTGCTATATTCCCGTATTCTGTCAAATACAATTACAGTATCATTCATGGAGAAACCAATAACCGTAAGTACGGCTGCAATAAAGTGCTGGTCAATCTCCAAAGGAAAAGGAACAATATCTTTAAGGAATGAGAATACAGCAAGCGTAACAAGTACATCGTGTATTAGAGTAACAATTGTACCGGCAGAATATCTCCAATCACGGAAACGAATAAATATGTATATGAAAATGGCTAACATCGCAAAAATTGTAGCCTTTATTGCACCACGCTTTAAGTCATCAGAAATAGAGGGTTGAACTGTAGAAGAGCTCTGTATATTATTTTTTGAGAACTGAGCGTAAGTTAGGTTAGCAGGTAAAACTTTTTTTAATCCTTCGTATAATTTTGTAAGTACCAATGAGTCTGCATTTTCCTGACCAATTAAATAAGAAGTAGTAATATTTAAATGCTTTGAATTACCAACAGTTTTTATAACAGGAAATTCACCGTTAAATGATTTTGCAAGATCATCCTGTATATCGGAATTTTTTAAAGATTTATCAAATTCTACAGTGTAACTTCTACCACCCTTGAATTCAACTCCTTCATTAAAGCCGTGGAAAAAAGATGCGATTCCTAATGATAATACTATTGCAGAAAGTATGTATGCATATTTCCTTTTCTCAATAAATTTATAACTGGCATGTTGAAATATTTTACGGGACAGATTTGTAAAATAATTAAAATGTTGGTTTTTATCTGTACGTAAATCTGTAATTAATCTAGAAACTAAAATACCACAGAAAAGCGATAAGGCAATACCAATCATTTGTGTTGTTGCAAAACCTAGTACAGGTCCAAGGCCAAAGAAAAACAAAATGGCGGCTGTAAGAAAAGAAGTAATATGGGCATCTAAAACCGGTGCTAATGAACGGCGATAACCTTCGTTAATTGCTGCCTGATAAGCTTTGCCTTTTGTTAGTTCTTCCTTTATTCTTTCAAAAATAATTACGTTGGTATCTACTGCTAAACCAATGGTTAATACAAGACCTGCAATACCTGCGGCTGTTAATGTAAAACCAAACATTGCCAATACACCAATAGTAAATAACAAGTTTAAAACCAAGGCAATATTAGCAACCCATCCACCGGTATTGTAGTAAATAAGCATCAATATAAATATAACGGCAAATGCAATTAAAAAAGCATTTCTGCCGCCAATTAAACCTTCCTGACCAATTGTAGCTCCAACAATTTGTTCCTGAACAATTTTTGCCGGTGCATCAAGTTTACCTGACTTTAATACGTTTGATAAATCCTGAGCAGCTTCTACTGTAAAGTTTCCGGATATTTCTGTATTACCACCTTCAATTTTACCATTTACTCTTGGCGATGAATAAACGATATCATCCAAAGAAATAGCAACATAACGTTTGTCATTTTTTTCTGTAAGGTTGGCCCAAGTTCTTGATCCCGTGGGCGTCATTTGCATTTTAATTGATGGCATACCCTTTTCATCATAACCCTGGCTTGCTTCTGCTACACCATCACCTTCAAGAGGAGCTTTGTCAGAACCGTTAACTTTTTCTACAGCATACACTTCAAAAAAAGATCCTGTTTTTACCTTCTGTTCAATTCCGTACATTATTTTCACGTTGTTGCCAAGCAACGAAGTAAAAATTGGATTATTGATGTAGGAGTTTAATAATGATGTATCTTTTGCTGCAACCATTCCTACATAAGGAGTTTCATATAACTGACCTGTTTTTGGGTCTACAGGAAATTGAAGTATTGTACCTAAAATACCCGTGGCTGCCGAGTCTCTTTTTGCTTTTGCGCTATCACTAATTTTTGCAGTATCGCTTGTACCTTTTAAATATTTTGCCAATCCTTTGTCAGCCTCAGTAAAAGATTTTTGAAAATCCTGGTCTCTTAATAACACGACACTCCAAAACTGAAGATTTGCAGAAGATTGTAAAAACTTACGAACTCTTTCAGGATTTGTAACACCCGCAAGTTCTACATTAATTACACCTTTATTTTCATCTAAATTAATATTAGGCTGAGCAACACCAAATTTATCTATACGCTTTTGTAAGATTTTATAAGTTTGAGAAATCGCACCTCTACCTATTTGTTTTAATTTAGATGTTACTGTTTTATCATCATCGCCCGGTTTTACTTCTTTGTTAGGGCCGGTAAATAAACCTGACAATTTACCTGTACCGTTTTGTTCTATATATGCCTGAGAAAACAAATCCACAAAATTTGCCTCGCTCTTTATTTTTTGTGCATTGGCTGTTTGTATTGCTTTTAGCAAAGCAGGATCGCGTGGATTATTGCTCAACGATTTTAGTAAACCTTGTAAGCTTACATCCATTGTTACACTCATACCTCCCTGTAAATCCAGACCAAGGTTTAGTTCATATTCTTTACACTTCTGGTAAGTAGTACCAACGATTGGGTAAATTTCTTTTTCCTTTGTACTGTCAAGAATGTGTTGCGTTTTTGCCTTAATAATTTCATCCCTTTCTTCAGCATTCATGCTGGCCGTCTGGTTTTTTACTAGACGGGTTGCTTGTGTCTTTACAGATGATTCATAATTCCGTACAACAAAAGTGTATGAAAGTTCCCAAATAGATATCAATACGAGCGCAATGGTGAAGAACCATACTAAACCTTTCAGTTTCATGTTAAAATACTTTAATAATAAGCTGTGTTAATTTTTTACAAGTGTGCAAAGATAGGGGAAAATGGTATAGATGGTTTTACGTGTTTTAATTTAAAATTATAACCGTTTTGCAATAAATTATCTGCAATAAAAAGCTAAATGCTTTTATAAATTTCGTAGTTAAAATATTCATTTTATACAAGCTCAAACCTGCTTTTATTGAAAAGAGATTTGAGCAGGATATTTTAAGACGAAAGCAAATTTTAGGAAACTTTCATTATGTACATTTTAAATATTGCTTACACAAATAACTATACTTTTGTTATTCACTTTGCAATCATGTTATGCAGTTATCATCTTTATTAGAAAGATTTAATGAACCCGAAACATTAAAAATGGCAAAACTCGGTCGGGAATTGAGAGCCAAAGGAATTGACATTACAGATTTAAGTTTGGGCGAACCGGATTTTGATACACCGGTACACATTAAAGAGGCAGCCAAAAAAGCTATAGACGAAAATTACAGCCATTACACTCCTGTTGCTGGTTACCTGGATGTTAGAGAGGCTGTTTGTACAAAATTGAAAAGAGATAACAACTTAGATTATAAACCTGAAAATATTATCATCAGCACAGGTGCAAAACAGAGTATTGCAAATGTTGTGCTGGCATTGGTAGATAAAAATGATGAGGTTGTAATTCCCACACCATATTGGGTTACCTATAGCGAAATTGTAAAACTTGCCGGCGGTGCCGTAAAGTTTGTGAACACTAAAGCCAAAAATGGGTACAAAATAAATGCTGTTGAACTTGAAAGTGCCATTACCGAAAAAACCAAGTTGTTTATGTTTTCATCTCCGTGCAACCCTACAGGAGCAGTGTACACAAAAAATGAGTTAAAGGAACTGGCAGAAGTTTTTAAAAAATATCCGGATATAATAATATTGAGCGATGAAATATACGAATTTATCAACTACGGGTTAAGTCATGAAAGTATTGCACAGTTTGATTATTTAAAAGACAGAGTAGTTGTTATAAATGGATTGAGCAAAGGATATGCAATGACAGGTTGGAGGCTTGGATACCTTGCTGCATCTCCATTAATTACCAAGGCATGCGAAAAATTACAGGGGCAATTTACAAGCGCAGCGTGCTCTATAACACAGCGGGCAGCAATTGCCGCACTTACAGGCGACCATAGGCCGACACTGGAAATGGTTGCGAAATTTAAAGTTCGAAGAGATAAAGTTGTTGAACTTCTAAAAGATATTCCCGGAATAATTTTCACAATTCCACCTGGCGCATTTTATGTTTTTCCTGACGTAAGTTCGTACTTTGGTAAAAAAACATCCGAAGGAAATCTTATAGAAAATGCTGATGATTTATGCATGTACTTTCTTCATACAGCACATGTATCTGTTGTGACAGGAAAAGCTTTTGGAGAACCGAAATGTATTAGAATATCTTTTGCAGTAAATACTCAAAATATTGAAAAGGGATTTGCCAAAATAAAAAAAGCGTTGGAAACTTTGCAGTGATTTTACGAATTAAACGTGTACTCTTTCAATATTCTGTAAAATCTTTTTGTGGAGTTCAAGTACTTGTGGAATTAACAATTCTGTTTCATTGTTATTAAGAACAAAATCGCAGCTTTCCATTTTTTTATTTTCATCCATTTGATTTTGCATGCGTTTTTCCACAGCTTCTTTATTTATTCCATCTCTCAGCATTACCCTTTGTAAACGTAATTCGTATGTTGAAGAAACGCCAATAATTAAATCAAGATTTTTTTCAGCATTTGCTTCAAATATAAGCGCAGCCTCTTTTATTGCATAAGGAGCATTCTGCTTTTGCATCCATTTTTCTGCATCAGCAATAGTTGCAGGATGTATAATTGAATTAATTAGTTTGGTTTTTGCAGGATTAGAAAAAACAATATCTGCAAGAAAAGCTCTATTTAATCTTCCATTAATAAAACTTTCTTTCCCAAAATGTTGAATAATTTGTTTCTGTAGATTTTGATCATTATTCATTAATTTTTTTGCGGCGTCATCTGCATAATAAACAGGTATGCCCAGCACTTCAAAAATACGGGCAACTGTACTTTTTCCTGAACCAATCCCTCCTGTAAGTCCAATCTTTAGCATGCTTTATTTTTAAAATATATAATAAACAAATTATAATTAATCAAAAACGAATGGCTTTAGTTTTGAAAATATTCAAAATCTAAAGCCATTATAACTTAAATTATAATTACAGGGGGAATCGTCAATTTACCGTTTACTTCTTCACTTCAAGCCCAGCAACTTTATTTACATTCGCTGTCCATTCCATGCTTATTGTGCTTCTTTCAATTTTCATGTAACTGCCTGGACTTGTTTCTAATAAAAGTGTACCATCATCATTTAATTTGTTAATTGTGCCATGTATGCCAGCAATGGTAACAATTTTATCTCCTTTTTGCATATCCTCCACAAACTTCTTTTGATCTTTTGCTTTTTTAGACTGCGGACGAATCATGAAAAAATAGAAAACTAAAATCATACCACCCATCAATACTGGTGTTGTCCATGAAGAAGTTGCCGCACCGGCCTGTAAAAAAAATGATAATTGCATGTAGCTAATTTTAATGTTGATATTTAAATTTAAAACTTATTTTTCTTTCTTTTCTGTAACTTCTCCCGTCAGCAATAATTCTGGAAATGCCGGTTCGGCATTTGAGGAAACGGTAACTGTCTTATGAGCATTTCCTACTCTGTGTTCGCTGTTAAATTTAACTTTTATAAAACCTGTTTCTCCGGGTTTGATTGGCTGTTCTGGTTTTTCAGGTATTGTACATCCGCAACTGGCGCTAACATTGGTCACAATAAGTGGTTTTGAACCGGTATTTTTAAAGCGATAGTTGTAAGTTACTATTTCACCATCAGCAACTTTTCCAAAATTGTAACTACTGTCTATTATTTGTATTGTTGTTGGGTCTTTAATGATTATTTGTTGAGTTAATGGGGCATTTTTTTCTACGCTTTTTTTATTTCGAATATTGCAACTTACTAAGATTAATAAAAATGCTGAGATGATTGTATACTTAACCATTGTATTAATATTTTTGTTTAAAATCTCTTTTATCAAGTTTGTTTTCCTGTTGTAATTCCTTGTGAATATTGTCCAGTAATCCGTTTACAAATTGTCCGCTTTGCGGTGTGCTGTATGCCTTAGCAAGATCGATATATTCGTTTATGGTTACTTTAGTTGGTATTGTTTCAAAATACAAAAACTCACAAACACCCATTTGTAAAATTATAAGATCCAGCGCTGCAATCCTGTCTGCATCCCAGTTCTTTAACTTGGGTTTTATCAATTCCAGCGTTTCCTCATTTTTGTCCAAAACAGTATTCAACAAATCTTTTGCAAAAATCCTTTTCTCAAGGCTTAAAAAATCTTGAAAATTTTGTTGACCGGGTTTATTTAAATAGCTTAACACAAGCGTATGCATCATTTCAGCATCATCATCCCAATTAATAAAATGCTCTTCAATATGATTTATAAAGTCTTCATTTGGCAACAACAAATCTGTAAAAATAAATTCCAGCATTCTCCTTTCACTTCTTTTTTCTCTGGATTTTTGTTCTATATATTCATGGTATTCCGGTGTTTCAACCAAAGACCTGTATATTTTTTTTAGCAGATCATTTTCTATAATATGTACAGCTTTAAATTCATTTATTGATGTTTTAAAACTTGTCTCTTCTATTATTTTCCAAAGAATTTCGTTGCCTGCGATTTTTGTATTGGTTGCCAGGTCAGCAGCAGTTGGTAAATTTTTACTTGCTTTGTTATTGGCATCCGTCTCTGCATAACGTGCAGTTTCGGTAATAAAATATATAAGGTAAGTAAACAGTTGTTTGCTTTGTTCTATCTTTTTTGATAGTATGGAAATTGGTTCTCCAGGTTTTACGCCACCACTCATACTATCAACTGCGTAAAGTGTCTGCATTACTTTAACTCTTATATTTCTTCTGCTTAACATGGTTTCAAAAACCTTTATTGAAGGCGCAAAATTAAGGGAATAAAAAAGATATTTAGCATAAGATGTCCGAAGTCAAATACACTATTATCGATCTTATGCAGGATTGAAAATTAGCTGCCTGCAAAATTGTCTTAACACTTTAAAAATTTGCTGTCAATAATTTAAAAAAACTGCCACAAATTCTAATTAATATTGATTGGTATAATTATTAGGGTACTTTTGCATAATAAGAATTTTATTTATCAATTTAATAAATTAACAAAAATTATGGCTACTTCAAAAAAGCTAAACATAACACCATTGCACGACAGGGTTATTGTTAAAGCTGCTGCTGCGGAAGAGAAAACTGCAGGCGGAATTATAATACCTGATACTGCTAAAGAAAAACCATCAAGAGGAATTGTCTTAGCTGCGGGACCGGGCAAAGTAGACGAACCTATGACTGTAAAAGCAGGTGATACAGTATTATACGGTAAATATGCAGGTACCGAAATACAAATTGAAGGTGCCGATTTGTTGATAATGAGAGAAAGCGATATTTTAGCAATCGTATAGTTACCCGTAAATAGGAAAATGGCTCAATGTGAAATTTTACTTTCAAATTCCATTTTAAAATTCTCAAATTTTTAAATTTTCAAACCAAAGACAATGTCTAAAATAATATACTTCGATATAGAAGCAAGAAATAAAATGAAAAAGGGTGTAGATACTCTTTCAAACGCAGTAAAAGTAACTCTTGGCCCAAAAGGGCGTAATGTAGTTATTGAGAAAAAATTTGGCGCACCAGCTGTTACAAAAGATGGTGTTACTGTTGCAAAGGAAATAGAATTGGAAGATCCGATTGAAAACATGGGCGCACAAATGGTAAAAGAAGTAGCATCCAAAACCGCAGAAATTGCTGGTGACGGTACAACTACTGCAACAGTTTTGGCACAGGCTATCATTAGCGAAGGACTTAAAATGGTTGCTGCAGGAGCAAACCCAATGGATTTAAAGCGTGGTATTGATAAGGCTGTTTCTTTAATAGTTGAAAACTTACGCAGCCAAAGCCAGACAGTTGGTAATGATGCGAAAAAAATTCAACAGGTTGCAACAATTTCTGCAAACAATGACGAAACTATCGGTAAATTAATTGCTGAAGCTTTTGTAAAAGTTGGTAAAGAAGGTGTAATAACTGTTGAAGAAGCAAAAGGTACTGACACTACAGTTGATATTGTAGAAGGTATGCAGTTTGACAGAGGATACATTAGCCCATATTTTGTAACCAACAGCGAAAAAATGCAGGTTGAATTGCAAAATCCTTACATCCTGATTTTTGATAAGAAGATATCCATCATGAAAGATATTCTTCATATTTTAGAAAAAGTTGCACAAAGCGCTCGTCCGTTATTAATTATAGCAGAAGATTTAGAAGGTGAAGCACTGGCAACACTCGTTGTAAATAAATTACGTGGTACATTAAAAGTAGCTGCCGTAAAAGCACCTGGCTTCGGTGATCGTCGTAAAGAAATGCTGACTGATATTGCTATCCTAACAGCAGGAACTGTAGTAAGCGATGAGCTTGGTTTTAAACTAGAAGGCGTTGAGTTAACTACTTTAGGTCAGGCAGCATCTGTTATGATTGATAAAGATAATACTACCATTGTTGGTGGCAAAGGAGCTAAAAAAGACATTACTGCCCGTGTAAATCAAATAAAAGCACAAGTAGAAAATACAACTTCTGAATATGATAAAGAAAAACTACAAGAGCGCTTAGCTAAGCTGGCAGGCGGTGTTGCTGTACTGTATGTAGGGGCTACAACAGAAGTAGAAATGAAAGAAAAGAAAGACAGAATGGATGATGCACTTCACGCAACCAGAGCAGCAGTTGAAGAAGGTATTGTACCGGGCGGGGGTGTAGCTTACATCCGTGCGTTGGTTGCATTAGATCCTAAAGTTAAAGGACAAATTGCCGACGAAACGACAGGAATGGCCATTGTACGTCGTGCAATTGAAGAACCGTTAAGAATAATAACTGCAAATGCAGGTGTAGATGGTTCTATTGTAGTTGAAGCAATTAAAAACGGTAAAGGAGATTTTGGTTACAATGCACGTACTGAACAATATGAGACTTCTATGTTCAAAGCAGGTATTATTGATCCAACTAAAGTTGCTCGTGTTGCCTTGGAAAACGCTGCCTCTATAGCTGGGATGTTGCTTACAACAGAGTGTGTAATTGCAGACAAACCGACGGCTGAAGCTGCTCATAGCCATGGTGCGCCGGATATGGGCGGAATGGGTTACTAGAAAATAATAAATTTTATATTAAAATCCTCCTATTTTTTAGGGGGGTTTTTTTTATAAATATAAATTACAATATGTTCTTTATATAAGTTACTATTGGTTTTTTATTTATGAACTAAAAACTAATTTTATGAATATGATTGATGCAGTAAAAAGTGTATTTACAAATTATGCAAATTTTAGTGGAAGATCGAGGAGAAGTGAATATTGGTGGTTTTTTTTATTTAGCATTATTTGTAGTCAAGGACTCAGTTTCATTTCACCGAGTGTTTCTTTGTTTTTTTCATTGGGAACCATTATACCTTCTCTAGCTGTTGCAGTAAGAAGAATGCATGATGTTGGTAAAAGTGGTTGGTTTATTTTAATTCCTATTTACAATTTAATATTAGCTTGTACCAATGGTGAAGATGGACCTAATCAATACGGTGCTGATCCAAAAGGAAATATGTTGGAAGATGAAATAAATGCCATTGGAACCAATTCGTAATTTTCTAAAAAGTTAAAGTGTTTTATATTTTTTTAATTGGCATGGTTGTTCTATAAGGGTAATTAACTAAAAAAATAATCATGAAAAAATTAATCTTTACCTCTTTGATTGCTGCAATAAGTTTTACAACATTTGCACAGGGAAACAGCCAAAAAAATAAAAATAAAAATCAGAATTCTGTTTCAAAAAAAGAAAAAAATGATGACGATAGAAATGATGATAGAAAAGACAAAAGAAACGATGACAGATATGATGATAGAAAGGACAAAAGAAACGATGACAGATATGATGATAGAAAGGACAAAAGAAATGATGATAGAAATGAGGACAGAAAAGATAGAAAGGATGATGACAGATATGGAGACAGAAAAGACAGAAAGGATGATGACAGAAATGATGACAGAATGAACAATAGTAAATATTCAAAAAATACTCCACGAAAAGTAAGCGACGCATTTTCAAGAGATTTTCCCAATGCTTCAAATGTTTCCTGGACAAAAAACAGCGGAACATGGACTGCTCATTTTGGTGGAGGTGGAATAATTCCAAAAATAAGAACTGTTACATACAGAGCAAATGGTCAAAGAATTTCTTCAAATGGAATCTTTAGATAATCTAAATTTTCTTTAAATATTTATCCCTATTTTAAGTGCCGGTTGAATTTTTCAACCGGTATTTTTATATCCTTTTTTCTGTAAATTATTATGACTCATTTAAACATTGAATTTAAAGCTAAAGCCAATAATATGGAAGCTTTGGAAGAAAAATTAGTTTCCTTAAATCCTCAATTTATTGGTGAAGACCATCAAAAAGATACCTATTATAATGTAAACACCGGTCGTTTAAAACTGCGGGAAGGAAATATTGAAAATGCCTTAATCTGGTATCAGAGAGAAGATGTTGGAGGAGCAAAACAGTCAGACATTTTGCTCTATAAACATGCTCCTGATGAAGCACTGAAAAACATCCTTATTAAACTGCATGGGGTTAAAATAATCATAGATAAAATCCGCAAAATTTATTTTGTAGAAAATGTAAAATTTCACTTTGACAGAGTAGAAGGATTGGGCACTTTTGTAGAAGTAGAAGCTATTGACAGCAATGGCGAAATTGGTATTGAAAAATTAAAAGATCAATGTAATTTTTATATCAATTTTTTGGAAATTAAGACCGAAGATTTTATGAAAAAATCTTACAGCGATATGATGATGGAGGCTTTTTAACAAGCATTAATTTTTTTATATAAAAAGAGGTCGTAGATTTTTATTGCATGCCAGGCAAAATCTGCGACCTCTTTTTTGAAAGCTTTGTATTTATCCTTTTACAATTTTAAGGGTCTGTTTAATAACACCATCTTGTAATAGTTTTATAAAATAAATTCCCGAATTAAGCGATTTACCATTAAATGTTTCTCTGAAATTTCCCTGCGTCATTCTTTTGTTCACCAACATTTTTACCTCCTTGCCCTGTACATCAAAAACAGCAATAGTTATTTGCGCTGCTGTCTTTAGCTGATAATTTATTACAGTATTATCTATAAATGGATTAGGTGATGTTTTCATCAAAACTTCAGGAGCACTTAATAAAGAAGAAAAGTTTTTACCAAAATCTGCCATACCATTGCTATTGCTAAAACTGTTCGCTCTTTCTGCGGGTGGGGTTTCACAATTACAGTTGTAAGTGCCTGCCCATGGTGTTTGTACAAATGGAAATGCAGGTTTAAAAGTAGTGTCATTCGCAGTTACACCTGCACTGTACGTCAACACGTTTACAAGTTGCTTAGTAACAGGGCTTGGGCTTGTGCCAGGAATATAATCATCGTACCATAGGCCGATTGCTGCTAACACAATACCACTTACAGCCTGCAGTTCAATTCTAGTTACATCATCTTCAAGTCTTCTTCCGTTAGGAAAACCATCCATATTTGGGATAAACTGAATATTTGTATTGGTATTAAATCTTGAATCAGTTAAACCCAATACTGCAGCTTTAATTAATCCTTCAGAACTAAAGTCAGGAGAATTTCTTGGTGTTGCAGGCACTGCCATGTTTAATCTAAGCATATCTCCACCATTAGGTAAAAAGTTATTTATAAATGGTTTGCCTGCTGCAAGTGGGTTACCACCCATTTTACCTGTGGCTAATTGGTATGGTGCAAGGTTTGGTACGCCGGTATGAAATATTGGCCATAAATCTACTGACCTTGGTTTATTGGGTGCAGGTAAAAGCAAGCTACCAAAATTTGCTTCACTTAATGCAGTACCATTTAATGCAGGATTTCCTTTCAAACCATATAAACCATTTTGACCATTAGCAAAACCATATGCTCCCAATGATTTTTTTTGTATTCTTAATGGTTTAAAAGCCGGTACAGCACCGCCAAATGCTGCATCATCCATGTAAAGTGCCAATTCAGGATTGTAAAAATAATCTCCAAATTTGCTTAACAAACTTAAATCCTGATAAGGTGTAATTCTGTTCCATAAATCTTTATCTCCAATGGGGACTATTGCTTCATTGGTTAATGGCATGCCCAAGCGAGAAACCTGAATCCACGGACCTGAATGACCGTCAGCTTTAAATTCACCATCCTTTTTCACTTCATTTAATGTAGTAATCTTTTGTCTGCTTGCATTTGCCCATACACCAATTACAAAATTCGGATCTAAAATGTTGGAAGCCTTTGTTATTGATTGATGGTCTTTTTGCAATGTACTTATATCAACTTCTAAAGCAATTGTAGATACGTTTAAACATTTTAAGCCATCCTGAGGTTTGGTTGGACCCTGGCGTGGCGCATCACCGAGGTCAAAAATTCCACCAAGGTCTACAAAGAAAGGATCATCAACCGGGCCGCAAAAAACTTTCTCTCCGGTGCTTGCAGTTTTAATGGCCCGTGTCATAAGTGTTTCATAACTGGGCGCATTAAGGCCAACCAGAGAACTTATAGATCTTGCACCAATATTTGGTGGTGGAACAATTCCATTTGTTGCAATTGTTGTAAAAGAACTGCCACCGTCCATACTTCTCTCTACTGTGTAAGTAGTTTTTAAGTTCTCTTTCCCTAATCTTATATTGAAAAAGGTAGAAGGGTCTTCGTTTACTCTTTTAAATGTAAACCGATAAATAATATCATCTCCTTTGGTAGCAATATTGTTATCTATATGAATTTCATACCGAACATCTTCGCTAAAATGGGAAAAGTTGGGCCCTCCCTGTGGTAATTGAAATGGAATATAGTTGGCAATTAAAATTATTTTATTTGGATTTGTAGGGCTTTTAAAAGCATACACATCCGTATTATCTGCCAATGGATCATCAGCAATCATTGGAGCTTCTCTATGGCTCGATGCCCAAGCAGGAAAGGTATTAACAACCATTGCACACAACATTATAGCTGCATAAATTTTTCTTTTCATAAATTTTTTATTTAAAATGATGTAAAAATTTGCCAGTAACAAAAGGTCTGCTCAGCGTGGTTATTTAAATAGAGGTGGATATGGCATGCAATTACCATAAATATCTACGACATAAAACCTTCACACGGTTTTAACGGTTTACATTTTTTTAAAAATTCTTTGTAGCTGTAAACTTTATAATTTTTTTAAACAGCAGTTCGGACTATACGCTATACCTCCGCTTTAATGCGGTGCCGCTGCTATCCCGCAGCCTTTAAAAATTTGTCCATTATTGAACTTTAATGTGCGCTGCTTAAATCCACTTTTTCTTTACTTTTTGATTGTTTTACAAAAAGCACAATGGGCAGGCAAATGAGAAACATTATGCCGAGGTATAAAAATATATCCATGTAACTTAAAACAGCTGCCTGTTTTGTAACCGTAAAATCCAGGACTTTGTAACTGGATTTTAATGCAATATCCGGTGTAAGACCTTTTGCAACAAACGATTTTTGCAACATCGTTATTCTTTCCTGAACATTTATATCGTTGATATTAAGTTTAGAAATTAATTCATTTCTGTGCGACATATTTCTTCTTGACAAAATAGTAGTTATTACAGCAATGCCGAATGAACCTCCCAATTGCCTCATCATACCTGTAAAAGCAGCACCCTGGCCAATTTCCTGACCTTTTAATGAGGACAATGATAACGCAGTTATTGGAATAAACAATAAGCCCAAACCTATACCTCTGGCAATCAGCATCCAGAAAAAATCATCTTTTCCCGTATCGGGTGAAACAATCCTAAACCCCCAAAAACTGTAAACAAAAAATACCAGCATGCCGGCTGCAACAAGGTATTGTGGTTTAATGCCCCGGGTTAATAATTTACCTATCATTGGCATCATAATAGCCGTCATTATTGCAGCTGGTATCAAAAGCGCACCAGCCTGGTAAGCTGTCCATCCTAACACACTTTGTGTGTATAAAGGAATAATAAATGTAGAGCCATATAAACCAAAACCCATTATAAAACTCATTATTGTTCCAATTCGTAGGTTGCCGTTTTTTAGAACACGCAATTCTACAATAGGATTTTTATAGGTAAGTTCCCTCCATATAAAAAAGAAAAGTCCAAAAACCGCAGCCGCAATTAATATTACAATTATAGGGCTGTTCAACCATTCATCTTCCTGCCCACGCTCCAATACATATTGCAAAGATCCTACTGTTATTGCTAATAAGCCAATACCCAGCCAGTCAATTTCATTTATCAGTTTTTTAGCTGCATATATCGGGCTTTTTATAAATTGTAATGTCAGCAATGTTGCTATCACACCAATAGGTATGTTGATGTAAAAAATATAAGGCCAGCTGAAGTTCTCAACAATATAGCCACCCAATGGTGGCCCTAAAGTAGGACCTATAATTACGCCAAGTCCATAAATAGCCTGAGCCATTCCCCGTTTTTCTATAGGATACGATTCTGTAATAATTGTTTGCGAAGTTACCAGCAACGCACCGCCACCAAGGCCTTGTAAAAAACGAAAGGCTACCAACTCCCAGATATTTGTTGCGTTGCCGCATAAAAAAGAACAAAATGTAAATAGTATTACAGAGGCCGCAAAATAATTACTACGGCCAAACTGTTGCGACAGCCAGCTCGTCATTGGTACAATAATTACATTACCGATTGCATAAGCAGTAATTACCCATCCAACTTCGGTAAGTGTTGCACCAAGGTTTCCCCGCATGTCATTTAAGGCAACGTTTACAATGGTTGTATCAACAATTTCGAGCAAAGCGCAAAGTATAGCAGTAATCGTTATAATTACCCTTCGGGCACCATATTCAACAAGTGAATTAGGATCTCCAATTCCACCCTTAAGAGGCGGCTGAAGTTTAATATCGTTTACAGAAACTTTCATTTATGGATTAAGATTTTATGTACATTTTCCTTAAAATAAAAACATACAATTTTTGCTTGAAATTATTTTAAGTGCACATCAACATTTACATTCATCCCTGCTCTTAATTTTTTTAAAAGTGTATCTGCTTTATTGGTAAAATCTATTTTAACAGGTAAACGCTGCACAACTTTTACAAAATTACCGCTTGCATTATCTGCCGGTAACAATGCAAACCTTGATCCTGTAGCCGGAGAAAAGGAAGTCAATATTGCATCAAAATCATGGTTGGGAATTGCATCAACATGCACTGTCACCTTTTGCCCTTCCAACATTTTATTGTACTGCGTTTCTTTAAAATTTGCAACAACCCATTTTTCGTTGCTCAATACAATACTGAAAAGTGAAGCACCCGCCTGAAGAAACTGACCTTTTTGAACCGGTACTTTAGCAACCATTCCACTTTCGGCGGCTTTTATAATTGTATAAGAGAGATTTAGTTTTGCATTTTCAACATCTACTTCTCTTTGTTTTATAACAGATGCTGCAATCCCTCCTTGTTGACCAACTGCTTGGCTCTGAGAAGTTACAACACCCGTTTGTGTTGCAGCCTGGTTGCGCTGATCAATTAAAACCTGCAATTGTTTTTCAGCAGTTTGTTTTGCAGCCAATACCTGCTCGTATTGTTGTTGTGTTACAGAATGATCTTTAATAAGATTTTCATAACGCTGTAAATCCTGTGAGGTACGGTTTACATTAACCCTAGCAACTTCTATTTGTGCAGTGGCAGTTTGTATAGCGGCTTTAGTAGTATTTATATTTTGATTAGCTGCATTAGCAGAAGCAAGTGCAGCGCTTAAATTACTTTTTGATGTTGCCAATGCAGCTTCTGACTGCAGTAACACTATGCTAAGGTCACGCTGGTCAAGCAAAATAAGTGTATCACCTTTTTTTACAAATTGATTATCTTCTACTTTCACTTCTGCCACATAACCCGATATTTTTGAAATTACAGGACTTATGTTTGCTTCAATTTGAGCATCATCTGTTTCTTCATGTTTTTGCCCATGAAAATATTTAGTCAGCCCAAACCACAAACCTCCACCTACAAGAAGTACAAGAACTATGATGAATCCAAAATTTTTTTTCTTTGGTGCTGTTCTTATTTTTTCTTCTTCAGTTGTAACTGTTGCCATAATATATTTTTTCTTTTTTATTTAGAAAGAGTTCCTGTTGTTGATAAAATTTTATTGTAAGCCAATGCTGCATCAGCTTTTGAAACACTTGCATTTAATTTTGCCTGTAATAATGATACATCTGCCTCAAGTAATTCTGTTATAGTTACCAGATTATTATCATATTTATTTTTTGTAATTCTGTAATTTTCTGTTGCCTGTGCAATTGATTTTTCATACACATCAATCTTTTTCTGTGCAAACAGATAATTTTGATAGTCCCTGTTCAACTGCAGTTTAATGCCATCATTTAATAAAGATTCCGTAGCATTTAATTGTACTTCTTTAGCTCTTGCCTGAGTAAGTTTTGTATTGTTTTTCCATAACGATGCAATATTATATTGAACGCCAAGCCCTATGTTTATGGCATTTGTAACAGTGATTAATTTTGGAATATCAGCCGCAATATAGCCTCCTGTAAGTGCAATAGTAGGGTAGACCTCTGCTTTTGCAACTTTTACACCAACTGCGGCTGCCTTTTTTTGAAAGGCAATTACCTGCACATCCTTTCTGTTTTGAAGTGCCATATTTTCCATTTCAATAAATGGTTTAAGTTGCTGTGTAATGTTAACGAAACTGCTGTCAACTTCTATAAATGTATTTTCCGGCAACCCTAATAAGAGTGCCATATTAATGTTTGCTGTGGTAAAATTATTTTGTGCATCCAACAGACTTAATTCAATATTTGATGTGGTAAGCTGAGCTTTTAATAAATCATTTCTTGCCAAAATACCATTTTGTTCGAGCCTTGAAAACAATGAATCTCTTTGGACAGAAGCATTTAAATTTTCTTTAATTACGGCTACGGATTTAAAGGATTTATACAGATTTGTGTAAGATTGTATTGTGTTGTAAACAACACTCTCTTTATCATTTTCAACATTTAACTTGGCAGCTTTTTCAAGGTATTTTGCAGATTCTATTCCGTATTTAATTCGGCCACCTGAATATAGTGGCATATTAACATTTGCTATGCCATAAACAGCCTGATTTACTTTTGGTGAGGGGCGGTTATTATTTTGCGCAGATTTTAAATCAATATTTGCGCTGCTTAATCTTAAATAGCTTGCTGATACAGTAGCATTAGGTAATTTACTGTCTTTAGCCTCCTGTAAATCTGCACTTGCCAGTAAAACTTTTGAATCTGCAATTTTTAAATTATTACTGTTTTTTACGCTTAAATCTATTGCCTGCTGAAGATTAATTTTTTGTGTTGTTTGTGCATGTATTGGTAATTGTATAAAAGGAGAACTTAAAATAATTAGGGTAATAATTTTTATTTTATGATTCATAACCAAGAATTGTTTTAAAAATATTTTTTAAATGATCGAATAGTTTGCTGTGTAAAAAGTTTTTTAATTCTTCTTCCTGCAAAATTTCAATATTATTAAACTCGCAATAATGTTCTTTGTTGATAATGATTTGTGTTACAGTTCCAGTCATTGTATTAAGAGCTAATACAACATCAATATTTTTTTTAAAAACCTTTTTCTTTTGACCTTCTTTTACAAGTTCTGTAAACATGGCGGCATAGTCCATTTTTAGTTCTCGAAGCATTCGTATTATTTCAGGATTTTTTTTCATTACCTGCTCGCAGAGTAATATTTTGTAGAATGATTCATTTTCAATTACTTTTTTAATATACTCGTCAAGCATTACTTCTACTTTTCCAAAAGTAGAAATATGTTCGTTACTTAATATTTGCTGTACTTTTAGTTTCGTATTATTCATTCTTTCCTGAAAAAGACTTTCCATCATTTTCTCTTTACTTCCAAAATAATACGAAATCATGGCAAGGTTTACACCGGCATCATCTGCAATATCCCTTACGGTTGAAGCTTCAAAACCTTTAACAGCAAATAATTTTTCGGCCGATTTTAAAATATGTTTCTTTTTATCTTTTACTTCCATCTTTAAATTAAAAAGCAAAACTAAACATTTGTTTAGTAAAACCAAACGTTAGTTTAATATTATTTATTTTGTTTAAAAGTAAACGGCATAAAAAAAGATAAAACTGTTTTGGCTTTATCTTTTTTTCATAAATCATACTTTTAAACTTCTTTCAGCTTTTTTAAAGCTTGAAAAAGTTCCAGTTCTTTTTCTGTTAAACCAGTGGGTAAAATGACATTGTAGGTTACATATAAATCGCCAAATATTTCATCCTGCTTGTATGCAGGAAACCCTTTACCTTTTACCCGAATTTTTGTTCCGTTTTGTGTTTCAGGTTTTACTTTTAATTTAAGTTTTCCGTGAAGCGTATTTAGGTTTACATCGCCCCCAAGTAGAGCTGTATACAAATCTATTTCCTGTGTTATCTGTAAATCATTTCCAACTCTTTTAAAAAATGTATCGTTGTTTATTTTAAAAGTAAGAAACAAATCTCCAGCAGGACCACCGCCTAAACCTACCTGCCCATATCCTTTTAGTTTTATAACCTGCCCATTCTCAACACCCGCGGGAACTGTTATTCGAATATTTTTACCATTCACTGTAATCGTTTGCTGGTGCGTTTTAAAAACATCTGTAAGGTTTAGCTGAAATGATGCGTTCATGTCCTGCCCTTTTTGTTTGCCGGTACTTCGTCTTCCATTTCCACCAAACATTGATGAAAAAAAATCTGAGAAACCGCCCTCGTTTTCAAATCCTCCAAACTGTTGCCCATACTGCTGTTGCTGCCTTGCCTGCTGTTCATAGGCCTCACTGTGTTGCCAGTCTTTGCCGTACTTGTCAAATTTCTTTCTGTTTTCAGGGTCGCTTAAAACTTCATTTGCCTCGTTAATTTGTTGAAATTTCTTTTTAGCGGTAGCATCATCAGGATTTGCGTCCGGGTGAAATTGTTTCGCCAATTTGCGATATGCTTTTTTTATTTCGTCTGCATTTGCATTTTTTTGTAAACCTAAAACATGGTAATAATCTATAAATTCCATTAGTTATAATTGAAAGTCAAAAAATAAGTATTGAATAATCTGCTAAATTATTTTTAAAAATTTCAGTTATCATTGCTTATAACATTAAGGTATGCTAGAAATCAATTTTATTAATTTCGTTCATACCCTTTTATAATAATAGAATATTTAAAACCTATGGTAATTCCACATAAGCTTTTGACTGAAAAAATTTGGATAAAGAATCCTTTACTCTCACAGTATCGTTAAGCGGTTTTGTAAAGGGTACACGCAATTTATAAATCACGGAATCTTTTGTTGTTAACTCAACTTTGTTTCCAAAACTTAAATATCGTTTCAAACTTTTTTCTGCAGTTGCAAAATCTGTGTATTCTTTTATAACTACAAAAAAAGTATTGCTGTCTTTTAATGCACTGGTTACAGGAGGGACTGGGACATTTTGTCTTAAAACAGTATCTTTTTTTACCACAGGTAAAGTGTCTGTAACTGCATTTTCTGTTGAGGCTAAGGTCTTTTCATCAGCCTTGTTTTTATTAAAGAAAAATATTGCTGCAACCGTACCTAATACAATAATCACGGCGAATAAAAGCCATAATACATTTTTATTTCCGGCTCCGTTTTTTTCTTTTTGGGGGGTAGCAAAAGTTATTTTTTCCTTCAGCTTTTCAGTTATTATTTTAGGCAATTCCTCTGTAGTAACATGCGATGTTGCTGCCTGGGTAAATGCATAATCGCCCCCCTGCGTTTTTTGCAAAGTTCCCATTCCTTCAAAAACCAATGGCTTACCTATATTTAAAAACTGTTTGTTTAAAATAATGAAAGATTCGAGATCGGAGTAAGCAAGTGGTTTTATTTTACGGGTACTTTCCATTATAAATGCAACCAAACCATCATCAGCAGGAGCTTTTGGATCATATACAAACTGTATAGTATCTGCGGGTAAAACAATATCCTTGTCACTGTCTTCAGGTATAATTATTTCAGATGTAATATTAAATACGCCTATATCTTGTAGTGTTACTTTTTTGTTGCTGTACAGGTATTGAACTATCAGTTGCTCCGTTTTCATCAATGCTTTATTTTCCTTTTAAAAATATAATTAACAAACCTACAAGTAAATAAGAATATAGCCAAGCAAACGGTTAAATTCAATTATTTTTGCAAAATGCTTACCGACGATGAAACCCGATTTTTAGCTTTTTGGGATAAAAACAAAGAACTGCACAGTACATTTAGCAGTAAACTTTTAAGAGGCTTGCCCATGGCCTGTATGTTTGGCCTTCCAATTCTTTTATTAATTGCGTGTGTATATCTTTTTTTACCTGAATGGTATACTAAAATTTCAAAAACTTCTCCTGAAACTTTTTTAATTGTAACCATTGCAGTTTTTATAGCAATATTCTTCTACGCATTTACAAGAATGCATTTTAAATGGGAGATGAATGAACAGTTTTACAAAGAAATAAAATATAAAGAAAAAAAAATGGCACAAATTCAGCCATTACCTTCAACTAATATTTCTATTAAATAATAAAATAAAAACAAATGAAAAAATGGTTTTTTGTAAGTGCTTTTATAGCATTGGTATCTTCGGGTTGTAAAAAAGATGAAGGATGTAAATCTGTAGCTCCCACCACAATTGCATCAGCATCAGAAAGTGCGTACCTCCAAAATTATTTAACAACTAATAACATAACTGCGAGCCAAAAAAATGGAATGTTTTATGTTATTTCTTCACAGGGAACTGATGCATCCCCTAATCTATGTTCAACCATTTCGGTTGATTACGTTGGTAAATTAATAAACGGAACCTCTGATGGTGCTCAGTTTGATGCATCTCAACCTAATAATCCATTTGTCTCGAGTTTAAACAATTTAATATCAGGCTGGCAATTGGTTTTGCCGCTTGTAAAGGCAGGCGGAACAGTTACTTTGTATATTCCACCATCTTTAGGATACGGTTCCCAAGCATCGGGGCCAATACCCGCTAATTCTTATTTGAAGTTTTTAATTACAGTAAAATCAGTTAATTAATATCATTTCTTAAAGTTAATTTAGGTTCTAAAATCTTTAGAACTTTTTTAAAAAAATTCTTTTGTGGCACACGAATCTATTTCTGTTTTTGATATGTTTAAAATTGGCGTAGGGCCAAGCAGTAGTCACACGCTTGGTCCATGGCGTGCAGCTCAATTATTTACAAAACAACTGGAAGAAAAAAATATTTTAAACAGCGTAACAGCTATTGAAGTTTTGTTATATGGATCTCTGGCTAAAACCGGTGTCGGGCATGGCACTGCCATAGCTGTACAGCTTGGTTTAAGTGGAGATGATCCCGTAACATTTGATGTTGAAAATATTGATGCAAAAATTGCGGATATAAAAAGTATGCAAAAACTTTTGCTTGCCGGCAGGCATGAAATAGATTTTATTCCCTCTGATGATATTGAATTTCTTTTTACCGAAACTTTGCCGTATCACCCAAATGCACTTACTTTTTTAGTATCACTAAATGACGGGAATAATTTTGCAGAAACATATTATTCCATAGGCGGTGGTTTTGTAACACAGGAAAAGAAAGAAAATACAAAAAAAAATAATACTCCGGCAGATATTTCTCTTCCTTTTCCGGTTAATACCGCAGATGAATTGTTGCACTGGTGCCGCAAAACAGGTATGTCGATACATGAGGTTGTTATGGAAAATGAACATGCCTGGAGAAGTGAAAAAGATACAAAGAAGGGGTTGCTGGAAATTTGGAGGATAATGAAAGAATGCATGTACAGAGGTTGCCACACACAGGGCTATTTGCCTGGTGGTTTAAATGTAAAGCGCCGTGCTTTTGATGTAAATAAAAGGTTATTGCAAAATAAAACTTATACCAATTACAATGAATGGCTTGAGAAAATCTTACAAGGAGGCCATCGTTTTAATTATATACTGGATTGGGTAAGCTGCTTTGCACTTGCCGTGAATGAAGAAAATGCATCTTTCGGGCGGGTGGTAACAGCACCAACAAATGGCGCAGCAGGTGTTATACCGGCAGTACTTCAATATTATATTATTTTCTGCGATGGAAATGATGAGGATAAAATTATAAACTTTTTATTGACTGCTTCAGAGATCGGTAGCATTTTTAAAAAAGGTGCAACCATTTCTGCAGCTATGGGAGGTTGCCAGGCGGAAATTGGTGTGAGCAGTGCTATGGCAGCTGCGGCACTTACAGAAAGCCTTGGTGGTACGCAAAGGCAAGTTTTAATGGCCGCAGAAATTGCTATGGAACACCACCTCGGTATGACTTGTGATCCTATAGGAGGATTGGTACAGATACCATGTATAGAAAGAAATACAATGGGTGCAATAAAAGCTATAACTGCCTGTCAGCTTGCTTTACAAAGCACTCCAGATTTTGCAAAAGTAAGTTTGGATGGTGTAATAAAAACAATGTGGGATACTGCTTTAGATATGAACAGTAAGTACAAAGAAACTGCTGATGGCGGGCTTGCAGTTAATATTCCTATAAGTTTAAGTGAGTGCTGAGAAAAGGGATGAGAATTGGTTATTGGGAATTAGTAATTGGTTATTTGTACTAGGACAAAATAATATCAATTTCTTTCGGCTCAAATCTTATGTCTTGTGTCTAACATTTTACAGCCCATAATTCCTTTTTAAATCCCTGTCGTTTTCTCTGCTTTTAATGGTTTCTCTTTTATCGAAGTTTTTCTTTCCTTTGCCAAGACCAATATCCATTTTAGCAAGTCCTTTCTCATTTATAAAAATCTTAAGTGGAATAATGCTGTAACCTTTTTCTTTACTTTTTTCTTCCAGTTTTTTTAATTCTTTTTTATTCAACAACAATTTTCGTTCTTGCAAAGGCTCATGGTTGGCATAAGTGCCAAAAGCGTATTCAGATATGTGCAGACTTTTTACAAATAATTCGCCTCTGTCAAAAATGCAATAACTGTCATTAAAACTCGCTTTGCCTGTTCGTAAAGATTTTATTTCGGTACCTGCCAACACAATTCCTGCGGTATATGTCGCTTCAAAAAAATATTCGTAGTAAGCCTTTTTGTTATTCAATTCCACTTTACTGTTTTTCCAAAGTTAAAAAATTAAGCTGTAAATGTTAAGTAAGAATTGTTACAAAACATTTTCTTTCAATACTTTTATGGAATGAAGGAAACCATTACCGGAAAAAACATTTTTGTAAAAATGCCTCCCCTGCAGCGCATAAGCCTTAGTTTTATTTTTGCCCTGCTCATTTTTTTTCTTATAAGAAATACGCATTTGGGTATGCTTTTCATAATCGTCTCTACCTGGTGTGCATTTGCATTTAGTTACATCATTACCTCTTGGATGGTCATTTTTAGCAGAAGCATAGATCAAATAAAAAAGATGGCTCAGAAAGATGATGGCAGCGACATTTTTGTAATAGTATTCACTATCATAACCTCTTTTGCAGCCATGGTAACGGTTTTAATGCTGATTGTAGCTTCTAAAACAGACAATAGAAATGAACTGCTGCGGGTAATTATTTGCTTTAGTTCTATAATGTTATCATGGATGTTGGTTCATACCATTTTTACTTTTCATTATGCACATTTATATTATGATGCCGATATGGTTAATAAAACTACATTAAAAAGAGGTCTTAAGTTTCCATCAGATGAAGAGCCCGACTACCTGGATTTTGCTTATTTTTCTTTTATCGTAGGCATGACGTTTCAGGTATCTGATGTGGAAGTGACCGACAAAAAAATGCGGCGCCTTGTGTTGCTGCATGGACTTATATCTTTTGTATTAAACACTTTTGTTGTAGCACTCACCATTAATTTTATTGCAGGGTTAAGTAAATAAAGTAAGGCTTTGGGGCTGTGAAGTTTTTGCATCATAGTGCAACATTTGTTCGGCCTTAGTAGCCGTACCGTATGCCACTGAGGAGCGGCGCACATCGCTCCCTCCGCCGCAGCCCTTGAGCGGTTGAATATTTATTCAGCTTTTATTGATGGGAAGATTTTAGCTAAAGTTGCGTGAGCCACGCACCGAGGCGAAGAAAATACAATCTTAATGTGCTTTTACGGCTCTAACCAAATAACTGAAGCGGATGGAACGTATGGTTATGATTGAAATTTAACTCTACTAGTATTGTTCACAATTGGATCTGCATCAATCCATCCGTCATTATGTATTTTTTGCCAACTTTTGCCAAATGAATTATGAACTTTAAAAACATCTTTATAAACTCTTCCATTAAAAACCTTTTTATAGCCATAAATTACGAGAGAGTGTCCCAATGTACATTCATTATTGCGGTCAACAGTGATACATAAAATTGGAAAAAGAACAGGTTTGTTTTTTAAGCCCTTCAATAATCTTGTTCTTTACATCCTGTGGAGTTGCGTTAGTTGCATCCTCAGGGTACGCATAAGGCTCAGATCCATCAGCAAAATCTTCAAATTCACAGCCATCAAAAAAAAGCGTGTATAAAAAATGTACCGTAATTATCTTTTGTTAGCGCTTTTTTTTAAATTAAAGAAACTTACATCCATACCTGTAGCTCTTTCTATTTCATTTAAATTTTCAGTACAATCTGCAACATCTGCTTCAGTTGCTGCTTTTTTGCTTTTATATACATTTTTTAAGTGGACAAAAAACTTATTTTTATCGTCCAAACCCTTTTGACCTTCTGACATTAACTTATCTATCAGGTTTGAAAAAGGTTTACAAGATTCTAAAATAAACGTCGGGTCTTTAGAAACATCATGAAGAGTATCATACATACTCCTTGCTTCTGTTTGGTCTGCCTGAAATGTCTTGGATCTGTGCTAAGGATTTTGATTTGTATAAACCATCATACCAAAACTAGAAATATTATATTGGGGTGGCGGATTCTTTCAGTCAAATATTTTATCCTTCCACTTATCGCAGGTATGTTTTTGCATAATAGTCGCCAAAGAAAATGACCTACAATCGCCTAAATCACCTTTCGTTTTGTAAGCCGGCATATTAGCTATTTCTATTTTTGTACCGGCTACTTCTTCATAAATAATTGTTGGCTTTATGGTAGCGTAGCTTAAGTCATCCCCTTTGCAATATATAGAAATATAAACATCTAAATCTATTAAAGTATTTTTCTCCTTTTGTGGTGGCTCTACTTCATTTTGGTTTGTAAATATTTTTACAGGGTTTTCTTTTTCTTATGCTTCCTTTTCTTTGGTAACAATACTTTGCTCCCAACCATTTTTCAAAGTTAAAAAGTCATAAAAGCCATCTTTGTGTATTTCAAAATCGCACCCAAATTGCTGTGTAAGCTGCCCATGTTCTACATTCTGTAATTGCTGTTGGTAAATTGCAATCATGTCTTTAAAGCTTACGGGGATTACCCGGTGGTTTTCCATTGGTCATTCTCTTTGTTCATTCGCATTAAGTGAAATGTATCTTTATTGTAATGGTAAAGCGTGGGGTGCCCTACATATTCTTTACTCCAAAAAGTATAATAGCCTTGGTTTTCGTGGGTAAAAATCTTGGTTTCTTCAGATAAGCTCTTCTCACAAACTTTTACTGTAAAGCCATTATATTTGTTGCCATAGTACAATTCGGGTATAAAAATTAAAATTTCTTTGTTATTGGTTTCTAACAGGGTAAATGTGCAAATGCCGGTTATATTTTCTGATATAAAATAGTTTCTCTGAAGGGTTGATAAAGTTTTTAGTTTTTGGATGCTCAATTTTGTTTCAAAAAACTTTGTACCCATTTGCAAACCTTAAACCTATTTAAGGTTGGCTTTTAAATAAATTTATTTAAACTTTTGCTGCAGGATTAACCTTTTTGTCAAACACCCAAATGGCATTAGGTAGAAGAATTGTTCCTGTGACTAAAAAACTATTTTTGATGAAGTCTTTTCTGTGCATTTTTTTAATTTTCTTTATATAGTTATTGTTCTTATCAATACATAAATATAAATAATTTCTAAATATTTTAAGTTCTTAATAAAGGTGAGTATTTACTCATCAACTATCTTCCGCGGTGTGACTTCTAAATGCCGTAAATTAGAATATGATATAAATAAAAACTGCCTCGCTTTAGAAACAAAGCGGCTTCTTTTTAATGTTATTTATTAACCAATACATCCCAATAAAAGGAGGGTTTTTTAAGTAGCGCTCGTACATCTAAATCTGTAAACATACTGCTGATGGTGTTTTGCAGCGAAACACTTTTGTTGGATTTATTGATAATAAAATTCATTAACCATGGATAGTTAATGAGTTTTTGCATGGTTTTACTGAGTTTTAATTCGTCACCAATACGCTTGTACAATACATCATCATAATGTATTTTTAAAAAGCCAGCATCATACTGTTTAGCAAGGATAGATTTAGCCGCTACCTCTGCAGCCAGCATGCCGCTAAACAAGGCATTACCTATGCCTTCTCCGGTAAAAGGATCAATCAGTGAGGCGGCATCGCCTGCCAATAAAAAATGATCGCCTGATATTTTTGCTACAGAGTCATTTGTGGGTAAACCCCAACCATAAATTTTATCTGTGAGCACTGCATCTTTAAACCGATCTTTTATTAAAGGATTTACATTTATTGCATGTAACATACTTTCCCGCAGGTTCACTTTTTTCTTTTTTGCAATTGCAGCATCCATTCCTATTCCAATATTGGCATCTCCATTAGGTAAAGGAAAAATCCAAAAGTATCCAGGCAATACCTCTTTTAAAAAATGGAGTTCAATAAAATTAGTATTATGCAAGGCTTTTACATTTTTATAATAAGCCCGTAAACCAATTGCAGCAGATTTATTAAGTACATTTTGCTGCATCAATATTTTTTTGGAAATGCCTTTATCCCCATCGGCTCCTATAAGTAAAGAGCAAGAAACAGCAATTACTTTTTTATCAGGCCTATGATAGTTGATGGTATAACCGGTTTCATTTTTTTTAATGGTGGTCACCGTTGCATGTTCAATAATTTGTGCAAACGGAGTCTTTGCTTTTTCATACAAAAAATGATCGAATATTAACCTCTTGGAGGTAAACCCCAATGCTTTGTTTTTAAGGTGATCAACTACAGGAAAAGGAATATCAATAAAATTGCTGTTAGGGGCTGAAAATCTGATACCATGAGTTGGTAAAAATTCATGCCCTTTATCAAAAATTTCATCTAAATATTCAATGTTTGCTTTACGAAGTACAAAGCATGTTTTCCCACTAAAACCATCGCCACAGATCTTGTCTCGTGGAAATTTTTCTTTCTCCAGAACTATATGTTTTATTCCCTGTTTTGATAAAAACAGCGAGGCACTTACACCCGCAGGACCACAACCGATGATAACAACTGGAGCAAATTCAGAATTCATAGAAAGATATACTTGATATTTTTATTAAAAGATTGAGATAAATAAAGAACATGAAATAGTTTGTTATTCTGCATCCTTCAATAGAAGATATACGTACAATTTAGATGATTTGTCTTTAGGGATGCTTGTAACAATTTGAATGGTATTTAATTTCTTTCGATTCATTTTAATACGCAACGTTCGGGAAAAGTTGAGATATTGTCGGAAAGGAAAAAGTCATTTGAAGTGTTTCGCAAAATATGAAGTTGGTGGGCGATTTGCTTAAAGTAAAAAGCCTTAAGCTTATGGTATTGGTGCACCTGACTTCATTATCTACTACACACCCTTCAAATGAGCAATGAAAAGATTTTTACAAAATGATGGTCTACAAAAAAAAATTGGTTTAAGTTTTTAACTACTAACTCCGTTGAAAGAAGTTACTCGACCAACGTCCCATAGTCTCATAAACTAACTGCCTGTCTCCTCCCATTAAAAAAGCTCCCAAAACAAGAACTTAATTTTTTTTAATTTTTAAATATCGTGAGCAGATCTGCCAGCTTTTCTTTGAGGTAATTGCGGTGTATTATAAAATCTAAAAAACCGTGATCCAATAAAAACTCACTTCTTTGAAACCCTGCGGGTAAATCTTTTTTTA
>ENA-OFCI01000349-OFCI01000349.1-metagenomes-genome-assembly--contig:-NODE-349-length-29023-cov-4.145264_pt1 | contig 29023 bp, 23 predicted proteins | sample MGYA00153391_OFCI01 | MGnify analysis MGYA00153391
CGGGTTTGAGTCAGCGAAGTGGAGACATTTCCAAGGCTGGTGTTAGTGTTACCCAGCGCGGTTGACGTAGCGGTCGCTGTGCTGAGCGCACTAACGGTAGAAGTGCTGACATTTCCCAAACTCGTGGTGACGTTAGCTAAGCTGGTGCGGGTTTGAGTCAGCGAAGTGGAGACATTTCCAAGGCTGGTGTTAGTGTTACCCAACGCGGTTGACGTAGCGGTCGCTGTGCTGAGCGCACTAACGGTGGATGTGCTGACATTACCCAAGCTCGTACTGACATTGCCCAAGCTTGTCGAAACATTGCTAAGAGATGTACTCAATCGCGTCGTAGCGCCTACTGCGCCACCAGCCGCCGCGTTGTTGTAGCAGCCATATAAGCTGCTTAATTGTTGTGCAGTCGGGCCGGCCGCGCTAACGCAAGCCGTAATGGTTTGTGCTTCTGCCTGCTTCGGCAGCACCGTGAAACCCGCCAGCGACACCATTAGTGAAAGCAGCAATACGCTTACACGCCTCTTTTGGGCGGCGTTTCGGTGAGCGTTTTTTTCCGCCATCCATTGCGGAAAAATTCGGCGGCTAACGGTAGTGTGGAATCGATTTACGGCCATGAGTTTTTATTAATTTGATGATTTCAATTTATCCTAGGGCTTATACGTCATTACTAGAATAACAATCTTACATAACTGTAGAACATAGCCTAAAACATTAACTTATAACGCAAAGTATATGTTTTTTTGGCCAAAACGACTGCGCCGCGTCACTTATTGCAAAAAATTAACAATTGTTTGCGACTTGACGACTTTTTTGGTCATCTGCTCGCCTGCAGAGTTAAGTTTTTCGTGGAAGACCTTGGCTCAAAATTTTAAGCCCATTTAATGAAGCCGCGTGCACCTTACCAGCGCCGTATAATCTCTAAACCATGATTGCCCCTGATTTTCTTCAACAATTGCTTGCCCGCGTTGATATCGTTGACGTGATTGATAAGCACGTAAAGCTAAAAAAAGCGGGGCAAAACTATTCTGCGTGTTGCCCGTTTCACACCGAAAAATCCCCCAGCTTTTCGGTGAGTCCGCAAAAGCAGTTTTATCATTGCTTTGGTTGCGGCGCGCACGGTACAGCGATCTCATTTTTAATGGAGTATTCCGGTATGGGCTTTCGCGATGCCGTGCGCGAGCTTGCTGACAGTGTTGGTATGCCTATGCCACTCGAAGCGAATCGAGAAGAATCCGTTGAGCGCGCAAAAGAGGCAGCGAGCCTTGGTGAAGTGATGACCGCGGCCATGGGTTTTTATCGCCGTGAATTAAAGAACTCGCCAAAAGCTGTCGCGTATTTTAAAGGCCGCGGTGTAAGCGGCGAGATTGCGGCGAAGTTTGGCTTAGGCTACGCGCCGGATGACTGGCAAGGTTTAAAAGGCGCGGTGGAAGACTACACAGCAGGCGCGTTAGGTGAGTGCGGGCTGGTCATCGATAACGATGAGGGCCGTCGATATGATCGTTTTCGTGACCGGGTAATGTTTCCCATACTTGATCAACGCGGCAATGTGATCGGTTTTGGCGGCCGAATTATGGGTCAGGGAGAGCCAAAATACCTCAATTCACCCGAGACGCCATTATTTGAAAAGGGGCGTGAGCTTTACGGACTCTTCCAAGCCCGCCGCGTCATCCGCGATACCCAGACGGCCATTGTGGTTGAAGGTTATATGGATGTCGTCGCCTTGGCCCAAAACGGGATTGAAAACGCGGTGGCTACACTGGGCACCGCAACTACGCCTACTCACGTACAAAAGCTGTTGCGCATGGCGGACAATCTGGTGTTTTGCTTCGATGGGGACAAAGCCGGGCGGCGTGCAGCGTGGCGTGCGCTGGAACAGTCGTTGCCTGTTGTAATTGACGGTAAGGATATTCGCTTTTTATTTTTACCTGCCGAGGATGATCCGGATACCTTTGTGCGCCGCCTTGGTAAAGATGCTTTTATGGCGGAACTTAAAAATGCAAAACCGTTGTCAGCCATGTTGTTTGATGAATTGTCGTCGCAAGTTGATGTTGGTAGTGAGGAAGGGCGCGCCAGGCTGCTGGCCAATGCAAAGCCGTTAATCTCGCAAGTGTCGCCGCAAACAGCGCCCGGCTTGGCACTTATGTTACGGCGTCGGCTTGCCGATACTGTGGGCTTGGGTGCCGTCGAAATAGAGCGTTTGGTGCCTATGACGATAGGCGGAAACGCAAGCACTGGCGCGGCGTTTGGGGTCGACGGAGGATATGCCGGCTTCGATAATGGCAACGGTTTCTCGACGGGCAAGGTTCGTAACAGCTCGCGTCCGCCAACAGAGATATACCGCGATGGTTCACCCAAGCCGCGCCATTACGCACCAGGCGATAAACGTGCCACTTGGGATAAGCGGAACCGTCGTGAGCCCTCCTTGTCTGCGAACGCCAAAAAAATCGCCAAACTGACGCCGGCTGAGCAGCTAATTATCGACATGCTATCTAAGCCGTTATTGGCGGGGCGTTTTGATCTGGCGGTGCATGCCGATGATGGAGGCGCAATCGGCACCGCATATCGAATGGCCGCGTTTATTCGGGATCATGATTTTGAAGTGCATATGGGCGCGGTGGTCGCGAATTTTCGTGAATCAGTTGATGCTGATTTGCTGGATCGCCTCACGATTCATCCGTTATTGATAGACGAGGATATGGCCGCTCGCGATATTGATGCCGACTTTGACGCGGCGCTGCAAAAGCTGCATGAAGAAGCATTGGCTGCGAGAAAGCGCGCCGAAATAGACCGACGTGCACGTGAAATGGGCCTCAGTTAAATCCGGCCGGATTGAGGTGATTTAAGTATCTCTAGATTGCTTTAAGTTGAAACAAGTCACTTCGTACCCCATATGTTGTGGGTAAGTGGACGTCAAATGAACCCCATTTCCTTGGAACGCTGGCGAAAATAAGGGGTCTTTGGTATAATCCACGGTTCTGCGCATGATTCCCAGCGCACCCATTTTTATTCCATCTTCAGCCACTTCGGTCGGCACGGACACCCAATACTATGGCACGCAAACCAAAAAGCGCCCGCGATCACGACGAATTTCCGATCCCGAACTTCAAAGCGAGTAAGCAAGAAGCGGCCAAAATCGATATCGAAGCGCAAAAAACCCGCCTCAAAAGCCTGATTAATCTCGGTAAGGAGCGCGGCTTTTTGACCTATGCAGAGATTAATGATCATTTGCCCGATATGGTTGATGCGGAGCAGATCGAATCAATTATCACCACGTTTAACGACATGGGTATTCAGGTCTACGATGTGGCGCCTGATGCAGAAACACTGTTGCTCACCGACGCATCGCCCGCTGCAAGTGACGATGATGACGCTGAAGAAGAAGCGGCTGCAGCGCTTTCCACGGTAGATTCTGAATTTGGCCGTACCACCGATCCTGTGCGTATGTATATGCGTGAAATGGGCTCGGTTGAGTTGTTGACACGCGAGGGCGAAATTGAAATCGCCAAGCGTATCGAAGACGGTTTGAAGCACATGATTTACGCCATCTCATCCTGTCCGACGACAATTCAGGCCATTCTGGATTTGGCCGACAAAGTTGAACGCGATGAAATGCGCATCGATGAAGTCGTTGATGGTTTGGTCGATCCCAATGAAGCTGAAGTAGCGGAGGCCGCACTGGCTGAAGCTGAGCTGGAAGATCCCGAAGAAATCGAAGAAGAGGAAGAAGATGAAGACGGCTCTATCGCCGCCGCCAATCTGGAGCAGCTCAAGCTTAATTCGCTTGAGAAATTTAATTCCATCCGCAAGCTTTTCAAGCGTATGAAAAAAGCGCTGGTTGAAAAAGGCCATCGCTCGCGCGCTTACAAAGATTTGCAGGAGGAATTATCCGCCGAGCTTATGCTAATTCGTTTCTCGGCCAAGCAGGTCGAAGCTTTGTGTAATGGCTTGCGCTCGCTGGTTGATGGTGTGCGTCAACGTGAACGTGAAATCCAGGAGTTGTGCGTTAAAAATTCCGGTATGCCGCGTCCGCATTTCATTAAATCATTTCCCGGTAATGAAACCAATCTGAAATGGATTGCCGATGAAATCACCAATGGTAAAGGCTACGCTGCCGCGCTGGTCAGATTCAAGCCTTCCATCGTCGAGCAGCAGGAAGCCCTGATTAACTTACAAAAAGAAGTAGGTTTGCCGATCAAAGAGCTTAAAGAAATTGCGCGACAAATGAGCACGGGTGAGGCTAAAGCCCGCCGTGCCAAACGCGAAATGATTGAAGCCAACCTGCGTCTGGTGATTTCGATTGCCAAAAAATACACCAACCGTGGTTTGCAATTCCTGGATTTGATTCAGGAAGGCAATATTGGCTTGATGAAAGCGGTCGACAAGTTTGAGTATCGCCGCGGCTATAAATTCTCGACCTACGCAACATGGTGGATTCGTCAGGCGATCACGCGATCAATTGCAGATCAGGCGCGTACCATCCGGATCCCGGTTCACATGATCGAAACGATCAATAAAATGAATCGTATTTCCCGCCAAATTTTGCAGGAGACCGGGCTGGAACCGGATCCCGCAACCCTCGCGGTAAAAATGGAGATGCCGGAAGATAAAATCCGCAAGATCATGAAAATTTCCAAAGAGCCGATCTCGATGGAGACGCCGATTGGCGACGATGATGATTCGCATCTGGGTGATTTTATTGAAGATACTAATTCACTCGCGCCGCTTGATGCAGCCCAGTATGGCTCGTTGCGCGATGTGACCAAGGATGTGCTGGATTCACTCACGCCACGCGAAGCCAAAGTGCTGCGCATGCGCTTTGGTATCGAGATGAATACCGACCATACACTTGAAGAAGTGGGCAAACAATTTGATGTGACGCGCGAACGCATTCGTCAAATTGAAGCCAAGGCTTTGCGTAAATTGCGCCACCCGAGCCGCAGCGAAAAATTAAAGAGTTTCCTGGAAACGGATAGCTGATTCTGATCGTATAGTGGCAACTAAAGCCGGTAACAAAGGCGGGCCATAAAAGCGAGCAACAAAGGGTTTGTAAAAAGGGCGGTGAGTGAAAACTCACCGCCCTTTTTTTGGTATTTTTTGATGATCAAAAAAGATTTAATTGCATAGCGTTTGATTCTCGTCAATATCGATCACTGCGCCTTGCCTATGCTTGATGCAAGTCCTTCGCTCATGTGTGAATTAAAAAGGAAGCCTCATGTTCAAACATATCCTAGCCCCCACCGATGGCAGCAAGCTCTCGCTAAAAGCCATTGATCTAGCGATTAACATCGCTAAAGATTCTGGTGCCAGTCTGACCGCTTTAGCGGTGATGCCATCCTACCCCATGGTTTATGGTGGTGAAGGATATATGCTTCAAACCATGACGCCCGGCGACTGGGATAACGCCATGAAAAAGCAGGCAGCCAACCATCTCGGCATTGTCGAAAAACGTGCGAAAGCCAAAAATGTAGCGATTGAAAAAGTGACCGTATTAAATGACGAGCCCTACAGCGGCATTATTGCCACTGCAAAAAAGAAAAAATGCGATGTGATCGTGATGGCATCACATGGCCGCGGCGGTATATCGGCGCTATTGCTCGGCAGCGTGACTATGAAAGTGCTCGCCCACTCAAAAGTGCCCGTGCTGGTTTGTCGATAGTATCAGGCGAAAAATTTCCGATTCGTGTCAAACATGTCAATTAGGTCCATCATAATTCCAACGTAATTTTGATGGTATTTACGGCATAGCCAACAGGTGCAACCGTAAAACCTATTACCGCCGCGAGTTTCAGCATACCCAAATTGACTGGCAATACATTGCCTTCTATTTGCCGGTAGCCCGCATCGCGTGCGGCGATAATAAGGGCCTTCATCAGTTGTTCACCCAGCCCTCTGCCTTGCCAAGCGTCCGCAATCGCAATCGCGAATTCCACTGTTTCGCGATCCGGATTCGGGTGATAGCGTGCAACGCCCGCGATTTTTTCGTCATCCGGCGTGAGCGCAATCAGCGCCATTTCACGGTCATAATCGAGCTGCGTGAAACGCGCCACCATATCGTCTGACAGCGCAGTCATAGAATGCAAAAATCGATAGTAGCGCGATGTGTCAGACAGGCACGCGACAAAAGCACGTTCACGCGCTGCATCATCAGGCCGAATAGCCCGCACCTTGAGCCGGGAATTATCTTTAAGTGTAAGTTGGCGCTCTAACTCAACCGGATAGGGGAATATAGCCATATGCCGATAACGAGAATCCGTGATCGGCGCACCCGCATCAATCACGATGCGGGCGTCAACTACCGCAGCGCCTTCCGGATGGGCCAGCACCGGATTCAAATCCAGCTCGGTAATCCACGGCAACAGGCAGGTCATCACCGATACCCGCATCAGCACACCGACTAACGCCTCGTGGTCAATGCCCGGCACATGTCGATAACTATCCAGAACCCGGCTGATGCGGGTGCGGCTAATAAGCTCAGTGGCAAGCAGATGATTGAGCGGCGGTAAGGCAAGCGCGGTATCGCGTATCGCTTCTACGGCTACCCCGCCCGAACCAAACGCAATGACGGGGCCAAAAATGGAATCCCGCGAAACGCCCACCAGCACCTCGCGGCTGTTTGCAAATTTCAGCATTGGCTGGATATTCACGCCCTCGATAACCGCCTCGGGCGCCGCCTGTGCAACTTGCTCCAGCATCTCATCAAAAGCGTTGCCTACCTGTCGCACATTCATTAGATCAAGGCGTACGCCACCCACATCACTTTTGTGGGTAATATCCGACGAATGAATTTTCATGACGACCGGGAAGCCGATTTTTTTCGCGGCCGCTTCAGCCTCTGTCCTGGTCGTGACGATTTTGCCCATTGCCACGGGGAGGCCGAATGCAGCCAATAGCTGTTTGGCTTCAAACTCGGTTAACGTCACACGCTTCGCAGCAACCACGGCGGCTCGAATAGCCTGGGCGACGGCGACCGCGCTTGCGCAATCGGCCCGGCTTAATGTTAGCGCCTCATGCGCAGGCGGCGATTGCAGCAAAAATGCCTGATGCGCACGAAACCGGGCGAGATAAGAAAACGCTTCCACCGCATTTTCCGGCGTCAGAAAAATGGGCACATGCGCCGCCTCAAGCATTTCGCGCGCTCGCGCAATCGAGGCGCCGCCCAGAAACGCCGCGAATACGGGTTTGCCATATTGCGTCATGACCGACTGCGCCGCTGAAATAATGGCGGTCGCGGCGGCTCCAGCCGATGTCACCGTTTGTGGGCAAAACAGTACCAGCAATGCATCCACACCACTATCAGCGGCGGCGGCGTTAATGGCATCTTCAAAGCGTGTGGGTGTCGCGTCGCCGATAAGATCAATCGGGTTGCCATGCGACCAATGTGCAGGTAAGGCTGCGTCCAATATTTTTAAAGTGGCTGCCGATAACGTCGCCAGCTTCAGGCCGTTATCGGCCGCGCAATCTGCCGCCACGACACCCGGTCCGCCACCGTTGGTAATAATAGCCAGGCGTTCGCCCTGCAAGCTCTTGGTTACGCGCGGGTCAGCCAGCAAACGTGCCGCCGCAAACAGTTGCAGCGACGTCATTACGCGCAGCGCACCGCTACGGGCCAGCGCCGTATCAAACACGGCATCATCACCTGTTAATGCGCCGGTATGGCTGCTGGCCGCTTGGCTGCTCAGCGCGTAGCGCCCCGCTTTGAGCACCACCACCGGCTTCACCCGCGCTGCGGCTCGAAGCGCCGACAAAAATCCACGCGCCTCCCGAATGCCTTCTACATAAAGCAGAATACTTTTTGTCTCAACATCCTGCACCAAAAAATCTAGCACTTCGCCAAAGTCTACATCCAGCGCGCCGCCCAACGAAATAACGCTGGAAAATCCGATTTCAGTCGTCGCCGCCCAATCAAGTATGGCCGTGCAAACCGCGCCCGATTGCGATACCAGCGCCAATGAACCTGCGCGAACGCCTGCGTTCGCAAAGGTCGCGTTAAGTCCAATCGCCGGACGCATCATGCCGATGCAATTCGGGCCAATCATGCGAATACCATAGCGCCGGGCAATAGCTTCCACCGCATGAGCACGAGCCTGTCCCTCAGCGCCTGTTTCAGCAAACCCGGCCGATAAAATAAGCGCAGCACGCACCCCCGCCACGCCTGCCTCCTGCAAAATATTGCCCACACCCGCGGCGGGCGTGGCAATCACGATTAAATCCGGTGTTGCAGGCAGATCACTCAATCGCGCAAAACAGGGCTGGCCAAATACCTGATCATGTTTGGGGTTAACCGCGTAAATGACGCCTTCACTGTCTTTATTTCTAAACCCGCCGGACTGCAGATTCAAAAATACAAAACGTCCCAGCGCACCTTCGCGTTCAGTCGCCCCGACCAGCGCAACTGAGGTCGGTAAAAACAATGGTGAAAGATAATGTTCAGACATGGCGTTTAATCTACCTTATCCCGATGAATTGCGTATGTCAGAACAATACCTGAGCCGCATTTATATCGTGAACGGTTTTTGAGCGCACACCATGCTTGCCCCCAGCCTCGCCCTTTTTGATTGCCCGCAGCATCGTTCGCAACAACCCATCATGCGCACCTTTGCAAAGATTCTGCACGGATCAGCAGCCGTGCGAGCGGTTTCGCTATAATAGTGATCCTGCTATGTGAGGTTGTGGGACGTTAGCTCAGTTGGTTAGAGCAGAGGACTCATAATCCTTTGGTCGAAGGTTCAAGTCCTTCACGTCCTACCAAATAACTCTCACGTTTGCAGCGTTTGCGTTATTTTTTCGGTGGGCTAAAAATTCACCGCGTGCACATACGCTTAAATAAGCTTGAGTTGGCCACCCTAAGCGGTGGCTCAAAATAAATCAAAGCAATGTGGCAAGATCAAATGCCCATGACCATTTGGCAAAAATTTCGGTTTGTTTCCGGGTGAAGCCGCTGCCGGCATTATCTGCATCCACCGTGCGGGATTGGGTAATACCCAGATAAAAATTGGTTCCCAAACCACGTTGATGGCCGTAGACAATTGAGGCAATTTCGTTTTTCTCAAACGGACTGACGCTGGTTTTATACAGTGATGGGCTGCGGCGCACGCCATTGTATTGGCCGATAATGCGCAGCGTGTCGCGAGCAGTGAAATGATAGATTGATTTTAATTGTACCGCGCGCTCCTGCAGAATTCGCTTCGAACCTGCGCTCACAGGCTCAATCAAATTGATAACTGAGTTATCAATACGCGGCTCAATTTCCCAGCGATCCGTGAGACGTATGGTGGCAGTGGCGGTGAAGGAATAGCCATTGCCGATGCGATTATTCGCCACGTCGCCGCGGTCACCCAAGGTCAGTTCTGCAAAGGCATAAGTCAGGACGCGGCCCGGGTTTGATTCAATATTCATATAGAGCTGATTGCGTTTTAGCGGCGCCCCGTTTTGCTGGAAACGCACTAAATTATGCGGACGCGCTTCAATATAAATGCCGGTGTTGCGCGGCAGCGAAAGGAAGACGGCAGGGTTTACCTGTTGTTCGAGAATGCGGCCATCGGCGTCATTTTTTTGGCCTACATGAAGCTGTGGCACGATTTCTATAAAGGGCCCGGTGTCGCGCCATTTGTATTGAATATTTTGATACGCATTGTCGTATGCGGCTTGCGAAAAAAACCCGTTGTCATTGCGAAAGCCACGCCCTACATGTTCCAGCCCGCCTGACAAGCCCCACTTTGCATCATTGTAGTTATAGTCCAGCAATGCGGCTTCATCGCTTTTGGGCGTGCCCGGCGCAATCAAACGGGTGTTGCGCTCATCGCGAGTCGTGCTCACCAGTACTTGGCCGCGCACGCGTGTTTCGCCGGTCGGCCGCCAGACAAAATCCGCGCCGCCCACACGGTTATACATTGGCTGTTTACCATCCGGCGTATCGTAGGTGCGATCACTCACCAAACCGCCGACTGACCATGTACCCAGATCTAATCTGCCGCGTCCAATCGTGACCTGCGATTTGGAATCTTGCGCCGCGAAATTCGTATTTAACGGGCCCGGTAGCAGGATCAGTCCTTTGCCATCATCGCGGGTGGTGAGCAAAATAAAATCGGTGCCGTTATTGCGTTGCGTGAGACGCGCTCCCCATCCGGGATCGGTAATGGAACGGGTATAAATAGCGGTAAAGGGTGACGAAAGAATATCCGCGCCTTCTAAAAAGAACGGACGTTTTTCGGGAAAGAACAACGCGAATTGTGCGTTCGAGGCAAGCTGCGGTGTATCCAGCTCTACCTGCGAAAAATCGGGATTCACGGTCGCATCAAACACCATGTCTGCGCGCGGGCGAAATTTCACATCCGCACCTGCAATAAAATCACTTTTCCCCGCGCTATTTATCTTGCTGCCGACGGCGTTGGTCTTATCGGTGGCGCGGCGAAACGTCAGCTGTGGCGTGAAGGTGAGCTCGCGTCCACGAGGCAAGTCCTTCATGCCACTGAGCGTTTGCGCATAGCACATGAGACAATTTTGGTCGCGTGAAATTTGCGCGTTGGCGAACCGGTAAATCTGATCGCGCCCCGACCCGCGGATGATCATGATGCTCCAGTTTTCTGATGCGGGCTGGGAATAACGAAGCGTGGAAAACGGTATTTTTACCTCAGCCGTCCAGCCTGTCGCGGTAAGCTGGGTTAGTGTCTCCCATTCAAAGTCAGGTGAAAAATCCTCGTTGCCTGTATCTTCGTTAAACAGGCCGTCACCGATTGAACCTGAAGCGCTCACCCGAAAAATTTGCGCGAATTTGCGGGTGCCGATAGGATCGATATGGATTGCAAAAAAATCCTGTGAACCAAACACCTGATCGCGGCGAACCAACGGCGCATCAATGTTTGCAGGATCGGGATCGAATGCAGTCAAGCCAATATAAAGCGCATTTTGATCGTAAACAATTCGTGCCTCGCTCCTAAATTTCGCTTCGACACCATCACGCGGACGATATTCAAAAAAATCCTTGATGGCCATGGCGCGCTGCCATAAAGGTTCATCCAGCTTGCCGTCCAGTGTTATTTTTTCTGTATCGCCAAGACGCATTGCTTGAACGGCAGGCAGGCGGCGTTCAATGGGTGTCTGCGCGGCCTTTTCAGCAATTGATGCGGTGATTGAGGATACTGCGGACGGTAACGCCGCAGGTGTCTGCGCCCAGGAAATTGAGCAGGCGATACTCAGCAGCAGACACCATTGCGTCAGCTCTTTCGTGATTGCACGCCCTGTGGTGATTGCGCGGATTGAGATTAAAGCAGGCGCGGCGTTGCGTTGGAAATCTTGGCGGAGCTCGGTTAGCTGTTTTTTTAAGCGCATTTTTATTTTGTCCGCCGATCATTGAATGTTTGTTATTGATGGACGCAGATTAGCAAAGTGCCGACGCCGCGCCACTAGCGCCGCGATGAAGTGCAGAAAACAGGGGGCAGAATACAGCCAGTAAGCAGGCCCAAACTTGAACATGCAAGGGCTAAAGTTGTTCTACAACACCGTGCGCAATTTGAGGATTGGCCAACTCTTTATCCCATGTGCCTAAAATATTTTTCAAAGTGCCGGCTGCTAAGCTCAGCAGGCTGCGCGTTGCCAGTACTTTTGTCATGCTTTGATTTTGTTTGCGAAACTATGTACGAAAAGCGCAGAAAGTTTTTAAAATACGCGGACAGTTAATCGATTAGTGCGCCCAGCTACTCTGATTGAGGGAGCCAGCAAATGGCGCGATGTCATGATTTGCCAGAGGTTTAAATATTGCTCATGCCCCCCTGCCTTACGGCTACATAACACCATGTTGCCGTAGCAAGCGGCAGGCTATAATTTGGAATGCTTCAATAAGCGCCAGTCGATAGCTGGTAAATACTTTCGAATTTGTCATTTAGGTAATCTGTGATTATATTTTTTCTTGTGGCAGCACTGATGCTGGCGATTGCGCTATCTTTTGTGCTCGTGCCGTTGCTACGGCCGCGCCGCGCTGCATTTGCGCCAATATCGGATGAATACAGCAACATCGCCATTTTTCGCGCGCACAAACAGGAGCTTGACGACGATGTCGCGCGTGGTTCGATTTCGGCTGAAGAGCGTGATGTGGCGCTTGCTGAACTAAGTCAGCGGGTGTTGGCAGAGGTGCCGGTTGCCGCGATTGGGCCAGTTGAGGTAGCGTCTGCAGCGGCTCGTGAAAAGCATTCATGGATCGTCGCGATTTGTTTGGCAATGTTTATTCCTGTGGTGGCGATTTTGGGTTATCTGGCATGGGGCGCACCGCAGGCTTTGCAGATGTTAAACAAAGACTCGTTGACCTCGGCCCAATCCCCTGGTGGCGCGGCTGATAATGCCAACCCCAACCCCAACGCCAGCGCCAAGGCAGAGGCATCACTGTCGGATAAACAAATTCTCGCCATGGTGGACAGCCTCGCGAAAAAAATGAATGATCAGCCGGGTGATCCGAAAGGCTGGATTCTACTGGCGCGTTCACAAAACGCGCTGGGTCGCTACCCTCAGGCAGCGCAGGCTTATGAGCGCGCACTCAAACTGCTACCCAACGATGCCCAATTGATGGCCGATTATGCCGATGTGCTGGTGATGACACAGGAAGGGCGCTTTGAGGGCAAGCCTTATCAGCTGATTCAACAAGCTTTGAAGCGGGATGGCAATAATCTCAAAGTGCTCGCGTTGGCAGGAACTGCAGAAATGCGGCTGGGGAATCGGGCGGAATCGCTAAAGCATTGGCAAAAATTAAAGACACTAATCGCGAAAGATTCTGACGACTACCGTGAAGTGGAGGCCATTATTGCCGAGGTTATGGGTAAACCTGCCGAGGTGGCGGCCGCACCAGCAAGGACGGCAATAAACAGCCCATCACCATTGCCAGCACCGTCAGCTGCTGCGTTATCAGGCAGCGTTACGATTGCACCCGAGCTCGCCATCAGTATTGCGCCAGGCGATACCTTGTTTGTCCTCGCGCGTGCGGCCAGTGCAGCGGGTGGTGCCAATCCACCGCGCATGCCGCTGGCGGTTTTGCGCATTCCCGCACCCCAAAAATGGCCTTATGTGTTTACGCTGACCGACGCGATGGCGATGGCTCCGGGTATGAATTTATCGTCTTTTGCCGAGGTAACAATCGAGGCGAGGATTTCAAAATCCGGCAATACCACTCTACAGCCCGGTGATTTTAGCGGGCAAAGTCTCCCGGTTAAGCCCAATGCGCCCGGTGCAAAAAATTTAACCATCAGCCTGTCACGTTGGGTGCCTTAATTGGCATCTTCCGCAGTAGCTCCTGACCTGGGCGCGGATGAATTTCGTGCTGAAGGTTTATCGCTTAGTCGCGGCCCGCGCTGTCTGTTCAAGGATCTATCGTTTGAGCTGCGGCGCGGCGAAGCGCTCATTCTGCGCGGTGCCAATGGCAGCGGCAAGACCAGCTTGTTGCGGGTGCTGGCCGGCTTTACGACGCCAGACGCGGGCGCGCTATTCTGGAATCAACAATGCCTCAAGCCGCTGGCGATCACCTCACGACGTTTGCTGTTTTATGTTGCGCATGCCAACGCCATAAAAGACGAGTTGAGCGCGCTTGAAAACCTGCAGGATGCGTTGCGCATTGATGGTGTGGCCAGCGCCGCTTTGAGTCCGGCAACAATCTTGCACGCCCTAGATCGGGTGGGCTTGTTGTCGCAGCGTCATTTGCTGGCACGTAAACTATCGCAAGGCCAGAAACGTCGCATCGGTCTGGCGCGGCTGATGCTGGTCGATAAGCCATTTTGGCTGCTGGATGAGCCTACCAATGCGCTTGATGCGGAAGGCGTCGAGTTGTTTGCCGGGATCGTGAATCGGCATCTGGCAGGTGGTGGCATGGCGTGTATCGCAAGCCATTTGCCGATGCCATTGCAGGGCACGTCAAGTGAGCTTAAGTTGCGGGCGTCGGCTTGAAGTTCGCGCCAGACGTGGCTCTTGGGCCAGTTCAGAGTGGAAAAGGCGAGCCGGGCCAAGCAGAATTCGCTCCTGAGCAAGGCTTTCTGCGCGCCATTGCGCGGGACACACGGCTCGCGTTTCGCTCCAAAGGAGAGGTGATTCAGGCGCTGGTATTTTTTGTTGTCGTGGTCAGTTTGTTTCCATTGGCGATAGGGCCTGAAACTGCATTACTGAAGCGCATTGCGCCGGGGGTGGTTTGGGTGGCGGCGCTATTGTCGGTATTGCTCACGCTGCCGCGTCTGTTTGCAAGCGATTATCAGGACGGTACGTTGGAACAATTGATGCTCTCACCGTTTCCCTTGCCGGTGATGGTCGCCGGTAAAATGGGGGCGCATTGGCTGGCAAGTGGATTGCCGCTGGCGTTGATTGCGCCTTTGCTCGGTTTGCAGTTTGGCCTCGATAGTCGTGAACTTGGGGTGTTGGTGGCGAGTCTTATATTGGGAACTCCCATACTGTCGATGCTCGGAGCAATTGGGGCCGCGCTGACGCTGGGAGTGCGTGGCGGCTCGATACTGGTGGCGCTATTGATTTTGCCGCTTTATATTCCGGTGTTGATTTTCGGCGCAGGTGCGGTTGAGGCGGTGGTGGCTGGGCTGGATTACGGCGCCAATTTATCGCTGTTGGGCGCTGGGTTATTAATCGGCGGGTTGACCACGCCGTTTGCGGTCGCTGCGGCTGTTAAAATTTCGCTGGATTGATATCATGAAACAGAGTGTGGGCATGGTGAGAATTTACCGATGAATATTTACAAGTACGCTTCGCCCGCAACTTTTTATCCGCTTGCCGGTAGGTTGATACCGTGGTTTGCGGTGCTGGCAGCGATGCTAGCCGCGGTGGGTTTGTATTTGGGCTTGTATCTGGCGCCGCCGGATTTTCAGCAGGGCGAGGTGTACCGGATTATTTTTATCCACGTCCCCACGGCATGGATGGCAATGATTATTTATCTGGTGATGGCCGCTTATGGTGTGATGGCGCTGAGTTTTAATGCGCGGCTTTCATCCATGATGATGGAGGCTTTGGCACCGACAGGCGCGATGTTTACGGTGCTCGCATTATGGACGGGTGCGCTGTGGGGCAAGCCCACCTGGGGTGCTTATTGGGTGTGGGATGCGCGCATGACCTCGACTCTGATTTTGTTATTTTTATATGTTGGCTATATTGCACTCACGCATGCAATCGAGGATAAAAAACGAGCCGATAAAGCGGGCGCTTTGCTGGTTATTGTGGGCTCGGTGAATGTGCCGATTATTTATTTCTCGGTTAAATGGTGGAACACGCTGCATCAAGGTGCGTCGGTATCGGTTACGTCCGGCTCGAAGATGGCGTCGATGATGGCGCTCGGTATGTTGGTGATGGCGCTGGCCTGTTGGACGTATTCGATTGCAGTTGCGCTGGTGAGAGTCCGCGCCATCATCATTGAACGTGAACTAGAAAATGGCGGTGCAGCCAACTGGCTGAACACGTTGGACACGCAAGACATGCAGGTTGGCCTAGGCAAGCCGCGGCAACTCACGCGATGAAAGTGTGCATATGAGCTGGAACGATTTTTTTTCGATGGACGGGCGGGCCATGTTTGTTTGGGGCTCATTCGGCGCGGTGGCGTTGGCGATCGTAGTTGAGATCACCTTGCTGCGGCTGCGTATAAAGCGCATTCGGCAACAAATAAATGACAGCCGCGTTGATAGGCAAGTTAATGACAGATAAGCTAAAGCAGCATGAAAGCAGAGTGAAATAATGAAAGCACGTTACAAGCGGTTTATGTGGATTGCGATTGGGTTATTGATCATTGCCGTGGCAGTTACGCTGGTGTTGCGCGCGTTCAATTCCAATCTGGTATTTTTCTTTACGCCGAGCGAGGTTGCCCAACACAAAGCGCCGCAGGATCGTGTGTTTCGGCTGGGCGGTTTGGTGACGGCGGGCAGCCTCCAGCGCCAGCCTGATGGCTTGACGGTCAAGTTTGCGGTAACCGATACCGTGCAGACGATTCCTGTCAGCTACACCGGCATCCTGCCCGATTTGTTCAAGGAAGGTAAGGGCGTGGTTGCACAAGGCAAGGTAGGCGCTGACGGGGTGTTTCGTGCCTCTGAAGTACTGGCCAAACACGATGAAAATTATATGCCCCCAGAAGCCGCCGAGGCGCTAAAAAAAGCCGGGCATCCGATTGAAGGCAAGGTGTTTGCGGGGCAAAAGGCGGTGGTGACACAGACGCCCGACAAACGTTAAAAACGCTCATCAATCATTCACTATTCACTCATCATTAGCGCGCAAATAAACCCCACGGATATTCAACATGATTCCTGAACTCGGTCATTTCTCTCTCATCTTGGCGCTGTGCCTGGCGATCACGCTTGGGGTGGTGCCGCTGGTGGGCGCGTTCCGTCAAGATGGCCGACTGATGTCGCTCGCACGGCCGTTGGCGCAGGGGCAGTTTTTATTTATTGCGTTCGCATTTGCCTGCCTGGTGTATTCATTTATCGTCAGTGATTTTTCGGTGCAAAACGTGGCCGCCAATTCAAACACCCAACTGCCGGTTCAATATCGCATCACGGCAAGCTGGGGCTCTCATGAAGGCTCGTTACTGCTGTGGGTATTGATGCTGGGGGGATGGACGTTTGCGGTCTCGCTGCTGTCCAAAAATTTACCGTTGGAAGTTATCGCCCGGGTGCTCGCGGTGATGGGCTTGATTGCGGTGGGATTTCTGCTCTTCATGTTGATGACCTCGAATCCGTTTGATCGCTTGCTGCCGGCAGTGGCTGAAGGTCGTGATCTAAATCCGTTACTGCAGGATCCGGGCATGATCATCCATCCGCCGATGTTGTATATGGGCTATGTGGGGTTCTCGGTCGCGTTCGCGTTCGCGGTGGCGGCATTGCTGGGTGGCAAGCTTGATGCCACTTGGGCACGTTGGTCGCGACCCTGGACAACGGCGGCGTGGATTTTTCTGACCATCGGAATTTGCTTGGGCAGCGCTTGGGCCTACTATGAGCTGGGCTGGGGCGGTTGGTGGTTTTGGGATCCGGTTGAAAACGCATCATTCATGCCGTGGCTGGTGGGCACGGCGCTAATTCATTCGCTGGCCGTTACCGAGAAGCGCGGTATTTTCAAAAGCTGGACGGTGCTGTTGGCGATCATCGCATTTTCACTGTCTTTGCTTGGTACGTTTCTGGTGCGCTCGGGGGTGCTGACCAGCGTGCATGCGTTCGCGACGGATCCTAAGCGCGGGGTATTTATTTTGGGGTTTTTGGTGATTGTGATTGGCTCATCGCTGGCGCTTTATGCATGGCGTGCACCCAAGCTGGGGCTGGCGCGAGTGCCCGGCGCTTTTTCGCCGACCTCGCGCGAATCGTTTTTACTGGCGAATAATATTTTGATGGTGGTGGCGATGTTGGTGGTGGCACTCGGCACGTTGTACCCCTTGTTTATGGATGCATTGGGTTACGGAAAAATTTCGGTAGGCCCGCCTTATTTTGATTTGATTTTTGGTATTGTGATGTTGCCTGCCTTGTTTTTAATGGCTATCGGTCCGGTCTCGCGCTGGCGCAATGCGACTTTGCCGGAGCTTGCGCTGCGGCTGAAATGGGCGGCAGCCATTGCGCTCGTTGCGGGTATCGGGATACCGCTGATGTTGGGTAAATTAACGTTCTGGATTGCGCTCGGACTCACGCTCGCCGTATGGATTATCGCGGCCACCCTGAGTGCCGTGGTGCATCGGTTCAGGATCGCGCCGCAGTTAGGTTTCGCCGCAAAAATTACCGCCAACAGTCCCTCGTTTTACGGCATGCATATCGCGCATATCGGTATTGCGGTGTTTGTGATCGGGGTGACGATGGTGAAAGGCTATGAGGTCGAGCGTGATATACGCATGGTGCCCGGCGCGATCGCCCAGGAAGGCGGCTATGAATTTAAATTTATTTCGTTAGGCGAAAAAGCAGGGCCGAATTATCAGGCCGTCACGGGTCGTTTTGAGGTGAGCCGAAACGGTAAATTAGTGGAGATAATGACCCCTGAAAAGCGCACCTATTTTGCCTCTGGTCAAACCATGACGGAAGCGGCTATTGATCCCGGCGTTACCCGCGATCTTTATGTTTCGCTCGGTGAGCCAGTCGAAGGCGCTACCGATGGCGCATGGGGCGTGCGAATTTATGTGAAGCCATTTATAGATTGGATATGGTTTGGCTGCTTGTTCATGGCGCTGGGCGGATTGCTGGCGATTTTGGACAAGCGCTATCGGCTGAAAGTTAAGCAGCCAGCGGCTATCCAACCGGTGGTAACGCCAGCGCCCGGCTCGACCATTTCAACACAACCCATTGCCGGGGATTGATTGATGGACGAGAAAAAATCCATCGAAGCCGTGGAAGGCGGCAAACCCGCCACCGCCGCTGCTGCTGCCCCAACCGGTGTCTGGGTGCGCGCATGGCGCTATTTTTTGCCGCTGATTATTTTCTTTGGGCTGGTCTGGTTTTTATGGCGCGGCCTGAGCTTGAACCCGCGCGATTTACCCTCGGTGCTCATCAATAAACCGGCGCCCGAATTCAGCTTGCCGCAATTGCAGCAGCCCGATAAAACCTTGTCGGCAGCGGATATGAAAGGCCAGGTATGGCTGCTCAATGTGTGGGGTTCATGGTGTGTGTCGTGTCGTTATGAGCATCCGGTGTTGAATGAATTATCGCGGCAGCAAATCGTGCCAATTATCGGCCTGAACTGGAAAGACAAGCCTGAAGATGCGCGGGCTTGGCTGGCAAAATACGGTGATCCTTATAAATTATCCGTGAGCGATATTGATGGCCGCGTGGCGATTAATTTTGGTGTTTATGGAGCGCCTGAAACCTTTGTCATTGATCAGGCCGGGACGATTCGCTACAAGCACACTGGGCCATTGGATGCGGTGGCGATGCGCGATATTTTATTGCCACTGATTCGTGATTTAAAAAAGACGCCTTAACATGACTACTATGACCGCGATGACCGCGATGACCGCGATGACTGCGATGACTGCGCCACGTAAAAAATCAAACTCATTGCTGGGAGCGGCGTTCGAAATGAAAATGCCTGAAAATGCCCGTCCAGGCTTGAGTTTGGTTTGGCGATTAGTGTTGCTGGCGGCGGTGTTGGTTGGGTTGCTTGTCTTGCTTGGCCGTCCGCTACCGGCTATGGCCGAGCCCTCTGGCCCTGCACCGACGCCGCCGATGGCGCCGATGTCGCCAGCACTCGAAGCGCGATTAAAGCAGCTTGAAACAGAATTGCGTTGCCTGGTTTGTCAAAACCAGACCTTGGCGGAATCGCCATCCGGATTAGCCGGCGATTTGCGACGCGAGGTGAGACTGCTGGCTGAATCGGGTAAATCGGATGAGGAAATCAAAACCCATTTGCGCGCTCGCTACGGGGATTTTGTGCTGTATCGTCCGCCGCTTGAATTAAAAACTTACCTACTCTGGTTTGGGCCGTTCGCATTGCTGCTGGGTGGCGGTGGATTGCTATGGTGGCTGGGCCGTTCGCGGCGTCGCTTGAGTGCAGGCGCGCCAGCACAAATCCTGTCTACTGATGAGGCTAAACGGGTGCGCGATTTATTAGGCGGCTGATGTGGAGTTAGTGTGGAGTTCATGCGCAGTTAATGCGCAGTCGCGGTCATGTCATGTGCGCAAAATAGTCGTATGCTTGCCGTAGTCTTAGAACAACAATTATTGAAGTCAATTTAATCGAACCAAGGAGCAGGCATGGCCGCTTATTTGATGTGGGCAATCGCAGGTTTTGTATTGATTATTGCCGAGCTCATGACCGGCACGTTTTATTTATTGGTGATCGGTGTTGCCGCACTCGCTGCTGCGGTTGTTGCTTACTTTAGCGGCGACATCTGGGTGCAAGTGATGATTGCGGCGGCGATGTCGATCATCGGCGTATATTTTGTTAACCGTTGGCGTGCGAACCACGCCCAGGATAGCCGGGGCTCCAACGATCTCAATATCGGTCACAGCGTGGTGATTGAATCATGGGTGGATGAGGCGGCTGGCCGGGCGCGCGTCAAATATCGCGGCAGCACCTGGGATGCGAAGGTGGATACGCATACTTTGCCCGCCAAGTTGCACGATGTGCTTTATATTCATTCGCAGGACAATGGCGTGCTGAATGTCGGGGCCAAGCCATAATTTTGTTCAGCGGTTTTGCCAACGGTTTTTCAGCAATTTATTTCTGCACGCCTCGTTCACGTCATCCCATTCGGGAAAAAATCATCAGGAGAAAGTCATGCCCATAAAATTTTTTGGCGTCCTCATCGCCACCGCAATCATCGCATTCATGCCGGAAACACGCGGCTATGCGGTGCCGTTTTTCTTCCTCGCCACCGTGATCGTTTTTGTGATCGAAGGCGTGCGCATTGTGCCGCAGCAAAGCGCGTGGGTGGTGGAACGTTTGGGTAAATTTCACGCGATACTGGAACCGGGCTTAAATGTGATCGTGCCGTTTTTTGATCGCGTTGCCTATCGCCATATTTTGAAAGAAACCCCGCATGATATTCCTGAGCAGGTTTGTATTACCCGCGATAACACCCAGCTCGCGGTGGATGGCGTGATCTACTACCAGATCGTTGATCCCAAACTGGCCAGCTATGGATCGAGTGATTATCTTGCGGCGATTTCGCAGCTTGCACAGACCACTTTGCGCAGCGAAGTCGGCAAGATGGAACTTGATAAAACCTTTGAGTCCCGCGATGAGATCAATCATAAGCTGGTGAGCGTGCTCGATGAGGCGGGCCGCACCTGGGGTGTGAAAGTATTGCGCTATGAAATCAAGAGCCTTACGCCGCCTGAATCTATTCTGCGTTCCATGCAGGCGCAGATTACCGCCGAGCGCGAAAAGCGCGCCCTGATCGCAAAATCAGAAGGCGTGCGTCAACAGGAAATCAACATGGCCGACGGCCAACGTCAGGCCGCCATTCTGGCATCCGAAGGCGAGAAAGCCGCCGCGATCAATAAGGCACAAGGCGAAGCGCAAGCCCTCACCACCGTGGCCGAAGCAACCGCGAGTGCCGTGCGCCAAGTGGCCGCCGCGCTCGAAGCGCCCGGCGGGCAGCAAGCCGCCAATCTTAAAATTGCTGAAAAATACGTCGAGCAATTCGGCAACCTGGCCAAGGTCGGCAACACCCTGATCATACCGGCCAATATTGCGGATGTGGCTTCCATGCTCTCAACCGCGATGACGGTTTTGGATAAGACCAAGCAGGGCATGAAGTAGCCTGAAGCGCCGTTGAGGATGGTGTACACAAGCGCAAACGAAAATACAAACACAAGCACTGGCGAGGCTTTTGGGGCAAAAATGCTTCAAACGCCCCGCCGAATGGCGATCTAAGCGTCGATTTTTCTAGTAGGTCAGCTGCCTGACAGGGTAGTTCTGCGAAGACGCAACGCCACCGAAAGTCGCTGGATTTTTGGCGGTAGCCCGTAGGCACACGGCGCAGCTGTAAGCCGCTAATTTCCTCACCAAACTACGCGCACCGACGTACTGCGCCCGGCATTGGCACGGAACAACGATGCAAAATTTGTTGCCACGCTGGATGAAGGGGTGTAGTTAGCCACGAAAAAGCTGAAGATAGGCGCGCAGCAGTTGATTCGCTAGATTTATGCAGTGATGAGGATGGTCGAAAAGGGGCGGCGTTAATGGGCTTGCGAGACAATTTATCGATGCTCTTAATGGAACTTTAAAACTGTTCACCGCGAGCTCATTAAATCCTGAAGAAGAGACACGAATTTCGTGTTACACTAATTTCGTGCTAAATTTGTTGGGGTCAAATATGAAAAATGTCACCGTCACCATGGCAGAAGAGGCGCTCGAATGGGTGCGTGTCAAGGCCGCACGCGACAATGCCAGTATCTCGCGCTATCTTGGCCAACTCGTTGAGCAGGCACGCGCACGCGACGGCATCTACGAACGATCCATGCGTGCGGCATTAAAATTTCAGCCTCTTGCGTTCCCAAAAAATACCCGCTATCTGAGCCGGGATGAGGCGAACGGCCGTGCCGATATTCGTTGATACCAACGTCCTGATTTACGCGCTCGACCCGCGAAACGCCGCCAAGCAACAGGCGGCGCAATCCTGGTTAGCGCGCTGCTGGCAGGAACGCAGTGGCCGCGTGAGCACGCAAGTGCTCAATGAGTTTTACGTCAATCTCGTCCGTATTAAAGGCGATGAGTTCAAGGTACGTGCGCGCGCTGAAATCCGCCATTTAATGGCCTGGCATCCCTGCGCGATCAACGCCATTATGTTGGAGACTGCCTGGGGCATCGCGGACGACACCAGTATTTCGCACTGGGATGCGTTGATCATTGCGGCAGCGCTTCACCAAGGCTGCGAAACCTTACTCTCTGAAGATTTACAGCACGGCCAGATTATCGAGGGAGTGCAAGTAGTGAATCCGTTTCGCGCCGTGAAATAGCAACATAGCCAAGCTCGATCAGCTATCTTTCTGCTGTCAAACGCCAGTGCGCACTTTATGGCGCGGAGAAGCTTGAATACGAAAATATTTTCGTGCCTGTGTTGTCAACACGCGACGTGAACAGAAAATATATTGGCCATAGCGCCCTTAATTTGCAGCACGATCCCTTTAATTATAGATATGTGCTTTCGCTTCGATTACGCTGATTCCTATATTATTAAACACCCCTCGTTTCGCTTATACGAGATTGCATTTATGCCAACTGTTAGCCCACTACAGAAGTTCGTATGAAATATAAAATGGATAGTAGGCAGGCGCTATATGCCTGAATATGATCTAGCGTTCGCGGCAAAATTGGCTGAGTTGGCTAACGAAGTCGATGAAAAAACACCGTGGGCATATGACGCAAGACGAGTTGTCATTTACTTAAGTCGTCTATCGTTCGAAATTACTCTCAAGGCGCTTCTTGGGAAGGCAGGCAAACCGCTCAATGAGATTCGCAAAAGGTCCCACAACCTTCGCCAGTTGCTTACCGATTTAGATGACTGTGAAGTTCAAATTGAGGTGACGCCAGGAACGCGAGAGTGGTCCTCCGCAGCTTGTATTCGCGCAGTCACCATTGACTTAGGCTTGGCGCGGGTACCAATCGGTGATTTGATTGATGCTGAGAATCGTGGCGTTTCGAAATATCCGAACCAAATCCGGTACGGTGAGGCAATAACCGAGGTAGATTCTACGCTGCTTGCATCGGCGGCAATACTGGCAGCCAAATGGGCAAAGGACAATTGGCGCACGATTAAAATGCGCTGAAAAAATCACTGTTTCCGCGGGCAGAGGCCAAAAATAGCCAACACATTTGTCCCATCTACGGTAATTTGTTCAAGTCCGCCTAGAGTGGCTTAGAACAAACCTAGGATTCTCCATGTTCAATTTCCTTAAGAGCCTATTCGGTCAGTCTGATGCAACGCGTCCGACCAAACCATCAAGTGTTGATTCGCAGGCGACCGTTGCTCGGACGCCTAGCACCACGAGGCGATCACCGGGGTACCGAGCCACAGTTTTGGAGAAGCACGGATTTCAGCTTCCCGCGTCCGACTATGAGAAAAGTACTCTTGGGCAAAAATACGAGAGAGAGGGCGACCTAAAAAAGGCGATTGCGTGCTACGAGGGTTGTATGAACAATCAAGCGGATGGCTCGTTTGTTTACAATCGACTAGCGGTAATTTACAGAAAACTTCACCGAAGAGATGACGAAGTAAGAATTTTGAAAAAAGCAATATTCGTGTATTCAAAAGAAGCTGGATCTGGACAATCAAGTGCTGACGGGAAACTCCAGAAATTCGAAGCCCGCTTAAGCAAACTTACCGGTGAGTGAGGGAATCCCTGAATAGAGGCCAGCGTGAATTGATTTTGCGAAAAATACCTCTGGAGCAAACCGCCAAACATTTTCGCGCCTTCACTTGGCCGTGCGTGATTCAAGCCACTATTGGCTCAACCAGCGCATCAATTTTTGCAGCGATTTCTTCGCGAGCCGTTCGCAGCTCGTAGTCTTTTTGTAAATTCAGCCATAGCTCTGCCGAGGTACCAAGGTAGCGCGCCAGTCGTAATGCGGTGTCGGCGGTGATGGCGCGCTGACCTTTCAGTTTGGCCGTGACTCGGTTGGCGGGCACATACAGTAAATTCGCTAGCGCATTGGCGCTGAGTTTGTGCGGGACCATGAATTCCGCTTCCAGATATTTCCCCGGGCGGGTGATCGTCAGCCGCTTGCGCGGGTTCGCGAGGACGGCGGTGAAATCAGTTTTCGTCAGGTCTGGCATGAGTATGCTCATAATCATTCCTTTTGGCGTCTCAACGGTAATCAGCTACCTCAACATCGTGTACGTGACCTACCGCATCGCTTGGTCAATTTGAATTTGTCTGTCTTAAAGCTTGGATGTAAATGTACCCAACACCGAAGCATGACGCGCACCCGTGGTGGCGGTGAGATCAAGCGCGCGGCGTTCGACACATTGCTTGGCCAGCCACGCAAATGCCAACGCTTCAACCTGCTGGGCCGGGACGCCATAGGCATCCACTTTTTCAACCGCGCCGCCGGGAAAACGATTGGCGATTTCGCGCATCAGGGCGGTGTTGTAGGCGCCGCCACCGCCAATGAGCAGTCGCGTTGCAGTGGGTGCGTAGCGAACGACATGATCGGTGATGCACCAGGCGGTCAGCGCTAGTAACGTGGCTTGCACATCAACCGGGCGTTCGCCACCATCAAGAAGCGGTGTGAGCCATGCCATGCTGTATAAATCGCGCCCGGTGCTTTTGGGTGGCGTTAATTTGAAGTAAGCGCCGTTCTGTAATCGCCCCAAGAGCCGGGCCTGTGCTTGACCTTGGGCTGCCCATGCGCCATCTTCGTCATAAGGTTTTTGCTGATGTTGGGCGATCCAGCCATCCATTAATGCATTGCCAGGGCCGCAATCAAAACCGCGTGTAGTGCAGCCAGGCTCAAGAATGGTGAGGTTGGCGATGCCGCCGATATTGACCACCACCCGGGTCTCGTCGGGCGATCGAAATACACCGTCATGAAAGGCGGGTGCCAGTGGCGCACCTTGTCCGCCGGCTGCGACATCGCGTGCGCGAAAATCAGCGACGACATCAATGCCTGTTAATTCTGCCAAACGTGTTGGGTTGTTGAGCTGCACGGTGAAGCCCAGGTCAGGGCGATGGCGCACGGTTTGGCCGTGACAGCCGATGGCGATGATGCTGCTCGCGGGAATATCAGCAACGATCAGCGCGGCGTTGACTGCACGCGCATAGACATCGGCGAGTTGAGTGGCGGCGAGCTGGCTGCGCTCGATTTCATTGTCGCCTGCGGTATTGAGTGCCAACAATTCAGCGCGCAGCGCGGGTGAGAATGATTCGCTGACGAACGCCAGCACACGCGGTTGTGTATTTGAAAAATCAGCGAGGATGGCGTCGGCCCCATCGAGCGAGGTGCCGGACATGATGCCAATGTAGAGGCTGTCTGCTTCAGCTTTATTCAAAGCGACCAAAGTTGGCATCGCGAATCAGCACTAGTTGCTCAGCCTGAATCGCGGCTTGGCTAAGGAACGCGGCACGATATTGCGCCGGTAGAGGATCGGCTTTTGGCAAGGCCACCCGCATCGGATCCTGGTGCGCGCCGGCCAGCTTGAATTCATAGTGCAGGTGCGGGCCAGTCGCGAATCCGGTGGCACCAACATAGGCAACGGTTTGGCCTTGATTGACGCGTGAGCCTTTTCGAACGCCGCTGGCGAACGCGGAAAGATGTCCATACAGCGTGGTAACGCCGCCGGAATGGCGGATTTCAACCACATTGCCATAGCCGCCTTTGACGCCCGCATACTCAATAATGCCATCGGCTGTTGCCCAAACCGGGGTGCCTTTGGGAGCGGCGAAATCGACACCCGTATGCGCACGCCAATTGCGGAAGATGGGATGCATGCGCCCACCGAAACCGGATGAAATGCGCGAAAAAGCCAGTGGCGAGCGCAGGAATGATTTAGCTCGATTTTGTCCTGCAGCCGAGTAATAGCCTTCGTTGCCTTCTGCATCGGTAAATAAAAACGCTTCAAATTTTTTAGCGTTGTTAATGAATTCAGCCGACAGCACTCGCCCAGGGCGCAGATATTCGCCGTCCTGATACAGCATTTCGTAAATGACCGAGAAACGGTCACCACGGCGAAGATCGATATGAAAATCAATGTCGGTTGAAAAAATACGTGCGAGCTGATTGGCAATGGCATCGGGAATGCCTGCATCGTCAGTGGCGCCATAAAGAGATGATTTAATCGTTCCAGTTCCTTGCACGGTTTGCGCGGCCGGGCTTAGATTTTTTTGGCTTGCCACAAACGCATCGCTTTGACGCGTCACTTCAAGCAGCGCTTCATTGCTATAAAGATAGCGCAATGAATAAAGCTCACCGTCGGCGTCCGTGACGGCCTGAACGGTGCGGCCCGGGCGCAATTGAAAAATATTGCGGGCCGCTGGTTCGGTGCGTAAAAAATTAAAGGCAGCCGTATCATTTACATTCAGCCGCTGCAGTAAGGTTGCTACGGTGTCACCGCGCTGGATGCGTTCGCTGCTGTAATAGCGCTCTTCATCACTGTCGTTGTTGCTTAGGGTGGGCAGCGCCAATATTTGCGTAACATCGTGACGTACAATTTTTTCCAGCTGTGTGTCAGAGGCAACGCCAAATGCCGTCAAAACCCCGAATACAGGCAATGCCAACAACACGCCGATTGCGATGATTGTGCGTTTACCACCCGAATTCCATAGGCTTTCGGTGATGTTTTGCGATAAAATTTTGAGTTTTGTGAAATTCATTGCACCGATAGCAGCACTTTATTGGTGATGGAGTGCAGAAAAAAAGATGGGCTTTTTCAAAAAAATTAAAGCCCGATTTATGAAGGGTAACAGAATAATAATTATCCCGTCACGCATCATTTGCGGCGCGATTTAACCCGTTGGAAATTTTTGGATGTCTTTTATGAGTGGTACTACGAATAATCCTGAACAAATTGAAATGGCGCTGGCCACTATTAAGCGCGGCATTGCTGAGCTGATTGTCGAAGCTGAAATGCGCAAAAAGCTCGCAAGCGGACGCATACTCAGGATCAAGCTAGGCTTGGATCCTACCGCCCCTGATTTACATCTTGGGCATACAGTCGTGCTTAATAAAATGCGCCAGTTACAGAATTTAGGCCATCAAGTTATTTTCCTGATTGGTGATTTTACGTCGATGATTGGCGACCCCAGCGGCCGCAACGCCACGCGCCCACCGCTTACACGTGAGCAGATTCAGGAAAACGCAAAAACTTATTTTGCGCAGGCGAGCCTGGTGCTGGATCCCGAAAAAACTGAAATTCGCTACAACTCCGAGTGGTGCGACCCGCTGGGCGCGGCGGGCATCATTCAATTGGCGTCGCGTTGGACAGTGGCGCGCATGCTGGAGCGCGATGATTTCACCAAGCGCTATCAGGACGGTACGCCGATCTCGGTGCACGAGTTTCTCTACCCGTTAATGCAAGGCTACGACTCTGTTGCGCTCAAGGCCGATCTGGAATTAGGCGGTACGGATCAAAAATTTAACTTGTTGGTGGGACGCGAATTACAAAAACAATACGGTCAGGAGCCACAGTGCATCTTGACTATGCCATTACTGGAAGGTCTGGATGGCGTAGAAAAAATGTCCAAATCCAAGAATAATTATGTGGGCATCACCGACAAGCCTGCTGAGATGTTCGGCAAGTTGATGAGTGTGCCGGACGATTTAATGTGGAAATATATAGAGCTTCTTTCGTTCAAGTCGATAGATGAAGTAGCCGTAATGAAGCGTGAAGTGGAAGACGGGCGCAATCCGCGTGATATTAAAGTTGCTTTTGCCCAAGAGATTGTGACCAGGTTTCATTCTCAGGCAGCGTCTGAACACGCGCTCATCGATTTTGATGCGCGTCACCGTGGCGGCATCCCCGACGAGATTGTTGAAGTGACATTGACGATTGCGAATGCGTCGATCGGTATTGCGCAATTACTTAAGCAAGCCGGGCTCACGCCCAGCACTGCCGAAGCTAATCGCATGATTGAACAGGGCGGCGTGAAACTGGATGGCGAAAAGGTTAGCGATAAAGCGCTCACTATCAATAAAGGCGTGAAATTGGTGGCGCAAGTGGGGAAGCGCAAATTCGCGCGCGTGACCATTGCCTAGATGTCGGTGGTGTTTTGTTCAGGGCGTTTTGCCGCGCGACCGAATTAATTTTGCATTTTTATTGAAATTATTCCGCAAAAGGGGTTGACCGAGTTTGTGTGGCGCGGCATAATGGCAATCCTTCGAAACACAACGCAACAGCAGCAAGCGCGGTGGCAAAATTTCGAATTGCTCTTTAAAAACACGGACAACTGATTGAGGTGGGTACTGAGTATGAGAGTGCCGCTTTTTAACGGTCATTGATTAGCAAGGCGCAAGCCTGAGTTGATTGATGAAGTGGGTTAAGAAGATGGTTTGAGCTCGAAATATATGAAGTACCTGCCTTAAAGTAATGAAGTAAATAAAGTAACGGCGTTAGTGAGCAGCAATGCTTGCTAATTTGTTAATACTTTGAGTGCAGGAAAGATAACTTATCGTAATAGTTGTGGGGGTCAAAGCCTACGGCTTAAGCGACAAGGGATCTTGCAAACAGGTTTAAACTGAAGAGTTTGATCCTGGCTCAGATTGAACGCTGGCGGAATGCTTTACACATGCAAGTCGAGCGGCAGCGCGGGGCAACCTGGCGGCGAGCGGCGAACGGGTGAGTAACATATCGGAACGTATCCTTGAGTGGGGGACAACCCGTCGAAAGACAGGCTAATACCGCATACGCTCGAGAGAGGAAAGTGGGGGACCGCAAGGCCTCACGCTGAAGGAGCGGCCGATATTCGATTAGCTAGTTGGTGGGGTAAAGGCTCACCAAGGCTACGATCGATAGCTGGTCTGAGAGGATGATCAGCCACACTGGAACTGAGACACGGTCCAGACTCCTACGGGAGGCAGCAGTGGGGAATTTTGGACAATGGGGGCAACCCTGATCCAGCCATTCCGCGTGAGTGAAGAAGGCCTTCGGGTTGTAAAGCTCTTT
>ENA-OFCI01000351-OFCI01000351.1-metagenomes-genome-assembly--contig:-NODE-351-length-28922-cov-5.699103_pt1 | contig 28922 bp, 23 predicted proteins | sample MGYA00153391_OFCI01 | MGnify analysis MGYA00153391
GCGCGACGGCGATAGGCTCGCCCACGCGCTCCTCGTCGCCGGAAAAAATAATATGGATCGTGGTGTTGTCCAACGCGCCAACACTTTGCAACGCACGCAGGGCCTCGACCACGATAACGTTGCCACCCTTCATATCGGAGACGCCTTGACCGCGCACCGTATCGCCCTTGCGACCCCAAAGCTGCACCGCACTATTTTTTTCGAACACAGTGTCGAGGTGGCCGATGAGCAACAGCCGCTTACCTTGATTGCCCTCGCGGGAGGCGATCAGATGGCCAGCACGTTGCATCGATGGCGGCATCTCTGCCCAGCGTGTAGCAAATCCCAGTTGGTCAAATTCAGCCCGAAACATCTTACCGACCCCGCGTACGCCATCAGGGTTCATGGTGCCGCTATTGACATTGACCGTTCGTTCCAGAAACTGTAGCGCGACTTCAGAACGTGCTTTGGCCGCAGCCACAATTTTTTGCTCGATGGGTGAGAGCTCGGCGCACGAAGCCAAAGACGCTGACAGCAGAACGGTGGCAAAGATCGTGTTTAAGAGCGCGGCGATGACGCTGGAGCGAATATTCATGTCGTACCTTGGTTGTTGGCTGGTCGGGTGCTCAGCCGAACATTGTAGCAACGCGGACATATGCGTTTTTACGCGCACTAAAATTTGGGCTGGAATGAATCTGAAAACAACAGCAATAACTTAGCTGAGATTGTCCCATCTTCGCTGCTTGCGGGGTATGGAACCTACAGCACATGTCAATATGCTTACAGTCCCCGACGCGCTCAAGTTTGGGTGGTCGTCTGGTCACCTCCCTTGTGGCTAGTGATACCTCCGATCCGCTCGGCAATTGGCTTGCCGTTGATGCCGGCAAAACGCGGGTGCATCAAACCACTGCCCGCGAACTCCCCGCTTTTTATTACCGAAGGAACGAAACCAATTACCGGCGTGATTGTGCTCTTCATAGGCAAAGCGCACGGCGATCCGGTTGTCCATGAACGGAAAGCGATCTAGAAGCATCCTTCTGAAAGCACGTAGGTCCGCTTTGGCGCAGTTTGGGAGCTGACATATGGCGGCTGAAGTGGATCTGATTACGCCGGTCAATCTATTCAGTCAAATCGATGTGATGCAAGGGCGCCTGCAGCGCAACTCGCGCTATCGCCGCATACAGGAATAAAAGTTATATTGCGGATATGAGAAATAAAACACGTGAGGCCTCACACAACGCACATTCACGCCATCCGCCCCTCCGAAATTGAGGTTGCGCGCGTACTCCTGCAGAAAGCCAACTAGGGTAAGCGCGTCACAGAGGCAAATACCTTCGCCAAGCTACTCAAGCGCTCTCAAGTCGCCATCGTCGCTGTCGAAGGTAAAGAAGTAATCGGGTTCCTTCGCGCCTTGACAGACGGCATCTTCAATGGCTACATCTCTATGGTTGTAGTTGCTGAGAACCACCGCGGAGAGGGCGTGGGCACCGCACTTGTGAAGAACGTAATGGGCGAGAAACCAGAGATGACCTGGGTGCTCAGAGCGGGAAGAGACGGTGTCTCAGCGTTCTACAAGAAACTTGGGTTCAACGTTTAAGCGGTAGCGATGGAGCGTCCGGGGCAACGCGAGTGAGGCCTCCTCTTGGGCGCCCTCACCCACTTGTTCCCCCATCCGTGAACCGCGCAGCAACCCCAAATCAGCGCGATCTCACCGCCAATGTTGTGCGCGCACTCACGCTATACAGTTTCGCAGAATTTCAATTAGGCCACGCCGCGTCCATTCAAATCAGAGCAGAGGGCAACTTATTCAGCATCGCTGATGATATTCGAAGCTGGCTGGCGTTGCGTGGACTCCAGCAATCAATGAGCGGCACCGGCAATTGCTACGAGCGCGAAGCTGGGCCTCGGGCCACAACGCGCCGATGGAAAGTTTCTGGCATTCGCTGAAAGTCGAGGAGACCCATGGCAAAAACTTTGCGACCCGAGCGGCAGCGAAGCATTGCGTGTTTGCATACATCGAGGGTGATTGGTACGCCCCGAAGGAAGTCCCCTCGGGGGACAACACGACGCGCATGCATTCAAGTTTGGTCTACAAATCGCCTGCTCAATTTGAACGGGATTGCGTCACCAACCCGGGGGCGGCTAACGATGAACAGATCATTCAACACGGCCACACCGCTCGGCTGAGTAAAAAAAGCCGCTTAATCCGTCAAGGAAAGCTTGCTAGGATCAACTGACCGCTTAGCCTTAGAGACAGCCGCACGCGCAGGCCACAAGCGTAGTCGCTAAACCTACGGACCCAAACGGCTGCAAACCGAGTTAACTGAGACGGGATTCAAGCTGAGCCTGACCGCCGTAAAACGGCTACGTAAACGCCTGGGGCTGCGCTGCAAGCAGGTGCGCCAGTATAAGGCGACGACTGATAGTAAGCATAGCTTGCCTGTCGCCCCCGACCTGCTCAATCGCCAGTTCGCTAATGGCACAGCGCAGAATCAGGCGTGGGTCGCTGATATTACTTACATTAAGACTGGTGAAGGCTGGTTGTATTTGGCAGCCGTTAAAGATTTTTTTACCTGCAAGATTGTGGGCTGGGCAATGGATGAACACATGAGGGCAGAGTTAGTGTGCCGCGCGTTATTTATGGCGGTTAAGGCGCATAAGCCACCGACAGGATTAATCGCGCATTCAGATCGAGGAAGCCAATACGCGAGTGCCGATTACCAACGATTGCTGAACCAGTTCGGCATGGTTCAGTTGATGAGTCGTGAGGGAAATTGCTGGGAGCGCAAAGCCTGGCCTTGAGCCACAATTCACCGATGGAAAGCTGGTTTGCGAGTTTGAAGAAAGAAGAGTGCATCTAACGAAATACGCTGCCCGCGCGGCGGCTAAGACGGCGATATTTAATTGTGTGAGGTCTTCTACACCCCAACGGAAGTCCCCATGGGGGACAATAACGTTAGAAGTTATTCAAAAATCGACAATCAGTCACTGACTGATTTTGAAAAATAATGGCAGGTGCAGCAACTGAAGAAGGCCGCTTAAAACTTCAGTTCATAGTGTCCGTTTTTTGAGCCTGTCCAGTCGTCAAGATTTAACTGCGCATTCACATTTCATTGATCCGAGAAAGGTCGCCGGAGTTTCTACGCATCGGCGTAGTCACCATGTCTTTGACACAGCAAAGCCATCTTAAAACGGCCCAGCATCCACCAATGGGAAAAGGCAAGTACGAACCCAAATAGCAGTAGGGCCGCCAGTTTTTAAGAATCGTCGTAGCAACGTCGAATCAATAGAAGATGATTAAGTATTGCGCAAAATATGGGAGCAGCTCGCTAGACCGGACCCCATAAAACAAAGCAGTCAGAGTGAATTTTTTTGCTGGGCGCCGAAAATAAACCGCTCGTTAAATTTGTAAACATGCGCGAATTTACGCAAATTTTTTGCGGTGCGCACCTAAACGGACGTAAAGAAGTGGATGAAACGCTTGAACGCGAATCGTGCGGCCATGTAAATCATCAAAGCAGTGCTTTGAATACCCGGGCCCGGGTCGCGCAAACTTGCGTACGCGAAGCTGCGGCACTGACCAATTGAGAGAAGCCATGTTTTGGCGACGACCAACAAGCGAGGCTCACATGATCGCAATGAATCGAGGTCTTTCTTAATATCTATCCAAAGCATTCGCCTTAGTTTTGGAATTCTTATCAACTTTGGGGTCATTTCATTCGTGAGTTCAGCGTACGCCAATGCGGGCAAATTCATGCCGCAGTCCGTCAAGTGCCCAATGGTCGTAAACGGCCTAGCGTTAAAGTCAATCAAATAGAATTTTCCCGTACTTTGCTCAAGGAGCCATTCGATACCAAAAATTCCATGGTATTTGATGTGCCCAAGCAGACGCTCAGTGGCAGCTAATATTGTTTGTTCAGCCTCTATGCTTAACTGCGCTGGAATTTCGCCGTAGCTGGTGCTCCCAAAATTGCACGGGTTTTGGCGCAAACGCCGATGCAAAGCCATAGTCAGAATTCGACCCATTCGGTCAGAATACCCATAAGTATCGAATATGAAGCCATCGCCGCCCTTGATCATTCTTTGTATGATGATCGAATCCGTCGGGTTCTCGGTAACGTAAGCCATAAGCGCTTCGCGTGAAGGCAATGACATGTTCTTGCCAAATGGTCTTTGCTTTTGGTGCCCCTCATAAAATGGTTTAAGCAAATATGGTGCTGAATTGCGTTGGCTCCATTCGGCGATTTCATCGAAATTTGTCGATTCTATCCACGGCACTGAATCTACTTTCGCGTTCGAGGCATTTCGGTAGAGCAAATTTTTACAAATTATTTCCGACAAATCTATATAAGAATTCTCCCAAATGGCGCAGCGGCCTTTTAGTACCTCGTAATTTTTCGCCAGAAAAAGTGCGAGAGTATCAGAGGTAGGAATAACCACTGGCCGTCCACCAAGTTGATCCAAATATTCAATTAAAAACTGCAATAGCGCGGGTTCGTCTTTTTCCTTACCTGGAAAATAGACTTTCTTGCCATAACGAGAAAACGAAATTGGTTCATCGCGCGAGAAAATGATTGCATGAAGATCAAGGGACAAGCCAGCTAATGCTCGCAGTGTCGCCAGTCCGGTCACATTCTTTGCCAAGACGATGGCCGCTCGATTATCGGCACCGCTCTTAGTTTGCAACGATGGAATCACGCGCTGATTAAACATAATCAATACTAAATTTGGAGGCAGCCAAGATTTCGCTACACCGTTTTAATTGTCTGAGTCGTTCGCGCTGTTGGTATTGTACCCCCGGCGATTTATCGATGAAATCTAAACACAACACAAAGAAAAACGACTTAGATCGCTCCAAGTCGTTGATTTTACTGGTGTCCCCAACGAGATTCGAACTCGTGTTATCGCCGTGAAAGGGCGGTGTCCTAGGCCTCTAGACGATGGGGACTAATTCGTTGTGTTTCTATTCTCCTGTTTCTTTTCGCAACGTTACTGAATTCTGTGGTGGATTGTTGGTGGAGATAAGCAGGATCGAACTGCTGACCTCTTGCATGCCATGCAAGCGCTCTCCCAGCTGAGCTATACCCCCGTTGCATCTCTACTTTTCGCACTTGTATCAACCAAGGCTAGCCCTGAATTATAACCAAAACCGAGGGTATATGCCAAGTACAGTTTTGCTTTATGCGCATCTGGCGCTTTTTGTCCTGCAATTATCACGAATTCAGTCGATCCGCAGCCTTGCAATCGTTTCGTCCAAGCCGAGCGTTTCCATGATGGCATCAAGCGCTGGCGTTTGCGTTTGGCCGGTCATCAGTACCCTAAGCGGCATCATTAACTGCGGCATCTTTAAGCCATATTTAGCGACCTGCGCTTTTACCGCTGCGCCAATATCGTCCTTGGTCCAGGGCGTTGCTGGTAACAGCGCTTTAATCTCAGCGATTGCTGGCGTCGCCGCAGACGTTAGATGTATCGCCAGCAACTCCTTATTAACGCTCGGGCGAACATAGAAATAATGCGCTGCAGCCGCCATTTCAACTAATGTCGCTGACCGCTCCTTGAGCAATTCCGCCACTTTCGCGACCTCCGGCCCCATTGATAATTCGAGGCCAGCCTCGATGAGGAACGGCCTCAACATATCGCCGAGATCGACTGAATTGGTGCGTTTGATGTAATCATGATTCAACCACTTCAATTTTTCAGTGTTGAATTGCGCAGCAGACGGCGTAATGTGATCGAGATCGAACCAGTCGCAAAATTGATCCATGGTGAAAATTTCGGCGTCACCATGAGACCATCCCAATCTGGCTAGATAATTCACGACCGCGTCGCGCAGGTAGCCGTGGGCAGGATATTGCATGACGCTCACCGCACCATGCCGTTTAGACAGCTTTTGTCCATCGTCACCCAAAATCATCGACACGTGCGCGTAGACTGGCAATTTGGCGCCAAGCGCCTGTAGCACGTTGATTTGCCGTGGCGTATTGTTGACATGATCATCGCCTCGAATCACGTGGGTGATGCCCATATCCCAATCATCCACACATACACAAAAATTATAAGTCGGTGTGCCATCTGCTCGGGCAATGATGAAGTCGTCAAGTTCTTCATTGCTGATTTCGATCCGGCCTTTTACTTGGTCATTCCATGCGACCATGCCCGCGCTGGGATTACGAAACCGCACCACCGGCAACTGTCGCACGGGCAGGGCTGGAAGTGGTTTGCCACGCTGCGGGCGCCAGCGACCGTCATAGCGCGGTTTCTCGCCTGCGGCGCGCTGAGCCTCGCGCAACACATCAAGCTCTTCAGGGGTGGTGTAACAGTGGTAGGCAGTTCCGGCGGTAAGCATGAATTGAATCACTTGTTTATAGCGATCCATGCGCTGCATCTGGAAAAACGGACCTTCATCATAGTCGAGACCCAACCACTTCATGCCGTCAAGAATGGCCTCAACCGCCTCCGGCGTGGAGCGTTCGACATCGGTATCCTCGATGCGCAAGATAAATTTGCCTTTGTGCCGACGCGCAAATGCCCATGCGAATAGCGCAGTGCGGCCTCCACCAATATGCAAAAAACCGGTTGGGCTCGGCGCAAAACGCGTTCTAACTTCCGTAACTTCTGTGCCTTCAGCGGTTTCCATCACATCTTCGGAAGGGTAACGCCCCTCTGTCCCTGATATTTGCCGCCGCGATCTTTATACGAGATTTCGCACACCTCATCACTTTCAAAAAACAATACTTGCGCCACGCCTTCGTTCGCATAAATTTTTGCGGGCAACGGCGTGGTGTTTGAAAATTCCAGCGTGACGTAGCCTTCCCATTCCGGCTCAAACGGTGTCACGTTGACGATGATGCCACAACGAGCATAAGTCGATTTACCCAGGCAAATCGTCAAAACATTGCGTGGAATCCGGAAATACTCAACCGTTCGCGCCAGCGCAAACGAATTCGGCGGGATGATGCAAAAATCATTTTTAATATCGACAAACGAATTCGAATCAAAATTTTTCGGATCCACGATCGTCGAATTGATATTCGTAAAGAGCTTGAATTCATTCGAGCACCGAATATCGTATCCATAGCTTGACGTGCCATAACTCACAATTCGCTGACCGTTTGCCTCACGCACCTGGCCCGGCTCGTAGGGTTCAATCATGGCGTGCTCTTGCGCCATTTTTCGTATCCATTTATCGCTTTTGATACTCACGTTTCGATTCCCTTTTGTTCAACTTTTTTTAATTCAAAGCAGGTTTATTTAATTTTTGACTTCATGATTATCGCTACAGTACGTCACCACAGTGACATCCGCCGCCGCCGCGCGAATTGGCTTTAAACGCGCATATTCATTCGAAGCATACCAGCGGTTTAGCGCCGCCATATCCGCAAACCGCAACACAACCAAACGTTCAAAACTCTCATCAAATTTACTCGGGTTTGCCAACACTTTCACCTGCAATCCACGTACCAATATCTCGCCGTCGTAAGCTGTGATGGTGGCATCTACTTGGGCAAGATATTCATGCCATTTTTGGACATCTCGAATCTGGATGTGACCGGTCAGGAAGGCAGACATCAGCTAAACGCTTGGTTTAAGTATTCTGTATGACGATTTTGGGAAACAATGCCGAGCGATCTTGCGATTGCTTGGCGATTTTCGCGGCGACTTTACGGGCAATATCCTTATATATTTTGGATATCGGGCCGTCTGGATCAGATACGACGGTGGGCTTGCCGCTGTCCGCCATTTCGCGAATTTTAATATCTAGCGGTAGCGAGCCCAGCATATCAATTTTGTTGTCTTCAGCCATTCTGCCACCGCCGCCTTCACCAAAAATATGTTCAATATGCCCGCAGTTTGAGCACACGTGCATCGCCATGTTCTCAACGACACCAATAATCGGTACGCCAACTTTCTCAAACATCTTAAGACCTTTGCGCGCATCCAGCAGGGCAATATCCTGCGGGGTGGTCACAATCACGGCTCCCGTTACCGGCACTTTCTGCGCGAGCGTTAACTGAATATCCCCGGTGCCGGGCGGTAAGTCGATGACCAGATAATCCAGATCATTCCAACGCGTTTCATTTAGCAACTGCTCCAAGGCCTGGGTCACCATTGGCCCGCGCCACACCATCGGCGTTTCAGGATCAATCAAAAACCCCACACTCATCGCCTGAATGCCGTGGCCTTCCATTGGTTCCATGGTTTTACCATCGCGCGATTGTGGGCGGCCGGTGATGCCCAGCATCATCGGCTGCGAAGGCCCGTAAATATCGGCATCCAGCATGCCCACCACCGCGCCCTCAGCGGCGAGCGCCAGCGCCAAATTGACCGCTGTGGTGCTCTTACCCACGCCGCCCTTACCCGACGCCACCGCGATGATATTTTTGATCCCGGGGTGCAGCTTGACGCCACGCTGCACGCTATGCGAAACGATTTTGGAATAGACATTGGCCGACACATTTTCAACGCCTTCAATCTTTTTCAGCCGCTCCACGACCTGCTTGCGAATCGATTCCGTCAGGCTCTTCCCGGGATAGCCCAAGACAATTTCCAACGAAACATAGCTGCCATCAATTTTGATATTTTTTGCTGATTTTCCGTCGACATAATTTTCATTCGTGACCGGATCAATCAACTCACGTAGTGCGTTTTGGATTTGTTCAGTAGTGATGCTCATGGAAGCGCCAATCGGTGGGGTTGGATAATCAAAAATAATGACCTATTTTATCGGAAACGTCTGACAAAGCCTATTGCTAGTGAGCGCATAGTCATTGATACGGTATCAAAGTTGGAATGAGCTTGGTACAATTCCCAACATAAAAAATGTTCGTTTTAGTTTAAAAATTAATTGCTTATGCCAACGTGTGCCAGCGTGTTCCCCACACTGCCAACCTGCGGCAAGCCATAAAGTCAATGCCACGTAAAATTTTCGCCACCACTGCCCTACCCTACGCTAACGCGCCGTTACACGTCGGTCATATTGCCGACATGCTCTATGGCGATATTTGGGTGCGCTTTCAACGCATGCGGGGCCATGAAGTAAATTTTGTATGCGCGAGTGATGCGCATGGCGCGCCGATCATGTTGCGCGCCGAAAGCGAGGGCATCACGCCTGACGCGCTGATTACGCGCGTGAGCGCTGAGCACAATCAAAATTGGCAGCAGTTTTTGATGAGCTTTGACCACTGGCATTCCACTCATTCGCCAGAAAATGTCGAACTCGCGCAAGGCATCTACAAAAAGCTTAAAGCCAATAAGCTGATCACCGCCCGCGAAATTGAACAATTCTACGATCCCGTCAAAGGCATGTTCCTGGCGGATCGATACATCAAAGGCGAATGCCCCAAGTGCGGCGCGAAGGATCAATACGGCGATTCATGTGAAGTGTGCGGAGCGGTCTATGCGCCAACCGATTTGAAGAATCCGTATTCCACCCTCACGGGCGCCAAGCCCATCATGAAGTCTTCCGAACATTTATTTTTTAAATTGTCCGACAAACGCTGCGTTGATTTCCTGAAAAAATGGGTTGCCGAGACCAAGCTTCAGCCTGAAGTCGTCAACAAATTGGCGGAATGGTTAGGTGGAGCTGACAAAAACGCCGGCAGCCTGAGCGATTGGGACATTTCGCGCGATGCACCCTATTTCGGGATCGAGATCCCCGATGCGCCGGGCAAATATTTTTATGTGTGGCTCGATGCGCCAGTCGGCTATCTCGCCAGCTTGAAAGCGCATTTCACCAAAAAGAATATCGATTTCGATGCCTACATGGCCGACCCTGAGGTCGAGCAATATCACTTCATCGGCAAAGATATTATCTATTTTCACACTCTGTTCTGGCCTGCGATGCTGCATTTCTCCGGCCGCAAAGTACCGAACAATGTTTTTGTTCACGGCTTCATCACGCTTAACAGCGAAAAAATGTCAAAGTCACGCGGCACCGGCATTTCACCGCAACAATATATAAAACTTGGCTTGAATCCGGAGTGGTTCCGCTATTACATCGCCGCCAAAATAAGCAGCAAGGTCGAGGATTTTGACTTCAATCCCGATGATTTTATTGCGCGTGTGAATAGCGATCTGATTGGCAAATACGTCAATATCGCCAGTCGATGTGCTGGATTTCTTTCTAAATATTTCGATGGCAAGCTCGCTGAACCTTTAGAAAATGTACCGACAGGTGCGGCTTTAAGGGCGGTTGTTAAACACGAGAACGAAATTACCGAGGCCTACGAGAACCGTGAATACGGCAAGGCGATGCGGGCCATCATGGCCTACGCCGACGATATTAATGAGTATGTCGACACGCATAAGCCGTGGAATCTCGCAAAAGACGAAGCAAAGCGAGCTGAACTTCACGAGGTGTGCAGTGAAGCGATGTTTGCTTTCTTCAAATTAACTGTTATGTTGAAGCCCGTGTTACCAGAAACTGCGGCAAAAGTAGAAGCACTATTTGACATCGGGCACGAGCCACTGACTTGGGAAGATCTCGGCGCGGGGCCCGTGCGCGTGAAGCGCGTAAACATGTACAAGCATCTGATGGCGCGCATCGATGCGAAACAAATAGATGCATTGATAGCACCGGCTGAAGATGCAAAGCCCGATCCCCAACCCAAAGCTAAAGCCGCCAAAGTGGAAAAGATATCTGTCGCCGAGACGCCTGTTGCACCAAGCGAATTCGCCCTTGTCGCGCCCGAACCACCGAAGCCAATTGTTATTCAGCCCATTGGTGAAACTATTTCTATAGATGATTTTGGGCGGATTGATTTGCGCGTTGCCAAAATTCTCGATGCGGAGTTCGTTCAAGAAGCCGACAAGCTTTTGAAACTCACACTTGATCTCGGTATTGAGCAGCGCACGGTGTTTGCCGGTATTCGCAACACTTATAATCCGAAAGATTTGATCGGTCGCCTCACGGTCGCGGTTGCAAACCTGGCCCCACGCAAAATGCGTTTCGGTGAATCGCAGGGTATGGTGCTGGCCGCCGGCGATGGCACCGGCGTGTATTTGCTTGCCCCCGATTCGGGTGCTGTGCCGGGCATGCGGATTAAATAACCCATGCAGCTTTCATCGCAGCGTTTGATCCTCGAACCGCTGGCAATCCCCCACGCAGAAAAACTTCATCAGGGCTTGAGCGATCTGGCACTCTATAAATTTGTGCCTAACGATCCACTCTCGTTGGACGCGCTCGCTGAAAGATACGGTCGCATTCTTTGCGGCAACCGCGGCGACAACATAGCGCTATGGCGAAATTGGGCGGTCCGCCTAGCGGGTGGGGAATATATTGGCATCGTGGAAACCAGCGTTTATCCTGGCGACTACGCTTACCTCGCCTATTTTATGTTTGCACCGCACCAACGACAGGGCTTCGCGCATGAAGCGTGCGCCATCGTGTTGGCACATGTGCATCAAACCTACGCCGTCAAAAGAGTCGTGGCTGAAATGGATGTGCGCAATGCGGCCTCTTGGCGACTGGTTGAGTCATTGGGCTTTATGCGAACCGGCATCAGGCTCAATGCCGATTTTTTTAAAGGTGAATCCAGCGACGAGTATCATTACGAACTCACGTTTTAGCACATCTGGTATGACCTCTGAAACCCCTCTTCGTCCCCCTACAACCTCCGCAACCTTCACAGGTGCGCCCACTGTCGCCGTCAAACGCGTGGTGTATGCCATTGAGCGCGAAATCTTGGAAGCCCAAGTCCGCGTAGACACCTATCGCGCCTCTGGCCCCGGCGGGCAGCATGTAAATAAGACCAATTCCGCGATCAGGCTGACGCACCTGCCGTCCGGCGTGGTAGTGATTGCACAGGATTCATCATCGCAATTTCGCAATAAAGATATTGCGTTTGAACGCCTGACAGAAAAATTAAAAAAACTTAATCACGTGCCGAAAAAGCGCCTTGCCACCAAGCCTTCACGCGCTTCACAGGAGCGGCGCATTGATGAAAAGAAAACCCGCGCAGTGGTAAAAACCACGCGCAGCAAAAAAATGCGGGTGGATGAATGAGTGACGACGGCTTTAATAGCGAATCGCCTGATTACTTGGGCAGTGGTGAGCTGATATCGCTGCACCTGAATATCACTGGTCGTGTGCAGGGCGTGGGCTTCCGCGATTCGCTGCGCATGATCGCGCAAGCGTTGAATGTAACCGGCTGGGCGCGCAACAAAGAAGACGGCAGCGTGGAAGCCGTGGTGCAAGGCGAAGAGCAGGATGTCGAGCGCGTCGTGGCGTGGTGCCACAATGGTCCACCAGGTTCGAATGTAAAATACGTGAATGCAACGCTCGCTGAAAATCAGCAAGCGTTTATCGCGTTTTCGAGATTGCCTGACGCTTAGTGGGCCGCTTTGAAAATAGCAGCTAGGGCACTAACTCCAGCACCGACGGGCCTTAAGGGATATTTCACGCTAAAACTCCGCTCCCAGAGCCATTCTAGTATTTCTTAATACTCACCACTGCTTCCGCCAAACGGCCCACCCGCCTGATAACCATCGCGCCAGCTTTGCCGTGCAGCCGCAGGCGGCATCATGTGACTGGTGTCGTACTGCAGCTTTACGTTGCAGGGTTTTAGCCAATCGTAAAGCGATTGGATAAGCGGCTCACTGACCCGCACACGCCAGTGACTCGGCAATGAAATCGGTATGACACCCACGCCGTTGTTGTACTGAATTGTGATCGAGGCACTACCCGGTTGGTTTGGTGCTAAATGCGGCGCGAGGATAGTTTTTAATTTGTGACTATCGGCTTGGCCGTTCATCGATAGCGTCATCATGCGGACGTGTTTGCGCGCTTCGTCAATGGACAACACTTCATCGACAATCACGCGCAACCCACCGGAGAAATCATCGTGGCTAACTTTGCCGCGAATAATCAGCGGCTGGTCGTCCACCAGACTCGTGCGTTTCTTGTCGTAGACGTCGTTGTACATCACCGCTTCCACGCGCGCGGTGCCATCGTCCAGCGTGATCACGCACATACGGCCACGCTTGCCGTTGAGCGTGCGCTGCGCGTACAAAATACCGGCCATCACGACGGGCTCACTCTTCGCCTCCAATGAGCCCAATTCCGTCTTGGCGAATTGGCGAATCTCCTTTTCATAATCCGAAAACGGATGGCCGGAAAGATAAAATCCGAGCGCCAGTTTTTCGTTATTGAGCCGATCACGTTCACTCCACATGCCGACTTCGTTTAGCTCCAGCACATCCATGCTGCCGCCAGTAGCCTCGCCAAACAAACTCACTTGCTGCGCATCGCGTTCGGATTTTTCAGCCATCTCGACGGCCTTGGGCAGTGACGCAATCAAGGTCGCGCGGTTGGCGTGCAGCCCATCAAATGCGCCCGCGCGAATCAGCGCCTCCATCGCGCGGCGATTCACTTTGCTGCGATCTACGCGCGTGACAAAATCGAGTAAGTCCTTGAACCCGCCACCGTTATTGCGCGCGGTGACAATGCTCTCAATTGCGGATGATCCCGTGCCCTTCACTGCGCCTAATCCATAGCGAATCGTCTTCTCATCGATCGGCTTGAACCGATAAGTACCCGTATTCACATCAGGCGCCAACACTTTTAACCCGATTGCTTTCGTGTCGTCGAAAAGTAGCTGCACCTTGTCGGTGAAATCCATCACGCAGCTCATGTTTGCGGCCATGAATTCAGCGGCAAAATGCGCCTTCAAATACGCGGTGTGATAGGCCAATAATGAATACGCGGCAGAGTGCGATTTGTTAAAGCCATAACCCGCAAATTTTTCCATAAAATCAAAAAGCTCGGTCGCGACTTTGGCCGTCACACCATTTTTCTCAGCGCCCTCTTTGAAGATGCTGCGATGCGTGGCCATCTCTTCGACTTTTTTCTTGCCCATCGCGCGACGCAACAAATCTGCGCCACCCAACGAGTAGCCGCCAATCACCTGAGCGATCTGCATCACCTGCTCCTGATAAATCATAATGCCGCAGGTCGGCGCGAGAATCGGCTCGACCCGCGGGTCCGCAAAGGTGACTTTTTCTTTGCCGGTTTTACGATTCAGATATTCGGGAATCAGATCCATCGGACCGGGTCGATACAGCGCGTTCAACGCCGTTAAATCTTCAACTGAATTTGGTCGTGCACGCATGATGAGATCGCGCATACCGCGACTTTCAAACTGGAAGATCGCGCCGGTGCTGCCCTTCGCAAAAATTTGATACGACTTCGCATCGTCGAGCGGCAGCCGCGCTACATCAAAATCGGGCTGCGGCTCGCCATATTTGCGATCACGAATCAGCTTCACCGCCTCTTCAACAATGGTCAGCGTGGTGAGACCCAAAAAGTCGAACTTGACGAGGCCTACCGCCTCCACATCATCTTTGTCGTACTGGCTCACAAACGAATCAGAACCATCAGCCACATAGAGAGGCGTGAAATCCGTCAACGGGCCCGGCGCGATCAGCACGCCGCCCGCATGCATGCCGACGTTACGCGTGATGCCTTCAAGCTTCAACGCCAAATCTAAAAGCTGCGCAACTTCCTCTTCGGCCTTGCGCCGCTCGGAGAATTGCGGCTCCAGTTCCATCGCGAGTTTGAGCGTGATGCCGAGCTGATTCGGTATCAATTTAGCAATCTGATCGACATAGTTGTAACCCATGCCCAGCACGCGCCCCACATCGCGGATTACCGCCTTGGCCGCCATCGTACCGAAGGTCACGATTTGCGAAACGCTTTCGCGTCCGTATTTTTCTTTCACATAATCGATAACGCGGTCGCGACCTTCCTGGCAAAAATCAATATCGAAATCGGGCATCGAAACGCGTTCAGGGTTCAAGAATCGCTCGAACAGCAAATCATATTCAAGCGGATCCAAATCCGTAATGCCGAGCGAATAGGCGACCAGCGAGCCCGCACCCGAACCCCGCCCCGGGCCGACCGGCACACCATTATTTTTTGCCCATGCAATGAAATCGGCAACAATCAAAAAATAGCCAGGGAAACCCATGTGAATAATGGTTTTCACTTCAAACTCCAGCCGCTCCAAGTAACGCGGATGTTCCCTTGCACGCTTGGTCTCGTCCGAAAAAATCACGTCTAGGCGCCGATCTAATCCTGCCTTCGCAGAATCCAGCAAGTACGCTTCAATTGTCTCGCCATTCGGCGTCGGGAAATTCGGCAGCTTCGACTTGCCAAGTGAAAATTCAAAGTGGCAGCGTTTCGCTATTTCCGCCGCGTTCTCCAGCGCTTCCGGAATATCCGCGAACAGCTTCGCCATTTCCTCGCCCGATTTGAAATACTGTGCGGGTGTGAAATCCCGCGTGCGTCGCTTGTCCCCCAGCAACTCGCCGCGCGAAATGCATACTCGCGCTTCATGCGCTTTGAAATCATCCGCCGCCATGAATTGAATCGGATGGGTCGCCACCACCGGCAAATCACACACACTCGCCAAGTTCATCGCGCTAGCGTTATAGGGCTCATCAAAATCGCGCTCTGCGCGCTGCAATTCAACGTAAAACGAATTCGGAAAATCGTGAGCCCAGGCGTTCGCCAATACCATTGCCCGCTTGGTATCGGCCTGCAACAACGCTTGACCAATATCGCCAAAGGCTGCGCCAGATAGGGCGATCACGCCGACTGTCGATTCCTGCATCAACCATTTTCGGCTCAATTCCGCGCGGCCCCGCCAGGTGTTCTCGCGATAGGCGCGCGTGAGCAATTGGCATAAATTCAGATAGCCCGCATCGTTGGTGCACAACAACAAAAGTCGTGAAGGTTGATCACGATTTTTTTCGTTTTCAATAAACACATCGCAACCAATAATCGGCTGCACCCCGCGTTCGCGCGCCATTTGATAAAACTTGACCGCACCAAAAACGTTGGAAACGTCGGTAATTGCCAACGCCGGAAGTTTATCGTTGGCTGCCTTCGCCACCGCCTCATCAATACGAACAATCGAGTCCGTGATGGAGTATTCGGTGTGCAGGCGGAGGTGGGCGAAAGAGGAGGACACGGGGCTCGGTGCGGTGACTGATTACTACCCTCATTTTACCACTCGTGAACGCACTCAATTAACAAACGATTCGGTTCTTTTTTTAAGCGGAGCAGAGTTGCAGCCTTTTTTCAGCCTCAAGCGGCTAATTACTTGACGGCGGACTCTTAATGCAATGCCCCGCAATCTCATCCACCAAACGTTGATGTAAACCCGTCGGCAAATCATGGCCCATGCCATCAATTACGCATAATTTCGCGTGAGGAATTTCACGAGCAGTGTCGATACCCGCGGCGACGGGGACGAGCGGATCGTCCTTGCCATGGACCACCAGCGTGCGCGCAGTAATGCGGCGTACTGTCTTGGTGCGGTCCCCGCTGGCGGCAATGGCGATGAGTTGCCGCGCGCTACCGGGCGGATAGTACGAGCGACGGACATGACGAGCGCACAGATCATCGAGGGTTGCGTCTGTTTCGATAAAACCGGGGCTGCCGATCGCGGTAAAAACACTTTTCATTCGCGCAATCGCGCCGTCGATATCGCCACGTTTGGCGGGCGGTGTGAGCAGTGCCCGGCGCGCTTTCGAAGTGGGCCCGGGCAGGCTGCGGCGACCGGTACTGGACATGATGGAGGTGAGACTCAATACCTTTTCCGGAAAATGCGCCGCGAGATTCTGCGCGATCATGCCGCCCATCGAGGCCCCCACCACATGTGCGCCAGAAATGCCGAGTTGATCCAATAAGCCGGCAGCATCACGCGCCATATCGTCGATCAAATAGGGCGCTTTGAGCGGCAGACGCATCATGAATTTTATAAATTCCAACGGCACATTCGGCGATCCCAAATGATCGAGCTTGGTCGACAAGCCCACATCACGATTGTCGAATCGAATCACCCGAAATCCTGCATCAACCAGTTTGGCACAGAAGCCTTCGGGCCAGCCGATCATCTGCATGCCAAGACCCATGATGAGCAGCAGTGGCGTGGCATTGTCGGCGCCTAGAATTTCGTATTCGAGGGTGATACCGTTGGTTTGAACAGTGGGCATTTTTTCTACTCGACGCGATTCGGGTCGCGATAAAAATAGTGCCGCCAACCGCTGCGATCAAATTTTTGCCACGCACCCTCGCGCTGCGCCAGCCGATCTGCTACGGCATACAAAGCAATCGGGTTCATACCCATGCCGACGTGGCTTGCGATCACTTCAATGTTCTCAGCGGTCTTGGATTCTTTTTGGATCGACAGCGGCCATGCCACGACACCATCGGTGCGGCTAAAAATGGAGGTCGTCGGTACCAGTGGCGCTTCTTTAATGTGGGCGATCATTTTTTTGTCGTCGAGCTTATGACCGCTGACAAATTCATAAAACCGCCATGCGTTGGTCGCCTTCGGATCACCCGAAAACGGTGTGCCGAGCGTAATCACGCTGCGGGTTTGCTCGGGCAATGCCTTGGCGAATTCGCGTGCGTAAAGCCCACCCAAACTCCAGCCGATTAGACTCACTTTGCGTTTTGACGTGGCGCAAATATCCATCACACGCTCGACGCTCTTTTTCAGCACACCATCGCGCGGGCCAAAATTAAAACCAAGGTCCCAGCCGAATGTTTCATAACCCTGCGATGACAAAAAGCTGCGCAATGGCGCGGTCGAAAAATCGCCTGCACCAAGCCCCGGAAATACAATTACCGCGTGGCCATCTCCCGCGGGTGCCGTACGCAATAGCGGCCAGGCAGCGAGGGTTGCACCCAATTCCCAAGGCGCACGCGCCTCTAAAGCAATCAAGCCTGCTCCGGGAGCGCGTAGTTTCTGGACCAGACTATCGGTCGCTGCGGAACTTGTGTTCATGTCGGCATTCATGTGGGCAGGTACATATTCAGGTGTTGAAAATTCATCTTTGGCGGGTCTAAAGTTTTTAAGAAAATCAAACGGTGAATCATTGTTTAAAGAATTTTCAGATTGGTTTGATCGGTTTTTGCTAGGCATTTTTTGCCCGCGCTTTGGACATTGCAGCTGCTTGTTTGTTGGCGGTGGGGGTTTTCAACACGGCCATTTTTTTGGCCGTACCTGCTCTTTTGACTGCCCCCTTTTTTGAGACCGGCGCCGTTTCTAAATCCACCGTTGCCGCACTAGTTATTGCCAGGTTCATCAGCTCATCGTGCGCGGCGTTCAGACATTTAATCAAGTTTGCCAATTTAGGTACCTGCTCTTTAGCCGCAATAAAACCGTAGTCCAGCGAGCCCGCATAGGAATGAATAGTGATGTTGAGCGCCAAACCATGCGTCACGATTGAGACGGGGTAGTACGATTTTAGTTTGGCGGCCGCCATGTATAACGGCATCGGCGGACCGGGCACATTGGAAATCACCAAATTTGCCACCACTGGAATTCGATTCGTGGCGACCGCCGTTTTGTATAGCGGCGTAATGATGCCCATCAGCCATGGAATCCCCAACGTGGGCAGATCACTCGTTACCGTGGTCAGCGCACCTTTCATGCTGCTGGTGAGCGTTTTCGCAGCGCTGCTTGCTTCGCGAATTGCGGCCACTCGTTTGGCGGGATCTGCGATATTGGTCGCCATGTCTATCAGCATCATCGTGACTTGATTACTTTGGCTTGTATCGTCCGGCGTACGTAAACTGGCTGGCACCGCGCCGATCATCGATTTATTTAATGTCCGTTTATCGTCCGCATAAAAGCGGCGAAGCGCACCAGAAACCGTGGCGAGAATAATGTCATTCAGCTTGACATCAAAATACTTGGCCAGCATTTTTGCTTCGGCGTGCGGGATCTGCGCGGTCGCAAATGAACGCTTGCCGGTAATCGCAACATTTAGCGGCGTTCGCGGGCCAAGTTTCATTCCTGCGGGGAGTAATTTTTTCGCCGCTTGCAGTGGCGTGTCGTTGGTTGTTAGTGTCGCCACATTTCCAGCCAGCTCCACCATGTTCGCCAAGCCAGAGAGTTGCTCTGTTGGTGCCCCCATTTTTTTCGCCTGGCTGCTGGTAAGCGCCATCGCCGTTCTGGCACCCGCGGCACCGATTGATTTCAACGCCCCCGCACCGGCTTTTAAAATTTTTCCATATTGTGCGACGCTATTTCGAAACGCGGCTGATAGCATTTTTGCTGCTGATGGCGGTATCGCGTTGCGCGAACTTTTTCGCAAATTTTCACGGCCACCAGCTTGTCGGGCACGCGGAGCGGGCTTCGGCTCAATATCGAGCACGGCCTGCGCGAGCGCAACGCCGCCCTGCCCATCCAGGCCCGCATGATGAATGCGTGATGTAAACGCCACTTCACCGCTGGCCAGGCCTTCAATAATCGTAAATTGCCAAAGTGGGCGATCACGATCCAGCATGCCCTCATGCAGTTTAGCGACAGCCGCCTCAAGCTGGATGGTGCTACCTGGCTTTGGCAGAGTCATTGCGCGGATATGCCAATCAAGATCGACGCTATCATCATGCAGCCAAATCGGATTCGCCAGATCAAACGGCATGAACGCCAACTTGCGCGAAAACAAAGGGGCCAGATGCATACGCGATTCAATCAAGCGACGAATATTTGGGTAGAAACTGCCGCGATGCCCCTTCGGCTTTTCCAATAGAAAAAGACTTCCCACATGCATCGGCGTCTCGGGCGTTTCGAGATATAAAAAAAGGGCGTCTAGTGCGCTTAGTTGCTGCATGATTCCTCCGAGGCTCACTTCGAGTGAAGCGAATTTAACGACCGCCTATTCTGGCATGATTTTATTGGTCTTCTGGGTCATTCGTCGGTTACGGCGCAGGTTTTACAGCTGTCTCTGGCATTGACGTTAGTGTTGCTGCCGCTTCTTTATTTAATCTCCGCTCTGCAAAAAATGCCTTCAGTACTTTGCCACATTCATCGGCCAACACGCCACCAGTGAACGTTGCATGATGATTTAATTTCGTCTCGTTCGGCAGATTCATCACGCTGCCACACACACCCGTTTTCGGTTCAAGCGCACCAAACACCACTCGTTTCACGCGAGCGTGCAGCATCGCCCCCACGCACATCATGCACGGCTCCAGCGTGACAAACAGCTCACAATCGACAAGACGATAATTTTGAATATTTCTTGCTGCATCCCGCAGCGCAACAATCTCTGCATGCGTCGTGGGATCGTTGGAGGTAATCGGTTGATTAAAGCCGCGGCCGATAATCACCCCGTCTTTCACGACGACCGCGCCAACCGGAACCTCCCCCAACGCCTGCGCCTGTAACGCTAACGCGAGCGCTTCGCGCATGAACGCTTCATCACTCATCATGGCGAATCAATTTTCAAGAACAAGCGTCGGCGGCACTTTCCGAGCAAAAATGCTCTGAAATTAGCGCCCGTATTAGGGTTTGATATTTTCACTATTCAACAGCCTGGGATTTTTTCATATCAGGCGTGGCGGCGGCGTTGTCATCACCGCCCCCAAGAAATGCATCCGCCTCAATTTCAACCAGATGGTCAGGATCAATCAGCCGCGCGACTTCAACCGTGCTGGCAGCCGGCCGCACATCGTCAAAAAATTCCCCATGCACGCGGCCTATGATTTCCCAGTCAGCGATGTAAATGACAAACATACGTGTGCGCACCACATCCGCAAGTGAAGCGCCTGCCTCTTTCAACGCACGCTCAATTTTTTGCAACACATAACGCGTCTGCGCCGCAACATCGCCCTTGCCGATCACCGCGCCATTTTCATCCGTGGCGGTCGTGCCCGCGACCCAGATGTGATCGCCCATTTGCACCCCGCGGGAGTCACCAATGGTGGATTCCCACGGGGTGTTCGAGGAGATGTTGAATCGTTTCACTTGGCGAACAAGGTAGCGGCTGGAAGAGATGCTGTGATGCAACCCAACGTGAAAAATCCATCGTGGCTCTCATCAGCAGCATCTTGCGAAAAATACATTTTTCTTGGCTCAGCTGAGCTTTTACGGCACGACCCAAGTTCACTGACGCCGCACTTGGTCGCGCCACTTACAGGTCGGCACTGCCACGCTTCACCACCCACATAAGAGACGTTAAACGATACCGTCTTCAGCTCGCCAAACAATGAGTTCATCGGCGCTTCCTCCTGCCAGCTGGCAGATGATTTGCGAGAATGTGCGTTTCCAACCAAGATCAGCGTTTTTCTTGCTAAATCATTTTTTACTACATTTCTTACATTTTTTGCCATTACTTGATCGCGAGTTTCGTTTGGAGCCAGATCGTTCCAAACCGCATCAATTGCGTAGACGTGCACGTTATGCCCATTAGTATTAAGCATACGAGCACGCTCGATGAGATCAAGCATCGCGATGCTCGTACGTCCGTCATGTAATCCGTTGATTCGCTGCCAGTGCGGTGAGGCAATAAGAGCGCGCTTATCGACATCCTTGCCAGCTGAAGTCAAATACAGGGCTATCCGCATTTGTCCATCATTCGGTATCTCGAGGCCGATGTTGACACGCTCGCCTCGCGCCAAAAATTGACATGCCAAATCACCAATAAAAGCCGGTGCCTCCGCGCTGCCATGAACTTCACCAAGCACGAGTACATTTTTAGACGCCACCGCCGAAGGAATTTCTATAGGCGACGTTCCACATTTCTCATTAGCCTGATGAGCGCATCCTGACAACAAAAGTGTTGTCGCCAGCACCAAGAAAAGCTTCACGCTTCACTCCCACTCAATTGTCAATAAGCGATTTATTTTGGACAGTGTTGAACGGTGATGCTTCAGTTTAGACGATGGCAAATACGCTGAGCAAATCACTTTACCGTCAGATTTACCGTCAAAGAGAAATGTGATTTTGCCAGCTTAATCATCAGCGTGCACACACTCGCATTCCAATTGCGCTCGAAGTGAAGTTGAATTACCGATTTCCACGCTGAGCGGTCCTTACTAACTGAGAAAGCGGTCCCTCATTTCCTCTCATCGCTTGGTACTAAAAATAACAAAAGCTCATTGCTGTTTGATCATCGGATCGAAGTCCGGTTTTGGGTAAACCGAGTCGCAAGGCGATATAGGCGGTCTGCGGGTCGGAGGCAACATACAGCGCCATTGGTGTTGCGCCGGATAGTGATGCTCGCAATAGGATAATGTCACTTGCGAGCAATATACGACCGCACACACCTATATATAGAGCATGGCAATATCCCCTGTCATGAAATGCAAATTGGAAGACTCAAATGCCTAGCCCTCTGCGCTGTCAGCGCTTATCCTAATCTCCTCCGCCGCCATTCACTGGGCTTAGCGCTTGTAACGCACTTGAGGGTGGTGGCAAAGGCGGCCAGGCTCTTGTAGCCTACGTACAACGCGATCTCGCTTAGTGCCCTAGCCAGAGCGAGCCGCCTACTGTGGGCGAACAAAGCACTGGTGAAGTTACATAGCGGTGGTCTTTTGTATTTAATTCTCACTCCAGCACCTGCTGGCATCATCTAGCTTTCGGGTTTGCGATTACGTCAGCGCAGACTTGGGTGGGCATAAGGCCGCGCGCATTGCAACAGGCGTGCTTAGAACTGCTTTAGCTCACGCAGAGGACATACTCGAACCCTCGCCCGCCTTCCGCAATACGTGCGACTGGAAAACTCACTGCCCTTCAAAAATAATTGCATCGGTAGAAACGCCAATTTTTGAAAGCGCGGCCATGTCCAAGCTGTCGTTCACATCGCCTTCGCATTTCAGATTTGCAACGCGTTTTCCAGCACGCTCTACCGCTACGCCGTTGTAGCTTTGGACATTACCTTCTCCGCTATACAACACATACCGATAGTCCCCACGGCTGAAGGATAAAAACGCCCCTGATCTATCATTTGTGATTCTGAAACTACCTTGCTTAAACGCAGTTTTGGCCAACTGACTATCATCAGGGTAAGTCATCTCGGGCGCTTTGCCGATTGGGGCTAATCGATAGAATATCTGTCCAGAGTTGGCGCTTAAGTTCGGAGTGCCGCAAACTGAGATGAGCTTCTTTCCGGTTGAACAAGCGAACAAAATGGTCTCGCTGCTCGTACACAGATTTGCGACTATTGGGGGCGAGTCTCGTTCACTTTGCCCGCCATTCACCTCAGATTTGGATTCAACAATTGGCTGTGCAGACTTGACTTCCGACGCAAGACTACTATTTGGCGCAGGAGCGGGAGGAATATTTTGTTCTACGGCTGGCGTAGGGACACTAGATACATTCGCATTGGGTTGCGGTGTCATGGTAAGTTTTGCGGTGCTCTTAAACGCATCCAATCCAATCAGAGCGATAACTTGTTGTAACGTTTCGTAGCCGCTTAACTCAACAAAAAATTCAGTGCCGTTATCGGCTAACTGTGATGTGTACTGGACTTGCTGAGTAATCACGTTACCCTCAAAGTTCAGGCCACCTGCTAGCCCCAATTGCTTTATCCGTGGATCATTTGCAACTTCAACGGCTGCGGCGGGTAGTGCTAAGTCCAAACTGGCAATGCAGCTGAATTTCTTTTTGCTTTTTTGAGTACCATTAGTCCGAACACCAGTGACCTTAAGATCGAGATTTTTTAGTGTTTTCATAACTTCTGCCGACGCCTCGGCACTCAATGAAGTACCGGGCATACCCATTGAATTAACAACGTCTTTCAAGAATATTTCTTTCACAAGCCCAGTAGTCGAATCATCTGCACACGCATGACCTTGAGCACCTAGCCCACCGATCATTGCAACTCCCTGCAAAACCGCCAAAACCGTTGACAGTCCGCCGAAAATTACCCACACCACACGAGCGCTGGTCGGAAATTTTTTCACCTCACCCTTTTGTTGGTAATAAAGCGATCCGGTCAGCGCTATCAAGGCGCTGACGGGTATGAATAGCAATACCGTGATTAAGAAGAACCAACGCCGACGATAAAACGGAACCTCGCTGTAATCAATATCCAGCGATTCCGCTTCTGGTGGCTTTGCTTTCTTTGAATCTCGCGGTGTTTTGGACTCACTAGCCGGTTGCACGGAGGCGGTAGGAGCGTTTCCGATGTTCTGTGGTGCGCCACATTTTGGGCAAGTTGGAGCGGTTTCGTGAATTTGGATGCCGCAGCCCCTGCAATGTACAAAACTTGTCAATTTGATTCTCCCTTTTGTTTACCAAATGCCCTTTGATTGATGGTGAAACCATATTCGCGATATTCGCGTTTTTTATTTTTGAAGCATCTCTATTGGCCGGGCGTTGATCCGCAAAATTCTTTGCAGCATTTAGTCTGCAAGCTATATTCTCGCACATCAATGCAGCGTTTACTCCGTCGTAATTTAGTCCGCATTGGCGCATCTTTGCGTCAGTGGCAACCACCCAAAAAACTACCTCAACGCGTTGGCGTAAAAAAGTGCCGGATCGACACCCGGTGGAGATTGTGTTTGGCGAGCATCTTAAGCAAGTGAGGATAGCTGCCAACAAATCGCAAACCGAACTCGCTTTTGACGCCTCCATTGACCGCACATATGTAAGTTTATTGGAGCGAGATTTTGCTAGTCCTACTCTTCTTGTTGTCATTGAACTGGCCAAATCAGTGGGTCTCACTACGACCGAATTGGTTGCGGGATATGAAGCGCATCTTGCTTCAGAGTCCGCCAGCAAGGCGAGAACCAAAAAGCGTTTCAATGAGGCGACGTTAGATAAAAAGAGCAATCGTCCGCCAGGTACTCGTCGCTCGCCGCTTCGCTGACCAACAGCGTTCTTTGGAATTGCAAGTCTCGCCAACAGAGCCACGCTAAGCTCCAACCATCAGCGTCGTTCGGATGTCAGCATCCATTGCGTCGTCGTAAATCGCACCATAAAGTAGCCACGCGTCGCGCGCAAAACGGCTCATCAAAAAACTATAGTCGGAGTAGACATTGTCTAACCTTAGACTGCCGCGCTTGCCTGCCACAATGATAAAGACACGCTCCACACTTTTCAGCTCCACACCGTACTGACTCTCAAGCTGTCCCATCGCGTCAGACAGCGCTTGACTCACCGCATTCGCACCGCTAGAACTTGCGACTGTTGCCACTATGGTGGGTATCTCATTACTGCAGGTCGAATTTAGAATCAGTCGCATATCTCCCAGATCGTTGCAACGAAACATCGTTTCATCTGAGCAGTAGAGTCGAGCAATATCGGACATTACAATTGATGACACGGCGGGTGCGGCTCTAATCTGAGCGGTTATAACGCCATCTCGATGCGCCGCGTAAATTTCATCAGGTAACGCTGGATTTGGTTCTGCTTTGTTGTCCACAAGAATAAAGATCGCGTCGGAGTTTTTAACGTCTGCGACGCTGGTTTCACCGGCTGGCATAGCCATTGTTAGGGGACTACAGCTTGCAAAAACAATGCGCGCGTTCTCTGGCTGGTTAATGCTCATGAGTTGCCATTCAGTACTGTTTTTTCCGGTGGCGTGTGCCATCGGTCGAACCAGCGTTAATGCACCCACTCCAACAGCGGCTTTCAAAATTGTTCTGCGGTTAAATGTCGTTGTCGCCTTGTTCATTTGTTGTCCATTAAAATTTTCATTATTTACAGATCGGCATTGATTGATCGCTTGTAACTCGGTTGCATTTTTTCTATTCAATCTTATGTTTTTGCTGTACCTAAATCTCGTATACGCGTTCGAGTTTTCGTTCAGTCTGCTAACCGAAACCGCACAGCCGCTATCAAGCGTACCGGCTCGCTTTCCCAGTCTTGAGATTCATAAAACCACTCAATTGATTTGGCCGCATTACGGCGTCTTTTTTGCTCTGGCATGCTTAATCGCGAATTCCACGACATATAAGGCTGTTCCGATGCACTGGGATCGAGTAGTAGCAGCGTGTCGGCCGTTGCGGCTCTTCCGTTCATGCTGCCATCACAGCCGATACAGAGTGCCCAGTGTTTGGTTCTTTGATTTTTGACCGACTCAAACGCCACCGCAATCAGTTCACCGCGTAATGCGCCGTCTAATGCAAACTCGTCAACATCACTTGAACATTTATCGCGCAAGCTCAATTGCAGTGGCAGGTTGAGCGAATCGATTAACTCGCAATACTCACGCGCATTGACGCCACTAAACACCGTCTCTTTAAACGCTCGCCAAACGTCAGCGGCGACGCCAAACTTTCGTTGACTCATTTGCTCCAAGGCAGTCCGCTTCGCCACGCCAAGGATCACCAGCACCATTGCCAGCACGTGCAGCCCGCACGCGGCATCCATCACCGATTGCCGAAAGTGCGCGCGCACTGGATGGCCGGTATCCAATTTGACGCTCAGATGCGAACCGACTCGCAACGCGTGATGGATGCGGCTAAATCGATATGAAGCGGCGTTTTGCATTGAATTTACTTGGCTCGCGGTGAAGTCATGTTTTCAGTATTCCGATGGCAACAGTAAACACGTGCTGGAGCGATCCGCGTCGGTAATCAGCCAGATAGTCGGCAAGTCAGTTCTTTTGGCCGCTGGCATCGTTTTGAGCGTTTCTGGCGGTACTAATCGATAGACGCTCATGATGCGGAAGCCGTGTTTGATCGATATTTCATTTTCAGCGGCGTCTTCGGCGCAAATATCGCCAAAATCGCCGTGTAAATGCCGCGCGATGAGCATGGCGGCGCTGAAGCCGGTTTCTTTAAGTAGTGCGATTGCGGCTGGTGTCGCCACCACTTGACCGAGTTCAAAACGCGCGGCGTTGGTCATGATGGTGATAACTGGTGACGCTGGCGGGCTTTCAATTGCTTGCAAGTCGTGGTGATTCACTGGCGCACCATCGGATTCGCTATTCACACGTTGCGGATCATCGCTTGTTCTTTCCGTTGCCGATTTGCGGTCGGCTTCGTTTGATTCGGATGATCCGTTTAATTTGTTTGATTTGTTTGGCTGGTCGGTATTCATTTGCTTGGTGAATTTATCGATATTCATGTGGGCTTTCTCTGGTTTCGATAGGCGTGGTTAGGACTCCGTTGAAGCGTCGGATTTAAAACGGTTGCGGTTGGGGTTTGCTGCGTTGACGATTGACTGGGTGCGGCGATGGTTACTGCGAAGGCTACAAACTGCGATTACGAGGTGGCTAGACTATTCAACTCTGGTTTTTGGTAATGCTGTGGCGGCGTACAGCGCGCGAAGTATGGCGATTTCATTCAGCGGCTGGGTGGCTTCACCACACTCTATTGCGGCGCGTTTGATGGCTTCTCGAATCGCTTCAAAACCGAGCTGGTAAGCGAGTGGTTCCAGTACGGCGGTGTTGATCTTGTGACCGCTGAACCAGTGGATGATCGTTTTGATGTTTGCAGCAGTGTGTGACAAGCCAAGGATTTTTTGCGAATAACAAAACCAGATGGGCTGTTTGTTCAGCTCTCGTTTAAGCATTTGCATCGCAGATTTCTTTTCTATTTGCAACTTCCAATCAAATTCCAGTTGCAGCCAGGATTCGCGCATTGCCGCTGTTGAGCGATAAGGCGTTTCGAGCAAGGCAACAAACTCTTCAGTCACGCCAAGCGTTAGAAACACATTGGTGGCAACGTGCCAGTAGTTTGCGCTCATGAATCGTAGACCGATGAGTCGGCACGGCGGCGTAAACAACGCTTGTACGGATTCAATTGGTTCATCCAGTATGGCGGCTATGACGCGATGTTTCTGCACATTAGTTTCACATTTGATAAGGCACAGCGTCGTCATTAAAGCCCCGACGCTATAGTCTTCGTCATCTACTCCGTTCATTCCGCGTCCAATATCGCGAGAGAGACAGTACGCGAGCTGTAGAAATTTGCGCTCTGTGCTCGTCAGATGCAGCCACTCAGCCAGCATGTCCAAGTTTCGCTCCACCCCGGAATATCCGAGCGCTGGATAGAATTTGATGTACTCAATTTCTTTGGTAAATGTGGCGGCGTCTACCGGCTCGTTGTTGGGTGTTTCTTGCGGCGCAGCGAGACCGCTTTCGGCGGCACGCTGGTTGTGAGCCAATCGCAGTTCCGGCGCGAAATAATTGCGGATGGATTGGGCGGCGTTCTGGAAATTTGTTGGGGTGGTCAGAGTCGATAAGTTACCGGCAATGCGGCGCAGCGTTTCGGCGGTGAAGTGAACAATGAAGTCGATGTTCGTAGGGCTGAGGGCTATCTCGCCGGTATCGACAATATCGAAAGTCTGGACGACTTTGACGCTATTCAAACAGTTGATTCGGTAGTGCATTTTGATCTCCGAAATTTAGTTAACTCTGATGCTGTGGTTATCGATTCAATTGCTTGCTGGAATGACGTGAAACAGTGGGCGAGCCGATCTGGCCTTGTGCGTTGTTGCTTGCGATAGGCGAACTGCTTCAGGTCTGCTGTGGGGCTTGTTGCGGCTAGTGTGGCGAGTGCATGTGCTGACGCTTGTTTCTGCCGCCGGGCCATGTGCCGTAATGCGGAGGCACGAGGTGAGCGAGGCGGATTCTGCGGGTCGTGGCGGCTATATCGGGGTGGTTCGTTGGGGGCGGCGTTTGATGCCGAAAATCTGAGCCGCCACCAACTTTCAACTTAACTAATTTTAACTGAAATTAGCGACAAATACGGTATTTTGGCGATATTTATAAAAAATAATGGTGTTTTAGAGTGAAAAAGAGAATGATTTTGATGAAAAACAGCCATTTTTTGCGAGCTGACGGTTTTTTGATCGAAAAACGCTATTCCCAAACGCCAAAGGCGATTGATTTGCCAATTTTAGTAACAGAAACAGGCTTAATCGGTTCATAGGGCAAAAAAAGCGTATCACCTCATCAAAGTTGACGCGCTTCGCATTAAAGGTCATATTATTTGAACCAGATAGCGCAGTTGGGCATTATTTCGGGCCGTTCGGAAGAGATTCCAACCACTTAGGGGCCTAGCGTAGCGCTCGGCCGCAACCTGCAGAAAAAAGATGAATGGCAGATGTGAGTGCTATAACAGAAGAGCAGGAATTAGGCGATCAATCTGCGCCTGAAATGGCGAATCGGGGGCGATCGTCGAGAGTGTCTGGCGGAGGGTGTAAAGATTTTTGTGTAGATTAAATTTTTGCTAGGCTTCTTAACTTACC
>ENA-OFCI01000356-OFCI01000356.1-metagenomes-genome-assembly--contig:-NODE-356-length-28637-cov-3.466272_pt1 | contig 28637 bp, 24 predicted proteins | sample MGYA00153391_OFCI01 | MGnify analysis MGYA00153391
GGACGCGTCGTTCGTCGCTTCTCGGCGACGCGTCCACACGTTAATCCAAAATAGCTGGGTTCCGACTCAGCGAAAACATGAACGCTTTTATGACCAAATCCAGATTTAACGCATACGCAAACTTCGCAGTCGGCTCATACGGACTTAGAGCGGAGGCCTCGAAGCAGTCGCTCCACGCAAGATGAGCGACTGCTTTATTTTTACGATGAGTGACTATATCGCGTCCGAAGAGTAGCTGAATAAAGTTGCGTTCGCCGTACTCGGCGACGGTGCATTGCTTAATCTTGAAGTCCGCGAGCCGCCCCTCTTTGTCAACTTCAACTAAGGTCAGCGCGTAATGAGGACGTGAAAAAATCTCCCGTATAGCAACTACTTACTCAATTTGTGATCCGGAGATTCAGGCAAAGGCGATTGCACTTTTTATTCAATGACGATTTATTCGTTGACGTGGGAGCGAACATCGGCTCCTCAAGCATGATTGCGACCCAGTGCTCGGGTCGTAGCTTTCGAGCCAACTCAAAGCGGTTGTGGATCGCTCACAAAAGTGCTCGGCTCAACGGCTTCGCGGCGCGGTCTAATCGCACTCGTTCGTGAACCTTGGAGCAGATACTTTGAGGGAAGACCATGATCGGGCGATACAAATCGATACGTTACGTGTTTGATCGACGAGATGCCATCGGTCGAACGGCCGACGGCGATAAAGACCGAAGCCAGAGGTAGCCGACATCCAGGTACATGCTCGTTCTTTACGCACTATTTAAGCGACCGACTAACGTTGGCCGCCGAAGGGCCCCACGGCGGAATTGATATCCGCGATTGGCTCGACGCCCGGGATTATGAAGCGGTGATGGCTTAAGAAGCCAACCTTATTGCTATTCATCGCGACGAGAAATCGAAAACCTCAAAACGAATCGCGCAAACGCTTCGCTAATTCCTTCGACTCCCTCGAACGAAATGTCTTACGGTTTCAATGTAAATTCATTTTCGCGACTGCGCACTACGAATCAAGCGGCGAGCGCGTCGCCCTTCGGCTTAGGAGCCATCGAACGCGGAAAAAATGTCGCCGCGAGTGCGCGGCTTGCATTCAGGAGCGGTACCTCAACGTACTGGTAGATTGCAACTCCACCAGCCACGACTGCAACGGGAACGCCGATGAAGAGGAGAGGGGAAAAGTGCCCGTGATGGGCCAGGGCCGTTGCCGCTCGCCCGGCAACCACGTAGAGCAGAAGATGCCAGAGATAGAGCGAGTATGACGCGTCTCCCAGATAACTGAAAGCCTTGGGAACGACGATCCCTCGTTTCTCAAGCGCAACGCTCCCATACAAGATGAGTGCCATCGGCAATCCGACGAGTAAGAAGCGTGTGTGAAAAAGCGAGACTTCAACATTGTGTGGCAGCGCGTACAGAAAGAGCGATGCGGTCACGGCGATCACGCCAACAACGATTGTGGGAACGGCGAATCGAATCGGTCGATTCAACACAAGGTAGCCCGCGACGACACCGAGCAAAAATTCCAACACGATGTTGTTGAAGATCGTGCCGATCCAAGCATTCGTGTCGACATTCGTAACGACTTGAGCTCCAAGCACGAGCACGGTCCAAACCGCCATCACCGTTAGTGCGGTTTTGCGTGAAAAATTTAAGAGCGTCGCGAAAACGTAATAGAAGTACATCTCGAAGATCAGCGTCCATCCAACATAAAGAATTGGTTTCTCATCTGATGGAAAAAGTAGGAGTGACGGCAAAAGGTTCGAAATATTTGGTGCGTAGGTGTGAAATAGCTTCGGCGAGATAATGATGGCGGCGGCGATGACGAGCGTCACGAGCCAATATGGCGGAAATATCCGTACGATCCGGCGGATCAGAAACGCCCTAGATGCGTTCGGTTCGGCAAATTTGTTCCAGTTGACGGTAATCATGATGAAGCCGCTGATGACGAAGAAAAGGTCCACCCCCCAAGCCCCGATTGTGATTAGGGCTTCGGACCGAAAGCCATAGCGGTCGGCGAAGTCGTGAAAATGACAGCCAACGACGAGAATCGCGGCTAGAGCGCGCAACCCTTGGATATTTTTCAGTTCCATTTTCTCTCCTAGGTCATCCTCGGAAACGAGGCCTAATGCGAGTGAACAAATGGGGGATAAATTTCGTAATGGTTAGACTCAGCTTGCTTCGCTGAGCGACGTTTGCGCGGTCGCGAACATCTTACCTGAGATGTCATCCATTACAGAAGGGCACATGCATGGCTTGGATTTATCCAAAAACGTATTTAAATTCTCGACTCAGTGACCTTTAAATTAAACTTCCGAAAACGTGCTACTCAAACGCGTCTTAGCGCTCAATTAAAAGAGCTTGTCGTCGTCAAAAAAAATTTAACGGAACGTATATATAAAATTCTGACTTGGCTTAGCGTTGCGAGGAAAGTCTTAAAACATGATGCCCTGAATAGTGAATTCTGACCGTAAATGTACCTCTCGCCTTGCGCTAATTCCGCCGCGGTGCGCCGGTAATGCGTGCTCGAAGGTTCTTAACCGCAGCACTGAGGGGAGATGGCAATTTTTCGACTGCGATGCGCGTGTAGTGCTTGATCCGCATCAAGAGACCGTCCGTAGGGCGCAACGCGAATTTAACGTTGCGAGGGCGGGTTGCTTGGAATCTTCCTCGATCGGGACTGAGGTACCACATCGCGAGCGATTTGCGAGTTTGATCGAGGGGAAGCTGAAGCCGACCGTAACCGTGATATGCGAAATCGTGTACTTCGAAAATGATACAGCGATTGAGGATGGGCTCGATCTTCTGCATGCAATTGTTAAGTTCGCGGTCCCAAAGTTCTAGAGCCCCGGGCGATCCCAAACGCCAGCCATCGTTTAAATAAATGATGAGGCTGAGACGGTGGTAATAACCGCGCACGGGGTCGCGATTTTTATCGGCGTGGACGTTATGAAAGCCACCGTTTTGGATCTGGTGCAAACCGGCACCGTCCATGGACTCCGACGCGTCGAGGCCCGAAAAGCCGGTAACATCACCTAGAAACGACACGAACTCCACCGTACGGAGAGCCTCAAAAATCTCTCTATATACGGGATCGACGACGTCGAGGCGGGTTTCTGAGGCGCGTTTTTCAACAACCGAATTACGGATTCGTTCCATCGCATCGTAGGGCGGGAACGAATTCATCGCTTTCCGCGCGACGTCGTCACAGAGAAAATCATCGATAACGATGTGCCGCATGGGAAGGGCCTTGTCGAACTCCGCACGCAACGCGTCTTGACGCTTGTGAAGCGAAGAAAAGTCGATCGAAGATGTAAGCAGTTTCATGAAACCAACTCGGTAGCGAGATCGTATTGCAGAGTCTTCTGTTCCGAAAAAATACGGCCTTTCACCGAATAGGCGAATTTTGGGCCAAACTGCGGGTCCGAACACGGCTTTTTTTCGTTTTTCTTTCGTAATGAAGTCGACATTTGCGGGTGGGCTGGGCTTGTAAGGCCCGAGAAACATCGCGGCAGCATCGCCCCAAAAAAAACAGCACGGTGCAAACCGTGCTGTTTTGTCTCGTTAACGCAAACCGATTAGTATTGTTTTGTAATCGGGAGATGGTGCGCGCGCAGACAGGCCACGCGCTTGACCTCGAGTGCGACGTCCCCTTTGGTTTCATACGAGCAAACCGATTCGTTCCGCTCCCGGCCGCCGTTGAAATGGCGATGCGACGCTAAGCAAGCTTGCCGCTTGGATTCGAGCGCCACGTCTCCTTTTGTCTCGTACGAGCACGCGGGTTCGGCGCCCTCGTGGCGCATTGCAGTTTTGCGATGCGAGCTCAAGCAGGCGTCGCGGGCCGCTTCTTTTTTGTACTGACAGATGCTCGATTCGTCGTCGGCGAACGCTGCGCTTACGAACGGATTCGCCGTGCCGATCTGCGATGCGGTAACGGTAGAGCCAAGGACGAGCGCCGTCGTCGTCGCAGCGGCGAAGGCCACGGCGAAGGTGAATTTTTTAATAGCGATCATTAAATCTCCTAAAGTGATGTATTCCGAATGAAGCCGACCCAGAAACGTAAAGGTTTGGCCATTTGGTTCGCTTTCGCGGCCCTGTCTCGGGCGAAACGGCCGTTGGCCTGGGTCGTGACCCGTCCACGTACCCGATTATCGTCGCACGAACCACACACAACCGCAAAACGAAGACTCGCCCGCTCAAGGCCCGCATAGCCCTTCCCTGGTCGGAACTCAAAAAAGCCCAGCCGAATCAGCTCTAACCAGGGTTCGGCGAGTTCCACTGCGCGCACGTCAACGCAGAAGCCAAGCCGACTTCGCTATCCTCGCCGGAACCAAGCCGAAGGCACAGACCACGCATCGCGCAGGGTTCCGGGCACGCTCGACACGTCGACGTCCAGCGATCCTGCGGGGTCATCGGCAAAAACACGATTTACGATGAAGTTGGGATCGTTTCGAAGGCAACCCGAATCGAAAATCATCTCGATCGTCGAGTTCCGCTTGAGGATATCGGCGATCAATTGACGATCCACTCCGAGCCCACTATACGGAAATGCGAACGGGATTCGCTCCTGCCCGGTGATCGCTCGAACGGCATCGCACGAGGCGACGATCTCGCGTTCGATTTCTTCCGGCGTAAGAACTTCAAACGATCGGTGCTTTCGACCGTGCGCGCCGACGGTAAACCCGTCGGCGATGAGTCTGCGTACTTCATCGCGCGTCATAAACATCGGCCTCCGCTCGGCGTATTTCGCGATGTCGACTCCCAAAAGTGCGGCGAGACGCGCGAGGTCTTCGTCCCCATCGGAGAGTCCGAACGCATGCAGTGCGATTTCGCGTTTCACCGCTTCACGGCTAAGCTTGAGCCTGGTCGAAGACATGCGTCTCTGAGCGAGCCGTTGGCGTTCCGGACTTATCATATTCAACGGCGCGCTCGAATTCAAAGTTGCCAAGACGGATCGCGCTCGGTCCGAGTCGAGTCGCTCGATCTCCCAAAGACATAACGACAGTTCGCATTCGAAGAAACTTTCGGCATCGTCGAGATAATCGGTCGTTACGAAGAACACGGCATCGACACCGTTGCGCTTTAAAATCGGCCGGATGACGTTGTGGCACGATGCGAGACCGTCGTCGAAAGTAAAAAGAATGCTATTGCTCGGGAGCTGCGATCCGCGTAATCTTCGCTCGACGACTTGCCGATACGTTGCCGCGCGCTCGCGCGAAAAGATAACGTCGGCTTCGAATTGGGAGGCCGTTTTATATGGATAGAGTTGCAAGTGCGGAAGATCCACGTCGCTGACGACGTGGTAGCAAAGGGCGATGACGTCTTTGGGAAAGGCATATTCCCAAAACGCCAGCGGTATCGGCGAAAGCGTCGTTCGAGCAATGGCGTTGGCTCGATCGCGAAGCTGCTGGCGTGAGATCATATGGTGAGCGTCATCAATTCTGAGAAAAGGCCAATCGATTGTTGCTGGCGTCGCCGTTTGGCGCGACGCGGAGTTGCATCGTATGGTAAAACATCGTTTATCGATCGACAAGCCGATTGCCCCGAGCGACCGATGGCGGGCGCGACGTGGCCCAGAGAATCCCATTCCAGGAGCGCCTCGGGTGAGTTAGCGAGAGAGTTCACCGCTCGGCATCCGGTCCATCGGTGACCATTGAGAACTCGAAGCTTTAACGTAGCCAGCTGCATCATAAGTGAAGCATCATCGTTTCGGAAAAGAGCCCATCGATCGCTTCCGGCGGCGTTTCTTGTCGGGCCGGGCGATACAAACGCTTCGCCGGCCACGGGACGCTCAGCCCGACTTTGCGACCAGCGGCGAAGCGGCTGTCGATCGAAAGCCCGAAGACGCCCATCGTAAGGGCGAAGCCGACGTGCGCCGCGCCGCGAAATTTCCAGAACAGATCGTAGTCGCTCGCATATTGAACGACGGCAAAGGGGACACGCTTGTACGTGCGTTTCGTTGCTATGAGGTAACAACGGCGCGACCCCACTCGCACGAGGAGATGGCACACGGTCGCGCACGGTAGCAACGCGTCATACAGCGCCTTGTCGTTGCCGCGCAGTTCCGCTTGGAGTACACCTGGATCGCTGGTACTCGACGCGCCGAAAAAACCTCTCGGGTGCGCGATAGGCGGCAAGAGCAACTCGAGCGATTCGAGATGGCGAAACCCGAGTTTTTCGAAAACCTGGTACGCGCGATCGGTGGGCGTCCAATTTAAGATCGTGCAGTCGCGCATCGCGAGTACAGGTTTGAGCAACAGTATGCTCGCGTGACGGTATTCTTCGCGAACGATCCAGCTCGACGTATTGCAGAAGACTTCGTCTCGACCGTCGATGCGTCGCTTGCTAAAGATCGTGCCGAGGAATCCGACCGCTTTGCCGTCGGCATAGAGCGCGAAGCCGCGTTCGGGGCCATCCCACCACGGGTATGTGAAGAGCATCGATCGCCAATCGCCTCGGCTCATCTTCTGGTTTCCGAACGATTGAAGCAGCGGATAAATCGCGTCGAAATCGTCGACCCCAACCGACCGGACTTCGAGTTTGGGCGGAGCGACTACCACGTGACACCCTGCGATCGGAGTGCGTCTTTAATAGCCTTAACGCTCGTGAGCGCCATCGTCTCTTCCGCGCTGAACGAAACGCCGTAGATCGACTCAAGTTCGATCACGAGCGTGACGTGGCCGAGTGAATCCCATTCCGCGAGGGTCTCGGGCGACGTTGCATCGGTAATCACGGCGAGGTTCTTGCCAAACACGCTTGCGACGACGGCTTCAGGCGACATGCGCGCTCACCCGAATCCACGCGGGCATCGCCCGAGCGTCGGCTAGCTTAAGACGAAAGCGCTGCGTCGCCCCGTCGTCCCCCGCAGCGACGAACCCGTGACTCGTATACAGTTCGGCGGCTGGGGCGTTTTTGGCGGTCGGAGCGAACTCGCCAACGAGTTCGTGTACGCCCGCGTCGAGCGCGCGTTTGCAAACATACGCGAGGAGTGCGCTTTCGATGCCGTACCCGATTACACGACAGCTCATAAGGAAGCTGTCGAGGGTCCACGTCCCGTTCGCGATCCGAACGAGAGCGATCGCGACGAGTCCGTGCTCGCCAAAACGATCGCGCGACCGGAGCGTCCATATCCGACATCCGGGATCAGAGTCGAGACGTGCGACGTCGGCTGCGCTATAGCGGCGCGTCGTGACGTTGAACTGGTTCGTCTTTGCGAAAAGCTGTGCGATGCGCGGAAAGTTCGCCTGGGTCGCAGGTTCGATATCTGCGACAATCTCGAGCGACGCGAGATACGACTCGACGTCGATCACGTTCGTTTTCGCTTCTTCGCGCAGACTGATCTCGCGATAGCGTTCGGCGCGGTCACCATCTTCGGCGGTCACGGCGAGCGTCTGAAGCTCGGGGAGCCGCTCGATCGTCGTGCGATAGAGCGCCGGATCGCGTGGCATCTCAACCGTGAGGACCTGCGGCAAGAGTTGACGCATTCGTTCGCGCTCGTCGGGATTATCGTCGACGAAGACGAGCGCGTCGACGCCGATATTGAGTTCACGTGCGATCGCGAGCATGTTCTCTGATTTCGGAAGCCAGTTGATGCGCACCGCGCTGAAGTCGGCTTCGCGCAAGACCATCGCCTCGTGCGTCCGGATGACGTCGAGGGCATCCTCGGCGTTATTCTTCGAGTTGACAGCAAGGAGGATGCCGCGCGCCGCGAGCGATTTAAGAAACTCTTGGAACTCGACGAATTCGCTGCCCGGCGACGTGTTACCCAGATGGATTCCGTCTTTCCCGTCCTCGCCGACGACGCCGCTCCAGAGGGTGTTGTCGAGATCGAGGACGACGCACTTTTTCGAGCGTCCGCGCAGCGGCGCAACGTAACGCGCGTAGGCATCCGCGACTGGCGCCAGCGCGGGCGGCGGAATGCGCATCGCCGCGAGATGACGCAGCTTCGGATTGTCGGCAAACGCGACGCCCGCCGCCGTCGCGGCAGCGACGACGTCCAGAACATAGACCGTCGGCAGCGAGCGGAGTTGGTCCCAGAGCGTACCGTTAAGACTCGCGAGCCACTGCGTGCGCGCGATTTGCGCGTGCCCATCCATGATGCCGAGTGGTCCCGCGAAGGCCGAATGGAAACCATGCACGACCAGCGGAATTCCCGGATAGCGCTGCGCGAACGCGGTCGCGACGCCGACGACGCGCTCGCATGCGTCGTCGCCTGCGGTCGCGAGTTCGAATGGCGAGAGGTGCGACACGAGTTCGGGGATGAGATCATCGATCGCAACCGCCAGGAATGCGATCTCCGGGTCGAACCGTCGTAATCCCGACGCGTCGTCGACGATATCGCGGGTCCACGAATTGAAGGGTGCGACGTACACCTCGGGTCGCAGGCCGAGTGCGCGTACCGCGAGATCGACGTGTGGAACGAGGCCTTCGATCGTATACGAACTGAGGATCGCGATACGAATGTCGCCGTTGGGAGCCGGGCGTGCCGGATCGCGCCCTCGACGTACGAGTGCCGCGGTCGCTGGCGAGCGATCCGCGAAGCCGAGGTCCGTGAGCAAAGCGTCCGCGCGGGCAGCATCCCCGTTCGCGCGAGCGCTCTCGATCGCGACACGAAGAAGCGCGGGGTGGGCGCGAAAGCGCTTGACGAGGCGTTTGATCACTGCCTCGAATGCAGCGACTCCCGTAAATTTTGCATTCGCGATCTCGACGTTTGCGACGATTTCGGTCGCCGCATCGCTCGCGAGTGCGTCTGCGTACATCTCGAGGACGCGCATCGCAAACGCGCTCCGCGATGCCGAATCTTCGATCCCGGCGAGAGCCGCAATGGCCGCTCGAGCGAGGTCGTTCATTGGGACCCGATCGCGAAGTTCCGTAGAGGGAACGAGGAGGAGTTCGAGCGCTACAAACGGATCGACGATTGCCAGCGCCGCGAGGGCTCGCGATGGGCTTAGCTCAGGCCGTGCGGTCGCTCGAAACATCTGCCTTAGTGCGACCACGGGATCCGTGTTCGCCTGCGGGTCCGTGCTCGGGATAAGCGTTTCGATCTCTAAGCTCCCAGCCTGGCATGGTATCGGAGCGACGACGCCACCTCGAGGGAGCATAGCACTTTTGACCTGTGGGCGGCAGGCCAGAAATGGGGGGGTTACCGGGTTGCGATCAGCTCGACAAGCGTCATATTTGGGAGCATCAAAAAGCAAATGTTCCGGCCACCGAAGGCAACGGCCGGAACGGGCTCGACGACGCATTTCGCCCCGACAGCTTCCAAACGCACCTTCTCAACATCGAGATCGGTCGCCTCATACGCGAGGTGGTAGAAGCGGATGCCTTTGGCGAGCCACGGCGAGAGTACGCCGGGCTCGGCGTCGTTGCGAAGGAGCTCGAGCCGCGGGCCGGCGCCGATTAGAAAGCGCCCGTGGATACCCTGTTGCGGGTCGTGGAAATCTTGGCCCTCACGCCGATAGCCGAGCATGGCGAATTTTTGCTCTTCTGAGTCGAAGTTACGGCATGCCACGCCGATATGGTGGAACGCGAGACCGGATGAGTCGAGCATGACGAAACGATTATCGTCGGGCGGCGGCGAGGGCCTTCGTCAACCGCCTCGCCGCGTATCCCGCACCGCATGCGAAGCGCAGCATCGGTCCAAAACTATTTGCCGAGGCGAGCCCAAGAAAATACAGGTTGGGTACCGATGATTCGAAGTGCTGTGAGAGGATGGGCGAACCATCCGCAGTGCGGATGCGCGCGCGAACGTTGGATGGTAGAAAAGCGAGCCGTTCAAGATCGACGCGATACCCCGTGCCCGCGATGACGTGATCGACGACGAGCGACGTCGTCTCGCCACCGCGCCGCTCGAGCGTGAGACGTACCCCCTCGGATGCAAAGTCGATGCCCGCGGTCGTCACGCCCAAATGTTCGCTGACTTTGCCCTCGATCTGTTCGCGCGTGAACCAGCATGCCATTGCGGCATATTTTTTCTTAACGACTGCTATTCGCATCCGTTCGGGCAAACGATGGAAGACGTGTGGGAGATCCTCAAAAAACTTCGCTTTCCAGCCCGTGCCGATGCCGGTAACGGGCCAGCGCAGGCGCATGAGCGGGGACGGAATCCGTTCGTCCGGCGGGGCAAGATACCGCAGCGCGGGGGCTCGTGTGACAATGTGCGTTTGCGTGCCTTGCGCGTGCAAAATCGCCGCGATGTCGACCGCCGAAGCGCCCGCGCCGATAACGGCGACGCGTTTTCCCGCGAACGTCGAGAGATCGTGATGTTCCGATGAATGCGTCAGGGCCGTTTTCGGTAACGACGCATACTCCGGCGGCAAGTACGCAAATCGACTGATCCCCACCGCGACCACGACGCGTTTCGCGAAGATGCGTTCGCCGTCGGCGAGCTGCAATTCAAAGCTGTCGCCGCGCGAAGTGAGCCCGTTGACGGTGCGTTCATCGAGCTCGGGGGCGTACCGTTTCGCGAACTCGCGACCATAGGCGGTAAACGTTTCGAGCTGAACGGGGAGCCCGATGTCGCGGTACGGGAGGTCGCGTTCGCGGCAGTAATCGCTTAACGCGAACGCGTTGCCGGGCGCGTAAAGCGTCGAGGCGAATCCTTCGGATTTGAGGTGCATACCTGCCGGCATATGGTCCGACCAAGTCGCCATCGCCCGCCCGTAAATGCGATGCGCGATGCCACGATCACGCAGATGCGCCGCAAGCGAAAGACCATACGGGCCCGCGCCGATGATGACGACGTCGGTAGTGACCACTGTCGGCTGATGAATCGGGGCGACGGCTTCGACGCTCTGCATATTTACCTCGGGGCAACGGTGAGTTCGATGGAATCGGGAAGGTCGCCGCTAGCGTTACGCGGCGGCGCTCCACGCCCGCTCGGTAAATCGCAATCTTCGGTGGGACCGAATCCTCGCGCGACGAGCATGAGGCGGTCGCGCGTGAAGCGTCCGACCTCCCAGAGTGCGGTGCGCCAATCGCTCGGCCGGAATTCCGAAAGCGCGGCGCCGACCGCTCGCGCGTTTGTCTCGCATGGATGCACTAGCGCGAAGAAGAGGTGGCCGGGGAAATAGGTCTGTACTGGCTCGCGGCCGTCGTAGGTGACGAGCGGATCGGCTTCGCCACGAAGAAATCGGTGGATCGCAGGCGCAAAAAAATCGCGATTGACGCGCGCACCCGCGAACCCAAGCGTTGGTCGCGGGTTGACTTCTATTGCGAAGAGTTCGTTGGTCGCGGGATCATGCATGAAATCAATTCCTGCCATGCCGTCGAACTCAGTAAGCGCGCCGATGCGGGCTACGATCGGTTCGATCGCCGGATGCGCGAAGTGAGCGTGCCGAGTTGAGGCCGAGGTCGGCGTTGGAAAGCTGCAATCCGTCCGATACGCCTTGATTGCGAGTGGGACTCCGCGCGCGTAGAGGACGCTAACCGAAATACACGAGCCTCGAATGAATCGCTGCAGCGCGGCGCGCCCGTAGCGCTGGAGCGAACTGCTCGTGGCACGACAAAGCTCTGCGGAGTTGGATGCGAGTGTGACTTCGATCCCCGCGAACCCGCGGTCGCCGCGAACGAGCAACGGATATTCGTACTCGTCTGCGAACACGAGCGCTTCCTCTACCGAGGCGACGAGCCGCGATGGCGGAATCGCGATGCCGTACCGGCCGGCTTGTTCGATGAACGCGTGCTTTGAGAGCAGAAACCGAAGGACGGTCGGATCGGTAAGATCAAACGGCGCCCAGGGCGTCTGTTGGCGGTCTCCGCCGCGTGCGACGAGTGCGCGGAGAAGCACTTCGTCCGCGACAACGACCCAGTCGAACGCCCGAGTCGCGAGGAGTGCTGAAACGTCGCGCGCGGCGTGCAGGGGATCGCGCGAAATCGACCTGTGCGCCTTCACATGTGTGCACAACGCGAGGGGCCCGGGCGACATCGCAGTCACATGAAGCCCCGCTTCCGCGAAGAGTCGCGGGAGGGCGGCGGTGGACGACCAGGTCAGGCAGGTTGCCACGAGGACAGAGGGTGTAGCGGTCACGTAGGAGGTTGTTCCCTTTGCTCGGGACCTCGTACGGGCGTGCGACTCGCGGAATCTCTCGTGTACGGCATCACTCTTTCGAAAGCATAGGGACTCCTGCTCACCTCCTCAATCCCTCAATTGGTCCATGCTCCCTCTCCCAGTGGCGAGCACGAAGATGTTAAGGGGACATGGCCGGATGTTTTTTCCGTCCAGGCGCTCGCGTCGCCCACGTTCGCCGCCCCTAGCCGAAATCGGCCTCGACCCGACACGCGGATAGCGCTCCTGGCGGGGTTACAGGGCCTATCCGGATCTTCTTCAACGCGCCATGATCCAGTATTTGCTCGATGCCAAAAACGCGATCGTTGTCTCGTTGAGCGAAGGGTCCGAGACGGTCCCCCGACCGACCGACTGCCGCGATCGTCATTTTCCGTCCGCAAGCGACGCACTTAAACGCAGCCGCCGTGCGCAAACTGGCGGATATCTAATCCGCGATGTATACGCGCCTCGCTCGCGACATGGCGGAGCCGTCGATTCTCGTGACCCTGCGCGCCGCAGCTACGGAGGGTGCGACGCGAATTGTCGCGATCTTGTACCTCCACTCGCTTGGCATACACTTCCGTCGCGAAAACGTGGGGGATCCTCGTTTGCCGCCCGCGTGGATTTCGGCGTCACGATCGAACTCGCGAACTTCGTCCGCGTCTATCCCGAGGTACCGCGTCTCCTCGACGACGGCGACCGCGCCAGATTCGTGGACATCGGGCACATCGGTCGTGGCAGCGAATTTGGTTGGCATCAAATCGGTCACGCCGCTCGCGATGGTCGCGGGTAATCCGGTGCGACCGAACGACGTCTCCGGTAAGTTCAGGTTTGGCGCGAACGCTTGCGAGGAACCTTGGCCGGCGCCTCATCGCTGCGGAATTGAGACGTCCGGCGCCGATCCGTTCGGCGTACGCGGCTCGGCTTTTTTGGAACGTTCGCGCTGCCGCCTGGAAGTCGCGCCGCGATGAACCCTCCGGCAGCTCCGCATGCCACGTCGAAGAGATTCCACCAGGGCCCCTCCATCGATCCCGTGTTGAACTGACCGACTTCGATCGCCCCGCTGTAAACAGCTCCGGTCGCGATCACAACCTGCATCGGGAGGACGATCCCGACCTGCGCCAGTGCCCGAGCGATGAGGTATGAGACCAGTGCGAAGGCGCCGACGCTGAAAACCTTGCGCATCACCACGTGAGGGCCGAACTCCCACGGCGACGTCGCATTGTAGAAATCGTTGCTGAGTGCTGCGATGAAGAGGCCCCACGACACCGCGATCGCGACAATAATCCATACGATGGAGCGGCCACGATGACGATTCATGGACTCGGGTTTCGCGCACGGCCAATCGTCTCTTTCCGCCTTTAGACTCTATCATCAGCTGAGAGGGAAGCCTCATGCTAGGGCGTACTCAAGCGCGATTCGTCGAGGCGGTACCGTGCCGTCCCGTTGCCATTCGCGGAGGGTCCATGCCTCACACAAGCGCGCTAGCCAAACTCGGTGCTGCGGCCCTCTGCGGGCTCCTCGCTGCGGGCTGCTCGTCGACGTCCACGTCGACCACGCAGTCGTCGTCGGGCACCTCGTCGACCGCCGCCGATGCCTCGGCTGGCAACGCGATCAAGATCGGCATCGATATGCCAGTGAGCGGCGCCGACGCATCGACCGGTATCCCGACGCGGAACGGCGCAATTCAAGCGATCGAAGAAGCCAACGCCAAAGGCTTGCCGGGCGGCTTCAAACTCGTCGGCTACGATCTCGATGACGCCGTGCAAGGCGCGCACGATCCGGCGCAAGGCGCGCAAAACACGAAGCAATTCGTCTCCGATGCGGCCGTTCTCGCGATGATCGGGCCGTTTAATTCCAGCGTTGCGAAGGCGGAGATTCCGATTACCAACGACGCAGGGCTCGCGCAGATCAGCCCGTCCAATACGAGCATCGGGCTCACGATCGGCGAAGACGCGGTGAAACTCCGGACCTCGCATCCCGATGTGATCGCGTATTTCCGCGTTTGCACGACCGACGATAAACAGGGTGCGGCGGGCGCGCAATTTGCAAAGAAACTCGGCTTCAAGAAAGCTTTCGTGATCGACGACAACGAGACGTATGGCAAGGGGCTCGCCGACGTTTTCGAAACGCAGTTCAAGGCGGGTGGGGGCACTGTCGTCGGGCACGAGCATCTCACCAAAGGCCAAACCGATTACAAAGCGTTGCTCACCAAGGGCCACGCGCTCGCACCCGATGTCGTCTTCTACGGCGGCACGACGGCGACGGGTGGCGGGCTCCTTCGCAAGCAGATGGCGGATGCCGGTTTGAAAGCGACGCCATTTATCGGTGGCGACGGTATCAGCGACGACGAGTTCTTCAAGACCGCGGGTACTATGGCCAACAATTCGTATTACACGGTCGCCGCTCCCGAAACGTCGAAACTCGCGAGTGCGACGTCGTTCGTCGCAGCTTATAAGAAGCGTTGGAATACCGATGTCGGCCCGTATAGCGCGAATGCTTATGCCGCGACCAATATTGAGATCGCCGCGATTTCCAAAGCGATCGTCGCGGCGGGAAATAAGATGCCCGCCCGCCCCGACGTGCTCAAAAACGTCGCGGCAACGAGCGGCTTTGCGTCGCCGATTGGCACGATCGGTTTCAATAAGCTCGGCGATACGACGAACCCGATCTTGAGTCTGTATAAAATTGCGGGCGGAAAAGCAACCTTCGTCGATCAGATCAACCTCAAGGTCTAGCGCTGCGACTTGGACGTTTTCTTTCAGCAGATCGTCAACGGGCTCTCGCTCGGCGGCATTTACGCGCTCATCGCGCTCGGTTACACGATGGTGTACGGCATCATCGAACTCATTAATTTCGCACACGGCGACGTCTACACGCTCGGGACGTTTTTCTCACTCGCCATTCTCACCGCGCTCGGCGTGAGCGGCGAGGTGCACGGTATCGCGCTCGTCGGCGTGGTGCTCGTAACGATTTTGGGCTCGATGCTGCTCTGCGGGATCGTCGGGATCTTGATCGAGCGTCTCGCGTATCGCCGCTTGCGTAACGCCCCGCGCCTCGCGCCACTCATCACCGCGATCGGCATGTCGTTCATCCTTGAAAACGTGATGCAACTCTGGCGCGGACCTTCGCCCGTTCCGTTTCCCGATCTCATTCCCAACCCCACGCTCGCGCTCGGGGGCGTGGAAATTTCGCTCAAGCAAGTCATCGTGATCGGATTCGCGATCGTGATGATGGTCGTGCTTCAATTGTTTATCACCAAAACGAAGATGGGCAAGGCGATGCGCGCGACGGCGCAAGATCGCGATGCCGCGCAACTCATGGGCATCAACGTCAACACGACGATCATGATGACGTTCTTGATCGGTAGCGCGCTTGCGGGCGCGGCTGGTTTTGCGAGCGGCGTGTATTACGGCACGACGTGGTTCTTCAACGGCTTCCAAGCCGGGCTCAAAGCGTTCACGGCCGCGGTGCTCGGCGGCATCGGCAATATCCCCGGTGCGATGCTCGGCGGATTCCTTATCGGGCTCATCGAGGCAATCGGCACGCAGTACATTCCGCAGGGCGCGCAATGGTCGAACGTGCTCGTCTTCTCGGTGCTCGTGCTCGTCTTGATCTTCCGGCCCGCGGGCCTTCTCGGGGAGTCACTCCCCGAAAAAGTGTGACCGCACTCTCTGGCCGCAACCGCACGCGAATCGGGCTTGCCATCCTCGGCGTCGTCTTACTCGCGTTCCCTTGGCTCGACCACAACAACTCGCATATCGACTTCCTCGCGAATGCGGGCGCGTTCATCTTACTCGCGCTCGGACTCAATATCGTCGTCGGCTTTGCGGGTTTGCTCGATCTCGGCTATGCGGCGTTCTTCGCGATCGGGTCGTACGCATACGCAATGCTCGCGAGCCAGCAGTTCGGTATCCATATTCCGTTTTGGATCATGCTTTTCGTCGCATCGGTCATCGCTGCGATTTTCGGAATCTTGCTCGGTGCGCCGACGCTCCGTTTGCGCGGCGATTACCTCGCGATCGTCACACTCGGCTTCGGTGAAATCGTGCCGCAGACGTTTCTGAACCTCTCGCAGTTCACGAACGGCCCGAACGGGATCAGTTCGCTCGATCAACCGTCGATCTTCGGCAAGTCGTTCGGGTTTAGCGCGACGCCGTATTACTACGTTTTGCTCGTCCTCATCGTTCTCGGCATCCTCGTCGCCGTCAATCTGCAACGTAGTCGCCTCGGGCGCGCTTGGATGGCAATCCGCGAAGACGAACTCGCCGCCCGACACATGGGCATCAATACGACCGCGGCTAAGCTCTCGGCATTCGCACTCGGTGCGTCCTTTAGCGGGCTCGCGGGCGTTGCGTATGCGGCAAAGCTATCGCTCGTCTCGCCCGATCAGTTTCAATTCAACGTGAGCGTGCTCGTGCTCTCGATGCTCGTCCTCGGTGGGATGGGAAATATCGCGGGCGTGATCGTCGGAAGTTTCGTGCTCTCGTTCATCAACAGTTTTCTCTTGCCGCAATCGACGAATCTCGCGCATTCAATCGGTCTTACGAACGTCGATTTTACGAATTATCGCTTCATGCTCTACGGTGTGATCCTCGTCGCGATGATGCTCTTTCGTCCCGAGGGGCTCATCCCAAGCCGACAACGCAAGGCCGAGTTCCGCGAAGCCATGGCCGATCCGATGCTCGCCGCGCAAGAACAGAGCGAATACGAAGGCGCGGCGCGGTCGTAATGGCGGCGCCGTTTTTCGAACTCACCAACGTTCGCCGAACTTTTGGTGGCCTCGTCGCCGTCAACGATCTTTCGTTCAAGATCGATGCCGGCAGCATCGTGGCAATGATCGGTCCCAACGGTGCGGGAAAATCGACGGTCTTCAACCTCATCACCGGAATCTACGCGCCGACCTCTGGTACGATCGATCTCGAGGGTAAGACGCTTACCGGATTGCCGACGGATCGCATCACGGGTCGCGGCATCGCGCGGACGTTTCAGAACATCCGGCTCTTCGCATTCATGTCGGCGCTCGATAACGTCATGACGGGCCAGCATTCGCAGATGCGCGCGAGCATGTTCGATTCGCTCTTACACACGCCGCGCCAACGTCGCGAAGAGCGGCGTGTGCGCGAGCGATCGCGCGAACTCTTGGCCTTCGTCGATCTCGAAGGCGACGCCGATAACTATGCGCGCAATCTTCCCTACGGAAGTCAGCGCCGGCTCGAAATCGCGCGCGCGCTCGCGAGCGAGCCGAAGTTGCTCTTGCTCGACGAACCTGCAGCCGGCATGAACCCGCGCGAAAAGGACGATCTCATCGGCCTCATCGCGCGGATCCGCGGGACGGGTGTCACGGTGTTTTTGATCGAGCACGATATGAATCTCGTGATGCAGGTCAGCGAGCGCATCACGGTCCTCGATCACGGTGAGAAGATCGCCGAGGGCCTGCCCGCAGACGTCCGTCGCAACGAGGCCGTGATCGAAGCCTATCTCGGGCGCGCGGAGACGGCGTAGATGGCGCTGCTCGAAGTCGATGGCATCGATGCGTCATACGGCCGTATTCGTGCGCTGCAGGGTATCTCGCTGCACGTGAATGAGGGCGAGATCGTTACGCTCATCGGTGGTAATGGGGCGGGGAAGACGACGACGTTGCGCGCGATCAGCGGCCTGGTCAAGCCGACGAAGGGCGCGATTCGCTTCGCCGGCGAGGACCTGTTGCGCGATACGCCCGATCGCATCGTGCGCCGCGGCATCGGTCACTCACCGGAAGGTCGGCGCGTCTTTGCGCGGATGACGGTCCGCGAGAATCTCGAACTCGGCGCTTATACGCGGACGTCGAAAGTCGAGATCGCGAGCGATTTCGAACGCGTCCTCGAAATCTTCCCTCGGCTCAAAGAACGCATCGCGCAGAAGAGCGGTACGCTCTCGGGCGGCGAGCAGCAGATGCTCGCGATGGCGCGCGCGCTCATGTCGCGTCCGAAGTTGCTGATGCTCGACGAGCCCTCCCTCGGGCTCTCGCCGATCCTGGTGCAGACGATCTTCGGCGTGATTCGCGAGATCAACGCGCGTGGCACGACGGTGCTCCTCATCGAGCAGAACGCCCGACAGGCCCTGGGCATCGCATCGCGCGGCTACGTCCTGGAAGTCGGTAAGATCGTGCACGAAGATACGGCAGCAAACCTTATGGCGAGCGAAGCCGTGCGCGCGGCGTATCTCGGTGGCGGCGCGGCGTGATCGCGTCGCGCGCGTGACGACGCTCGAAGTCGCCGCCGTACGCCGACCGATACGTGGCGACGTCCGCGTGCCGGGTTCCAAAAGCATCACGAACCGCGCGCTCTTGCTCGCTGCGCTTGCCGACGGCGACTCGGTGCTCGAGGGCGGGCTCGCGAGCGACGATACGCAGATTTTCTCGGGCGCGCTCGCGCGACTCGGTATTTCCGTCGCACACGATGAAGCACACGAGACGTTCGCGGTCACGGGAATGGGCGGCCACATTGCCGCGCACGAGGCCGATCTTTTCGTTGGCAATGCCGGTACCGCGGCGCGATTTATAACAGCGTTCGTCGCGCTCGGACGCGGGACGTTTCGCTTCGACGGCGTGCCCGCGATGCGCGTGCGGCCCATCGGCGAGTTGCTCGACGTGTTGCGAGCGCAAGGTGCGCGCGTCGAATGCACGGACCAGCCGAATCGCTTTCCATTCGTGCTCCACGCGAACGGTCTCTCCGGCGGCGCGCTCGCAATCGACGCGCACGCATCGAGCCAGCAACTCTCAGCGCTGCTTCTCGTCGCGCCGTACGCACGCGATGGGATCGAGCTAACGGTCACGGGCGAGCTCGTAAGCGAGCCATATGTCGAGATGACATGCGCGATGATGGCGCAGTGGGGCGTGACGGTCGAGCGCCGCTCCGCGCGTGAATACGTCGTCGCTCCGGGCGGGCGCTACACTTCGCGTCACTATGCGATCGAGCCCGACGCATCGAGCGCGTCGTATTTTTTCGCTGCGGCGGCGGCGAGCGGCGGTCGCGTCTCGGTCGCCAATCTCACGCTACGATCGTTACAGGGCGATGTGGAATTCGTGCGAGTGCTCGAACGAATGGGGGCCGCGGTGGAAGAGCGCAACGGCGCGCTCATCGTTACGGGGCCAAAACAACTACGCGGCATCGACATCGATATGAACGCGATCTCCGATACCGCGCCGACGCTCGCCGCGATCGCATCACGTGCCGATGGACCCGTGCGGATCACGGGAGTTGAGCACATGCGCTGGAAAGAGACCGATCGCATCACCGCGATGACGACGGAACTCCGGAAGATGGGTGCCCGCGTCGACGAGGCATCCGACGGCATGACGATCTACCCGGGACCGCTCGTACGTGCGAAAGTCGCGACCTACGACGATCACCGCATGGCGATGTCGCTTGCGATCGCAGGGCTCCTCAACGACGGCGTGATCGTCGAAGATCCGGCTTGCACGAGTAAGACGTTCGAGACGTTTTGGGACGTGCTTGACGAGTTGCGTCGTCTTTCGACCCGCGGCATGAATGCTTAGGCGGCGACGGGCTCGGCGAGCTCTCGGTGGCGGTCGCGTAGACGTAGGAACGGCCGCTCGATAGCGATATGTCCTGCGTAAGCGACCACCAATATCGGGATGAGGACCGAGATCGAGAAGAGGGTCGCAATGATCGGATGCGCGAGCGACCCGGGATACCACTTCACCGCTACGGTCATGATCGGAAAGTGGACCAGGTATACAGCATATGCGAGCGACGCGAAGCGAATGACAGGCGTTTTCCCCGAAAGGCGTTCCGCTCTGGGCAAACTTCCCGAGACGATCGCGTAGAGTAGGGCGCCTGCGGAGAGGCCTGCGATCGGATCGGTAACCACGAATGAGAGGATGACCCCCGTGGTGCCGCCGTGAATTTTTTCGACGAGCATTAACGTGATGAAGCCGAGAACACTCGCGAAGAGCGCAAAGCGCGTCTGTTTCATCGCATGCGACTCCATCTCGTAGAGTGCGATGCCCGCGCCGAGCGCGAATTGGCTCCCCATACCGATGACGTTGCCCGCGACGACATGCATGTGCTCCCATGTGAGGTCGGGCGTCGTTAGCGCGAGGGAGATCGCGCGTTCCGCCATGCTTATTGCAAAACACGCCCCCAGGAAGGCCCAGATCGCGCGTACCCGATTCGTTCGATTCGCCGTGTGGCTGAGAACGTTCCGTAGCGCAAGCGCAATCGGTGGTAACAGAATGTAAAATTGGACGTCGACCCACATCGTCCAAAGCGGCCCGTTAATGTCCGTAATGTATCGGGAGAAGAAGCCGTGGATCATCACGAGATGCGTGAGGATACTCCAGAGATCGATTGCGCCTACGAGGGCGACGCTTCCCAGCAGGCTCGCGACGTAGAGCGGATAGAGTCGGAAAAAACGGCGTTTGAAAAATTCGACCGACGACGGGAAACGTGTACCGTGGACAATCGTCCGCAAGTACGGCTTCGCGAGAAGGTACCCCGTGAGCACAAAAAACATTGCGACGCCCCAACGACCGAGGTAGTCGAAGCCCCGTGTTTGGCCTCCGACGTTAACACGCGTGAATAACGTAAAGTGATGAACGAGAACCATGCCGATCGCGAGGGCACGCAACGCATCTGATGCTTGAAGCCGAACTTGCGGTGCGATATGCGAGTTTCCCGGCGAGCCTTTGGCACAGCTGCCGCTAGGAGACGTCGAACCCACTTCTACGAGCAAAAGAGCCTCCTTGCAAGGAGCATAGTGCGGAGCGGCTCAACTCGTCATATATGAGGCGTGATGAGATGCGCTACAAAAGCTTCCCGAGATTGTCACGCACAGCGCAGGCTGTAAATCCCCAGACCGGGTGTATTTACTCATAGAGCTAGGCTCGACCGCTCCGGGGCGGTCCAAACCAGACGTTCTTGGGGGTTCTCGAAACGTTACGCCCTGTCGTTCTGAACTCGGATCACGATGCAATATTATGAAAAGCGTTGCAGCAATTGCTCCGAGCCTTCGAGCGTAAATCCGTTACAGGGCCACGCCAGAGCGCCTCGAGGTGGCCTGAGGCCGCTAGCCGACGCTCGTCGTGCGCGTGCTCGCGAGATGGTGCGCGCCGTAGACCGCTTCGCCGCCGACGACGGTGGTGAGGATTTCGTACTGGTCGTCCCAGATCGCGAAGTCGGCGCGTTTACCCGCTTCGATCGTGCCGCACTCGCGCTCGATGCCGAGCATCTTTGCGGGCGCCGACGTCGCGCAGACGATCGCGCGTTCGAATGGGATCGACGCGTACGACATCAAATTACGGACCGCGCGATCGCAGTGCAGGGCCGAGCCCGCAATCGTGCCGTCCTCAGCGCGAACGACGCCGCCTTCGATCCGATATCCGCTTCCCGCCGGCGCCATGTAATCCGTCGCGAGGATCATGCGCTCGCCGAGCGTGCGGTAGAGCACGTCGATCATGACGGGCGCGACGTGGAAACCGTCGCAGATGACCTGGACGCTCGTCCGCGATTCTTGCATGAACGCCGCGAGTAACGACGGTTCGCGATGGTCGAGTGGCGGCATCGCGTTGAACGCATGCGTGAGCGTTCGAAAACCGAGGCCGATCGCGAGCATGCCGTCGCGATATTTTGCCGACGTGTGGCCGGCCGAACACACCACGCCCTGATCGAAGAAGAAGCGCGCGGCTTCATCGACGCCGTCGACTTCGGGCGCCATCGTGGTCATCACGAGCGCTCCGCGACATGAATCGAGCAAGCTCTTCGCGCGTTCGCGCGTTGCGGGCACGAGCCAATCGTGACGATGCACGCGGCGAAATTTTGGATTGAGAAACGGCCCCTCGAAATGGATCCCGAGGCACCGTGCGCCCGCGACCGGCGCGTTTTCGGCGAGCGCGTGTGCGGCTTCGGCGGTTTCTCTCGCGGCGTGCAACATCGATTCCCACGGAGCCGTCATGATCGTTGCGACGAAGCCCGTCGCGCCCTGCTCCGCATACGAGCGCGATGCGACGTCGATGGCGTTCCCTTGATCGCGGTTAAAGAGGACGTCTTTCGCGCCATTGGTATGGACGTCGATCATGCCCGGCGCGATCGTGCAACCCGCAGGTAGGTGGAAATCGCACGCGCCATCGGCGTCGAGAATCGCTGCGATTCGGCCGTTTTCGACGGCTAATCGCCCGACGCGCGCATCCCCCGTTCCGAGAGCGATGCGAACGGGGCCGAGCGTGTAGGAACGTGACACGATGAAGCGCTTCGGGACGGTCGCGAGCCGAACCTCGGGCCATATGTTATGTGTGAGCGGTTAACCGCGGCCGAAGAAACGGCTGAGGCCGCGCCGCAATCCCGATGTCGGGGTAGCATCGGCAGGCGCTCTACTCGTGAGCGCGCGTTCGTCGTCGCGACGCGCGCGCTCGGCGAGTCGCTGCATGTGCTCGTCGGCGTGTGCGTGCAAGGTCTCGCGAAGTGCGCCGAGCTCGTTCCATGCCGCGGCCGCGCGTTTGGTTTGCGCGGCCTCGAAATAATCGAGTGCGGAGATCGTAAAGATTCGCGAGATCGCAATCGCGCGTTCGCGAACGTAGCGGCTGGCGAGTTCGACGACGGTCCGTCGCTCACTCGCTGATTCGTTATCGGCGATCGTATGTGCCAGGATCATCGGCTTGCCGAACTCGGCCACGCGCGCATAAAGCGCGAGTTCGCGATCGGAAAGTTGTCGTGAAAAGAGCCCGAGAATCTCACTCCCCGCGCGCGCCGCCGCGAGCGCGATATTTTCGGCATCGTCGTTGCCGCTATCGAATGCCGGGGCGTGCACCAGGACGAGTTCGCGTGGCATCTTCCAGGGCGTCTCGATGAGCACGGGCGATCGCGCGGCTTGCGCCATCGCATCGCTCGTGGGAATTTCGTTCCAGTCGCCTTCGCGCAACAGCGCATACGCGCGTTCGCGTTCGCCGTAGCGCACGTGCACGGGAAAGATCGCTTCCGTCCCACCCTCATCTTGCAAGATACGCGTGCCTGCAATCGCATTGATGAGGCTCGATTTTCCACGCCGTAGCGCTCCGAGGACGACGACGCGATAGCGTTCGGGCCGCAGTCCGCGATCGTACGCATCGGCATCGAAAGCGAAAACACCGTCGGTTCGCGGCGTGGCGCCGTTGGCAGGATGCACCGGATCGCTCGGTGCGCGACGTTCTGCCGCTTGCGAGATGCCGCGTTCCGTATCGAGGCCGATGAGCGCTTCGTCGATCGCAGCGAGCGATGCGACAACGTGTGCGAGTCGTTGCGAGGCCTCGACGCGGGCATTCGCATCGTTCGAACGTCCGAGGGCGCGGACGATCGGCTCGAGCGTCTCCGCGCGCGCGACCGTGCGTTCGCGTTCGATTGCAGCCGCAGCATCGTCGTAGATACCCGCAATCTGCTTGGCGATCTCGGCGACGAACGTCGCGACGTCGGCTTCGAAGTTCGGAAAGAACGTCGCATAGAGATCTTGGCCGATTTCGCGTTTCATGTACGTGCCATAGGCGTGCGCAGCGAATCCACGCGTCACCGCGTGAACGAACGTCACCGTCGGACCGCCGATCGCTCCGAGCACGATCGTCGACGCGATGCCGCTCGCGAGATCGCGCGACCACGCACCGGTTCCCGGCACGCCGCCCAAACGTAACGCCGCCAGATCCGCGACCCGGACATCGCTCCGCGATTTCGCGATGCCCGCAAGCGCGCGCGCGACGTGCCCGGCAACGTCGGTTGCGAACGCGCTCCACACGGGTGCGACGGTCGCATCGACGAGACTGTGAAATTTGCCACGGTCGCGGATGCGTTCGATATCGGCGACGTCGATCGCCGCGCCGAGCGCGCGTGTCGCGCGTGCCGCGAGCGCGTCGCCTTGCTCGACGATCCACGCGTGCCGCTCGGAGCCCGCGCGCGTGACGTCGTCGCGTTCGCGACCGAGCGCGCGTTCGCGTTCGACGAGTTCGGCCGATGCGCGTTCGACTTCGGAGGTCAACGATTCGGAGCTGGTTTCGGCGAGGACGCCCGCGCGTCGAACGCGCGCCGCGGTCTTCGCGGCGAGTTCGTGCAAAACCGCAATCGTGCGATCGACACGCGCGCTCTGCGCCCGGCGTTCGAGCGACGTCTCGAGGCCCGCGATCAGCGCGGGAAAACCACTTCGCTCGCGTAAGGAGTCGTCGGCGTCGAGCGAACCTGCAGCGTAATCGCGCGCGGAGACGCTGAAAACTTCGGCGTCGGGCGCGAAGCGACGCGCACGCTCCACGATTCGCGTGCGCGCTGCATCCCACGCCTCGCGGCCATCGGTCTCGCGCATGCGCCAGAGATCGATCTTCGTCTGAATGATGAAGATCGTGCGCACGTGTTCGCCGATGAGTCCGAGAAACGACGCATCGCCCTCGGTAAACGGCTGTTGGGTATCGATGAGATAGAGCACGGCATCGGTGCGCGGCAGATACGTGAGCGTCGCGCGACGATGCGCCGGATTGAGCGATGCGAGCCCGGGCGTATCCGCGACGGTAAAGCCGCTCTGTAAAAACGGCGAATCGACCGAGACGACGACGAACGACGGCGCCGAATCTTCATCGGCGGTCGCATCGTGGAGCGCTCCGCGTTCGTCGCCTTTGCCGATGGCGACGAAGCGTGAGAGCCGATCCATCGGAATGCGCTCTTCCCGCCCCGAGGGATATTTCGCGACGGCCGATTCTTCGCTGCCGTACTGAAGCTCCGTGATCGTCGCGGTCGACGGATTGATATCGACGGCGAGGAGACCCGCAATCCGGCCACCGGCCTCGTAGCGCACTTTGCCTAAGAGCGCGTTGAGCAGATAGGACTTGCCGCTCGAAAACTCGCCGACGACCGCGAGCGTGAAACGTCGCACGAGCCGCTCGCGCGTCGCACCGAGAAGCGCGAGATCGTCCTCACGCGTGGGCCACGCGTCGAGTGCTTCGTTTGCGAGAAGCGCCTCGACGGCGTCGAGTGCGGAGACGAGCGATTGGGGAGCTTCAGGCATCGTTACCGATGATGCACGTTGCGTGAGGCTCCGGGAACCGACTTACGTCGGACGTGCCGTCGCGCGAGCGAGCGCGAACGCATCGTCGCACGAGACGGCGACGCACGCGATCTCGCGCGTCTTGCCTCGACGCGCGCGCGCGAGCGGGACGGAGAGGTTGAAGATGACGACGGGCGTCCCATCGACGGCGAACGACAAACCGTCGGTACGATGCGCACGACTCCAGGCTTTGGGATCGAAATTCGTGCGCGTCACGTGTGCGGCTGCGATATGTGCGAGCGGGATTTCGGCCGTTCGAAAAACGCCGAACGCGAGATGTAATGTGTCGCCGACGATCCGGTGGGGGCGCGTGCGGAACGTCGCGTAGAGTCCGATTCCCCAGACCATTGCGTAGATGTTCGCGAAGTCGTCGAACACGCGCCACGGCCAGTACGCTTGCGGAATGACGATGTCGACGGCGACCATCGATGGGATGAGGAAAACAGGGAGCGCGAGGAGCAGGGGCAGAGAACTCGCCGTCTTCGTGAAGCCGAAGCCTGCCGGTAGCGGTTGCCGAAACCCGCCCCCGAGAAATCGCAGTGCAGCACCCATGACGGTCGTCTCGACCGCGAGGAAGCGCGCGACCAGCGGATCTGCAACGCGAGCAAAGGCCCGTGCGAAGCGCTCCTCGGGATAGGCGTCGCGGCCGCATGTGTCGCGGAAGGTCGAAACGACGACCCAAGCCACGATCGATGCTTCGATCGCCCCGACGACGCCAAAAGACCAGAGCGGCAACGCGTGCGTTGCGAGCGCTTCGATGCTAAGGATCGCGCCGACGATGGGGATCACGAAACGCGTCCACGGCTCTCTTCCGCGTGCGACCGCGATGCCGGTCATCGCGAATTGGGCACCGAAGCCGCTCGCGACGGCAACGCGCCGCGCGACGATGACGAAGCGCGCATTCCACGCCGGAACGAGCCAAGCCACGAACAGCAACGCGATCGTGGCGACGATCGCCGCCGTTCGTATCGCAAGCAAAACCTTCAGGGTCATCGTTACTTCACGCGGGTTTCGCCTCGGATGAGGGCGAGCGCCTCATCGCGATGGCGTTCCATCAATTCTTTCGTATCGCCCTCGACGTTGAGTCGTAGGAGCGGCTCGGTGTTCGACGGCCGCACGTTCATCCACCAATCGGCATATTGAATCGTGACGCCGTCGAGGTGATCGATCTCGGCATCGTGATAATGCGCCTGCAGTTCGGCAAGCTTCGCGGGAATATCGTGCACGCGTGAATTGATCTCGCCCGACCGCGAACGACGATCGATCGGCGCGATGACTTCGCTCACGGGCTTACCCGCGTCGCTGAAGACTTCCAGGCACTGCAAGAGCGCGATCATGCCGGAATCGGCAAACCAGTTGTCGCGGAAGTAGAAATGCCCCGAGTGCTCGCCACCGAAAACGATGTTCTCGTCGCGCATCGTTTTCTTGATGAGCGAGTGGCCGACTTGCGAGCGTACGGGCACGCCCCCCGCGCCGAGGATCGCTTCGGGAACGCTTCGACTACAGATGAGATTGTAGAGAATCTTTCCGCCGGGCACGCGTTTGAGCGTATTGATCGCCACGAGCGCCGTGACGATGTCGCCGCCGATGAGCGCACCCTTTTCATCGACGATGAACATGCGATCGGCATCGCCATCGAAGGCGACGCCGATGTCGCACCCGTTGTCGATGACCGCTTTCTGTAGATCGACCATGTTCTCGGGTTCGATCGGGCTCGCGGGGTGATTTGGAAACATGCCGTCGAGTTCGAAGAAGAGCGGCGTGACGTGACACGGCAGATGCTTGAAAACGTATGGTACCGTAAGACCGGCCATGCCGTTGCCGGCGTCGATTGCGATCTTGAACGGCTTGATCGCGGTGCGCTCGACGAATGTGAGGCAGTGCTCGGCGAATTGGTCGAGGACGTCGCGCGTCGAAACCGTTCCGCGTGTAGCTGCGGGCGGGTCGAACGTGCCGCTCGCGATCCGGTCGCGAATCGCGCGCAAGCCCGTATCGAACGAGATCGCCTGCGCGCGGTCGCGCGTGAGCTTCATGCCGTTATAATTTGCCGGATTGTGCGACGCGGTAATCATGACGCCGCCCGCAAATTCGTACTTGCCGACGGCAAAATAGAGCGCGTCGGTCGATACGAGGCCGATGTCGGTGACGTCGGCGCCCTGCTCGTTTGCGCCACGCGCGAACGCTTCGAAGAGGCCGACGCCCGTGGGACGCATATCGCGTCCGACGACGATCGACGTCACTTTTAATTCATCGACGAAAGCCCGCCCGATCGCATACGCAAGATCGTCGTCGAGTTCGCCCGGGCAGATGCCGCGGATGTCGTAGCTTTTAAAAATATCCGGAACGCTCGTCGTCGACATCCCGGGCGCCGTTCGGTCAGGTACGAACGAGTCCTGGGAGTCGGTCTGGGGCTTCGCGATGGTCGTCGATGCGAAGTCGAGAATGGTACGCGCGACGTCGTCCGGGCGCTCTTCGTGGACGAGGATGCCCGCATCGGGAAACGTCACCGCTCGTCCATCGCGCGCGAGACGGACGAAGGCTTCCGCGTTTTTCACCGGGCTCGCGACCGACGCGCGATCGCCCCAAAGAACGAGCAATGGCGACTCGACGAACGGTAGATCGCGAGCCACATCGATGTTGAGCGCGCCGCCGACGAATTGTGCGGGGACGAAGCGAGCTCCGGGTTGGTGCGTGACCGCGTAATAGTGATCGACGATCTCCGTCGTGACCGATGCTTTATCGGCGTACGATTGGAAGCCGAGAAACCAGCGAATCGTCGGTCTCGCGGAGAGAGCGTTGAACGCGGTCTCGCCCGCGACGGGCGACCGGAAGATCGCGCCTGCCGCGCGTTGTCCGGCCGTCGGATCTTTATCGAGGATACCCGCAAGGCCGGTCGGGGCGATCGTAACGAGGGCCTTGACGCGATCCGGTGCGCGAACGGCGGCGCGAATGGCAAACGCCGCGCCCATCGAGCTTCCAACGAGAACGAGTGGGCCCGATGTTAGCGCCCCAATCGCATCGACGATCTGTTCGACGAAGAGTTCGCTCGAATATGCGAGATCGGGCATTGCGGAGAGTCCGCAGCCCAAGAGGTCGAGTGCGACGACGCGGTGGTCGCGCGCGAGGAGCGGCGCGAGCTTGCGAAATTCGTAGGACGAGGCGCCCGAGTAAATACCGTGCACGAGCAAAATCTCGGGCCCAGACCCGAGTTCGGTGACGAAAATTTCGTATCCGCGCCATTGCCACGGGATGCGAATGCCGCCGAGGTGATTGAGCGGCAACACCTCATTGCGAAGCGATCGGTTGAGGAGCGCCGCAGCTCCGGTCACGCCGGCGAGTGCTCCGAGCGGTCGAAGCGCCTTGCGTAGAGTCTCTGGCAATCCCACGGTTTCGCTATTCTCACAAAAGGCGAGGGGCCATTTTGCGCCTTTCGTACAAGATGGACCAGAATGTTCGAGGAGTTAGCGTCCGCAATGGAGCGTGGCGCGGGCGATATGGTCAACGAAATCTTGCTGATTCTCGATACGAGCGAAGGCCGGCTGACCTTTGT
>ENA-OFCI01000358-OFCI01000358.1-metagenomes-genome-assembly--contig:-NODE-358-length-28518-cov-26.269473_pt1 | contig 28518 bp, 27 predicted proteins | sample MGYA00153391_OFCI01 | MGnify analysis MGYA00153391
ATTTCACTTCGATGACCTTAGAAAGTCGATCGAATGCAGCCTAGTAAAATCCCTAAAATGACATCCACTCGATCGATATAGTGTTCGGTCGAATCAATCCAAGCCGTTTGTTCTTCTAATTTCAAAAACTGCCAACTCGCACCCGTTGTCACCACGCCATAAATCACCGGAATCACTTTTCCAGCCTTTTGATTAAAGAGTTGCGAGGCCACCATTTCTGCAATACATTGCCCCAGCCCGCTCACCATATCTTCATTTTTAGCTTCTACTATTGCAACGACAGGGGCCGTAATTGTATAGGAATTGGGTTTGCGACTCATCAAAAAGTCACATCGCCCGGTCAAGCCCTTGGACGCATCGACATTAAACTCCTTCCCCGAAAAAAGCGAAATCTCAGTCTGAACCTGATACTGCACTTCACCGAGCACTGGCGCAATAATAAACTCCGATCGAGCTTTCTCACTATTCACCCGCAATGCCAATGGCATCAGTCGTTCTAAGGTTTGGATAAGCCATTCTGAGGGGGCGACAGGCGCGATCGTCCCAAACAAATTTGCTACGGTCGTCACGGTCGTCCCTAGCTCATTCTCCACCCGCTCCAACGTAAAATCGCTATAGGCCATCCTGTTTTTCCTCTCCTGCCTGAGTCTTCGCTAACCCTAACTCCTCCAAGGTCTTCCATCCCGGCATCCAGCGCCGCCCGTCTTTTAGCACTTTGGCATTGATCCAGAACTTGACAGTCGGGTCGCAGGACGACTCCATCTCCGCGAAGACCCACGAAGACTCGTTTTTGCGATTAACTACCTGAAAATGTCGCCAGCCAAAGGTCGATTCGCAGGCCGTCCATTTGGAGCCGAGGAGGTGGGGGAACTTTTGTTTTTGTGGCATGGTCGTTAATCTTTTCGAGAACCCTACAGTACCATGAAGAACCCGATCGCCCGACGTCTAGACCTTCATTAAGAAAATTTAGAGATCTGTCACTATGAGCTACCTCCGCCAATCTGCTGTTGTTTTGACCCTAGCTGCATTGAGTCTAGGAACCGGAGCGATCGCCCGCGCTGAAAATCCCGACCACATCCGCCAACTCCTCGCCACTAAGCAATGCCAACGCTGCGACTTGAGCGGCGCGGGACTGGTGCGAGTGCAGCTTCCCGCCGCAAACCTACAACAATCCGACTTCTCCAGAGCCAACCTCAGCCAAGGCAATTTCGCCAGTGCAAACCTCAGCGGAGCACGCTTGGCAGGCACCAGCCTCGCAGGCGCAAACCTCGGCGGGGCCGATCTCACCGGGGCGGACCTGCGCAACGCGGATCTTCGAGGAGCCATATTGACCGGAGCCATATTGGACAACGCTGATCTGACCGGAGCTGCTGTCATGGGGACAATAGATCTCCCCCAAACAGTGGGCAGCGCTGAAATGTTCTACCAGTGGGGCATGGAAGCGGCCCAACAGAAGCGCTATGAAAAAGCGATCGAGCAGTTTACCCAGGCCACCGCACGCGATCCGCTTCATGCCCCGTCGTTCCTCGGGCGAAGTATTTCACGGTTTGAGAGTGGCGATCGAAAAGGGGCGATCGGGGATGTCGAAATGGCCCAAAGTTTATTTAAAAGCCAAGGCAACACCGCCCGCGCCGAACAAACTGAAAAGATCGCCATTGAAATGAAGAAGCCCGAAGTCACCTCTGAAGGTCGGAGCGGCAATGGCCTCGGCATGGGACTCATGAACATCCTCGGCGGATTACTGAAGATCTTTGCGTTGTAACTTAGACCGATCGGAGGCGTGAATAAGAGGCTGGAGTTCCACGATCGTGGAACTCGGGGTAGATTTTAGCCCAAATCCAAAAACTCCACAGCATTTTCAAAGATCTTTCCCCTGGGGTTAGTCTTGCGGATGCGCTGATCTACGATCGATCCAATGCGCCCAAAAATTCAGCTCAGCCCAAGCTGTACTCGAATCGCCACTTCTACAGAAGTCATTTCTTCAGATGTTATCTCCCTGCCTCCCATTCTTTGTTTGGAAACAGTGGTCAGTTGGTCGGCCATTGCCTTCCCTTGACGACCTTGCAGGGTTACTAGTGCTTCGCTTGGGTAGATTCGAGACACATTACTCGTGATCGGCACAACCTGAACTCGATTAAGATTTCGGTTTGCAGCATTGTTACTAACGATAACTCTGGGTCGCTCCTTCTTTGATTTCGCCGCCAACTGATGGATCAAATGGATCAAAATTAATCCACCTCACCTCTATTCATCTTTCACTGTTCCCAATCAAAGCCTCAGCCCACCCTAAAGCTTCTGTTTCGCGTTCTTCATCTTCAGCCATGAGCTTGTAGGCAGCATCTAGTTCATCTTTGATAACGTGAGGGCGTAACAAGTTTTCAATGAACTGGCTAATGGCCCCTTTCCCCACCACTGTATACAAACCGTCCCATACCTATTCGTCAATACTAATTGTTAATTTCTTATGCATCATCTACTCCTTACACGTAGACATATATTCGTAAATGTATCACCTCTTTTTGAGTGAAGGTTTGCTTAAGGGAGATTTGGGGGACGATCGGTTATTACTTCGCTAAGGTCAAGAAGACTTTGACTTGTCCATTCGGACTAGTATAATTTGTGGAAAGCTTCGGCCTATCTCCCCAAATAGGTATGTATAGATGGAAATTGTTTTGCTACACATAGTTATACTGACAGCAATAAAATTAACCTCATAGGATCAACAAGCCCTAATTTGTTAGAATCTGCGCGGATGAACCTCGGTGGTAAGATTGATATCATAACAATAATCTTTGCAAAGCCATAAATGAATCTAAAAATTGAACAAGTTGAATTCTTTCTTTTTGTCGCTGCGATTGTGGCAATGGTGGCAAGGCTAATCAAGATCCCCTACACAGTCGGTTTGGTCGCTGCTGGAATTGCGATCGCTTTCTTGCCATCTTCAGGTCAGATCGAGCTATCTAAAGAACTCGTTTTTGTAATTTTTCTACCTGCTCTTGTCTTTGAAGCTGCATTTCACATTCGCTGGAAAGAGTTGCAGCAAGATTTTTGGGTTGTCTCCACTTTGGCAACCGTGGGCGTGCTGCTATCAGCCGGAATCACCGCCGCTGGAATGCACTATTTAGCAGGCTGGGAATGGCAAATCGCTATGGTCTTCGGCATTCTAATTACTGCTACTGACCCAGTTTCTGTGATTGCTACGTTCAAAGAGACAGGTGTGCAGGGGCGGTTAAGGCTATTAGTAGAAGCTGAAAGCCTGTTCAATGACAGTACTGCTGCTGTAGGTTTTGGAATTGCTGTTACCTTAGCAATGGGGAAAACTATCGACTTCTCTGGCACAGTAAATCTATTGATAATTTCAATTGGCGGCGGCATCCTATGCGGAATTGTAGTCGCAGGCAGCCTTTTGTTATTAGCAGGACAGACCGATGATCCCTTAGTCGAAATCACCTTCACAACGGTAGCTGCCTACGGCTCATTCCTCTTAGCAGAACATTTTCATTGTTCAGGAGTGTTGGCAACGGTGACTGCTGGGTTAATGATTGGTAACTTAGGCTCTCTCGGCTCTATTTCAGATAAAGGAAGAGAATCAGTGGAATCTTTTTGGGAGTACGCTGCGTTTGTTGCCAATTCGCTCATTTTTATCTTAATTGGTATTCGAGAATCCCACGAAAATTTAGGATACTTCCTGCTGCCGATCTTAGTTGCCATTGCTGCTGTAATCATCGGACGAGCCTTTGCAATTTATCCATTGTGTTTGCTATTTGCCTCGTCTAAATTGCGCGTCAGAATGACCCATCAACATGCTTTATTTTGGGGCGGTTTGCGTGGTGCCCTTTCTCTCGCCTTGGCTCTAGGGCTACCACTTGACATACCACATCGCTCGGAAATTATCACCGTCACTTTTGGAGTCGTTGCCTTTTCTGTATTTGTGCAAGGGCTAACAATGAAGCCAATGCTAAAAACCCTGGGAGAAATCCCAACTTTGCCCGAAACCGAAACTGCAATCGCTGGAAAAAAGTAACATGAACCTGAGCACCAACACGTACCGCCCCTCCAAAGGATTCGATCGCATCTCGATCGCTCATACGGTATGGTGGAGATGGCCTATCTGACGATCGCGTCACACAGGTGGACGTCTACCTACATCTACCCACGGGACGTATCCACTCATGATGCGATCGCAAGTTCATCGAGACGTTTTAAGGTGTAAAGTGCGCGAGCCTTTAGGACCATGAGATGATCGGCTTCTGCCAAAATTTGATCTAGTTCAGTGGTTTCAGCTTCAGAGAGTTTAGCTTCAGCATTTTGGGCGAGGAGATGATCGAGACACGCTTGTTCAAGGAGAGAGATTTTGCAATGTGCCAGGGCGAGGAGTTCATTCCGGCTGAGGCTCACGAGACATTTCCGATCGCTCAAAAGGGGATTGGAAAGCTGTCGATAGGCGTCCAAATCCAGCAATACCCCAATTTGGTTGCCTGCGTCGTCAGTAATGTAGCGAATCGCGTCAGACACAATCGGTACTCAATGAACGGCGTTAATCTCATTGTAGCTGATGACCGGAGGTCGATTTTAGACCATCGCACAATTGAAAAATTAGTCCATCTACAATATCTCAGCCTCAGCACTAACCCAGTCGGCCAGATTCCAGATGCGATCGCAAAATTGAAACAGTTGAAAAATCTCGATCTTAGGAACAACAAAATTAGCACCGTTCCACAATCGTTATCACAGATGCTTAAGCTTAGAAAAGTTTGCCGACTCCACCGACTCCCTCTGACTCGCAATATCCAACTCAGGACAGAGCGACACATAGCCATCCCCCTCCCGCTCAATCATCACCGTAAACCGCTATCTTCGTCCTACAGAACTCACACCATTCATTTCGCTATACTCCATTACAATTTATTGGATAGGCTCCCCCAGAATTGGAGTCGGGGGCGGTTCTCCAGAATTAATCAAAGAGTCGATCGCCACCAAGATCTTAACGAAATCACCGCTTCAATTTCGTCCTCTCTAGCTTCTTTTAAAAAAGCACACAGTCGTTCTTTTGGGACTTTAGGAAAAGTCGGACTAGCTTCCACTTCAGCATAAACCCGATCGCAAAGCTGATAAATCCGCCAAACCTTCCCATCAAACCGCCAAAACTCCAGCACCCCAAAACTCGAATAAAAGGCATTCTTTTCAATATCGGTGTGGGTAATATCAATTTCAACGACGAGATCGGGCGGTGGGTCTTGGCTGAAGTCAACGTCGCGACCTTTGACTAGTGGTTGATTTTGGATGTAATAAGCGTTACCAGGTTCGGCTCCTTTTCTGAGCTTTGGGTATTTCATCGTCGTGGAACCCATGGTTTTAATTCGCAGTCCCATGAGTTCGACTAGCGTGGTGATAAATCGCTCAATCAAGCGTCCTGAAAATTCATGAATCTCTAGAGGCACGGTGATCTCCAAGATTCCGTTATCGTAGGTTAACCGGGAGCCACGGGACTGGGGTAATTCATCCATAAGTTGCACATAAGCCTCCCATGACAAGCCTCGCAAAACCGATCGCTTCTCTCCGACAGGTTCTAGGATTGCTACAGGTTCTGGTGCGGCCATGACCATGACTGTTTTCCTATAATGACTTGGGTTGTGAACATTCTAAGTGAATTGCGGGTGTCATGGTCGATCGCCTCTCACAGTAAAATGAACCCACGCTAGCTAGGTCAAACTTCGTGAACACCTTTTTAAAATCGACCCGTCACCTCATCCGCATCTTCAAAACATTACTGGTGACGAACTACGCTCATATGTTGGAATATCGGGCAGAACTCATCCTGTGGGCGCTGTCTGGCTCGTTGCCATTCATTCTCATGGGCGTCTGGAGTAAAGCCGCAACCCAAGGAAACTTTGGGCTGAGTGCAATCGAGTTCACCCGGTACTTTTTAGCGAGCTACTTGATTCGGCAACTCACGGTCGTGTGGGTCATCTGGGATTTTGAGAAGGAAATCTCCGAAGGGACGTTGGCGTTTCGATTGTTACAGCCGTTGGATCCCGTATGGCATCATGTGTGGTCTCATTTGGGTGAACGATGTGCTCGGGTGCCGTTTGTAGCGATGATTGTTGCATTATTTTTTATCATTTATCCCAACGCAATCTGGTTCCCAAGTCTACCGACCACGCTGTTGTTTTTAGTTTCCGCCTTGTGTGCCTTTTCATTGCAGTTTCTAATCCAATACACGTTAGCCATGTGTGCATTTTGGACTGAGAAAGCCAGCGCTATTCAAGACCTTTGGTATATCATTCACTTCTTTTGTTCAGGAGCGATCGCCCCGATCGCTATTTTTCCAGAAGCAGCGCAGAACATCATCTTATTTCTGCCCTTTCCGTACATTATTAATTTCCCTGCTAGCATTCTCGTCGGGTTGCCTGTCAATTTAGGTCAGGGGTTTGGAATGATCTTTGTCTGGATGGCAGTATTCTTAGTAATCAATCGGATTCTGTGGCGCAAAGGTTTAAAACAATTTTCAGGAATGGGAGCATAGCACCATGCATGACGCTAAAAGATATTTCAAGCTGCTTAAACTGTTTTGGGCAAGCTCTATTGCAACGCAGCTAGAGTATCGGCTAAATTTTGTATTTGCCACGATCGTAAGTTTAGGTGGATTAGCAGGAAGCATATTTAGCCTGTCACTATTTTATCGGGGAGGTTACACTTTTGCGGGATGGCGATGGGAAGAGGCCATGGTAGTTGTCGGATTTTTTACGTTGCTTGAAGGGTTTGCTAGCGCATTCCTCAATGGCAGCCTAGACCAAATTGTGAAACATGTCGAAAAAGGAACCCTTGATTTCATTTTGCTCAAGCCAATCAGTACGCAGTTCTGGCTTTCGACCCATCGAGTTTCGCTATGGGGAATTCCAAATATAATCTTTGGGGCCGCGATCGTTTTTTATGCTGGATCGAAGCTAGGACTACCTTGGACTGCTTATATCGCAAGTTTAATTCCATTAGCTTGTGCAATGTTAATTTTGTATAGCTTGTGGTTTATGATGAGCACCACCAGCATTTGGTTTACGAAGATTTATAACTTAACAGCTGTGTTAAAAGGCATTGTCGAAGCAGGTCGTTTTCCCATGATCGCCTACCCTCCGGCCTATCAATTTTTCTTCACCTTCATCATCCCAGTTGCTTTCCTCACCACCATTCCATCCGAAGTCTTACTCAATCGCACCGGGTTTCAGAGCAGTGCTATGGCGATCGGATTAGCAATCGGACTTCTTTGGATTTCTAATCGATTTTGGAAATTCGCACTGCGGTTTTACACCAGTGCATCTAGTTAGACATCGGGTTGAATTTGTGGCATTGGTTTCTCTTCTACTCACCCAAGTTGGAAATTAGAAGGAGGCTCATTAGGATCTGATAAATCAAATTGGATTGCCATAAGGTAAAGTGCTAACAACTATTCTATCAAACCCTATCTAGCGTTGGACTCCATGATTGAAGTTGAGCATTTGAGCAAGATTTACGGTTCTACTGCCGCCATTCAAGATGTGACGTTCTCAGTCGAACCGGGCGAAATTATGGGGTTTCTCGGTCCCAATGGAGCTGGGAAAACGACCACCATGCGGATCCTAGCTGGATTTTTGCCCGCAACCCGTGGAACCGCTAAGGTCGCTGGATTTGAGGTCCATGAACATTCGATGCAGGTTCGCCAAAATATTGGCTACCTCCCTGAAACCCCACCGCTATATAGCGAAATGACGATCGAAGGATTCCTCGATTTTGTTGCCCGAATTAAAGGCGTTAACGCAGGAAATCGACCAGACCGAATTAATTATGCGCTGGAGAAATGTAATCTGACGGATCAACGTAGAACACTCATTAAAAAGCTCTCAAAGGGCTTCAGGCAGCGAGTTGGCATTGCTCAAGCGATCGTCCATGATCCACCCGTGATTATATTAGACGAACCTACTGTCGGGCTGGATCCCAAACAAATTATTGACGTTCGAGATTTAATCCGAGGACTGGCAGGTGACCATACTGTTATTCTCTCGACACATATTCTTCCTGAAGTCAGTGCAACTTGCGATCGCGTTACCATTATTAACAAAGGACTTATTGTCGCAACAAATAAACCTGAAAATCTCATGTCAGACCTCCACCTCAGCACCAGCTATGAAATCGAAACAGGTGGAGACTATGTGCAGTTGAGTGAAGTTTTGACTGGAATTCCGAACCTAGTTGATTTCACACCGATCGAAACGGGATTGATCCATGAAGGACGATTTAGAGTTCGGGTGACGACAGATATTCAGTCTGACATTGGCCCAGATCTATCGACAGCGCTGGTGATGAGTGGAATCCCGCTGTATGAGATGCGACGAATTCAGGCAACGCTGGAGGACGTGTTTTTGAATCTGACAACAGAAGATGTGGAAATCCTTGCTGAATCTCAAGAAGTGCTTCAGGATTCTGCTAATTCCGTGGTCCAAGCTCAAGAGGAGGCATCATGATTTTAATTTGGACTAATCTCATTGCAATTTACCGCCGTGAGTTGCAAAACTATTTCCTGACGCCTTGGGGCTATGTGATCGCAGGGATTTTTTGGTTGGTTTCAGGGTTCTTCTTCGCGATCCTATATTTCAATCTCATTGGTCAAGGACTTGAATATGGCGCTAATCCAAATGCGCCTGCAATAGACTATGCCTACGAACTGATGCGAACTTTCTTGCGGGTGTTGGGTCAAGTGGTGCTGTTTGTTTCGCCAATCTTGTCTATGAGTCTTTACGCGGAGGAACGCAAGAGAGGCACCTTAGAACTCTTAGCAACGTCTCCGGTGACCAATTGGGCTGTGGCGGTGGCTAAGCTAGGGGCCGTGGTGACTTACTTTGCTACGGTGCTGCTTCCTGTGATGGGTTACCAGGTCTTTGCCTTGCAGGGTGCAAATCCACCGATCGCGTTAGTTCCATTGTTTTGGGGCTATTTTGGGCTGTTGCTGCTGGCGTCTTCGATGTTGTCGCTAGGGATGTTTATTTCGTCGTTGACGGACAATACAATGATTGCGGCGATCGCAACCTTTGGGTTGGTGTTAGTGCTGTCGGTGGTAGATGCGATCGCTACGAATACCAGTGGTGTTTTGGCGGATGTTTTAGCGCATATTTCGTTGCTGAAACAATATGAGAATTTGGTGCAGGGTGTGTTTGATAGCAGTACGTTGGTGGCGTTTGGAAGCTATATCTTTTTGGGCGTATTTCTGACGGCCCAGTCGGTTGAAGCGTTGCGATTTCAGCGATCGTGAGGAGAATGTTGAGTTTAGAGTGCTGAATTTAGAACTTAGAAATTTGATTTTTGGGGTGGGTTGATGGTTTTGGTGAAATGGTTTTTTAAAAATGCAGTTTGGTTCGGCATTGGATTAGGGTCTGCGGGGTTGACATCGGGGGTGATTGCAGGATTTGGGGCGATTTCTATTGGGTTGACGATCGCGGGATGCGTCTTGATTGGCATCTGGTTTTTGCTGTTGGGCTATTGGGATGGCGATGCGGGTCAGCCGAAGTTTTGGCAGCGGCGATCGACTCAGGTGGGTTCTGGGGCGATGGTTTCGACGATCGCAATGCTGGTGATTTTGGGGTTATTAAACTTCTTGTCGGTGCGAAATCTGTACCGCGTCGATTTGACAGATACCGGGCGTTTTACGTTGTCTCCTGAGACACAAGAGGTATTGAAAAATATCAAGCAGCCGTTGACGCTATATGTATTTGATAAGCAACCAATGCCGGAAGACCGAGAGTTACTCCAAAACTTCCGTCGCCAAAATCCTAATTTTGCCTTTGAATTTATCGATCCCAATGCCAGTCCTGATCTTGCTAAGAAGTTTGAGATCAAAAATAGCACCGCCAGTCGGGATGTTCATTTAGAGTTGCCGAGCAAAAACCGAAGGCAGTTTGTTCAGTCCATTGCGCCTCAGCAACGATTGTCTGAAAGTCGCTTGGTGAGTAGCTTGATCGCGATTCAAAGCGATCGAAAGCCCCGCATTTATTTCACGCAAGGTCATGGCGAGCGATCGCTCGAACCGGGCGATAAAAATTATAGTTTGGTGGTTAAGGCGCTTCAGGATAAAAACTTTGAAGTGTTGCCCTTGAATCTCGCTCAGACGGCGAAAGTTCCACCGGATGCGGCACTGCTGGTACTGGCGGGGCCGTCGAAGCCGTTCTTTGAGGCGGAGCTGCAAGCGGTGCAGGAGTATCTGAATCAGGCGGGAAACTGGATGGTGCTGGTTGATCCCGAGGCTCAACCCAATCTTGATGGGTTGCTCAAGACTTGGGGGATCGTTCTAGACAACCGAGTGGCGATCGATGCATCCGGGACAGGGCAACTGTTTAAGCTAGGTCCAGCGGCTCCTATTGTTCAGGATTACAACAGCAACGCTCATCCAATTACGAAAGAATTTGCTAAAAATATTTCCTTCTATCCCCTAGCGCGTCCGCTTGAAATCCAGTCTGTTCAAGGGGTAGTGGCCACTCCGATCGCCCTGACTAATGAAAAAAGCTGGGGCGAAAGCAATCTCCAGGAAAAACCTGTGAAGTTTGATGCTGGCGATCGTCCGGGTCCATTGCCTTTAGTCGTTGCCTTATCTCGGCAGATCCAAGTGTTGCCGCCCAATCTCACGCCCAGCCCGACGCCCAATCCTGAAACAGGAGAGCTGGAACCGCCTTCCACGCCTAAACCGATTGCCACCCCCACCCCGAATCCAACCGCTGGCCCAACGCCTACGGCCAGTCCCAGTTTGGTCCCAACTCCTAAAGAATCGCGTCTAGTCGTTTTTGGGAATTCAACTTTTGCAACGGATCAATTTCTATTAGCGCAGATCAACGGCGACGTGTTTCTAAATTCCCTCACTTGGGCCAGCCAAACAGACGGGCAGGCCCTGTCCATTCGTCCCCGTGATGTGACTCGACGCCAGCTTAGTGCGACACCCCAACAGGTCACGATCGTCATTCTGCTGAGTGCTGTTGTCTTACCGTTGTTCGGGTTTGCCCTAGCCGCATTGACTGGGTGGAGACGACGCTGAGAGGGCTGAGCCTAAGGTAAGGTTTGAGGTGAAGGATGAGTGAACAACAGAAAGTTTTAATAGTCGATGTTGCCTTCAATATGCACAATAAAGTTAATATCAGGTAAAGGCGATGAACCTATTTCAGCGATCGACGCAACGTAAATTAACGTCTAATCGAGGAGTGTCTCCTGAATTGGAAACGCGCGATCGGATTCTGAAGGCGGCGCTGAAGCTGTTTGCTCGAAGTGGCTACGACGGAACCACCACCAAGCAAATCGCCGTCGCAGCGGGGGTCGCGGAGGGCACGCTCTTTCGTCATTTTGAAACCAAAAAGTCGATTTTGGTCCAAGTGGCGACCGATGGCTGGATTGAGATTCTGACGGATTTACTGACCGAACTGAGTGAAATGGCAAGCTATAAGGCCATTGCTCAGGTCATGAAGCGACGGATGTTGCACTTGCAAGACAATGCGGATCTGATGCGGGTGTGCTTTATGGAAGTGCAGTTTCATGAGGACTTGCGCGATCGGATTCAATCTGATGTGATTGAAAAAATGACCGATGTCGCAGAAGCCTTTTTCCAAACCGCCATGGATCAAGGGGTCTATCGCAAGATGGATCCAAGATTAGTGGCACGAGTATTTTTGGGAATGTTTGCCGTTTCGGGATTTAGCCAAAAGACCCTAACTGACCCCAACGCCTCAGTCTTGGAACTTAAAGCCATGGCAGAGGGCATTTCTGAAATTTTTCTCAACGGGGTATTGGAAAAAGAGACGTAATTCTCACCTCTAGAGACGTTCTGAATCCAAGTTTGCAGCGGTTTGCGTTAGATTGGGAAGTGTCATGGGAAGCGTGATGTTAATACGTCCCAAAACTAAGCGATTAATAATTTAGGTATGTCTGTTCAGCGCTCTATCCACTCCATTAAGCTGCCGCTTATGTTCATGTTCATGGGTGTTGCTATGTACGTCCTAGTGGCGGGGCGCAATTCGCAGCAGACCCAGCCGCAGGTGGCCCCGCCCAAGACAACTTGGGTCAAGCCTGCCGAGCTTCCGTGGGGCGATCGCGCACTGGATACTCGGTTGACGGTGGACTTGAGCGATCGCACGGTGTACGTCTACCGAAACGAAAAACTAATGGCTAGCTACCGGATTGCCATCGGCCAATCTCATTGGGAAACGCCTTCGGGGACCTTTCGCGTTCGACAAATGGTGAAAAATCCAACCTGGAAGCATCCCCTCACAGACGAAATCTTTCCACCCGGAGACGCCAATCCACTGGGCGATCGGTGGATTGGATTTACGGCTGATGAACAGATGAAGCTAGGATTTCATGGAACAAAGGATGAACATCTGATTGGTCAAGCGGTCTCTCACGGCTGTCTCCGCATGAAAAATCGGGAGGTCCGATCGCTGTTTGAGCAGGTATCCATTGGAACTGAAGTGACAGTCCGTCCGTAAAGTTTTTAGATCAGTTAAAAAAGCCCCGGCCTGTGGGTCGAGATCTCTTAGTTTATCAGTTTTTTAATGTGCGCTGGACGTTATTAAGAACTGACAGCCGTGGACTCGAAGGCGGGTGCGTAATCTTGCAGTAAGGTACTGACCTGGGACAGCAGCTCTTTTTTGTTGCTCGAATTCACAATTGAGACGCGATCGCCTTGCGACGGACGATGGAGATTCTTGGTGATGGCTTCATGAACACAGTCTGCAATGACGGAGTGAAGTTCTTCCTTCGCCTTCGATCGCTGGTAGGTGGCCCCCTCTTCAGTGGTGGCGTAGAGCGGTGGGAGACGGTTTAGGGCATAGGCCGCAATGTCACCGAGGTCGAGCGTTCGTTCACTGCTGGCTTCGATTTCGGCCACACGAGCGATTGATTCAGTTAGGACAAGTTCTTCCATAACGTTGATGAATTGCTTACGGGGGACGGCCACCACTTCACCCGTCAATAGCGCACCCATGAGACGATCGAGTGCCATGTATTCTTCGATCGATAGTTCGGACGCCGTGTCACAAATCCGGCCTACCTCGGCTTCCATTGCAGGGGTCAAATACCCATCCTGTAGGGCTTGTTCGACGATTTTCTCAATACTCATAGGATTTTCCCATACGCGTGATAATGACAGATTTAGACCTATGGCTGGACCCACAGAAAACCTCAACCTTGTCTGTCGTCATAGTGCCCTGCGATCGCTTCTGAAAGAACACTTTTTACGGTGATAGATCTCAAGGTGATAAGACTGATTGCCATAGGTAACCACAATATTACACCCAATAGTTTCTGAATGTTGTTGTATTGTCACCATTGCGATCGCGATGGGGCCATGGGTCTAGGCTTGACTTTTTGGACGGGTGTTTGAACGTGATTCGATCGTCCCTAAGCCCTTCTAGAGAGCATCGCCTCGAAATCATAGTATGGTTGTGTAAATAGACTGTAACAATTCCTCTCATTTTTATAGCGTTTCCCTGTGCAAGAAGATTTTCGGCTGATTGTAGATTTAGTGTCGGTGTTGGCGGCGGCGGCGGTAGGCGGATTGCTTGCAGCGTTGTTGAAGCAGCCTGTGCTGTTGGGATATCTGATTGCAGGGGTGGTGGTGGGTCCGGCGGGGCTGGGGCTAATTAAGGAGTTGGTGCAGGTGGAGACGTTGGCGCAGTTTGGGGTGGCGTTTTTACTATTTGCGCTGGGGGTAGAGTTTTCGTTTTCGGAATTGCGCAAGGTTCAGGCGATTAGTTTGGGCGGCGGTGGGTTGCAGATTTTGCTGACGATCGGCATTACGGCGCTGGCGTCTTTGGGGCTGGGCTGGGTGACGTCGCCGCAGCAGGGCGTGTTTTTGGGTGCGATTTTGTCGTTATCTTCGACAGCGGTGGTGCTGAAGTCGTTGATGGAGCGCAATGAAACGGAGACGCCTCACGGTCAGGTGATGCTGGGAATGTTGGTGGTGCAGGATTTAGCGCTGGGGCTGATGCTGGCGGTGCTCCCGGCGTTGGATAAGCCGGTGGAGGAGATTGGGCTGGCGGTGGGCTGGGCGCTGTTGCAGACGGGGTTGTTTGCGCTGGGGGCGATTGCGGCGGGGATTTGGGTAATTCCAAAGCTATTGCAGCTATTGGCGAAGACGGAGAGTCGGGAGTTGTTTTTGCTGGGCGTGGTGGCGGTGGCGCTGGGGATTGCGCTATTTACGGAGTGGTTGGGGTTGGGGATTGAAATGGGGGCGTTTGTGGCGGGGTTGATGATCTCGGAGGCGGAGTACGCAGATCAGACGTTGACTTATGTGGAGCCGTTGCGGGATATTTTTGCGTCGATTTTCTTTGTGGCGATCGGGATGCTGATTGACCCGGTGTTCTTGTGGCAGAACTTGGAGTTGATTTTGGGTCTGGTGGCGCTGGTGTTGGTGGGGAAATTCTTAATTATTACGCCCCTAGTGCGGGTGTTTAAATATCCGCTGAAGACGGCGCTGATTGTGGGTTTGGGTTTGGCGCAAATCGGGGAATTTTCTTTTGTGTTGGCGAGTGAGGGGCAGACGTTGGGATTGGTGTCGCGTCGGGTGTATTTGTTGATTTTGGGGACGACGGCGGTGACGCTAGTAGTGACGCCGTTTATTTTGCGGGCGATTCCGACGTTGTTTGACTGGGCTGAATCGGTGCCATTTTTGGCGAAATATTTGAAGCAGTCGGATGAGCCGTTGGGGATGGCAGAAGATTTGCCGTCGCGGAATCATGTGGTGGTGTGTGGGTATGGTCGGATTGGCCGAAATATTGTGAAGTTGTTGCAGGAGCAGGATTGTCCGGTGGTGGTGGTGGAACAGGCGGAGAGTCGAGTGCAGTGGCTGCGGGATGCGGGGATTCCGTATATTTATGGCAATGCGGCGAGTCAGTATGTGTTGGAAAAGGCGGGGGTAGCGGAGGCGATCGGGATGGCCATCGCGCTACCGGATCCCATGAGTACGCGGTTGTCATTGAAGCGATCGCTGGCGTTGTCGCCGGAGTTGGACATTGTGGTGCGGGCGAGTAAGCCACGGGACATTGAGGCGCTGTATCAGTTGGGGGCACGGGAGGTTGTCCAGCCGGAGTTGGAGGCGAGTTTGGAGTTGTCGGCGCATCTTTGGAATGGGTTGGGAGTGTCGCTTCCGGCGTCTCAAAAGCGGATTAAGGCGATTCGTCAGTCGCGGTATTCGGAAATGTTGCCCGATCGGTCTTTGTCGCAGGTGGCGCGAGATGTAAAGGATGCGGTGGGGGATTTGAATAATCGCTGGTATGGGTTTCCGGATGAGTCGCCGATTTTGGGGATGACCCTTGAGGAGACGGATTTGCGGCGGTTGACGGGGGTGACGGTGATGGCGATTCGGCGGGTGGGCGGGGTTGAGATTGATTATCCAGAGATGAAGGAGACGTTGGAACAGGGCGATCGTCTGCTTCTAGTCGGTGAGGATTCGGAGATTGAGGCGTTTGAAGAGTTGGCGAAGGGTGAGGCGGCGGTGCCTTCGCCGGAGTCATCTTGTCAATGGATTCGGATTGCGGGGGGAAGTGCAATCGTGGGGTTGACGATCGAGGGATTGGATTTTGTGAAGAACGATCGGGTTCAGGTTCAGGCGATTCGGCGGGATGGACGGTTTTTGCGGCTGCCGGAGGGTGATGTGGAGGTGGAAGCGGGCGATCGGCTTTTGTTGTGTGGATCGGTGGAGGCTTTGGGGGTGGTGAGGGAGCGGGTTTGATCGTTTTTTGGGTGGGAAACGATGGATGATGAAATATTGCCAATGGGTGGGGTTTCGCAATATCCGTGTTTGACGGGGTTGTTGTAGATGTAATTGCATTGGTTTGAAAAATCAACGTCGTCCCGAATCCAATGTTCCCAATACCGTCGTTGCCATAAGTTTCGTTCGCCTCGTTTCCACCGTGATTCAGTCATTTCAGTCGAGAGCTTTAAGTGATCTGCACATTTTCGCGTTACGTAGGTTTTGATTAACCGCCAACGCGTCGAATAATCAGAATCCCCTTCCGGTAATTTCCAAATGCAATGCAAATGATCGGGCAATAACACCATCGCTTCGATCGAAAATGGATATCGTTTTCGCACATGTTCAATAGCATCCCGCATCGCCACCCTCGCAATATCCTCACATAACCACGGCGATCGACCATAGGTCACAACAGTAAACGCATACTGTTCTCCCTCAAATCGAAACCGCCGATAATCCATCCACCCGCCCAAACGATTTTTTCCATCATTCCCAAAACCCCACCACCACCCCTCTTCCCCAAATCTCACCCACAACCCCTTCATCATCCTTAATGCTCCCAAGACCGATCGTCCCTCAAAGTCGTTACAAGAGTGCGGTAATGTGAGAGGAGTCTTTAGAAAACCGCCTTTACACAAGACTTACCCTATGTCTCGCACCATCCGTATCGCATCCCGCAAAAGCCAGCTCGCGCTCGTGCAGACCCACTGGGTTCGGGATGAGCTGCAAAAAGCATTCCCAGACATCACCTTTGAAATCGAATCCATGAGCACCAAGGGCGACAAAATCCTAGACGCGCCGCTCTCGAAAATTGGCGATAAGGGCCTGTTTACCAAAGAACTCGAAGTCCAGATGCTCGACGGACGAGCGGATTTTGCCGTACATTCGCTGAAGGATTTGCCCACGAACCTGCCGATCGGACTGATGCTTGGGTGCATCACCGAACGCGAAGACCCCGCCGATGCCCTAGTTGTCCATGAAAAATTTAAGTCCTACCAAGTGGCGACCCTTCCGCCTGGAACCGTCATTGGCACCTCGTCTCTGCGCCGTCTCGCTCAGCTGCGCCATCACTACCCTTATCTTGAATTCAAAGATGTGCGCGGTAACTTGAACACCCGTCTGGCAAAATTGGATGATGGCGAATATGATGCACTGATTTTGGCCTACGCCGGACTCCATCGCTTGGGCTTCGGCGATCGCATTCATCAGTCGATTCCCGCTGAAATTTCGCTTCATGCCGTGGGTCAGGGTGCGCTAGGCATCGAGTGCCGTGATGGAGACGAAGAGACCTTGGAAGTGATCAAGCACCTCGAACATACGCCCACCGCTCAGCGATGTCATGCCGAACGATCGTTTTTGCGTGAGCTTGAAGGGGGTTGTCAAGTTCCGATCGGCGTGAATACTAGCTTTAATGATGGAAAGCTGGTGTTAAAGGGATTGGTGGCAAGTTTGGATGGCCTGAAAATTGTCCAAGATCAAGTCTCGGGTGCGCCAGATGAAGCAGAGCAGTTGGGATTAAAACTTGCGCTTCTGTTGAAAGAAAAAGGTGCAATGAAGATTCTGGAAGCGATTTTTGCCGAAACTCGGGCTTAATCTTAATGGTGTTGCAGGCGTTGCTGAATGACGGGATGATTTTGTCTAATTTGGAACGAAAAGTTATGGACTCCAGCCGTCGATTCATCCTTCTAAGCAGCAATGCCCAAACTTATTACCTATTATTTAATCAAAGCTTGATGTTCTCGTTCGAGATGCTTATGGAGCCGCAAATCAGGAGCCTCGCCAGTGGTTTGTGATAATTGGGTTTGGAGATCGATCGCGCGAACGCCAATTAAGTTAGGTAGGATGATATTTGCCGATCCAACGCGAGTGACAGGTCCGATCCCGATCGATCGCATTCCTGCAGCGATCGCTGCTTCAATCCCGACAGTGGCATCTTCAACCACTACACAGTGGGCAGGTTCGAGTCCTAACTCTTTAGCAGCGCATAGAAATACGTCTGGAGCGGGCTTAGGACGTTCGACACTATCCCCATCTGCGATCGCATCTATCAGATTACCAATTCCTAATTTATCAATGACTGTGCGAGCATTTTTACTTGCAGAACCGATCGCGATTTTGATGCCTAACTGTTTGAGTTCTTGTAATAACTCAACGGCTCCTGGAAACAAATCTTTAGGGGTAATGGTTTGAATTAATTCCTGGTAATAGCGATTTTTACGAGCCATCATTGTCTGAAGGGCCTCTTCCGAATACGGTTTGTCGCCAACGATCTTCATTAGCGATTCGCGGCGAGAAACACCACGCAAGGCTTCATTTGCCTGCCTATCGAAGGGCAGTTCTTCTTCGTCAGCCAGTTGTTGCCAAGCTCGGTAATGATATTCGGCAGTATCGGTTAGTACCCCATCGACATCGAAAATATAGCACTGGATCGTGGGGGCCGGAGCCAATACAGGCGATAAATCAAAGTTGTGCCAAGTTCCATGCCAGTTCAATTTGAATTTAAGCCGCGTCCAAGTGGGTGGGAGATGAGGATTTGCAACAGGGACACGATCAGTTAGTTGAATCCCGGCAAAGCCGAATACGACTGCTTGCCAGACCCCGCCTGCGGAAGCCGCATGAATGCCATCGTCGGTGTTCCCGCGACTATCTTTGAGATCGACTAAGGCTGCCTGCATAAAGTCTCGATAGGCATCTGTTGTTGCACCTAGACGGCTAGCGAGAATCGCGTGAATCGATGGGCAGAGAGACGATCCATAGGTGGTGTCGGTTCGCGGCGCGTAGTAGTCCCAATTCTTCTGTAGGATTTCAGGTGAGCATTCTAGTGTGTCTCGTAGCAAGTATAGGAGCATCAGAACGTCGGGCTGCTTGAGGACCTGCGTCTGATTGGTTTCGTCTATGCCCAGTACCGCTTGAATCGATCGAGTCCGGGGTTCATAGTGGTTTAAGTTGATATCCTTAAGTTTGAAAAAACCCTCAAATTGCTCGATTAGTCCAGTTTTAGTATCCTTGGGGATATACATTTGGGTGGTGGCTGCCTCTAGCCGCAACTTTCTTGCTGGCGTGGGGTGAAGGCTGCGATCGAGTTCCATTGTCCGCGCTGGAAAGTGCTGATGTAACCAGGTATAGACGGCGATCGCTTTTTCTAGATGCCACTGCACCATTCGATTGGTATAGGCATTATTATTCACTAGCTCGTGATATTCATCGGCTCCAATGACCCCACAGATTTCATACCGTTCGCGTTTAGCATTCCACTCTAATCGACTCATCCAGAACCGAGCAGTGTCCAGGATAATTTCGGCTCCATAGTCACGCATCCAGCAATCGTCGCCTGTGGCTTGCCAGTATTGCCAGATTGCATAGGCAATATCTGCGCTGATGTGAATTTCTCGATCGCGACACCAAATTCGCACAGATTCCGCATAGGGATCGTCCAAAATTGACCAGCGGGGGGTCATCTCATCGCCCGTGGCGGCACTTTCCCAGGCAAACATTGCCCCTTGATAGCCACTATTTGCTGCTTTGCGCCGCGCTCCATCCAAAGTCTTATAGCGGTAACTCAACAAGCTACGGGCGACATTGGGTTGAGTTAGGGTGAAAAAGGGGAGGATAAAAATTTCGGTATCCCAAAAAACGTGCCCTCGATAGCCCAAGCCTGATAATGTTTTGGCCGGAACACTGACCCGACTGCTACCTGTGTTGTCGCCCGTGATGTGAGGGCAGGCACTAATTAAGAGTTGAAACAGGTTGTAGCGAACGGCTAACTGAGCTTGAATATCTCCTTCAATTTCGACATCGCTGTCCTGCCAGACTTTGTTCCATGCCTCCTGATGCGCTGCAAGCAGCACTGCATAAGCTGGCAAACTGGACAATTTAACTTGAGCCGCTTGCACAGGTCGTTCCGTATCCTGGGATGTAAATAAGGTCACAACCTTTTCCACGCCTACGATTTGCCCTGCTGTCGCGTTAAAAGCGATCGCCAAGGTGGGGCTGTCGAGTGGATTTGTTACCTGCGTTATCGAATCAGTGCCAATTGCGGTCATTTTCGCGGCCATGCCGAGTTCGATTTGGGTACTGCGGGTGCGAAGTTGAAGCCAAATTCCCCGATCGTTGGCGTAGCCTCTCCTCTGGAGAATCTCGCCTCGGTCTAATTGCTCCCAATGGTCAAAGCCTTGATTATCAGGATAAGCATTAAGACTGGATTGAATCTCAACTGTGCCATCAAAATCGATCAGCGTAATATGGCATTGCAGTCCCAACACCTCACATTCTGCCAAACTAGCAAAGCGATCGAACTTTAAATCGACAGTATTGCCAATTGGACTCCGCCAGCGGATCGATCGACTCAGGATACCGTGTTTTAGGTCCAGTTGCCGCTCGTAGTGGAGGATTTCGCCGCGATCGAGCCTGAACCGCTCTCCGTTGATTACGATTGTTAATGACAGCCAATCAGGACAATTTGCTAGCTCGGTATAAACCCCAGGCACATCGTCATAGACTCCATGCACTAAAGTGGTGGGCAACGCATGAGGATACCCTTCTTCAAAGCTGCCCCGCGTCCCTAAATAACCGTTGCCGATCGTAAAGACGGTTTCTCTCGAATGTAACTTTGTTGGGTCGAATTTAGGTTCGGTCAGCGCCCAGTTTGTATAAATTAAAGGGTCGTTAGTGAGAGTGTTCATAAGGATATTTTAGTGATGGGATGGGAGACATAATCTAATATCGGTAATTATTGATAAATCTAAAGATGAGTCGATCCCTTTGCGGAGGTCTTTCACCTGATTAATGCTCTTATTTTAAATTGATGGTGTCTACCCAACGTTCTGAGTAGACACGGAAACATTTTCCTAGTATCGGGCGGCGTAAATCAATCCTCACCCTAAAATCCTCTCCCTGGGGGGAGGGGGAATTTACGTCTTAAACTACTAGATCCATGCGATCGAAATAACATGAAGGCTAGATCGAGGGTACTGGAACGGTTACTTTATCATCTGGTGTCCAAATTGACGTGTCACCGCTGCCAAAAAAGCCATCGAATTTGGTCACACTCACATCTCCAGACACGTTAACTTTGCACGCCAGTCTCCGCTCTTGGTGACTAGAATGAGTTGGCAAAAACATCCAGATCTTTTCGAGTATGGTGGGTTTAGAAACTTCACCCTCAACTCGAACGACGCAAGCACCACATAATCCATTCCCATGACAGTTTAGGTCTTTCGATCCCTCATTAAAGAGATCGATGTCTTGAGCCAGCAATGCCTTACGTAGATTCGTTCCTGCGGCAACTTCAAAAGTCTTGCCTTCAGCTATAATTTGTGGCATGTTAGAGTTCCTTTAGGTGTAGTAGTTTTGATGTTGAAGTGACGACCGACTCATTAAATAGACTATGTTGTGATATCGATCGGTTAATGACAGCTTTTTGCTGTCCACTCCTCAAATTAACAGAGCCGTGATTGACTTAGTGTATGAAATGTATAAGTTGAATCAGTAAGGAACAAAACGTTATTATTCTTAGCCAAGCTCAACTGCACTGTAGCCGCGTGACAATGCCATCAATTAGCTTGTACAAAAATTTTCTCAACATAAGAGATTTGTTTTCCAAACACTTTAATTAGGACGATCGATTTCATCCGCATAGCACTGACCTTTAGATTGAGGCAGCAAGTTAGCTTTTCTGACATTGCTGATTAGAGCTGATTAGAGGAATGAATCGACAGCTAGAGTCTCTGATTTTTTATTCTAAATTAGATAAAGTTATCCCTTATTCATCAACGCTGCTTTTTTATATCTAAATACGGATCTTTGTATTGAGGCACCGATGTCTAAAGACTCATCTTTATATATAAACAAAGATATCTAAAGACGGATTTTTTCATGGAGGTATAGCAGAAAGCGGCTAGGTTCATAAAATTCGCTATCCTGGTAGACAGAAAGCTGCTTATCGAAAAAACAGATGGACTGTTCCTCGTACAACCCGTTGCGATGGAATATGTCACAGAACGATTTATACAGCAAGTTTGTACGGCATTTGAGACTGTTCAGATCGATATCTTACGGAGTTATACTTTAGTGCAAGTTCACGCAAAAGATGATGTGCGAGAGATTCAACTGCGATGAGTTATGCAACCTGTGATTGAACGGCTTCTGTATCGATTTGGGAACATGTCATTGACTTTTCAGATATCGTTGTGCAGTGAGCCGACCTGCCGCAGGTCAATCGCTTAAAAACTATATTAGGAGAATAACTCGATGATCACCGTTCACCACTTAAACAACTCTCGCTCCCAGCGTGTGCTTTGGCTGCTAGAAGAACTTGGACTCTCATACGAAATCAAATATTACGAACGTGACCCCAAAACGATGTTGGCTCCCGTATCGCTCCGTGAAGTCCATCCACTCGGTAAATCACCTGTGATTACGGATGGCGAACTAACTCTGGCTGAATCTGGAGCCATTATTGAGTACCTAGTCAAACACTATGGCAACGGACGATTAAGACCTGCTCCAGATACGCCAGAATATCTGCGCTACACCTACTGGTTGCATTACGCGGAAGGTTCTGCCATGCCACCGCTTTTGCTAAAGCTTATCTTCAATCAAATTGAGAAGAGTCCAATGCCATTTTTCGCCCGCCCGATCGCCCGATCCATTGTAAATCGCGTTAACAGCTCGTTTATTGAACCTCAGATCACACAACACCTCGATTATATGGAGTCAGAGATTGGGAAGAGCGCATGGTTTGCTGGCAACGAGTTCACCGCAGCCGATATCCAAATTAGTTTCCCACTAGAGGCAGCAGCAGCGCAGGCTGAACTAAATGCAAGTCGCCCAAAGCTCATGGCATTCTTGAACCGTATTCATGAACGTCCGGCTTATCAACAAGCGCTAGAGCGGGGTGGTGCTTACAAGCTTTTGAGCTGAGCCGGATTCAGAGTCCCCCTACTTTAGAGAGTGCCATCGGGTCTCCAGCAACCGGTCGATCGCACTCTCTAACCCAGTATTGTGTCTCCAGCCAACATAGCCGCCAAAGCAGTAATCTCCCGCAGCATTTTGCAAGAACACATGCTTAACGCCGATCGGATTGTGCCAAAGCCAGAGCCGATCGCCGTTGGGAAGAGGTTGAGAGTCTTTGGCTTGTTTGAAATCGTTGGGTGAAGCATCGGTCATTCCGGGGACCGATCGCAGAAGGGCAATGGTGCGATCGATGGAAGAAGCTTCAAGTTCGGGTTTGGGGAACCGTACCTCACTCCAAAACCCCTGAATCGCTTCATCTGCTGCTCCGCAAAATCTCAGCCCTGCATGGTTCACGCCTTTAATCAAGACAAAATGCGCATGTTTAAACTGTGTGGTTTGCACCAGCACCGTGCCGTCGCCGCTGCCGTCATGTCGAAGGTCTCCGGCCACAATCAGCGTTGGAATTACCCTTGCAATGGCTTCAGCGAGATGTCTTCGATCGCGGCCTAGTTCATCGGCGATCGCAAACTTCATGATGCCCAAGGGATCCGCCATCTTCGCCAAATGTGCCCCTCCAATGGGAGAACCGAGTAAAATAAATGACTCTACCCGAGACCACCATTCAGGATGTCGCGTCAGCAATTCGGTCCAAATCACCCCGCCTAATGACATGCCTAAGATCCGAATGGGTGTATTGGGATGGGCGGCAATTTCGCGGAGGGCGATCGCCTCTACCTTAGCGATTAGCGGCTCCATGGAGAAAATGGTATTGAAATAGCCCAAATCTGGCGCAATAATTCGGGACTGCGTGTCGCTCGATCGCTGAGCAACAGCCGCCATGGGTTTGCACGTGTCTACCATTCCATGCTGAGAGAAGATGAGATAGCTCGGGTTCGGTGTCATCGCTAAAACCAATGCTGATTCATTAAATTCTCATTCACACCAGTGTGCCCCAAAGTCCAGAGTCTTAATGAAGACGCTAGCCCAATTTTTCAAATGTCTTGCCATTGACGTCTTACTGGCGAGGACTTTCGGTTGGAATATAACGTGCGCCTCGTCCGCCGTCAGACCTGCGGCGATGCAGGAGTTCGAGCTGTCCACCATATTCTTGAATTAGCGCCAACTGCCGCAAGTACAATCCTCGAAAAGAATTTGCGAACAGTAACACAAAAATAGCAACACCGAGTCCCGATGCCGTCGAAATTAGGGCTTCGCTGACGCCGCCCGTGACTTCTATGGTGTTTTTACCACCCGCTGTACCGAGAGTTAGGGACGCAAACGATCGAATTAACCCCAGAACTGTCCCGAGCAACCCGAGCAGCGGCGCAAGGCTGATGATGGTTTCAAAAGTGGTGCTGAACCGTTTGAGAAGTGGAATTTCAGATTGAGCGGCACTTTCTAGCGCGAGGCGAAATTCTTCGGGGTTGGCTTGGTCGAGTTCTAGGGCCGCGAGGAAAATTCGGGCGAGGGGCAGATCCGTATTTCTTTCCAGTAGATTAAGGGCGCTGCTAGAATTTTTACGGTAGAGATGCAACGTTTCACGCACCACGCGATCGCTCCGCTTGAGCACTTTGGACCAAAAGATTATCCGCTCTAGGATCAATGCAACCGCTAGGATAGAAAACCCCAGAAGCGGGTACATCACTTCCCCACCTGCGGCAAACCAATTACCAGATTCCGCTGACATCCGTATTTCCATTGAATTTACGCCTTAGACAGCTTACCAGCTATTCTGATAGAAACCGCAAGGTGTGGAGTGTCTGAAATGTCAAGCCGATCGAAAAATGATTAAACGCAAGCGCTATATTGCCTTAGGAATCTGTGTCTGCGGGCTGTTACTGCTGTTAGGGACTCGATTGACCGTCGCAAATCCATTGTCTATGGCGTCGCCGCTTCCCTCATTAGTGCGATCGTCCGCGTTGTCTCTGCAAAATACGAGTCCCGTCGCCCTCCCGACCCTCTCGATCGCCAAACCAAAATCCGCCTCAAAACTATCATCTAAGACCGCTGCCAAATCGCCCGCCAAACCGCTAGGGAATGCTTCATTAGCTCAGAGTTTGCCTCCTGAGCAGGGCGACGATGTTCATCGGCTAGGGGATACGCGGTGTATTGAAAGGCCCGATCGGCCTCGTGGCTTGACAAAACAGGAATTAGCGCCCCTCGCATTCACATTACCGCTAACCCGATTTCGATCGACCGCGACTACTGCTACGACTCAAGAATCCGTAGTGCTAGCCCATCCTAGTAATTTTGGCTGGCGGTTTCTGCGGGATGTATCAGGTCAGGTCCTTCAGAATGCGCCGATCGTCGTACTCCATGAGACGGTAGGATCCTACGAATCTGCGATCGCTTTGTTCACGACGCCTCATGACGACGAAGACGAACAGGTGAGCTATCACGCACTGATTCGGGAAGATGGCAAAATTGTCTATACGGTGCCTCCGACTCGTCGGGCTTACGGGGCTGGAGATTCAGTGTTTGTAAATTCCGATCGCCAAGAAGAATCGGTAAAAACGAATCCAAACTATCCTCCGTCCGTCAATAATTTTGCCTATCACCTTTCGCTGGTGTCTCCCGAGGACGGCTATGATAGCGATGCCGCAGGCCATAGTGGCTACACCCGATCGCAGTATGAGTCTTTGGCTTGGCTAATCGCGAAAACTGGAATCTCAGAAGATCGCATTACCACCCATAAACTGGTCGATCGGTCCGGAAGTCGCCGCGATCCGCGCAGTTTGAATGTGCCTTATTTTCTAGAACGACTTCGCAGTTATCCCTCCAGCAAAGACATTGCGATCGGCTGTGGCTTTTGATGAATGAAGTGAGAGATGAAAGTTAGGTTGCGTGATCCAGTAGCGGGTAAAAATGTCCTACTGGGCCTTGACCCGAGCCGATCGCCAGGGAGTGTTCGAGGGCACGGGTGACGTAGGTTTTGGCATCTTGGACGGAGACGCTAAGAGATTTACCGAGGGCAAGGTTAGCGGTAATGGCGGCGCTGAGGGTGCATCCGGTGCCGTGGGTATGCTTTGTGTCTACGCTGGAGTTGCCGAGGACCGTGAGGGTGTCACCTGCTACGAAGACGTCAATGCCTCTGAGCGATCCGGTCATGCCTCCGCCTTTGACAAGGACGGCACGGCTCCCGAGGTCAAGAATTTTTTGGGCAGCAACCTTCATGTCGTTGAGGGTGTGGATGTCGAGACCACTCAGGATTTGAGCTTCATAGCGATTAGGGGTGATGAGGCAGGCGCTAGGGATGAGGTGACGTTGGAGGGCGGCGATCGCATCATCGCTGATCAGACGTGCTCCGGTGCGGGACACCATAACCGGATCGACGACGAGATTAGGCAGGTTGAGTTCACAAATTCGGGCGGCAACGGCTTCGATGATTTCAAGGTTAAGCAACATACCGGTTTTGGCGGCTTGGATGCCGATGTCGCTGATGACAGCATCCATCTGGGCGATGACGGCTTCAGGTGGGAGCGCATCGATGCGGGTGACGCCAAGAGTATTTTGCGCCGTGATGCAGGTGAGCGCGCTGGTGCCATGGACAAGGTGAAATGCAAACGTCCGCAAGTCTGCCTGAATTCCTGCCCCGCCGCCGCTGTCTGAGCCTGCGATCGTCAGTGCGACCTGAACCATAGCTTGACCTTGAAATGGGATTGAACTGCTCTAAATTATGGCTGCTTATGGCTTAGCTCGTGACTAAGATTTTAGGTTCGGCGCAATGAATGACTTCTCCGGCATAGCGAAGGCTAATGGACTGGACTCCGACAATCATGCGAGTCATTTCAGCGAAATAATCCCAGTTTTCCATCAGGACGTCTACCATCCAAGGCTCACAGCAGTGAATGGAAAGACACTCATGTTTGACGCTGAGTTGGCAGAGTCCGAGGGGATGAAGAAAAATTCGGCGTAACCGCTTCAATTGACGCTGGCTTAAGATTTGGCGGTCCTTTGCATTGAGTTCGGGGAGCATAGTAATTTACCAAGAAATTGTCTGTTGTAGACATTGAACTAGATTGAACCTCATCTCCTGATCTAGCTTCACGGTAGGAACGCGGGTTGTTTGGGCGCTCTGCCGAGGGGCGATTCAGCGTATTCAGTGGAAATACGGAATCTCATGTGTAAATCTAACTAGAACGTCTCGATCGACACAAGATTCAGTGTGGGGGTTTACACGCATTCGTTAAGATTGCGGTTCTAATGTCTACAGGAGCAGTTGGATGCATTCCTGAAATTAGGAATACCATGTTTGACCCGGATGACGGTGTGAAAGTTCCATGAAATCTTGAGCGCCTTTATTAATCCGGGATTGACCCGCGTGAACTGTTGAACGATAAGAGAGGCGATATGGGGAGACGATTGGCTTGGCTAGAAGGGATTCGGATATTTGCGGCGATGATCTTGTTGATATATCACGCGCAGCTTTTGTTGACCGATTATGCCTATACGCCCCAGCCTACTGGATTGATAGAGAATTTTCGATTAATGTCAGCGGTGACGGAGCGTCTAGGCGACCCTGGATCGCTCGGCTATTGGGCGGCGATGCCGATGTGGTTTGGGTTTCAGTTTGTGGATGTGTTTGTGTTGGTAAGTGGGTTTAGTTTGGTGTTGTCGCTGAAGGGGCAGGCGATGCGGGCGGGGACGTTTGTGGTGGGGCGGTGTCTGCGAATTTTGCTGCCGTTTTGGACGGTGGCGGCGCTGGCATATCCGGCGCTGTGGCTGCTGGGGACGCTGACAAAAAGCTATGTGCCAGATGCTTGGCATATGTTTGCAGGGCTGACGTTTCCGCTGCTGTTTGACTATAGTGGACGGCTTCTATTATCCACGAGTGGTCCTTGGTGGTTTGTGCCGTTGATTTTGAGTTTTGCTATTGCGTTTCCGGCGTTGTGGTGGTTACTAGAGCGATGGGGTTCGCGGAATTTCCTGATTCTTACAAGTGCCGTTACTCTAGGATATCGATTGCTTGGAGTCTATGTCTTTGATGGGCACCCGACCTACACAATCATTTCTGCGACGGCGAGTTGGTTCCCGTTTTTATCGATGTTGGCTAAGTTGAGTACGTTTGCGTTGGGGATGGTGGTGGCGCGGCAGTTTCAAGTTGGACGTGGGGCTATTCTATGGTCCGATCGTCGGGCTATGGGCGTTGGTATTCTCACCTACGGTCTAGGATTTGTTGGAGAGTTTTATCGGGTGGGATGGATTTTTAGTGATGCGTTGATTGCGATCGGGTTAACGTTGCTGTGTATGGTTGTGTTTCGCTGGTTGTGTCTAAATTATTGGTTTTCGCGTCTATCAATAGTATTAGGTTCTTATAGCTATACCTATTTCCTATTACATAATTTTGTAGTCGATCGGACGATTCGGCTTATTGTCCAAGGACGGCTAGATTCTTACTATCAGATGTTGCCACTTATGATAGTGGGGACATTGGGATTGGCGTTGATCGTGGATGCTGTTGTTCCGAAGGTGCGATCGGGTGCGATCGGTCTTTTTTGGTGGATGGATAGACGGTTACGGACATCCGTGTCTACCGAACGTTCGTCTGCCAAACAAATGATGACCGATCGCGCTAGGCGATAGACTATTAACAAGTACTCCCTTTATTTCCAATTGCTATGACTTCCCAACCCTTTGCGCAAGCCCAACCGATCGTTTTTACGGTTCCAGATATGATGTGTGGATCCTGTGGAAAGAAGATTATTGCGGCGGTCACGGGGGTCGATCCAACCTCTGTGGTGACGGCAGATCCAGAGACGAAATTGGTGACGATTTTGACGAGGTGCGATGAAGGGATGGTGAGA
>ENA-OFCI01000361-OFCI01000361.1-metagenomes-genome-assembly--contig:-NODE-361-length-28430-cov-35.029251_pt1 | contig 28430 bp, 24 predicted proteins | sample MGYA00153391_OFCI01 | MGnify analysis MGYA00153391
CTTTCTTTCTTTCTTTCTTTCTTTCTTTCTTTCTTTCTTTCTTTCTTTCTTTCTTCTATCTTTTACATCCGTGTATCCGTGTCAAAATCCGTGTCGTGCCTGACTTCAATATCAAACAGCCAAAAATCTCTGAATCACCTCATCACTCAACTCGCTAGTGCTTCCAGAAGCCACAATCCCGCCCTTTTGCATAGCATAATACCAGTCAGCTTGCCGCACAAAATGCAAATGTTGCTCCACCAACAACACCGAAATTTCCCGAGTCGCAACCACCCGGCGCACAGCAGCCTCAATATCCAAAATAATCGACGGTTGAATCCCCTCCGTCGGTTCATCCAAAATCAGCAACTTCGGATCGCCCATCAAAGCCCTAGCAATCGCTAACTGCTGCTGCTGTCCGCCGCTCAAATCACCGCCCAGGCGATCGAGCATAGTCTTCAAAACCGGAAATAACTCAAAAATTTCCTCAGAAACTTCAGGATTTTTGGTCTTAGTTGGTTTCGCCTCCAAACCCAACAATAGATTTTCTTTAACAGTCAATCGTGGAATAATTTCGCGACCTTGAGGCACGTAACCAATGCCCATTTTAGCCCGCTGGTGAGTCAACTTAGAAACAATAGACTCACCACCAAAACTAATAGTACCACTGCGGGGTTGTAGCAACCCCATCAAAGTTTTTAGCATAGTAGTTTTACCAACACCATTGCGGCCGATCAAACAAACCATTTGTCCCGCCGATACGCTTAAATCGACACCGCGTAGAATGTGACTTTCGCCGTAGTAAACATTCAGATTAGAGACTTGTAACATATTTTTTTAATTGGTAATTGGGCATGGGGCATGGGGCATGGGTAGCAACTAACAAATAACTTCTTCCTTCTTCCTTCTTCCTTCTTCCTTCTTCCTTCTTCCTTCTTCCTTCTTCTTACTCTTCCGGTTTTCCCAAATATACCTCAATTACCCGATCGTCATTTTGCACCTCATCCATCGTTCCCTCGCACAAAACCGCACCCTGATGCAGCACCGTCACCTTTTGAGCAATTTGCCGCACAAACTCCATATCATGTTCAATCACCAACACCGAATGACTCTCGGCCAGCGAAACCAGCAAATCTCCAGTTAGAGCCGTTTCCTCATCAGTCAAACCCGCCACAGGTTCATCCACCAACAACAAATCAGGAGATTGCGCCACCAACATCCCAATCTCCAACCATTGCTTCTCCCCGTGAGAAAGCAAACCAGCCGAAACATCAGCTTTATGCACCAAACCAATTGTTTCTAACAAACCTGCAACCGTGCGTTTTTCAGCTACAGGAACAGGCTTAAACAAAGTTGGAAATACATTTTTATCACGATTGCAAGATAAATCTAAATTTTCGCGCGGCGTTAAATTCAAGTAAACTCGTGGCGTTTGAAACTTGCGGCCAATACCCAGACGAGCAATTTGATATTCCGACAATTTCCGCAAATTGCGGCCTTTAAATATTACCCGCCCTTCCGTCGGCTGCACCTTCCCCGTAATCGAATCGAGAAAAGTTGTTTTCCCCGCACCGTTGGGGCCAATAATCACTCGCAGTTCGCCCGCATCCATACTAAAATTTAAACCATTGATGGCTTTAAAACCGTCAAAACTAACAGTCAAGTTTTCGATTTCTAATACTTTTCCATTCATACCTGATTTCCTCCTAGTTGTAGTTGTAGGGTGCGTCAGTCAACCGTCTCTGAGAAAGCAGAAAAATCTGCTGGCTGACGCACCTTACATAACTGCTTGTCCTTAATTGTCTTTGCAAGGTGCGTCAGCCTGTAGTCTTTGAGAAGGCCGAAACATCTGCTGACTGACGCACCCTACATAAGCTGGTTGTCCTTAATTGTCTTTGCAAGGTGCGTCAGTCAACCGTCTCTGAGAAAGCCGAAACATCTGCTGGCTGACGCACCCTACATAACTCAGGCAAAAGTGCTAGAACTGCTCGTTACTGGAGCTGGATTTGCAGCCGCCATAATCCGCTCAGCCAACTTCGAGAGCGGTAGACTTTGCAAATACACTTTCCCAGGCCCCGTTAGCTTGACCAAAAACAAGCCTTCGCCGCCAAATAGAGCATTTCTAAACCCGCCCACAAATTGAATATCGTAATCTACACTCGGCGCAAAAGCGACCAAACAACCAGTGTCCGCTCGCAACACTTCACCAACTCCCAAATTCTTCTCAACTATTGTTCCTCCCGCATGAACAAAAGCGAGCCCGTCACCCTGCAATTTTTGCAGAATAAAGCCTTCTCCGCCAAAGAAACCGGCACCAAGTCGCTTGGTGAAAGCTACATCAATATCAATACCGTTAGCCGCACAGAGAAACGAGTCTTTTTGACACAAAAATTTACCGCCAAGTTGGCCTAAATCGAGGGGAATTATCTTACCCGGATAGGGGGCGGCAAAAGCGACGCGAGCCTTGCGATTTCCGCTGTTGACAAAGGTGCTAATAAAAAAACTCTCCCCTGTCAGCATCCGTTTGAAACCTTGAAATATGCCGCCACCTGTGGCTGTTTGCATCTGGATGTCGCCTTCCATGTATGTCATGGCTCCCACTTCAGCCCTGACGCCTTCTCTCGGGTCAAGTTCAATCTCGATGAGTTGCAAATCGTCGCCGTAAATTTTGTAGTCAATAACATCTGCCATATGTTTGCCCTAAAGTTAAATAACTGAGTATTTTACTACAAAATCTTTGAAGAGAGAATCCGCAATAATACCCTACATCATTATTAGCACTCAATGTTTAAGTTCTTCTTTTTCGTGCTGCACTTCTGGGTCTTGTTCTAGACTGGGATAAGTAGATGCGTACTTCGGCCTTCTGAACAAGGTACGGAGTTGGTCGAAACCTTGATGTTGCAGCCATCCGACTAAGCCGTCGGGCAAAACAGTGACTACTATTAAAAATAGTGCACCTTGGAAAAATAGCCAAACTTCGGGAAATTGTTCGCTCAAGAAACTCTTGCCAAAATTAACTAGCAGCGCTCCTAATATTGCTCCCGATAATGTGGCGCGACCTCCGACTGCTACCCAAATTACCATTTCGATGGAAAATGCAATATCCATTGCTTTTGGCGAAATAATTCCCGTTTGTACGGTATATAAAGCGCCTGCAATCCCTGCCAAACCGGCGGAAATTGCAAATACTAAAACTTTGTATCCTGTGGGATTGTAGCCGGAGAAACGCAGCCGCACTTCGTCGTCGCGAATTGCTACTAGCAAGCGCCCGAAACGCCCGCTTGTTAGCCAGCGGCAAAGGGCATAAGTTGCTGCTAGAAATAGTATGGTGAGAATGTAGAAAATATATTGCGTATCTCGGTTATTTACTGTGGCGCCGAATAGGGTTTTAAAGTCGGTGAGTCCGTTGGTGCCGTTAATCAGTTTTTGCTGGCCGTTAAAGAAGTTGAAAAATACAATTGTTGCTGCTTGGGTGAGAATTGAAAAGTAAACGCCTCGAATTCGATTGCGGAATACTAAGTAACCTAAGATTCCGCCCAAGATTGCGGGGATGAGAATTACTGCTGCTGCTGAGAAGGGAAATGAATGGAATGGCTGCCAAAACCAGGGGAGTTCGGTAACTCCGTAAAGGTTCATAAATTCGGGTAATTGACTGCTGGCTGTGGGCGGAATTTGCAGTTTTAGGTGCATGGCGAATGCGTAGCCACCGATCGCAAAAAACACCCCGTGCCCTAAACTGAGTAAACCTGTGTATCCCCAAATTAGGTCAATGCCGAGGGCTGCAATGGCTAGTGCTAAAAATCGTCCCAATTGGTTAAGGCGAACGTCGGGGAGTATTCCTGGGATGAGCAATATCAGTATAAGGGCGATCGCCCCTACAATTGCCGCTTCTTTTAGCAGTGCCTTTCGTTGTGTATTCTCCATTTTTTTTTGCGTTCAAAGCTGTAGTTGTTAATTCTCAACAGTCCGCCCTTTTTGCGGAAAAATTCCTCCGGGCTTCACTTGCAGAAAAGCCATAATTAAGGCGAATACCATGACTTTTGCCATGCTGGTTGTCGCGAAAAATGTAAAGAAATCAGCTAAAGGCTTGACAGGAGCGAAGATTATTGCTAAAGTTCCCGAACCGATCAGGTAATTTGCAGTGCCGATCGCGATCGCAGCAACAACACTCCCCATAATCTTGCCAACACCCCCCACAACCACAACCATAAAAGTATCAACTATATAATTTTGTCCCGTATTTGACCCTACTGAACCAATCAGACTAATCGCGCACCCAGCGACACCAGCCAACCCCGAACCCAAAGCAAAAGTCAGCGCATCTACTTGTTCGGTAGCAATTCCCAAACACGCACTCATACTGCGATTTTGCGTCACAGCCCGAATCCGAAGTCCCCACACAGACTTTTGCAAAAAAAAGTAAATTCCCGCCAAACAAATACCTGTCAGCACAATAATAAAAATTCGCGCATATGGCAACTGAAAACTTCCCAGCGGTATACCGCCTCGCAACCATTTCGGTGCAGTTACATCCACATTTTGAGCACCAAACCAAGGTTTAGTTACTGCTAGTTGGTAAGTTTGCCCTAAAAGTGCGCTCACCGCCCAAGTAATAGCCAAAGACAGAGGCAAAAGTATCGTGATAATTCCCTTGCGAACTTGCTCAAAATCTGGGCGACGTTTCAAAATTTGTAAACCGCCAAAAAACAGCAAGCAAAACACAGCAATGCCAGCTACAAATACCCAACTGACACTACGAACAAACTGCTGCAAAATTAAACTTACGCCCCAAGTTGCCAGCAGAGTTTCTAAAGGCCGCCCGTAGAGATGCCGAATCACCCCGCGTTCCAAAATTAAGCCTACCAAAGCAGCTACCAAAAAAGCAGAAGGTATAGCAAATAAAATATAAGTTTCAAAGGCAAATCCTCCCATACTTTTGAAGACATTCTGCACGACAAAAGTTGTATAAGCACCCAGCATCATCAACTCGCCGTGAGCCATATTAATCACGCCCATCAGCCCGAAAATAATCGCTAATCCCAGGGCTGCAATTAACAAAACAGCGCCGATACTAATGCCGTTAAATAAACCGTCCAATATCGCCACTTTTCATCCTCCTATTTTTCTATAATATTTAATGTAGATGTAGGTTTCACTTGATTAGGACTTATATCAATTCCGGCTGCGCCGGAATGATATAGAGGACACGGCAGTGCCGTTTCCTTACCGCGATTTATTGTAGGGACACTCCAAAAGCCGTGTCCGACCTTTGACACTTCTTCGTTCTTCCATTTTAGATCAATTCCGGCTGCGCCGGAATGATATAGAGGACACGGCAGTGCCGTTTCCCTACCATCATTTATTGTAGGGACACTCCAAAAGCCGTGTCCTGATTTCGGGTAATATTAATTCCGATGCAACCGGAATTGATATTACCTGCCATACATAAGGATAAGGTGCGCAGTACGCACCCTTCTTCCTTCTTCCTTCTTCCTTCTAAGCTTTAAATTTGCCACCTTTTGCGGGGTCTGACCAATCGCAAGAAAAGCCTTTTGTTTCAGCGACAAACTGATTCCAAGGAATCGGTTTCACTGCTTCAGGGGTAGCATAAGCGATGTTAAACAAACCGTCGTCTCTCACTTCGCCCAACCGTACAAATTTAGAAAGGTGATGGTTAACTTCCATCGTAACTTTGCCCCCCGGCGCGTCAAAAGTTTGACCCAAAGCTGCTGCCCGCACTTTTTCCAAATCGTCGGCTGTCCCTGCTTTTTCGACAGCTTGCTTCCACAGGTAAACCATGATATAAGCTGCTTCCATCGGGTCATTCGTTACCCGCTCTTTGCCGTATTTTGCCTTGAAAGCTGCCACAAATTTTGTATTGGCGGGAGATTCCACAGTCATGAAGTAATTCCAGGCGGCATAATGACCTTTAAGATATTCTACACCGATCGCCTTTACTTCTTCTTCAGCAATACTGACAGACATTGACGGATATTTGTCTGGGCCCAAACCTGCACCCTGCAACTGTTTGAAAAATGCTACGTTACTGTCACCATTCAGGGAATTGAAGATGACGCCACCGTCGGGCAAAGCTGCCTTAATTTTAGTAATAATTGGCGTGACTTCTGTACCGCCCAAAGGTATGTAATCTTCCCCAACTAATTCGCCGCCTTTGGCTGCTAGCTGTGCTTTGATAATCGTATTTGCCGTGCGGGGGAAAACGTAGTCAGACCCGACTAAGAAGAATTTTTTGCCTTTATTTTGTAGCAGCCAGTCAACTGCTGGTTCGATTTGCTGGTTCGGCGCGGCTCCGGTATAAAAAATGTTTTTTGAACACTCTTGACCTTCGTATTGTACGGGATACCAAAGCATATGATTTTTTTCTTCAAATACTGGTAATACTGCTTTGCGACTTGCTGAAGTCCAGCAGCCGAAGACGGTGACTACTTTATCTTGATCGATCAATTTCTTGGCTTTTTCGGCAAAAGTCGGCCAGTCTGAGTTGCCGTCTTCTACTATGGCTTCGATTTGTTTTCCGAGGACGCCGCCTGCTTTATTGATTTCTTCGATCGCTAATTGTTCGGCATCGACAACGCTTTTTTCGCTGATTGACATTGTGCCGCTCAAGGAATGCAAAATTCCTACTTTGATCGTGTTTCCGCCACCGACTGCGGCGGCTGGTGGCGATCCTGTTGCGGTTGGAGAAGCGACTGGGGTTGCTGTTGGAGTCGGAGTTCTACAAGCTTTTAGAAATAAACTTGATGTTATGGTAGCAGAACTGTATAAAAGAAATTTGCGTCGATCGAATCGCTTTGTCATTCTCTTTTTTTAACTCCTAAATAGATTAGTCGGATGTCTGAGAATAATAACATATGGCGACTTGATATTAAGTCTCTTTTAAGTAGATAGTTGTATGTTTGGATACAAAACTTATGATTAAAAAATAAAGTTTCGATCGCACTTTGCTGTCAGTACGATCGAACTTTGGTAAATTATTTTGATTTATGGAGAATAGCGGACTCGAACCGCTGGCCTCTGCGGTGCGATCGCAGCGCTCTACCAACTGAGCTAATTCCCCTGATTGACTTTGAATTTAGCCTTTTTTTAGATTCCAGATTGCCGAATCTTAAAGGCTTGCAGGTCACGTCTGCTTTTATTCTTGCAGACAGTCACCTACATTAGCACGTAACTGCTAAAAACGTCAAGTGTTTTCTGCTGCCGCCGATTTGGGGGCGATCGAGCAAAGTTCCCCTACTCTGTCCAACTCTAAATCAGCAAAATAGTCCACCGTCCAATTAGCTTGGCGCTGGATCATGTGAAACGGGTAAGTATGAGTCACTCCCGCCACCTGAATCCCAGCTTTTTTCGCCGCTTCAATCCCCGCAAAAGTATCTTCCACCGCCAAACATTCGATCGGTTGCAGGTCAAATTCGGGATATTTTTCGTTGAGGCGCGCTACTGCTAATAGATAGCCGTCGGGTTCCGGTTTGCTCGCCGTCAAGTCATCGCCTGCAACAATTAACTCAAAGTATGCAGCCAAACCGGCTCGCTCTAATACTAATTCTATATCCGATCGCATTGCCCCGCTAACTACCGCCATTTTCAGTCCAGCAACCCGAATTTTGGCAATAAATTCTGCTAAACCCGAATAAATCGGCAGTTTCTGCAATGTATCTATTTGAGCTTTGTAAGCGGAGGCCTTGCCTAGTAGCAAGCGATCGAGATATGTTTCTGTGAGATATCGTCCCCGGCGTTTCAGCAGTTCAATAATGTAAGTGCGATCGCTCCTTCCCAAACAAATTTCTCGAAACTCCCCGCGTTTGAGCTGGAGATTTTCATCGAGCATCAGTCGATCGATTATTTTCTCGTGAATCGCCTCGTCATTAATAATAACGCCATTAAAATCAAATAAAACTGCTTTTAACATTAGTCATTAGTCATTAGTTATTAGTCATTAGTCATTACCAAGTTAGTAGGGGCGGGTTAACCAACCATCTCAACCTAAAACTAACAATCTATGAAACCCGCCCCCAAAGCGCGAAAAATACACCTCAACAATAAATCAAGCAGGAGCTGGAATCCCCGGTAAATCGCCATCAAAATCAGGAGCAACATCGCCCAAATTCCACCCCTTCGCCGCGCGCACAGGTTCCAAATCTTGCCCAGGTAGAGGTTTCACGCCCTGCGTCACCTGATGCACCCACCAGTGCTCCTGAGTTTGCACCGCCCCGAATCCTGCCGCCCCCGCCCAAGCATCGACGCTACCAGCCGCGTAAGACTTAATATAAGGCTCTTCAAAGATATCAGTCAGCCACTCTGTCTGCCGCAAAGTTTTTTGATTTCCGTCCAAAATTGCCACTTGTCCCCCAACCTTCAGCAGTCGGAAGCTTTCTCGCAAAATTGCCTGCGATACAGCAGGCGGCGTCTCGTGAAACAACAAAGAAGCAGCGACTAAATCGCAGCTAGCATCAGGAAAACCAACGCTTTCGGCATTTCCGTGCAACCACTGGATATCCAAGCCAGCTTTTTGCGCTTTCATTTCGGCGACTACCAGCATATAAGGCGACAAGTCCAGCCCGATCACTTCCGCTTCGGGAAATGCTTGCTTGAGCATCAGCGTTGTCGAACCCGTGCCGCATCCCAAATCGATAATTCGGCGCGGTTTCACCCGCACAGCGTCAATTAAAGCTTGCCTGACGATTGTTTCGTTGGGAGGCAAAACGTATTGGGTAATTGGATCGTAGGAAACGGCGGCACCGGGGTTGAGGTAGCCGTTTTTGATGCCGTGAAAGTTTTGGCTGCTGTAATATTCGGGATAAACTAGGTTTGGTTGTCGGTAGCGATCGCCCGCTGCTTCCCAGTTGATACCATCGTAAAGTCGTTTCAGTGCTGCTTCGTCGATCGCCAGTCGCATCAGGGGCGACAAAAAGCGCTCAAAAATTGTATCCTTGCCAACAGCCATAAAAATCCTTTCACAAAAACTGTTTTAATTTTACTAGCTCTTGCAGGGACACGGCTTTTGGAGTGTCCGGCGCGGGATTAGGACACGGCAATGCCCAAGGCGTGTCAACAACCAGGCTGAAACCCTTGATAAATCTCGTTTTTACCCTAGTCTAGATCCCCCTAAATCCCCCTTAAGAAGGGGGACTTTGAGAAGATTCTTGTCCCCCCCTTCTTAAGGGGAGTTAGGGGGGATCTGGGCCTAATAGTCAAACAGCAGTCTCTGACTGGGTTAGAAGTTAAGTTGATACCTATGGGCTCTTGGAGTGTCCGGCGCGGGATTAGGACACGGCAATGCCGTTTCCCTACTTTTGGGAATTGGTATAACCAACGGCCTCTCCGTTACCTCTCGGACAAAATTTGTGGGCTTAATTCCTTCTTCCTGCTGATTTCTTGCCGCTCATTACTAATCGGAATTTTCACCAAAAACTCTGTACCGCCGCTCGGAAGTTGAGAAATTTTGATAGTGCCACCGTGTCCATCCACTACAATTTTGTAACTAATTGCTAACCCCAAGCCAGTGCCTTGACCCACGGGTTTGGTAGTAAAAAATGGGTTAAAAAGTTGGTCTTTAATGCTGTCGGGAATTCCAGGGCCGTTATCGGCGATCGCCACTTTCAGAAACTTTCCGCCATTTTCGCGAACTACTCCCGTGGAAATAGTAATAATCTTATCCAGGCGATCGATCTCTTTTAAGGCATCGATCGCATTGCTCAGCAAGTTCATAAACACCTGATTTAGCTGAGACGGATAGCACTCGACTGAAGGCAATTTCCCGTATCTTTTGACTACATAAATTCCATTTTTGATGCGGTTGGAGAGCAGCAACAAGGTATTTTCCATACCTTCGTTAATGTCCGCTAGCTTTTTGTCAGATTCATCAAGGCGAGAAAAGTTGCGCAAAGAAAGAACTATGCTACGAATACGTTCGGTTCCTATTTTCATAGAATTCAACATATGCGGCAAATCTTCCTCCATAAACTCTAACTCGATTTCTTCGGCAAAATCTGCGATTTCTGGGGGAACCTCTGGGAATGTTTTTTTGTATAAACTCACCAAGTTTAATAAATCTTTAGTATATTTCGCGGTGTGAGGCAAATTAGCCGAAATGAAGTTTACTGGATTGTTGATTTCGTGCGCTATCCCGGCCACCATTTGACCGAGGGATGACATTTTCTCGCTCTGCACTAAATGAGTTTGAGTTTTTTTCAGTTCATTTAAGGCATTATTGAGCAATTTTACTTGGTCTTGGGTTTGACTGTAAAGGTGAGATTGAGTAATGGCGATCGCCAATTGGTCGGTCACAGCTTCGATTAGTTGAATTTCCTCTCTCCTCCAAAACCAATGAGTAGCGTGGCTGCAAATTAAATAACCCTGCGGCTGGTTTTGAGTTTGGACTGGGATGGCTAAATAACTATTAGCTTTAAGTTCGATCCGTTGACTTGCACCCTCAACCCAAGTATCGCTAGAAAGAATAATTGGCTCGGATTGGTCGCTCCGTACTGACAAATTTCCGACAAAGTAAGGCTCAAACTCGATCGCTTCTTTCGGACAATCAGATTGGCAAGATTCCCACAGAATTTGTAACCTTTTGTTTTGCGGATCGTACCAACCAAAAGCCGCCCGTTCTAGGTGCAGCAAATTTACTATTTCTTCGACTGTACTTTGTACGATTTCGTCTAATTCTAGAGAAGCCCGAATGCGTCCAGCAATCCGGTTGAGCATGGCTTCTCGCTCCGCCTGAGCGCGATTGTTTTCCGAGGAGTAAATCAGCCAAATTGCTGCTAGCATTGCCGGGCCGAGCAGTCCGGCGACGACGGATGTCAACAAATTTAATGCTTGCAGTTGGGATTCAATATTTTCGCGGGGGATTACTAAAGCCATCGACCAGTTAACTTCGTTGAGGGGAGCGTAGGCGACATAAACCCATTTGTTATCTATTTTTACCAGTTCGATGTTCGTCTGGCGATCGATCATCTGCCGCGCAATTGTGGAGAGTGCAGAGTCTTGTGACTGTAAAAAGCTTTGGTTCGATCGATCGATATTTTCGATTAAGTTATTCTTGGAATTAACAATCGGCACTCCCTTTGAATTGAGTGCAAAAGCATAACTTTCGGAACCGTACTGCAAGCTGTTAGTTACAGATGCTACTCGGTCTAATTTAATGCTGCCCGAAAGGACTCCAATTACTTTGTTGGGAGCGGGAGGCAAGGCCCAAATAGGAGCTGAAATGAAGAGCGTCGGAACTTTTGCATTGTCGCCAATCAGCGGGTCGGAAACGTTAATTTTCCCGGCTATTGCTTTTTGAAAGTGTTGGCGACCTTTGCTGTTTGCGAAGTTACCTAGAGTGTTGATTGCTGAGCCGTTGGGTTGAATTAATGACAGCATGGAATACTCTTTTAACCTGTATACTTCTCCTTGCAACCGAGGCTCGACTAATTTCCAATTGAGAGTCCGAACCGTAGGATCGTAAGCAATGGTTTCTATTTCTGCTTTGCGACTGCTGAGCCAGCGGTCGATTTCATCAGTGCCTTTTTCTAGTTTTAATAGTGCTACTTCCTTTAAATTGTCAAGGATTAGCCCGCGTACAAAAAAATAGCTGATGCAAGCAGTGCTGCTCAGACTTAAAGCCGTGCAGCCCAGAACTAGCAGAGTAAGCAAATGGCGGCGCTGCCGTCTGTGCTGCCAAAGACTGTGCGCTTGTTGCCACCCTGATTGAGCAGAAGTGCTGATTTTTTGCCAAAAGCGGTGCAGCTTTTTTGTTTGGTGGGGTGGCTGCGCTGACACATCTCTGGCTGGATTTGCTGGGTTTTGCATCATCAAATGTTCTCGTCGAGAGTCAAATTGATCAAACGGCATTTGTTATTGGTCATCCGGCAAAATTAATCAACCAAATGATCGGGGTTTCAGCCCTGATTGGTTCAACCAATCAGGACTTACAGTGCTTACTGCACATAACTTTTATTCCGATCGCGCGATCGCATTTTATTTTGGCATCAACCTGATTTTTCGACTTTCGGTTTACTTCGTTGAGATTAGTGCTTTACGATATCTTTAATATCTATCTCGTTTGTATAACAAAATAAGTTTAAATAACACAGAGAAAATACGGAGTTTTTCAAATTAGCAATGTATTATAATCTATGGGAAATCTCGGTTGACAAATATACTAATTTGTGCTGTGGGTTCAAGCAGAAATCTTTTCGTCTAAAGCTTTTTTTGCGAAGCGGGTTGCATAAACGGTGAGGGCGATCGTTGCTACCAAACCAATACCGTAGAGAACCCACTCAGCAGTAGTGCGCGATCGCCCTTGTGCTCCCAGTGCAGCCAAACTCCCGGCAAGAGAACCGATATAAACATACATCACAGTACCAGGAATCATCCCAATCCAAGATGCGAAAAAATAGTCTCTTAGAGATACCTGCGTGACTCCAAAAGCATAGTTAAGCAAATTAAATGGAAAAATTGGAGAAAGTCGCGTTAACAGAACAATTTTCCATCCTTCCGAAGCAACTGCGGCGTCTATCGCCTTAAATTTTTGATTGTTTTCTATCTGTTTAGAAACCCAGTCGCGAGTTAAATATCGCCCTACCAAAAAAGCGCAAGTCGCGCCTAAAACCGAGCCGACAGACACGCAAACCGCACCGCCAACAATTCCGAACAAAACGCCAGAACCAAGAGTCAGCAAAGAACCTGGGATAAATAGAACCGTTGCCACAATGTAAATTAGAATAAAAGCTGCCGGGCCCCAAGGGCCAAGATGGGCGATCGACTCCAGGGCATTTTTCAGAATTCCTTGAAAGTTAAAAAACTTAGCCGCCACAATCAAAGCCACAGCTAAAACCAGCATTAAAATCAACTTCCACTTATTTGATGGCGGCGGATTTTCATCAATTTGCGATCGCGAATCATTCATTACTTAAACTCTCCGTCTAAATTGCATACATCGTCGTTTCCAGGATAGGGACACGGCAGTGTCCCTACTGTATTTCATCCGATTGATGATATAAAGGGACACGGCAGTGCCCATTCGTGTCAACTTAAGCCTGAAATCCCTGATAAATATCGCTTTTAGGCAAAGTCTAGATCCCCCTCGCATCCCCCTTAAGAAGGGGGACTTTGATCGGACTCTTATCCCCCCCTTCTTAAGCTATGCGTTATAAACATCTTTCTTAACATTTGAGAGCGATCGCGATCGAGGCTATCAAACCCTTATTCCTCGATCGCCAATTCTCAATAAATGCCAGCTATTTTCAATAAACAAGGTTGTTAAATTGTCAAGGCTTGTGTCGTGATTGCTCCCAAAAGCCTTGATTTACAAAGCTTTCAGAATTGTTAAGAAAGATGTTTATAAAGCATAGCTTCTTAAGGGGGGCTAGGGGGGATCTGGCCTTAATAGTCAAACAGCAGTCTCTAACTGGGTTTGACGTTAAGTTGACACCTATGGGCTCTCGGAGTGTCCCTACTGTATTTCATTTTATAGGGTAGAGAAATGGCACTGCCATGTCCTGTATTTCTCAAATCAAAGTACCGCCGCAGCTAGAACCGCTACCCGCCGTACAACCGTAACAATAAGCAGCAGTTTGCACCTCTTGAATCAAATCTAAACTGCCAGATTCCAGCAATTTAGCAACAGTTATGGTTTCCCCGCTACCAGTTTTTGCCGACAGATTTTCCATCTGGTTAAAATCGCAGTCGTAGACATTGCCCAAATAGTTGATCGACAATTCGTTACGACACATTAAATGTTCCAGAGTACCGGGATTAAAATTATCCTCCAAAAACCCGAGATAAGGTTTGTGCAGCTTCTTATGTTCCAAATGAAACTTAGTCCGTCCCACCGGCAAATTAGTAATCGCGAACAATTGATTAAAACAAATATCAAAATTTTCAGCTAAATAAACCTGATAATCTCGCTGTAACTTGCCCTGTTCCGCTGTCAGAAAAAACTTTTCTGTAGTTGGAATTTGCGGATTATAAACCAAATCCAGAACTAAATTAGGATCTTTACCATATCCTAGCTGATTTAGCTTTTGCAGCGCCCGAATCGAACTATCAAAAACGCCGTTTCCACGCATTTTGTCAACATTGTCAGCTTGATAACAGGGAAGAGACGCCACAATTCTCAGTTGGAGCTCCGCACAATATTCCGGGATATCTTCAAAACCCTTTTCAAAATAAATCGTCAAATTAGAACGAACAATCACCTCTTTTCCTGTCGCCCTAGCCGCTTCCGCTAGCCGTCTAAACCCATAAAGCATTTCGGGCGCACCGCCAGTGAGGTCAACAGTTTGAATTTGAGGAAATTTGCGAATTATTTCAATTAATTGGTCGCAAATTTCCGGTGCAAGTTCCTCAGTTCGTGTCGGGCTAGCTTCTACGTGGCAGTGAGAGCAAGCGAGATTGCAGCGTTTCCCTAGATTAATTTGTAAAACTGTAATCTGCTTTTTAGTTAAAGCTGAGTTGAGTTTGCTTTTGAAAGGCGTGATTGCGGTCTGAATCATGTGCTAAACTTTTTAGTCTGTGCTCGCAATGAATTTAGAGACGTTCTGGTGGAACGTCTCTGATAATTTAGCACTAATTCTGGGGATGCGACAGCGACAGATTTGAATTATGCGGTACAGAGTTAATTCAAACTCACCGAAGAGCACAATTGTCAGTAATATCAATTCCGGTTGCATCGGAATTAATATTACCGGAAATCAGGACACTCCCAGAGCCCAAAGCGTGTCAACTTAGCCTCAAACCGACAGTTCGGCAGGGGTTGAAACCCCGGTTGGACTCTTCGCGGGCTCACAGACAGACTTGGCGGGGCTTTCAGGCTTAAGTTGACACTCCTTGGGCTCTTGGAGTGTCCCTAGGAGAATATTGTGGCGGTAAGGTGCTTATGGCGCACCCTACTTTCAATAAAAAAACCGGGGTTCTTTGAAGAAACCCAGTTCACATGAATACAAGCAGTATTAACAACGACCAAACCTCAATTTTTCAACAGCTTCATACCCATTCTTACCTTGTCCAAAATCGTCTTTTGCGACACGCAAGTAATCAGACAAAGCTTACCGCAATTCAAAGTATCGCGACGGACTTCCTGAGCTTTTTCGCCGTACCAAATTTCGCGAGCGTTTTGCTCTTTCACATTGCCAATCACCGGAAATTCATCGCACAATTTCACATCGCCACGGGTGTCAATCCAGTAATTGCGAAGTCCTACCCGACAAGGCAGGACTGCATCGGGAGCCTTTTCGTCGCGGAAGTGAGGTAACATTAGCCGCAATACTTCGTCGCTGTTCATAATTGGCGCACCGTTGTTCTTCATTTCAATTAGGCGCTCAATTACCTGTGCAAATTCCTCGTAATCCTCTTCTTCTACCCACAATTCCTCATAGGTTTCTGGTGTCCAGCGATTAACTGGTTGGAAGTTCACTGTCGTCGCCCCAATTTCTTTGGCCCAGGTGACAATTTCCTCAAGATGGCGGAAATTGAGTCGGTTCATTGTCGGTTTGACGTTGATCGGAAACAAAACTCCCTGTTTTTCTTGTTCTTCGCGCAGATACACGATTCCTTTAGAAAGCCGATCGAACAAACCGGGTTGACCGCGCAAATAATCGTGCAGTTCTGCATTGTGTCCGTCAACGGACATATTAACGTTAAAAGGACGAGCAGCAACGGTTTTGGCTGCGTTTTCTCGGGTCATGCAATAGCCGTTTGTGGTGACGCCTGCGTGGATGCCGTTCTTGTTGGCAAAAGTCAGTAAGTCTAGAAAACCTTTTTTAATATAAGGTTCGCCACCGCTGAAGTTGATTGAAAATTCGCCGACAAATGCTTTGACGCTTAACAAGGCATTTTGCCAATCTTCGATCGTCATTTCGTCTTTGTATTCTTTGAGCCGCCAATACTCGCATTGACGACATTTAACGTTACAGCGCTCGTTGACAATCCCGTAAAAAGTGACTGGGGTTGTCACGTCAAATCCTGTATTGATACGGAGCGACTCAGCTACTGCACTCTTGGTGTGCTTGACGCCCAGTCTGGATAATGTTAAAGCATCTATGTCTTTTTTGCCCTACGTGTTGTTACTTAAGCTAATTTATCGAACGAAATTTTATACGTAATAATACGTATTGCTGGTTACGTATTCCTGACGATTACGTATCCACCATCCTAAGACTTGGCTTTGGGTATGTCTAGAGGTTTTTCAAATCTTTATTATATTAAGTCTTGTAACATATTAGAATTGTTAATTAATTAAGCACTTTTTTGGACTGAAATATGAATTTTGCTTGATAAATGGCACATAATATCAGCATGAGATTGACTTTAAATCAATAAATTGTACTTTTCGTTTAATTTTAGTTAAATAACTTAATACTTAGTCTCAATAAAAATACTTACGTAAGCTGTCTCAATAACTTAAAATTATAGCTAAGTGAGCGGACTCTACAGCAGTTGAGTTCACACAAGCTTTACAATATGAGGGGATTTAAGTATTTCAGCGGTAAAAAATGGCTGTAAACATGGGACGATATTTGCACGTACTGAAATTGTTCTGGGGTGCGGCGATTGAAGCAGAACTCGAATACCGAATCAATTTTCTATTGGCAGCCCTCAGCAGCCTCGGAAACCTTACTGGTAGCTTGTTCGGGCTGTTTTTGTTCTACCGTACGGGTTACACATTTGCTGGGTATTCATGGGAAGAAGCCTTAGTTGTACTGGGTATTTTCACGATTTTGCAGGGCTTTTCGTCAACGTTTCTAGCACCTAATCTCAGCCGGATTGTCGATCGAGTACAGCAAGGAACCCTCGATTTCGTCCTCCTGAAACCAATTAGTTCGCAATTCTGGCTGTCTGTAAACACAGTTTCTCCTTGGGGAATACCCGATATCATCTTCGGTGTGGTATTGTTGCTGTACTCGGGTAACAAACTCGGATTAAGAATCGGCAACTATTTTCTAACAGCAATACCGCTGTTTTTTGGCACGATCAGTCTTTATAGCATCTGGTTTATGTTAGGTGCGATGAGTATTTGGTTTGTCAAAATTTACAACGTTACTGAAGTTCTCAGAGGATTGTTAGAAGCTGGTAGATTTCCAATGACTGCTTATCCCGCAGCTTACAGATTTTTTTTCACGTTTGTAGTCCCCGTTGCCTTCTTGACCACAGTACCGGCAGAAGCAATGCTAGGCAAAGGTGATATAGTTTGGATCGGAGGGGCTGGAATATTGGCGATCGCCCTTTTATTGGCTTCCCGCTACTTCTGGCAATTTGCACTCCGATTTTACACCAGCGCTTCTAGTTAGTTACATAATATAATTTAATTTGTTGACTGTTGACTGTGGACGGTTAACTATTATATTATGGTCTCAGATATTTTTAAATAATCCTAGCAATCTAAACTACAAATTACGAAGGAAAAAAGGGCAAATCAATGAAAAACAAACAACTCGGAAACACGAATTTTAATATCAGCGCAATTGGTCTGGGAGCAATGCCACTGTCCTTAAGCGGGCGGCCGACCGAATCGCAAGCAATCGCAGTAATTCACCGCGCCCTGGATTTTGGTGTGACACTAATTGACAGCGCAGATTCCTACTCCGAAGATGAATCTGACAAACACCACAACGAGGAACTGATTGCCAAAGCTTTAGAACAGTATACAGGAGATATTCGGGCAGTTACTGTTGCTACAAAAGGTGGCTTAATGCGCCCTCAAGGTACTTGGACGCGCAACGGAAATCCGCACCATTTACGCAAGACAATTCGCGAAAGTTTTGAAGCATTGGGCGGCAAAAAGCCGATCGACCTTTGGCAATATCACGCGCCCGATCCCAGTTATACCATCGAGGCAGCCCTAGCACCCGCAAAAGAAGCCGTAGAAGCAGGAATAATTCGATTTGTGGGAGTTTCCAACTTTTCTGTAGAACAAATCAAACGCGCCCGCGATACAGTAGAAATTGCCTCAGTTCAAAATCAGTACAATCCGTGGCACAGACAGCCAGAATCAGATGGTGTGCTGGAATATTGCGAAGCCGAAAAACTGACATTTTTTCCTTGGAGTCCTCTCGGAGGAAGCCGTCGCGCTAAAAGCTTGCAAGATATGCCTGGGATCGTAAAATTAGCAGCAGAAAAAAACGTCTCAGTTTACTGTATAGTATTAGCCTGGTTGATGGCAAAATCGCCCTGCATCGTGCCAATTCCCGCTGCGACAAAGGTATCGAGTATTGAAGACTCTATGCGGGCGATCGAGGTTAAATTGACTGATGCAGAATTGGAACAAATCTCAGTAAGTTAGATCGGTAAGGGGACAAAATAGAACAGGCAAGATGCCTGTTCCACAAAAAAAATGATTTGATTGTGGGGTGGGCATCCTGCCCATAAAAGTGATATTTTTGGAGAAATGAGATTTGATGGAAGCTAATCAAGTGAATGCCGATCGAGATTTAGCGATCGAACATCAAAACGTACCAGTCGCCCATGAAGGACTGCACAACTTTCTATACAGTTCTGATGAAGAACACGGCGCAGTCGCTGCAATTCCGGCATTAGAGAATGATGGAACGCAAATAATGCCGATCGCAGTATGGCGCGATTTAGCAACTAACGCCAAAGTCGCTGGCGTTTATGCGGTAATCAACACTTCGGATCAAACCCAGTATATCGGTTATTCGCGAAATATCCTGCTTTCTGTCAACGGTCACATCGCGCAAAATGGCAGCGAAAATTGTGCATTCCTGCGCGTCCAAACTTTCAAATTCCCCAAGCGGGAAGAAATGGAAAGTTTGCGGGATTTTTGGATAGCAGAACTCGGCAACATTCCCCCTGGAAACGGCACAGACAGCGAAATGTGGGCGAGTACGGTAGGTGAAGCCGCACGCGCAGCTATGTCTGCTGAGGAACAAAAAGCCTACGAAGAAAAGAAGCTGAAACTGCGCAAAGCAATGGCAGATTCGACTCTGAGTAGAGAGTTAGAAACAGCAGCAAAAAGTGATGTCGAACGCAGTAAGGATTTAGAAGCTGCGGTTAATAATGATGACTGGAGTGCCGTAATTCAGTCACAAACCCAGGAAACAAAATTAGTTGACAGTTGATATTTGTTGGTTGTTGGTTGTGAGTTGTTGATTATCATAACTAATAACCAATAACCAGGCGTTGCTGATTTGGAGTATGATTTGCCTCCAAAATTTAGTAGGGGCAATTTATGAATTGCCCCTACTCTAAATTTCAGGGATTGCCTAAGCGAGTCAATCATACCTAAATTCAGCAACGCCTAATAACCAATGACTAATGACTAATTTTACGTTCTTTAATTAAAGTCAAACTAATCCATTCACCCTGATCGTTATAACTGCGAATCATCCGAAACCGCAAGTCAGGTTCAACCAACCAACCAGCCTCAAAAAATACTGGTTTTCTGAGTTCAACTTTGACAGGGATTGTGCAAGAACCGCCATCGGGAAGCAGCAAAACTTGCATTGGCATAGTACCTTCGTTAAAATTAATCACGGAACCGTCAATGATACCTCTAGAACTGATAATCTTAGCATCAGCATTAGTGCCAAAAGTAATTTGTTGAATTAGGCGATCGCCTCCATCCAAATCTAATTGTAATTTAGTAGAATAGCAGTCAGGATTTCGCCAATCTGGATACATTGTCACTGCTTCGCCCTGCCATTCTCCCAGTAAATCGTCAATATTTAAAGGCGGACGTTCGGGGATATTTTTATCTGGTTGCTTTTCCCGAATTAAGGTAAGTGTTGATAAATCGCCATTCGTATTGTACAACTGAACAAACCGCAATCGGCGATAATTGTAGATGAAACAAAACTCTGCCCCAGACTCAGCAAAAGGCGCTATTTGAATAGTACCCTGACAAAAAGATCCGTTCTCAAAAAACAGAATATCCCGTCCTACATTCTGATATTCTCGAACTATTTCACGGACTTCTGGTGCACCGACACCGCTGGGATTTGGATAAAAGCGCTGGAGTTTTAAACGTACGGTTTTGTTGTCGTTAAGACCTTCGAGAGCAATAATACTAGGAGTATCTTGAACTACTTCTCCCCGTGGCGATAACTGAGTAAAGGAACCGTGCCATTCTCCCAAGTTTTGTAGAAAGTTTTCCCATTGTGCTATCATATTTTTACCTCTAAATATATGTAAATATTATCAGGATTTATGACCTTTTGAATTTCTTAAATTATTTATTTTCTTCCTTCTTCCTTCTTCCTTCTTCCTTCTGCTATATGTCTAAAAATAGAATTATAACTCTACTGACGGATTTTGGATGGAGTGATGTTTACGTGGGAGTGATGAAAGGTACGATCGCCCAAATTAACCCACAACTCAAAGTCATTGACATTACGCACGATATACCACCTCAAAATATAGCAGCGGGGAGGTTTTGTTTGATGAATGCTTTTGCTTATTTTCCGCCGGAAACGGTGCACATTGCTGTCGTCGATCCGGGTGTGGGGAGTAGCAGACGCGGAGTAGCAATTAAATGTGCTAATTGCTTCCTTGTGGGGCCGGATAACGGGTTGTTTAGCGGGGTGTTGAGTCGGGAAAGTGCGATCGCCTGCGTGGAACTCATCAACCCCCAATACTGGCGTATACCTCAACCCAGCAGCACTTTCCACGGTCGAGATATTTTCGCTGCTGTGGGTGCTCACTTAGCAACTGGGGTGGCTTTGGAAGAGTTGGGAGAGGCGATCGACCTTGCAAGTTTAGTGCAGTTACAGATACCAAATTATGCCGTTACAGCCACAGGTATCGCAGGTTATGTCCAATATTGCGATCGGTTTGGCAATCTAATTACTAATATCCCAGAACATTGCATAAAAAGCAACAATTGGTCAGTAAGAATTAATCATATTTCTGATACAGTTGTCATCCGCAACGGCAAAACCTACAGCGACAGCAAACCGGGGGATTTAATTGCCATAATAGGTTCTGAGGGCTGGCTGGAAATTGCTGTAAACGGCGGCAGCGCTCAATCTGTACTAAAATTGAAGTTGGGTGCGATCGTGCAATTAGTTTTTGAAACAACAATTAAATAAAATCATCTTTTTCAGTCCGCGCAGGCGGACTTCGTTTGACAAGAAGCGATTTTAATCGCCGATTTATATCAATCGCCGTTTTATATCTTAAATTAAAATTAGACGATTTTGCAAAATTAAAAACAATAATTATTTACCTCAAAAAGTAGCCTAGTTTGAGGCAAACTAAATCCAGATGCTTCCTCAGTTAACAGTTGGTTGTATATTTGATTCGCTTGCCACAAAGAATCTTGAGGCAAAAATCTAAAAATTGATGCAGCAACATATTGTTTTTCTTGTTCAAAACTTATCCATTTTCGTGATAATTTTTCTGCTGCATGACCAGTAGTATTAGAACCCGAAAAAATATCTACTACCAAATCTCCCGGTTCAGTCAGAAAATTTATAAAAAATGATGGTAATCTTTGGGGAAAACGTGCCGGATGCACCTTAACATTAAACTCTTTGCACCAACGCAAGTATTGAGAATTACTTTCCGAATTAGCAATCTCTAACAAATTAGATGGAATAGCACCTCCATTATCTTTGGCAAATCCATCGCTAATATTGTGACCTGAAGGACGTTCTTTAGGCGTGTAAAATTCCTCAGCATTTTTCAAGAGTTTTTTCATCCTCTCAGAATATTCTACTTTTACTTTAGTAATATTAGCTTGAGGCTGATTCGTTTTGGCAAGCCACCAAACAGTATTCACAGAATCTTTAGCCCGGATTTTTTGTTTGTTCACCCACTCTATAGGAGATGGAAGTTTTGAAGGATTAAACCAGAAAAATTCTTGAGCAAGTTTAAATTCATATTCGTCACATAACCTAATAAGTACGCGGTAATTGTACAGCGAACGTACAGGTATTCCTTTTTGATAAGCACCTCCAAGGTCTATAACAAAACTTCCAGTATCCTTGAGAACTCTTTTAATTTCAGGAGCAAAGCCAAGCAGCCAATCAACATATAAATCTTGATCTTCATTTCCATAACTCTTTTTACGTTGCAACGCAAAAGGAGGAGATGTCATCACCAAATCTACAGAATTGGTAGCAAGACTATTCAGGAGATGAAGAGAATCTCCCAAATAAGATTGACCGTATTTGGTGGTGTAAATTGGGGTGGGCAAAATGTTACTCATGTGTAATTTATCTTAGCTTGAGGTACAACAGACACAGCCTAGTATTATTAGCAAAATCCGTACTTTCAGTACGTTGTTTTGCGTGTAAATTCTTCGTACCATTCACAAAGCAAACTTTCAGTTCGTTTTTATCAATTGTGACGGGTATGAATTACAAAGAAGCCAGACAACAATTTGCGGCCAAGGTGAGTCAGTTACGCAGAGAAAAAAGGATTACACAGGACGAGCTAGCAGAACTCATAGACAAGACTACTGACTATATCAGCTTATTGGAACGCGGCGAAAGAGCGCCATCTTTTGAAGTTATTTTCGCTCTAGCTGAAGCCCTGGATGTACCCGCTACTTATTTAATCAGTTTTAGCTGCATCGGCGAGAGTACAGCTCTCATTAGCACCTTGATAGCTGAACCAGTTTCTCCATCGGTTGTGGAGCCTGTTGAAGAGGCTGTTACCACGGAAGAAGAACGAATTTCAGATGCTAAACGGCTAGAAAATGCGATGAAAAGCATCCAAGAATTGCAAAATCTGGCTAATGAATATGGGATTACCGATATTTTTCAAGATAATGGAGGAAAGACTTTACAGTTATTAATCCTTTTAGGACTGCGTATATCCCCCGGTAGAGAAGGAAATGATGCTATTGATGCCGAAGGAAAAGAATACGAACTTAAAACAATCAATATTTCACTTAATCGCAGCGGAGGCGTCACGACTCACCATCATTTGAATGAGATTATACTTGAAAAATATCGCAAAGTTGGAGCTTGGTATATTGGATTATATGAAGGCATCACTCTCAAACAAATTTATAAACTCACACCCGAACTTCTAGAACCGAAATTTAAAGAATGGGAAGAAAAGCTGAAAGTCAGAAAAGATGCACTTAACAATCCTAAAATTCCCTTGAAGTTAGTTAGACGGGGGCAACTTGTCTACTCAGATAGTCAAGACTAGCCCTCCGCCAACAATTTTGATTTTGAGACTTAATTGTAGGGTGCGTCAGACGAAGTTCGAGGGTGATTGTTTAGGGTAGAGGATTCTGACGCACCCTACTACTAAGCCACTACAAAATTCACCAACTTTCCAGGAACCACAATCACCTTTTTAATCTCCCTACCCTCAATGTGACGCTTAGCCAACTCCGACTCGCGAGCAAAGTTTTCCAAAGCAGCTTTATCAGCCCCAGAAGGCACTTGAATTGTACCACGAGTCTTGCCCATAACTTGAATTACCAACGTAATTTCATCAGTAATTAACGCAGAAGCATCCACAATCGGCCAAGTTTGCGTATGTACAGATTCACTGTTACCGATTAAATGCCACAACTCATCAGCAATATGTGGCGAAAAAGGCGCTAATAGTAAAATCAAAGTGCTAATCCCTTCTGCATAAATTGGCGAATCTTTACATTTAGCATCAGTCAAAGCATTGTTCAACTTCATCATTTCAGAAACAGCAGTATTGAACTGATAATCGCCCTCCAAATCTTCGCTCACTTCCTTAATTGCAACGTGAATCGCCCGCCGCAAATCCTGCTCAGGTTTACTCAAATTATGGCTTTCTACATTGTCCATACTCTTTAATTGTGGGATGGGCGTCCCGCCCGTCTCCGGTAACTCATCCACGCCCGTCTCCGGTACTTTATCCACAGGCGAGACGCCTGCGCCACAAAACTCTGTCACCAGCCGCCAAACCCGATTTAAAAAGCGGAATTGCCCTTCTACATCAGCGTCATCCCACTCCAAATCTTTCTCAGGTGGCGCTTTAAATAAAATAAACATTCGCGCCGTATCTACCCCGTATTTTTCCATAACTTGCAAGGGGTCAACACCGTTGTATTTTGACTTAGACATCTTCTCATAGAAGACTTCTAAAGCTTCCCCAGTTTCAGGATCTTTGGGATTTGTCGCATCTACTTCTGCGGAAGGAATGTATTTGCCAGTAACGGCATTTTTGTAGGTTAATCCCTGCACCATACCTTGAGTTAATAGGCGCTTAAATGGTTCATCGCAATCGATTAAACCCCGATCGCGCAAAACCTTCGTAAAGAACCGCGAATACAGCAAATGGAGGATGGCGTGCTCGATTCCGCCGACATATTGGTCTACCGGCATCCAATCATTCGTCTTCACACTGTCGAAGACTCGATCCTGATTACTCGCATCGGGATAGCGCAAGAAATACCACGAAGAATCCATAAAAGTATCCATCGTATCTGTTTCTCGCTTCGCCGGAGTCCCACAACTTGGACAAGGAACATTTACCCAATCATCCATCTTTGCCAAGGGCGAACCTTTGCCAGTAAATTCCACATTTTCCGGCAACAATACGGGCAGATCCGATTGCGGTACGGGAACGGTTCCGCAGTTGGGACAGTGAATCACCGGAATCGGAGCGCCCCAATAACGCTGTCTAGAAATCAACCAATCTCTCAAGCGATATTGAACTCGCGCTTTGCCATAACCGGAATTTTCAGCATATTGAATAATCGCTGCTTTGCCTTTAACTGAATCCATACCATTGAAGCTTTCAGAATTAATCATAATTCCGGCTTCTGTGTAAGCTTCGGTCAACGGAACTTCATCATCATCCACAATTACTACTTTAATTGGTAGTTCATATTCAGTGGCAAATTGGAAATCTCGCTTATCGTGGGCTGGTACTCCCATAACTGCGCCAGTACCATATTCATACAGCACATAATCGGCAATCCAAATCGGAATTTCTTCGCCGTTGAAAGGATTGATTACTTTACCACCTGTAGGAACGCCGCGCTTGGGTTTGTCCTCTGCTGTGCGATCCATTTCACTTTGCAGCGCTACTTCTTTCACAAAGGTTTCGACTGCCGCTTTCCTGTCTGGTGTAGTAACACGATTAGTTAACGGATGTTCCGGGGACAAGACAACATAACTAACGCCATAAACTGTATCGGGACGAGTCGTAAAAACAGCGATTTTTTCATCCATCCCGACAATGGGAAATTCCAAATAAGCACCGACAGATTTGCCAATCCAATTGGCTTGCATTAACTTGACTCTTTCTGGCCAATTTGGCAATTTATCTAAGTCATTTAATAACTGTTCGGCATAATCGGTAATTTTGAGAAACCATTGCCGCAATAATTTGCGTTCGACTAGGGCACCAGAACGCCAGGAACGACCTTCATTATCAACTTGTTCGTTTGCTAAGACTGTTTGGTCGATGGGATCCCAATTAACTGCTGCTTCTTTTTGATATGCTAATCCTGCGTCTAAAAATTGTAAGAAAATCCATTGAGTCCAGCGATAATAATCGGGAGAACAAGTTGTAACTTCTTTTGTCCAATCAAAAGAAATGCCTAGGCGTTGAAATAAGCCTTTCATTTGGGCAATATTTTGATAAGTCCATTGTGCGGGGGGAATTCCTCTTTCGATGGCGGCATTTTCTGCGGGTAAACCAAAAGCATCCCATCCCATCGGATTCAATACGCGATAGCCTTGCATCCGCTTCAGTCTGGCAATTACATCAATAATTGTGTAGTTGCGGACATGGCCCATGTGCAGGTTTCCCGACGGATAGGGGAACATGGATAAGGCATAAAATTTAGGCTTTTCGCTATTTTCTGGCATTTGGTCTAAGTTTTGCTCAGCCCATGTCTGTTGCCATTTTTCTTCTATGGATTGGGGGTTGTATTTGGACTCCATAACAATTTCTCCGTGTAGGATTTAGTAATGTTTGCTTGAATATTTTTGCACATTCAAGGGGCCGCGATTCGGATTTTTTTGAGCTCTCACGATTTTGGCTCAAATATCTGTATTATATATTGTAGTATATCGGGTGGGGCGAGAAACCGGGTTTTTTCTGAGAATATCGATACACAGCCTAAAAACTGCAAAAAACCCGGTTTCTGAGATTTTGGGTGGGGCGAGAAACCGGGTTTTTTCCGAGAATAGTTGATTACAGTCGGTGATTTGGGCAAAAACCCGGTTTCTTAACATTTATTCTTGCTTAAATGTTATCTGGATCGATGTTCAATTCGCGCAATTTAGCAGCTAAACGTTCAGACTTTTGCTCTGCTTGTTCAGCCCTTTGAGATTCTTGTTGTAGGCGCTGGCGGTCTAATACCCGTTCTTCTTCTAATTCCGCATAGGAAAGAAACTTTTCGCCATCAGGTCGATAAATTTCTAACCCATCTGATCCTAACTCAAATCGCACTCCCAATCTCGGACTAATCCATCCCTCCATCGGCTCAATAACTTCTAAGTTTCCCTCAATTCTTTGCCAACCTTGCAACTCATTTCTTTCTGGATCGTAAAGGTAATATTCCTCAACTCCATGACGCTGGTAAAATGCCAGTTTTTTATTCATTTTAGTTTGGCGGTCGTTGTGGGAGCGAATCTCAAAAACGACTTGAGGAGTAATATTATCCTCTCGACATTGTATGTAGGAAAGCCGATCGCCCTTTGGTCGGTCAAACACCACCATCGTATCAGGTGCTTGAGAAATATCGATTCTCCCCTCAACGGGATACCAGAGTAAATCGGCGGCTACAAAAACGTTTGGGTCATTCTTAAATAGCGATTCGCAACCTTCTTTAATTTTGACAATCAATTCGTATTGAATTGTGCTTTCTGCCATTGGTTGACCGTCGCTGGAAGGATAAATGATTTCTGCGGTTGTGACTTGCATAGTGGTTGTCTCCGAGAATTATCTAGGTTTGATTATACTATTTGTGATAACGATATATGAAATCAATTACTCTTTTACAATGTGTTTATGAGCGACTGCTTTGATGAGAGTCATCAGATGTTCTAACAGCAGATAGCGGTCTAATTCGCTTTTTTCATCTCGCGTCAAACCGTCATTTTTATGTTGATAAATTAGGTCGGCGATATGTTCTTTAGCTTCTTCGGATAGTTGAAAGTTGATGATGCTTTCGGGAGTTGTGCCGGTGGCTAAAAACTCAACTATTTCGGCGTAGGCTTGGGGTATTTTAGTAGCTACAGTCATAAATTTGTTTTCCCTTTTTTTATTTATATCACAGAAAGGGCGATCGGGCTATTTTATGCTAGAGTATTCTATATTAGGCATCTGGTGAACAGCCAGTCAAGGGCAGGCAAGATACCTACCCCACGGGAATTGTTGGAGATGTCTATTTGTCTAAGCTCTTAGTAAAAAGATGAGCTATTTGTCAAATTTAAAGATTGATCGAGAGATTGGAAATATAGTCAGTCAATTTAAAATTCTTGAGTGCGATCGGTGTGCTGCTGCTGTTATGGAATAGCTAAAACAACAAGGTATTCAGGCAAAGATTTTGAGACTGACAACAAAGTATCAGGATGAGGATTATATCATCAGCGAACGTCTAGAACGTCAGGGAGTTACAGAGTCGATTACAGTCAACGGCAAACATTACGGGGTTGAAGTCCGAGGTCTAGTGTTTGATAATCTCTCAACAAATGGAATGTTAAGGGAAGAGTGGATTAAGGATTTTCACTCTCCGAGCGACCAATTTGTTGTGGAAGAAATAGAAAGCTTGTAAAATGGAATTTTAGCGAAAATTAGAGGTAAGCATGAGTGGAATATTTGACATTCTAGAAAAGATTAAAGCTAGACCGGGGATGTACATTGGTAAATCTTCGGTGAGCGATTTGTTTGTATTTTTGGCGGGATATAAAACAGCTAGGCGAGAATTTGGGATTGAGCCAACTGAACAAGAAAATGAGTTTTATGGGGAGTTTCAGCCTTGGTTGCAGAAACGGTTTCAGGTACTGTCTGTGAATTCTTGGGCGAAAATTATCATGCTTTATTCAGTGGACGAAAAAGAGGGATTTGAGTATTTTTTTCAGTTGTTGGATGAGTTTTGGCGGCGGCATGAAGGTTTACAGGTTGATGAGGTTGATGTTAAGGAAGAAAGGGCGATCGCAAATAAGAGCGATCGCTCATTAGCCTTCTAATTCTGCCAATTTTTCCTGAGCAAATTCGCGGAGTTGTTGATCGCCATCGTTCTGAGCGCGATCGCGGACAAGTTCTAGGGTTTTAGTGCGATCGGGATATAGCTCGATCGTAGCTGCAAGAGCTACTTGTCTGGGGTTATCTTGGAAATCGTACTCACGCTCAAATGGGTCATTGATAGCAACATCGCACAATAACTCAAATAATTCCGGGTCATCTTTCCACCCCCGTGCTAATTCTTGGACTGCTGCACTTCGCACATACCAATTATCGTCGGTGCGAGCGCGTTCTTTGAGCATAGGTAAGGTTTCCGGGTCATCTTTCCACCCCCGTGCTAATTCTTG
>ENA-OFCI01000362-OFCI01000362.1-metagenomes-genome-assembly--contig:-NODE-362-length-28293-cov-4.663574_pt1 | contig 28293 bp, 19 predicted proteins | sample MGYA00153391_OFCI01 | MGnify analysis MGYA00153391
GAAGGGTTTCCGGTTATATCAACAGTTTGCGAAAAGGAAATAAACGTGCACAACAGGATTGTAAAAACAAGTAAAGTTTTTCTCATCATAAAGTTTTTAATAAAGTGAGTAATATAATACTAAATACTTAAAATTATTACAACATTCAAGGTAATTTCCACTTTAGATGGTAAGACAAAATAAAATATTTTAAAAAAGGGAGAGTTACAAAAGAGCGATTATAATACTGCAGTTTTTTTATAATCGTAGGCTTTTTTTGCCGCAGTTACTACAACAGCTACAAACAAAACAATTAAATTACTATCAATTGGACAAGGATCAGCAGGGTCTGTACAAGGATTTATAGGTTGAGCAAAAAGTTGGCCGGGCATTAGAAATAGAAAACCTGCTAAAAATCCCAAAAAAGTAATTTGTTTAATCAATTTCATGATTTCAGTAATTATTCAAAATTAAGGTTTGTTAACCAAAAAAAAAAACGATAAATTATTAATTAAACGTTTCATATTAATTTTAATTGCAGAAAAAAAGACTGATTCTTAACCGGTTTTTTTTGAAATAAACAAAATATTTTTTCTCTATCCTCACTTCAACAAAACTCTTGAAATATATTTAAAAAAATTTGTGCAGATCTTCTCAAATCTGTAAGCTTAACAAAACTTACTAAACCTAACCTATTTAATAAAGACTGTCTGCAGAAATTTCTTACCATTGCTATCCACCAAAACCAATTCGTAAACACCTGCAGCAACAGCATCACTTAGCAAAATATTTTTCATTTCCTTAGCAGAAGAAACAGTTATTTGTATGCTAAAAATGATTGCACCCTGTTTAGCAATAAGTTTTAAATTATAGTCACCCTGCAATCTTTCAAAATTAATTTGTAAGGTTTTGTTTTCAACAGGGTTTGGCTGCACCACAAAAAAAGGTTTCAAATCATTTTCCACAACTTTTACTACTGTACTATATTGTACCAAACCTGTTGTAGATGTGGCTTTAATTCGATAATAGTTATTCCCAAAAACGTTGAGTGAATCTCTAAAAATATATGAACCAATATTACTGAGGTTGCCTGCATTTTTATTTCCTATGCCCGTAAAAACTGTACCGTTTTTGCTTCGTTCAACACTGTAGTGAGCAACATTTGATTCGTTGCTGTAACTCCATTTTAAGGTATTGGTTTTGTCAGAATTTTTGTCTGCAGCAATAGCAATGAAGTTTCCTGTAAATTGTCCGGGAATTATGGCAGTTTTAAACACAATCATAAACCTGTCTGCTGCCCTGCTCGCTGCAACAGTTGTTATATTAAAATTGATATTTGTAACATCAGTTAAACTTACCTGTGTTTCCGTTTGTAAAAACTTATCCCGTAAATAAGCAGTTAAGGGAAGATTTTCTAGAACAGATGGATCTATTTCAAAACGGTATTGCGCTATTCTTGTATTGGTTAATGCGAGAAAGATTGTGTCTATTGACTTGAGGATATTTCTTCTTTCAACAATCAAATTTTTACTGTCTAATCTGATAGAAAGGTTATCAACAGTATTGTTTATTTTTCGAACATCTTTATTGTCAATTCCATTACTAAAATTACCATCAAAATTTATTTTTACTCCATCTACTAATTTAAAAGTTTGGTCAGTATTTATTGTATGCAAATTAATTTCCACAGTTGCTGTTGTTACTCCTGTCCTTGCTGATATCTCATCACGGCTTACCAACTTACTTCCACCAACTTTATAATTTTCTTTTATTATAACCGCACCTCCGGTAATTGATTGAACAAAAAAAGCTTCTCCGCTTTGGATAGAATCTCTAATTTCACCTCCGGGTGTTTTTGTATAATGAATACCTTGCAGTGAATATTGTTCAAATTTTCCTACTCCAAAATTTCCTGAACTATCCGGATTCCAAATATAAAATGATTCTGCAATATTTTTTTTATCAATTAATCTAAAGTCTACAGCAGAAGGATAAGGATTCCCAATAGATTGGAAACCTGTTGATGGCGATATATTTGGAGGAACTGCAAATGTCTGGTCGCCGGTTCTAATTTTACCTCTCATCCTCAGTGTGGTAGTACCTAATCCACCAACACCAACAGTTCTGTCACCCCTTACAAAAATATAATAACCCTCGTTATTTGCAATTGGTCCTGCAAGTTTAGCAGGCGTATTTACTTCAACATAATTATTATTATTTCCGTTATAGCTCTTCATTGAATAACGCTGAGTAAATTCATCCATTCCTGTCGGTCCGGTGATACGGGTACCATATTGCGAAACAGAATTAGTCCCTATAAGCTCCCCTTCCCTCCACGAATTTGTAATAGAAGCTGATGATGAAATCTCAACTGGGGTTGCCAACAAACGCCATGAAGAACGTGCACGTAAAAAACGCTCAATTTGAAAACGACCTGTCCCGGTATAATCGATTATAGGCATATTTATAGTTCCTAAATCAGGGATATTACAGGTTTGGGTTGCAGAAGATCGAAGATTTATATTACCTGAACCAAAAGTTAATTTTGAAGATGGATTTAATTTTAGTTGATTAACAACTCCAAAATCATTTGATACTGTAAAACCACCTGTTGTATTTTTATTTACTATAGTATAAAATTCCATGCTTCCTGTACCCGAGTAAATTTGAACTGATGTTCCTTCTAATGAAACTGTCCCTCCATTTGCTGCAAATGTTGATCCTATTGCTTTTGATATATTTCCTAAAATAATTAAATCACCTCCTGCAATTCCCGGAGCTGTTTTATTAACAGCAGTTATTGCCGAAATAGCAAAATTTTGATAGGGTATTTTGTTAGAAATTGTTTGGGCAGATGCTCCTGCATAATCAACAGTAGAACCTTGATTTAAAAAAATTCTTGAACCTGAAATATTATTATCTATTGCTGAATTAGAAGGCACTGTATATGTTGTTCCGCTAAATCCTTGGTTATTTCCAATTTTAAAGGTTGCCCCGTTTTCGATAGTTACTGAGCTTGTATTTACATTATTTTCACTGATGATGGATTTAGTATTAGGTGCATATACTCCATCAGGGCCTTTAACAACAAAATTTCCCGCCGTTTGATTTAGGAATATATTATAAATACCTGTACCAACATTTGTACCTGTAACCTCTATGTTTTTATAAATAATATTAGTCGCTCCCGATGATGTTTTTCCTTTTATTGGTTGTGCGCCTAGCCACGATCCTGCAAATTCAATTACACCGCCTGTTAAATTATAATTACCATCAATATCAGGTTTATCACCTCCACTGCCACTCATTTTAAATCGTCCTCCATCCATAAATAAATTTGTAGCATAACCTCCAAACATATTTGAAGCACCAATATCTAATAGAGCAGTTCCTGTGATAAAGACAGTACCAACTATTCCTGTTGTAAAAGTTGATGAAAGTGTTGTAGATGTGCTTCCTGAAAATGTTAGATTTCTAAAATCTTGACCTCCTCTTAATATCTGAGCCCCACTTCCATTAAATTCTATTGTTCCCCCTGTCAAGCTGTAACCAGAAGTATTTGGAAATTCAGGAAGTGTTGTGGCTAGTTTAGCAAATTTTAATGTACCCCCACTCATCACTAATGCAGTGGAACCGGTTCCGGATAATGTATTAGTACTGGCATCAAAAGTTCCTGCAGAAATGCTTAATTCAGATGCAGTGCCACTTAATCTTACATCACTTTTTTGTAATAGTGATCCGCTTCCTGTTTTAGCAACCCTAAAAAAATCTTCCCCGCCATTAGTATTTATTGACTGGGCTCCTGTACCATTAAAATTTATGATAGAATTGGATTCAGTTAAACCAACTGTACCATAACTTGTCCAATCCCCACCTATGTTTACGCCAATTGAGGTTGATAAAGGGAGAATTGATAATCCTTCTATTATTAAATTATTTAAAATATTTAAAGTGGCTATTGGGGTTTTAGTTCCGGAAATTAACAACCCTAAATTTCCATATGAAGAATTAATAATATTCTGATTTCCTGCTGCATTATAATTAAATGTTCCTAAAAAATTATTGGTAATCGCAGAAGGTGTTGTAGCATGGGAAGAGTTTACTGTTGATGTTGGATCAATAGAAAAGCTGTTGGTAATATTAATGTTACCGGTTGAATTGAAAATATTTAAAACTCCACCATTTGTGATTGTTACACTTGATAAATTAAAACCACCAAGACCTTTACTTGTTGTGGCAATTGACATTGTGGCATTATTGATTTTTAAAGCAATATCCGCACCATTTGCACCTCCATTAATTCTTGTAGCACCATCCATTTGAGTCCAGGTTCCGCCGTTAACATTTACTGATGATGTAATAGACTGGCCTATTAAATCAGCACCATTAGAAGCTACAAGAGTTCCTGAAGTGAGTGTAAAAACATCATATGTAGTACCAACTCCCGGCAAAGTAAAAACACCACCACTTTTATTTATTTCAACATTATTCAGATTTGTACTAATACCTGAATTTGTAATTGTTTGATTACCCGAACCTGTAAAAATTATTTTTGAACCGGCTCCGAAAGAGGAAAAAGGAGTGTTATTCGATTGAAATTGAAATAAACTTCCATGTATGTATAATATACCGCCTGCACTAAAAGAAATTTTTTCAGTTGCACCAGGTACAGACAGTCTAATATTATTACATGCTGCTGTTGTTATATCGACAAAAATATTTCGAAAGCCTGTAAAATAAATATCACTTGTTGATGCAGGTATTTGCCCCAAAATTGCCGGAACAAACGATACTCCATTATATCTGGTCCATGAATTGAAATCACTCCAGTTTCCCGTTGCATTTTTTGGTTGAAAATCTCCAATCGCCTGCCCTTGCCCATTTTCCCCCAACCCCATAACAAAAACAAACAACGTTAACTTAATAAAAATTTCAATCCTGCCTAATAGGTGTAAGTAAATTTTTTGCATATAAATAAATTCGATTAGTAAGGGGGAATTCGCAGGGGAATGGATTATTGTTAGTTACTAATTATTATTATAACATAGAATTAGGTAATAAAACCTAAATTAAAGAATTTTTTCATCTGTAGCCAAATGTTATTTAAAAAATGAAACTAAAAATAGATAAGTAATCCCTTAAAAACAAAACCTGCTGTAAAGTCATATAAGTATCATTGTAAAAAAGTGTAAAGCCATATCGGCATTAATACCTACACACGGTAAAGTCATTTCGGTACAAGACAAATTTATAATTAACCCTCAACTTATAGGGTAGTTATAGGGAAGTTATAGGGAACTTATAGGGAACTTTACCGAGGCCTCACCCATAGATAGCCTATGTAGAGGTAATCGTATAGCCATGGGTCAGTCAGCATTCCTCCTTATAAAAGGATCTTGCATCAAAATTATTTTAGAATAGGAAGATTGTACAAAGTAATACAACCTAAAAAAATCCTATAAGTTTAAAAAACAACAGTTATATCCATCAAAGCTATTATACAACTTAAGAAAGCCGTCCATTTTTATGGAACGGCTATAAACTATTTAAGGTTTTTTTATGTTGACTGATAAGGAAGGAGATAAAAATACACAGAAAGAATTACAAATCTTTTTTGCGGTTTCCGAGCCTTCTGTTAAGCATAATAAGGGCAAGGCCTGCCAGAAAGAATACGGCAATCATAATGATTACATTTAAAATTACTTTGGGGTAACCAAAAGTTACAACATTTAAAAAAGGATATGGGTACCATCCAAAAACAGCTCCTCTTATTAAGGAGTAAACTAAATATGCCATTGGAAAATAAATCCAGCTTATACCCTGTTTCCATTGCAGCACGCCCTTTGGCACATACATGAACCAATAAACAATAAAAAGTATTGGCACAACTACATGTAACAAAGTATCTACAAAAAGATTCCAGCCATTTAAGGAAACAATACCACGCAATACCGTATTATAAACAAGGGCAACAATAAAAATATAAAGTGTAATAGCGGTTTGTACAGAAGGTCTTCTAAAAAATGATCCTATTTTATTTTGTATGTTTAATAATAAAATACTGCTGCAAACAGCAACCAGCAAATTGGTAAGTATAGTAAAATAGCTAAAAAGATTTGCCATGCTTCCCGTGGTAAGGTAGGCCTGAAATAAAATAGCCGTCCAAGCCGTGACAGCAATAACAATCTCAAATATTTTTTTAATTAAATTATTCTCCGGCTCATTCCTGTAGTTCGTCATAAAGTGTAACAATGGTCAATTTTATCCAAACTTATAATTGGTATAAGTTAGGTAATAATTTACTGTGCCAATTAAAGGGTAAAATAAAAAGCCGTTTCAGTGCTTTGAAACGGCTTTAATTAACCAAAACATTTTTATTTTACAATAAAGGAAATCTTTTTTGAAATACCTTTTTCATCTTTGATAATGAGCAGATAATTTCCTGCAGCAACATTGCTTAAACGTATTGTTTTCTTCAAATTATTTGTTTGTATTTGAAGGGTTTCATTGTAAATACTTTGCCCTTCCATATTGTTAACAGATAATTGATATTTGCCTGCGGGTACACTAGTAAAACTAACATGCACTTTGCCATCTATAATAGGATTTGGAAATAAAGTTATGGCAGTTGGCACTTCCTTTTCTTTCACATCTGTTTTAGCAATCTCACTGTATTTTGATGCGCCCGTTATTGCTTCTGCTTTTACCCTGTACCAATTATTTCCATCAATGGGAGTAGTATGAATGTAGCTGTAGTAGGGATTCCCATTGTTATTTGCAGTTGGCATTTGCTTACCAATTTCAGTAAAATTAACACCGTCCTTACTGGATTCTATTATGTAATAATTTACATTGTTTTCATTTTCAGTGTACCAGGTAACCGTAGCAGTGCTGTTCTTTTCCCTCACTGCGGTTATCGTAATAAATCGCATAGGCGGCACTTGCTTAAAGACAATCATAAATCTGTCTGCCCTTTTACTTGAAGCATCAGCAGTAATATTAAAATTATAATTAGTAACCTGCAATAAACTAACTGCTGTTTCACTTCCTACGAATTTATCTATTAAGGTTCCTTCCAAATTAACATTACTAAGAGCCGATGGATCAAACTCAAATCTGTAAGGATTTATTCTTGTATTCGTAAGGTTTAACTTTATGGTATCAGAAATTTTCAAGGTGGGTCTTCTTTCTACAATTAAGTTTGAATTGCCGTTCTTAAGAAAAATATTATCGCCTGCATTTAAAATCTTTCTTACATCATCGTTGTCTACGGCGCTGCTATAATCATCATTAAAATTCATAAGTATTCCATCTGCTAAATAAGTACTGCTGTCAATATCTTTTGTGTACATATTTATTTCTAACGTTGGTTTTGTAACGCCAGTTCTGCCTTGTGTTGGTGCTGTTCTGCTAAACGGTAAAGTACTTCCCCCTATTTTGTCAGTTTCATTTATAGTAAAAGTTCCGGCTCCACCACTGCTTTGTATAAATATGGCTTCCCCGCTTTGGATGGTATTGCGTATTGCACCGCCGGGTACTTGTAAATAATTAGTTCCATCAAAAGTATAATTTTCAAATGCCCCCACATTATAACTTCCTGCAGAGTTTGGGTTCCAAGCATAGTAGGTGTTAGAAATATTTGCCTTCGCGACTGTTTTTAAATTTAAGTTTGATGGATAGGGATTTCCAAATGTTACAAATTTTCCTGCAGGTACATTAACAACCTGTGTTCCTGTAACTACATCACCTTTTATACGAAGAATAGTTGGAGCAGCAGTACCCGCAATAGGTACGCCTCTGTCACCTCTAACAAATACATAATAACCCTGAGTGTTCGAAATCAAAGAAGTGTTTGTGTTTGAAACATTGATGTAATTATTAGTTGCCGGGTCATAATATTTCATACTTGCACGTTGCGTATTTTCATCTACACCCGTAAACCCTGCAGGTCCTGTTATACGGGTACCATAACCGTTACCTGCAAGTGATGCCCCACCTTCTCTCCATGCAGCCGTAACAGTTGGTGACGTTGCATTTCCTATAGGTGCTGCAAGTAAACGCCATGATTTTTTTGCGGGCAGGTAGCGTTCAATCATTACTTTACCTGTAATGCTGTTTCCAGATATCATAGTTCCAAAACCTGCCGTTGCCGTATCTCTGGATAATAATGTAAGGTTATCATTGGTTGTAATGGCAGAATTACTAACAGCTCCGTAAACAAGGGCACTTGCTATCAATAAAGTATCTGCAGGAGCAGCTGCCACCGTAATACCTTTTGTGTTTGCATTAATGAGTGTTGAGATAGTTTTGTTTAAAAACCAGTTGCCTTTAAGATTTTGTGCTGTACCTGAAGTTCCTTTCATTTCAACAATACCGACGTTAGCTTTCATTTTACCGCCAATACTGTTTAAAGTTCCTGTGCCGTTATGAGTTATTTTGAAAAAGCCAATATCGAAGGTTCCTTGCTTTAAACTGTCCACACCGTTTACAAGTTGATTCGTAGCAATCGTAACTGTTGTTGGATTATCGGTGGTAAGGTCATTTACAATTGTTGGTATACCCGCACCTGTTATTTGTGGAACTATACCATTATAAATATAATTACCTGTAGTATTATAATTACGTCCACCTGTCAATTGTATATTACCTGTTGCACTTCCTAAGTTCGATATGCCTTGTATGTGACCCATCCCTAAATAGCTGCCATTTCCCATTGTAAATATACCTGCTCCCGAAATTACATTTGCGTTACAATATAAGCCGGAGCCGGCAGTTAAATTAAAAAGCCCTGCAGAAGCTACCGTTTGTGATGAACTGCCCAGCGTACCTAAGGTAAAATCTGTTTGCTGATTTACGTTAATAGATGTTAAACTTGAAATAGGAAGGATAGAATTTTTTTGTGCTCTTCCTATGCCTAGAGCAGTGGTACCGTTTCTTAATTCCAGTTTGCCGTAAGTTATTCCATAAACGGTTTGTGCATTTGAATTATCACCATAATATTCTGTCAAACTTGTTGCATCTGCATTATATAATGTAAAATTTGCAGGAAAATTACTTCCTGTGGTTCCCCCACTGTATCCTCCAATTCGCAAAATTGAATTAGCCCGTAATTGTAAATTACTGTTGTAAGGTGATCTTGCATTAATCGTATTATTTGCAGGTAAAACCAGCCTGGCATTTGAAGTCACTTCCAATGCTCCTCCTCTGTTATTCATAAATGAATTTTGGTTGCTTCCTCCTGCAATAACAGTAGTAAGTTTTGAAGCATTTCCTATTTTAAAATTTTCAAAAGTTACCGCGTTAGGGTAAGGAACTACATTGGTATTATTTACAAGATATGCAGTATCCTTAATGGGATTCATTATCACAGTAATAAGTTTATCATTTGTAAACGAATTATTATTAAACGTAAGACTGTCTCCTTTTAAAACATAAGTATGGTTTAATGCAATGTCGGGTGAACTGCCAAAAATGCAATAAGCATTGTCAGCCGGATAACCAATTACAGTATTACCATTCACAGTTATTGTTCCACCGCCCCTTGCTATAAATATACAGCTGTCAGTACTTGTACCGGCCGGTGCACCCATTCGTACATGTCCATTCATTTGCATATTATAACCCGGGTACAATATTGTCTTAAACAATTGGTTGGCAGAAGAAGATTTATTTATTAGCGTAAGATTAATAATGCAAATATCATTTGTAATATTTACTGTTATACTGTCTTTAGATGGGTTTGAGCTGTTGTAAGTAATTTGTGCACTTTCGCAACAGGTAGGTACATGCCCTAAGCTCCAGTTTAATTTATTCCAATTAATGCTTTCTGTTTGTGGTGCAATAGCGTAGTTGGTATCGTTTTTTGCGCAGGGTGCATCTGTAGGTAACAAAGTAAATGTTGTCGATGGTATGAAATTACATCCATTAGCCAGATTTAAAGCATTACTTGCCACTATCATTCTATAAGCATCTCCGGCATTTGCTGCTAATGTAGCCGTTCCGGGAATGGTATAACTTATATTATATTCAAACTGATTGTATAATGGATTATATACAGGAACAGCATTTCCAAAAGATGCAGGAGATACATCTGTCCAACTACCTGCTACCGGTTTGGTTTGCCATTTATAGTAGGTATAGCTATTAAAATAAGAACGCACTGTATCTGTAATGGTAAGCGCACTACCTATATATACAATTGGATTGGGAGGTGCATATATCATAATTGGGTAGCAGGTTCTAAGCCCAATATCATCTACTGCCCAGTCATTACCACCGCCACCGGGTGCATTGTTTCTAAATGTTACTTTAAAGCTGGTTTGCGCAACACTCGTTTTAAATACAAACGACCGCCTAACCCAATTATTTAAAGTATCAGAGCCTGTTTGTGTACCACCAAGCCCTTGGTATAAAATATCTCCTGTAGTGTAATAATCTATACCATCAATTTGCATAGCTATATTTGGACGGACGCCTGAAGAATCTCCCGAGGCAGTGGGGATATACCCACCTGAGCTTGCACCATTACCTGTAGAATCACAACCGCACTTGTAACATAAATTTTTAAACCAGGCAGATACCTCATAATAAGTTTCAGAGCAAACACCGGTAGCGGTATACTCAAATACCTTATCTGTTCTGTAAGATGAATTGATGGCAAGCATATAACCACAGGGATTGGTTGCACTAACGGGTTTTGAAACATCACAGGGTTTGTTTCCTTTATTTTGGTCCACTGCACCTGTATGATCTCCTGTTATATCCCATAAGCCAAAAACACGGTCACCTCCACCGGGTTTACCCAAAGTTTGAGTAGTTACATTAGTAGGGCTGGTGTTGTTAGCAATTCCATAGTAATAATCAGTTGGAGTGCTGCCGCTAAAAGTTTGATAACCATAAGTTGTATTAATAGTTGCTGCTCCACCATTTTGTGAAGCAGAGGTGGGGGTACTACCTAAAAATAAACCACCGAACGTACCGTTATTTGCACTACCAATGAGGTTCCCTGGCGATACAGCATCAGAGCATGCCGTAAGGTTTTGATAAACTTTTAAACTATCTTTTCGAAAATTGATTGTATAAGGTACACCTAAAACTGTAAACTTAAAGGCACCCCCTCCAAAATTTATTTTTGTATCGTATGCAGCTGTTACCGTTACCCTGTATGTCGCCATGATTATACATGTACTATTATAAAAAGATGGCCTGGAAGTATTCAACAAAGTACCACCACTGCTTGCAGTTGCACCTGTTCCTATATTAATTCTTATGGTGGTATCAAAACCTAGTCCTGCATTGCTGTAACCTGCTGCATCAGCATCAACAAGGTCAGTAAAAGAATTATAAACTTTCCCCTCATTTGTTCTGGTTGCTAGTGTAGAATTTCTATATCTAAAACCTGCATTAGCTTTCAAAGTATCATAATAAGATAAGTTATCTACTACACCATTTCCAGTTACTACAAATGTGGCTCTTATCTCTAAACTATCTCCAGGGTTTATAGTACCTCCTACATTACCGTCAGTAAGATTTATATAAGCTTTTGAAAAATCGATTTGTAAATCTGTTACACATATACTGAAGGTATACGTGCCTGAAGAAAAAGAAGGACTAACACTATTTGTAGTTATTCGAATAAAATAAGTTGTACCAATAATTAATCCCTGTGGATAGGATGTATTAACATTTAAATTATTTCCAGAAACACATGCAAGTTCTGTTTGTGCCCCACAAGCTCCTCCTAATAATTGTATTACTGGACCGGCAGTATTTAAATTCTTACCAACGGGATTTAATGTTATTGTAGGAAAAGCCGATTTAGCAACAAACCAATACCATACATCAGGAGAGGTCGCAGTACCACATGTACCTGGTGGACTTAATGTTTTTGTTGCATTAATTAAAGTGCCTGCCGTAGCAGTACATGATATACCACTCACCAATAAACTAGCACCCCCACAACTGTCATTGCTTGGCGCCTGAGCAAATACATGTTGAGAAAACCCTAAGCATAATATAAAAATTAATGATTTACTATGAAATAATAATTTGAGTAAATTAGGTCTCATATAGTAATAATTTTTGATTTTAAATATACTTCTACACTATAAGTATCTTTTAACTACTCATAATTGCGAAATAAAATGACTTGTAATGTCTGAACGTTATATTGGGTTCAATATTGTACAAAAATAATATTTGTATTAAAAAATAATACTCGATGAATAGATGTAGAAATTTCTTTTAATACGTACAATAAAATGTAATATTTGGGGTTTACTAGAGTGTTATTTTAAGGATGTTACTCAATTTTTTGTAATCTCCTTTAAAAAATATTCCAATATCCACATATTAAAACCTTTAAAATGTTTTTTTCTTTCCAAAAAACTATTTTGTTTGCAGTTTTGTTATTTGCTTTAAACAATAGCCTGTCCGCCCAAGACTTGTGCGCAAACGCTACCCTTATTACAACAGATACCATCTGCTCGGGTACAACTAAACTTACAAACCAAACCCTATCTGGTTCTACATCAGATGGTTACGCAGTTACTTCTACCTGCGGATTTTTAGGCACGGCAAAAGATATATGGTATAAATTTAAAGCCCGTACAAAAACACCTACCATTACTGTGAGCAATGTAAACCTTGGCACTGGAGGTTGGAAAAATATTACAAATGTAAAAATTCAATTATTGGCAGGAAGTTGTGGCAGTTTTACAGAAGTGGCTTGTACTAGTGGTGTAAGCGGTACAGATGTATCACTTACACCAACATTACTTAACGCATTGGCAGAAGGCACAACTTATTATATTAGAATACACAATAATACTACAACCGTAGCGGCTAACTGTACGTTTGATATCTGTGTTACAGATGCTATGCAAAAAGGCAGCAGAATGAATGAAGTTTTTTCCCGTACAGTGCTTTCTCCAGCATTGGCATTGAATTATCCCTGGGAAATAACTTATGGGCCTGATAATTTTTTATGGATAACAGAATCAAAAGGGTATAAAGTTTATAGAATGGATCCAACTACAGGTGTAAAAACAACTGTATTGGATATTTCTCAGGGCAGTACTTTTTTACCCTCTGCTGACCAAATATTTAATTGCCAGTTTGCAAACGGTGCAGGTGCACAGGGTGGACTTGCAGGTTTAGCACTGCATCCAAATTTTTTAGACGGTACTGGTAGTGAAAATAATTCTGTTTATATCTCTTACATCTATAGTTCAAATGGAGGCACCTCTCCTACAGGTATATTCTTTACAAACAGGTTGGTAAAGTTTAATTATAATAAAACTTCGGGCTTGTTGGAGTCGCCGGTTTCCTTATGCGATACCTTGCCGGGGAGCAGCGATCATAATTCGCAAAGAATGATCATTGCACCTGTAATACCCGGCGGCACAAAATATCTTTTTTATGCGCAAGGCGATATGGGTGCCGGGCAGTTTAGCAACAGAGATAGAATAAATAAAGCACAAAATGCCAATTCTTATGAAGGTAAAATATTAAGATTTAACCTGGTATCCAACGGCAATGCAGGTTTAAATGCATGGCTACCCAATGCGCCAAATGCAAACCCTTATGGTGCTACAAGTGCTGTTTATAGCATTGGCATACGAAACAACCAGGGCTTTGCTTATGATACATCATTGAACATTTTATACGGCGCTTCTCATGGACCTTACAGCGATGATGAAATTAATATAATAGAACCATCTAAAAATTATGGGCATCCTCTGGTAATCGGATATGCAGCAGATGGAAATTATAATGGAACGCTTACTTCCAGCACAAGTACAAGCGTATCTGCAGGTGCTGCTTTTACAGATAACAGTGGCAACTCTGCATGTCCTGCTATAGGTAATGAAGTTACCAGAATGAATGAGATTAATACTGCAAACCCAGATTCATATAGAGATCCTTTATTTTCTGCATACCCAACTATTGCTGCTACAATTGCTAATACCTGGAAAAACAACCCCAGTAATGGTAGCTGGGAATCTGAAGCATGGTCTGGGCTAGACATTTACAGCAATAAAATAATACCGGGTTGGAAAAGATCTTTGGTTGCAGCAGGTTTAAAATGGGGACGTTTAATCAGATTACCTCTGAATGTAACCGGTTCAAAAACACTACCCAGTAATGTTGGTGGGGCTGTTGGTAATGCTGGTGATACCATAACTTATTTTCAAAGTATGAACCGATACCGTGATTTAGCTTTTGCCCCCAATGGAAAGGATCTTTTTTTGGTAATGGATAATTCATCGGCAACTTCAGGCCCTGGTTCGGCAAATCCTACTTCTCCCGCTTGCCCCGGTTGTGTAATAAAATATTCTTTCTTAGGATATGCTGATAATAGTAGCGGCTTTAGCACAATATCAAAAACTATTGATGTTACCACAGGTACTTTAAATACTTGTAACAGTGGTACGCCTGTAACCATCGATGGTACAAATAACTTTTTATGGGTTCCTATCACCGGGCCTGATGGAAATATAATGGCGGAGTTAAATGCAATGGGACAAAACCTTGGTGTGGTCACTTCATCCTTTTATAAAAATTCGGGCGCGGTAAGAGAGGCTAATGGTAAAAAGTATTTAGACAGAAATATGACTATTACACCGGCCAACATTTTTGCATCGCCTGTAAAAGTGCGTTTATATATTTCAAAAACCGAACTTGATGCATTGATAGCATCGCCCACAAGCGGTGTAACCTCAATAAGTAATTTACAAATTTTAAAAAATCATGATGCTTGTGGCGGTGTATTATCTTCCAGCACGACTCAGTTTCCTGCAGCCAATACAGGTACAGATTTGGTGCAAGGTGTAAATGGTTACGTATTACAAACAGCAGTATCATCATTTTCAACCTTCTATTTTGCTGCTGCAAACATTGTTTTACCTGTAGATTTAATTTCGTTTAATGGCGCTTTACAAAATGATTTGTCTGCATTATTGAAGTGGAAAACGGCTAATGAAATAAATACTGCGGGATTTAATGTTGAAAGAAGTATTGATGGAAACAATTTTAAACAAATTGCGTTTTTAAAAGCTACAGGCAGCAAAAGTTTATTTGATTATAATTATATAGATAAAGAAGCAGTTGATCAACAATCTACTGTACTTTATTACAGGTTACAAATTTTAAATAATGATGGATCCTTTAAATATTCCAACAATGTAACAATAACATTACCTGTAACAAAAGCGATAATAAATATTGCGCCAAACCCTGTTCTAAATGATGTAAGAGGAACTATTGTTTCACCCTTTACTACAAATGTCACACTGCGTATATTTGATAATACAGGAAGGCTCATGTTACAAACCAATACTTTCGTAAAAAAAGGGACTAATAATTTTACACAAAATATTAACCATTTAGCAACTGGAGCTTACTATTTAGATATTTCAGGTAATGGCATTATTAGCAGAACTAAATTTCAAAAATTTTAATGTTTTAAATAAAATAATAAATTAAAAAGATCATCTTAAAAATAATTTTAAGATGATCTTTTTAATTTAGATAAATAGTTATTTATTGATTCATCATTAGCCTCTTAGCTAGCAACACAGATGAATGATAAGTCATTAAAATTATATCGAGGAAAATTAAGTAACCTCCTTCAGAAAATCATAACCCTTTTTAAAAAAAATTAAAACAAGATTGAAATTTTAATTGTAGAAAAAATGAAGTCTAAGGGTTTAATTTCCCATTGCAGCTTGTTTCATTTCATGAGCTTTTTCAGCACCAAGATATTTTTCCATACGATTTTCCATGGCATATATTACCGGAGTAAGAATGATAGCCATTATAGATTTGTAAGTATAATTAACCATACAAATGGCAAGCACTTTTTGCATGCTCCAGCCCTGCCCTAAATAAAAAGCTATAAAAAGTACAATAAAACTGTCAACAAGCTGCGAAACCAATGTTGACCCTGTTGCACGAAGCCATACTTTTTTTTCGCCGGTTACTTTTTTTATTTTGTGAAAAACAAATACATCTACCAACTGGCTTACCATAAATGCAGCAAGGCTCCCTAAAATAATCCACATGCCCTGCCCAAACACAGCATTAAAGGCGCTTCCCATATTCGGCACACCTTTATCAACATTGGTACCGTACCAAAAATCGGCACCAGGTACACTCATGGCTAAAAAAAACATTAAAAAAGCATATGCAATTAGGGCTACAGCAATGTAAGAGATTTGCCTTACTGCCTTTGGACCATAGAATTCGTTTACAATATCTGTGATAATAAACTCCAGAGGCCACAATAAAACACCGCAGGTAAGGCTGATTGATAAACCACTTTCTCCCAATAAGGAAAAATTAAATGGCGTCATACCAAACACTTTCTCAAGAGAAAATATTTTACCGCCAATACATTCAGCAATAAGCGCATTTGCAACAAAAAAAGCAGTAATACTTAAGAATAATTTTGTGGGCTTATCTTTCAGAATGTTGGTAATCATAGAAATAAATTTACAACAAATGCAAATCATTTTATATGAACAACAATTAAATATTAACAGCTGTTCTTCCGAATTTATATAAACCTACACTAATGCCGAACAAAAAAAGAATACCACACCTCTACTGGAAACAGCAACAAATTGAACGTTAATAAAAAAGGACTAACCGGTAAAATTTTTCTGTTTGATTTTCTATATAATACAATAAAAACAAAAGCTGCATTTAATAAAATGGCAACAACAAAACCTAATATTACAATAGTTCCTTCAATGGCCTGTAAAGGAATTACCGCATTTACATGGCCGTTTTTGCGCATACCAAACTCCACTAACCTCAGAACCGCAGAAATAATGAAGCAGATATTGCAGATGAAAACTATTTTAGAAAAAAAACGCAAGGCTGGTAATTATGAATTAAAAATGTGAATAGTAAATTGCCAAGAGAGAATAGAAAATTATAGACAAATTGCAAGATTTAATTGTCTCCGATCTTTCGTCTTTAATCTCAAATCTTATGTCTAACATTATCTCTTATCCTTACTTTCCTCTGCCCCAACCCAACCAGTCATTTCCATTAGCGTAAAGCATGAGAGATAATAAAATGATCATTCCTGCAATTTGAGCATATTCTAAAAACTTTTCACTTGGCTTTCTACCGGTAACCATTTCTATTAAAGTAAATAAAACATGCCCGCCATCTAGTGCCGGAATAGGCAATAAATTCATAAATGCAAGTACAATAGAAAAGAATGCAGTGATATTCCAAAACTGCTCCCAATCCCACGTATTACCTGAAAAAACAGAACCCATAGATTTAAAACCACCAACACCTTTATATGCACCTGTAGATGGTTGAAATATAAGTTTAAACTGTTGTATATATTCGCCCAGTTTTGTATAAGCCAATTTTACTCCCGCAGGAAAAGCTCTAAAAAAAGAAAAGCTTGTATGCTCTGTTTTAAAATAACCAAGGCTATCCATTTGTTTACTTGAAGGTAGCGTAGGAGCTATTCTTCCCTCATCATTTACTGTAACCGGAAGTATGACAAAAGATCCATTTCTTTCTACCGTTAACGCAACTTCTTTGCTTTTGTGTTGCGAAAAATATGCAGATGCTTCATCTAAAAATTGGACCGGCACAGAATCTACTTTTACAATTCTATCCCACTCTTTTAATCCTGCTTTTTTTGCAGGGGATGTATCTGCTTTTTCAAAACTTCCCATTATGGTTGGAATACGTTGCAACAATAATGGTATTTTTGATCTCTTCTTTTCAACAAGCTGTCCTATAAGACCTACCGGAATAGTTACATTGGTTGGTTTATCATTCCTAAGTACTTCAATATTTCCTCCTCCGCTGAATAATATTTTCTTGGCAACATCATCAAAATATTTAATTGAATCTCCATTTACAGAAACTATTTTATCACCACTTCTAAGTCCTATATCATACATAAGAGAATCGGAAACCCACACCCCATTTTTTAAAGATGAATTAGGTATTTTTTCTTCGCCCCAATGCATTAAAATGCCGGCATAAATAATGAAAGCGAGCAATACATTAACAGTAACTCCACCAAGCATGATAATTAAACGTTGCCACGCAGGCTTGCTGCGAAACTCCCATGGCTGCGCAGGTTTGTTAAGCTGGTCTTTATCCATACTCTCATCAACCATTCCGGATATTTTTACATACCCACCAAGTGGCAACCAGCCAATACCATATTCAGTTTCACCAATTTTCTTCTTAAAGATGGAAAACCATGGGTCGAAGAAAAGATAAAATTTCTCCACCCTGCACTTAAACCATTTTGCAGTTATATAATGTCCGAATTCGTGAAGCACAACCAATATAGAAAGAGAGAGAAGAAGTTGAGCAGCTTTTAAACCTACGCTGCCCCAGTTAATTGCTAAAAGTATCATTATTATTATTGAGAATTAAAATGTTTGTGTTTAAATATTGGTATTAAGAATTTAGATATTTTTTTTAGGTCCGGGGTTTTCCCCATTCACTGTTCACATTTTTACTATTTACAATTTGATAATGCTTGCAGCAAAGTTACGGGCCTCACCATCGCTTTCATAATATTCCTCCAAAGTGGGATTTTCTATAAAAGATATTTTCTCCATAGTTTTCTCCACTACTGCTGTGATATCTAAAAAGCCAATTCGGTTTTTTAAGAAAGCCCACACCGCAATTTCATTTGCAGCATTTAAAACACAGGCTTTGTTACCACCTGCTTTTAAAGCATCTATTGCAAGACCAAGATTTCTAAACGTTTTGTAATCGGGTTCTTCAAATGTCAAACTGGGATATTTTTTAAAACTAAATCTTGGGAAATCGTTTTTCATCCTTTCAGGAAAACCCAATGCATATTGTATGGGCAACTTCATATCCGGCAAACCCATCTGTGCTTTTAAACTGCCATCTTCAAACTGAACTAAACTGTGAACAATACTTTGAGGATGCACCACAACTTCTATTTGCGCAGGCTTTAAATTAAAAAGCCATTTGGCTTCAATCATTTCAAGTCCCTTATTCATTAGTGTGGCAGAGTCAATTGATATTTTTGCACCCATGCTCCAGTTAGGATGTTGCAGAGCATGATCTCGTTTTACGTTGACCAAAAAGTTTGGTTTTTTTCCTAAAAAAGGTCCTCCACTGGCGGTAAGTATAATTTTTTCTATTGGGTTTCTTGCTTCACCAATAAGGCATTGAAATATAGCAGAATGTTCACTGTCTACAGGTATTATTGGAGACCGGTTTTCAAAGGCCTGCTGCATTACAATATCTCCTGCAACTACCAGTGTTTCTTTATTGGCGAGTGCAATAACTTTTCCTTTTTTTACACCTTTGAGCGTAGATTTTAAACCTGCAAAACCAACAATTGCTGTAAGCATTACATCATAAGTATCAAAATCCGCAACCTCTTCCAAGGCATTTTCTCCTGCAAAAACTTTTATTGATGTTGTAGAAAGTGCTTGTTTTACTTGCTCATACTTTGTTTCATCACCAATAACAACAGCATTTGGTAAAAATTCCAATGCCTGTTTTATAAGCAAATCAGCATTTGTCTGTGCAGTTAATATCTCTGCTTCCAACACATTTCTATGTGCACGAATTACCTCAAGGGCCTGCGATCCGATTGATCCAGTAGATCCGAAAATTGCAATGCGCCTTCTTTGCACCTGTTCACCCATAAATAGTATAGTTGTTAATAGTAAGTCAGCAATGTAGTCTTTTATTAATTGCCGATTATTCGTCAGTTCTTAAAGTAGTCTTAAAGAATCTTAAAATATTCTCTAATTAGCTGTCACTAAATTTTCAATACAGGTTGCGATTTCCCTATCATTGCTAAGTTTGGGTACTTTATTTTGCCCGCCAAGTTTACCTACACTTTTCATATAATTTTTAAAGCCGTCTTTTGGAACAGGCGTAATTTTTAAAATATCCAAAATATTGCCTTTAATGAGATCATCATAATAGGCGTTTTTATTCCGCAGATTACCATCAAGTTTTTGTGCAAACCTCGTAAGGTCTGCAGGTATTTCTTCAAACTCTATAAACCATTCGTGGTAACTTTTTCCTTTATCCAAAGAAACAAACGGTGCTACAGTAAATTCATTTATGCGCACATTTTCTTCCGTAGTTGTTTTTAAAATAGCATGTTCAGCTTCTTCCACAATTACATGTTCGCCAAATGCAGAAATAAAATGTTTTATTCTACCCGTTACTACAATTCGATATGGATTAGTGGAAACAAACTTTACTGTATCGCCAATGTTATATGCCCACAAGCCGGCATTGTTTGATATTATTAATGCATAATTTTCTCCAATCTGCACATCTTTTAATGTGAGTCTTTTTGGAAATTCATTTTGAAGTTTATTTACCGGTACAAATTCAAAAAATATTCCGCTGGAGGTATTCAGCAGCATGCCTTTTGTTTTTTGCGAATCTTGAAATGCAAAAAAACCCTCACTTGCAGGATATAATTCTATAGTATCAATCGGGCGCCCAATACTTTCCATGAGCTTGGCTTTGTAGGGTTCATAATTTACGCCACCCTGCACCATCACACTTAAGTTTGGAAAAAGATCACCGATTTTTTTTCCGGAACGTTCCTCCAGTTTGTCAAAATACATTTGCACCCAAGGTGGTATTCCACTAATTAGTGTCATGTTTTCATCAATAGTTTCATCCACTATTTTCTCTACTTTTTCTTCCCAGTCTTCAATACAGTTTGTTTCATATTTTGGCAGCTGGTTGCTGCGTAAATAAAGTGGAATATGGTGGTTTACAATTCCGCTCAAACGGCCTGTTGGAATGCCACCTACTCTTTCCAATACAGGTGAACCGCTTAAGAAAATTACTTTACCGTTTGCAAATTTAGTATTGCCACTTTCAACCATATAACAAAGCAAAGCATTGCGGGCAGTATTGATATGGTTTAGTATGGAGTCTTTTGTTATTGGAATATATTTTACTCCGCTTGTTGTACCGCTTGTTTTGGCAAAATAAATTGGCTGTCCCTTCCATAAAATATTATGTTTGCCTTCTTTTATTTTTTCTATATAGGGTTTAAATGCCTCGTAATCTCTAATTGGGACAAGCCTTACAAAATCCTCATGGGTTTTTATTTCGGCAAAAGAATGATCTATGCCAAAGATCGTTTTACCTGCAGATTTTATAAGAAAAGTTAATATAGCTTCCTGATCTGCAACAGCAGTTACCATTCCCTTCTTAATCTGTTTTTGTATATAAACGGCAAAAGGTTTTGCCAGGAAAGATTTAAACTTCATAGTAAAATTCCCTTCTTTTTTTGAAATATATTCTATAGAAAATACATTTCAGTTTGCTGTTAAAAATACCAATTTGTTTAAAATCTTTTAATCGAAGTATTCCCCATTCTAATTACAATTTCCGCATGGCCAATCCTTGTCTAAGTCTATTGCAGTTACAACTACAATTTCTTTTTCTTTTGGCGCAAACACAATTCGTACATGTTGACCATCATGCGTTATACCTTCCAAAGGATAAGTTATTCCTTTTTCGGTCGTTTCTTCTTTGTTGTAATTTATTATGCCATTCGCCAAAATTTCTTTTACCTCGCTTTCATCAATATGCCTGCAATCCATTCTGCACTTTGCATGAAGGCTATATTTAATTGTTTTGTTGCCAGACCTTAAAGCAAAATAATCATCCTTTACCGCATCTACTGTAACACGACCGGGCTGGTTGCCCCGCTGGTTTTTCTTTACCCAAAAAAACAACAAAGCCGCAGCTACAAAAATTAAAAAAGGATAACTTTTATTTTTCACCTATGCAAGTTATGAATTTTAAAAAATGAGTTCAGGTAAAATTGATTCATGTAATCGTAGAGGAAATACCCTTCATGAAAAACAAATTTTTTTTTAAATGCTCAGCATTTATATCATTTTAAAACAACCCTTCAATACTTAAATATCTTTCCCCCGTATCATAATTAAATAAAAGTATTGTGCTGCCTGCAGGTATTTCAGGTAATTTTTTTGCCAATGCTGCCATTGTTGCACCGCTGGAAATACCCTGAAAAATTCCTTCTTCCCGGGCAGCTCTCTTTGCATATTCGTAAGATTCTTCTTTACCAACTTGAATCACTCCATCTAAAATTTCTTTATGCAAATTGCTAGGAATAAAACCTGCGCCTATTCCCTGTAAAGGATGCGGAGCGGGACTTCCACCACTAATAACAGGCGATAACTCAGGCTCCACAGCAAATACTTTTATTGCAGGAAAGTGTTTCTTTAAAACTTCTGCAACTCCGGTTATATGCCCCCCGGTCCCAACACCTGTTATTAAAAAATCTATTCCTTCCGGAAAATCTTTTACTATTTCTTCTGCCGTGGTTTTTACATGTATATCAATGTTTGCAGGGTTATCAAACTGCTGTGGCATCCATGCATTAGGTGTTGATGCAACAAGTTCTGTCGCTTTTGCTATAGCCCCTTTCATCCCCAGTTCTCTTGCAGTCAATTCAAAACTTGCTCCATAAACACTCATCAATTTTCTGCGCTCAACACTCATACTTTCCGGCATCACCAAAATTATTTTGTAACCTTTTACAGCAGCTACCATTGCCAATCCGATTCCTGTATTGCCAGATGTTGGTTCTATTATAGTAGTGTCTTTGTTTATCAGACCTTTTTGTTCTGCATCTTCAATCATCGCAAGTGCAATTCTGTCTTTAATACTTCCACTTGGGTTTGTCTTTTCAAGTTTTGTGTAAACATGAATGTTGTCAGGATATAAACGATTTATTTTTACGTGGGGGGTGTTACCAATCGTTTCTAAAATATTTGCGACCTTCATAATCTGTTTTTTTAAATGATAAAATTTATTGGTTCATTAAAATCTCTTCTGTCTTTTACTACCGTTTGTGCGGTGTGATAAACCACACTAAAAGATGGAATGCTTTGGGTTATCCATGTATTGCCACCAATTATACAGTCATGCCCTACAATTGTTTCTCCGCCTAAAATAGTACTGCCTGCATAAATAACTACATTGTCTTCTATTGTTGGATGTCTTTTAATAGCAGCATCTTCTTTGCGCACTGCCAATGCGCCAAGCGTAACACCCTGGTATAATTTTACATAATTGCCAATAACAGTTGTTTCTCCAACAACTATTCCCGTGCCATGATCAATAAAAAATGGAAAACCGATTTTTGCTCCGGCGTTTATATCAATACCAGTTTTGCTGTGTGCCTGTTCACTCATCATTCGGGGCAAAATAGAAATGTTTTGTTCATATAAAATATGTGCAAGTCGGTAAATGGCAATAGCATAAAAACCGGGATAACTTAATATTATTTCTTCAAGTCTTTTTGCCGCGGGATCATAATCTAAAATAAACTGGGCATCATTTACCAGTTTTTCTGCAGTTGCAGGTAACAGCTCGAAAAAATTATTTAGAATGAAATTAATCGCTGTTTTGTTATTGACAACACATGTTGTAAGCAACGAATTTAAAGTAAGCTTTAAGTCAATTTCCCTATTTGCATGGTTTATTAAAAAATCTTCTTCGTTTTCAACTAATGGAAATAAATACTGATAAAGTTTATCAGTAAAAGCTGCGACCAACTTATGATCCGGCAGATTTTTTCTTAAAATATATCCTTGGTACAACTTTTTTTTCAAAAGTACAAAATACTCTATCAATTATTATATACTGATATTTTACTTCCTTTATGGGTAAGTCATCTTAAATATTTAAAATCATTAATACATATTTATAAAGCTCTGTTCAATTCCTTTTTACAATTTGTGACTATCTCCAAGTAATTATTTCCCTTAATTTTACCAGTAATGCAAAAAACAGTTGCGCTCCATACATTAGGCTGTAAGCTAAATTTCAGTGAAACTACGGCACTCGGCCGTATGCTGGAAAATGATGGTTTTGCCAAAAAAGATTTTGATGAGATAGCTGATGTTTATGTGATAAATACCTGTTCTGTTACTGAAAATGCTGACAAGGAATGCAGGCAAATCGTAAGAAAAATTCAACGCAAGGCTCCGGAAGCATTGGTAGTAATAACCGGTTGTTATGCGCAGTTAAAACCAAATGAAATTGCAGTAATCCCGGGTGTAGACCTTGTACTTGGCGCTGCAGAAAAGTTTAATATTGCGCAGCATTTAAAAGAAATTTCAAAAAACGATCCTACAAAAATTTGCAGTTGCGATGTAGAAGATGTGAATATTTTTGTACCATCCCATTCCATAAATGAACGCACGAGAATATTTTTAAAAGTACAGGATGGTTGTGGTTACAACTGCAGTTTTTGCACTATTCCCATGGCCCGTGGCAAAAGCAGAAGCGATGAAATAAATAATGTAATTGAAAACGTAAAAGTAATAGCAGCAGGCGGCGCAAAAGAAATTGTATTAACAGGAATTAACCTTGGTGACTTCGGTAAAGGATATACGGGTGGCAAAAAACACGGCGAAAACTTTTTTGATCTTATTAAAGAGTTGGATGCTTTACCTGGTATTGAACGCTACAGAATCTCTTCAATTGAACCGAATTTATTAAGCAACGAAATAATTCAATTTGTAAGCAACAGCAAACATTTTATGCCGCATTTTCATATTCCTTTGCAAAGCGGCAGCAACAATACCCTGGCTGCTATGCGCCGCAGGTATAAAAAAGAATTATATGCTGAAAAAATAAGCCTTATAAAATTATTGATGCCGCATTGCTGTATTGGTGTTGATGTAATTGTTGGTTTTCCGGGAGAAACGGAAGAGGATTTTTTAGAAACAGTAAACTTCCTTAAAGAACTGGATATTTCTTACCTCCATGTATTTACTTACTCAGAAAGGGATAAAACCCATGCACTTACAATTGCTCCTGTTGTACCTATGCAAACCAGAAATGAACGCAATAAAATGTTACGCAACCTCAGCTACGAAAAAATGCAGGCGTTTACCCAAAAACATATCGGGCAAACAAGAAAGGTTTTGTTTGAACATGTAAACAAAAATGGCATGATGGAAGGCTATGCTGATAATTATATTAAAGTTGCTTCTCCATTTAAAAAGGAATGGGAAAACCAAATTGTTGATTGGGTTATTTGAAGACCATCTATCTTCCTTACAAGAATGTATCAATTAGTGGATTATGATATTTGTTGTAACAATATTATTTTAATCAATTCCGAAAAATATAAAATGCCTAAACTTGCAAAGTTTAAAAATTCTCCATTGACTGATTTAGGAGACTTCCGCATATTCCTCCATATAATCATATCCCTCATTTAATTTTCCTTTTTTAATAATTGTTGCAGTATTTATTAATCGGGTTTCCCCACCACTAAACAAATCTGTAAAAACGTATTTAATAAGCTGCTCACCAAAATACCTGCTGGCATCTTTTGGCAATTCATTTGGAAGGTTTCCTACTGCCATTACATCGACAACATTTTCCAGGTATGGAGCCGTTTTTTTAAGGGTTGTTGTATCAACTCCATAAACAGGATTTTCAATGGTAGAATCGCCGATGTTACAGGGCACCGAGCCAGACATATCATCTGTAATATCTGCAATTGTTTTTATTCTGAAACTAGTACTCGCAATATCATTTAAATTAAAAAGCCGAGGTATTGTTTTTTCCCAGTAAACTCCGTTCATTAAAATATCTGTATGAGCAATAAAATTAGAAAACAGCGAATTATACTTTTCCGGATTTGCATGAAAGTCCTTTCTGTTATAGCTTCCGTCCATTTTAGATCTATATAAATCCGCACCTTTTAAATGAACATAAACCGGATACACAAATTCTTTTTCACAATAATCTTCGGGTTCCACTTCATGTATCCCCATCAAATTCATAATTTCCAAAACACCATGTGCTACTCTCCCACTTCCTGTAACAGCAATTTTAATTGCGGGCAATTTTAAACCAAAATAAGTATGAATTAAATGTTGAAAATTTTTGTTTGAATTAACTCTTTCCAGTTTAAAAGAACCTGTTCTGTTTCCATAAGCCATCATACCGTTGTGTGCACCTACAATACCGGCAAAAAAACCAAACCCTATAATGCGTGTACCATCTTCATGCTCCAGACATTCGTAATCAATAAGTGTAATATTTTTTTTAATGATAGTATGTAATAAGTGTTGATTGAATGGCTGCAATTTTTTTGTGTGAGAGAAAAAGAGATAAGTTTTATTTTCAATCAACATTTCAACAGGAACTTCTTTAATACCCAAAATGATATCACAATCATCTAAATTTTCTGTTACAGTTATTCCTGCAGCAATATATTCTTTATCAGTAAAACACCGGTCAGCACTGTGTTGTACGGTAATTTTAATATGGGGATGATGTTGACGAAGCCATTTACATTGTGCAGGTGTAAGAGCCACACGGTTGTCGGCAGGTATTTTCCCTTCGGCTATTAATCCAATATGTATCATGATTTTTTTGTTGGATGTGGCAATTTACATTCTTTCACTGTTTAACAATGATTAACCAGGATTAAATACAAAACGATGCTTATCAAATTTTAATTACTGCTTACATTTGCGCATGAATTATTACCAATTATTTGGTTTGGAAGAAATGCCTACGGTTGATAAAAAAAGCATCAGCAAAAAGTATATAGAACTTCAAAAAAAATTTCATCCTGATTTTTATACAAATGAAAATGAAGCAGACAAAGAATTTGCTATGGATCAATCTGCTGCAATAAACAAAGGGTACAAAATATTTACTGATAAAGACAATACGATAGAATATTTTTTGAGGCTAAAAGGAATTATTACAGCGGATGAAAAATTTAATCTCCCTCCTGACTTTTTAATGGAAATGATGGAAATGAATGAAGGGTTTGATGATAATAAAGATATTGAAAAGGAGATACAACAATTTGAAGATGATCTTGAAAAGCAAATTGCAACGCTAATTAATCCTGATAATACAACTGATTTGAATGAAACAAAATTGCAGGATTTAAAAATATATTATTACAAGAAAAAATATTTAAAACGTATTTTGAATAGGTTGACTGATTAATGTTACATTGCAATTCTAGCAAATGCCCATGTGGCGGAATTGGTAGACGCAGCAGACTCAAAATCTGCCATTCGCAAGGGTGTGAAGGTTCGATTCCTTTCGTGGGCACTCAACCACCTTTTTAAGGTGGTTTTTTTATGCCTATAAACGTAATACTAGCAAGGCTTTCAACGGAATTACTTTCTTTTTACTTCTTTTGATTAACCTTTCTTTTCTCAATTTTTGTTACATGGCTGTTACACGTGTAACAAAGAAACAAGTAATTTCATACCTTCGAAAAAAGGAACGTTAACCAAAGTAAAATGAGTGTAATATTAAGAAAGCGAAAAAACGCAAACGGCACTACTATTAGAAAATCCACGCAAATTTACCTCCTGCCGCCAAAACAAACTAACCCCCTGATACCGGCTTAAACTGACTGTCTTGTCATGAAATAGGTGATCTAAAAAACAACTAAAATGGACATCTAAGAGCAAGCCATTTCGTGGGATCCTGTCCAATCATCTTTTTCCAATTTAAAAATTTCATTGACAGAAGTTTGAAAGAATTCAGAAATCTTTATAGCAAGGACAGTGGAAGGAACATATCTTTGGGCTTCTATTGAATTTATAGTTTGACGAGAAACTCCTACTTTATCTGCTAATTCCTGTTGTGTTATATCCAACTTTGCCCTTTCGACTTTGAGTGTATTCTTCATTACCGACTAAGTTTTTGCAGATAGTAAATAGTTAAGTAAACGAATAACATACTCATGACAACTAGCTGACCAGTTAAGCGGACAATCAGGTCTTTGAAAAGCAACGCAATGAAAGGTGTAATGATGAAATAGAGTACAGCCCATGAGAATGTCCAAGACATTGCCTTTAATCTTATAGACACAGTCATTTCATCTTCGACCTTATCTCTTGACCAAGCGACAAACAACAACCCAAGTATGAAGGCATTAAGTGTGAGGATACGGAATATTTCCTTTTGAGTTTGCACCAGTTCGACATTTACTGACTTGACGATGATTGCAGGGATAAATGCTAAAATCATGACGAGAAGACCAATTTTTTTGAAATACAGCGGTAGTAAGCCAGGTTCTTTTTTGCTTCTTTTACATTGCATATTGACAATTTTGTTTTCCTAAATGACAAATATACTTTCCTTTTTTGGATTACCAAAAAAATTTCAAGGGGGTGTCTTTAAAGCGCATAACATGAATTGTGCAAGGTGCGGCTTGAAGTTGTAATAATCATCAGTTCTGCAGATCCGAGCTTTGGTTCGGGC
>ENA-OFCI01000363-OFCI01000363.1-metagenomes-genome-assembly--contig:-NODE-363-length-28266-cov-3.560278_pt1 | contig 28266 bp, 29 predicted proteins | sample MGYA00153391_OFCI01 | MGnify analysis MGYA00153391
GACCACGCTGGACGAGTTCCGCAAGCACATCGAAAAGGACCCGGCCCTCGAACGGCGCTTCCAGCCGATCCAGGTGGCCGAGCCGACACTCTCGCACACCATCGAGATCCTCAAGGGTCTGCGGGACCGCTACGAGGCGCACCACCGGGTGTCCATCACCGATGCCGCACTGGTCTCGGCGGCCAACCTGGCCGACCGCTACATCAACGACCGTTTCCTTCCGGACAAGGCGATCGACCTGATCGACGAGGCGGGCGCGCGCCTGCGCATCCGACGGATGACGGCGCCGCCTGACCTGCGTGAGTTCGACGAGCGGATCGGGCACGTCCGCCGTGAGAAGGAGTCCGCGATCGACGCCCAGGACTTCGAGAAGGCCGCATCGCTGCGTGACGACGAGAAGAAGCTCCTGGGCCAGAAGGCCGAGCGCGAGAAGCAGTGGAAGTCCGGCGACATGGACGTCGTGGCCGAGGTCGATGAGGAGCTCATCGCCGAGGTTCTGGCGGCTTCGACCGGCATCCCGGTGTTCAAGCTCACCGAGGAGGAGTCCTCGCGGCTGCTCCACATGGAGGACGAGCTGCACAAGCGCATCGTCGGCATGGACGAGGCCCTGCGTGCGATGTCCCAGGCGATCCGTCGCACCCGCGCCGGCCTGAAGGATCCGCGTCGTCCCGGTGGCTCGTTCATCTTCGCTGGCCCGACCGGCGTCGGTAAGACCGAGGTCGCGAAGGCGCTCGCAGAGTTCCTCTTCGGCGACGAGGATGCGTTGATCCAGCTCGACATGAGTGAGTACGGCGAGAAGCACACGGTCTCCAGGCTGTTCGGTTCGCCCCCCGGCTACGTGGGTTACGAAGAGGGCGGTCAGCTGACCGAGAAGGTCCGTCGCAAGCCGTTCTCGGTCGTGCTCTTCGACGAGGTCGAGAAGGCCCACCCCGACATCTTCAACTCGCTGTTGCAGATTCTTGAGGACGGTCGCCTGACCGACTCCCAGGGCCGGGTCGTCGACTTCAAGAACACCGTGATCATCATGACCACGAACCTCGGCACCCGGGACATCGCCAAAGGCCAGTCGCTCGGTTTCGCAGCCGGTGGCGACAACACGAGCGGCTACGACCGGATGAAGAACAAGGTCCAGGACGAGCTCAAGCAGCACTTCCGGCCAGAGTTCCTCAACCGGGTGGACGACATCATCGTCTTCCCGCAGCTGACCCAGGCTGAGATCGTCCAGATCGTCGACCTGATGATCGCCAAGCTCGACGTGCGGCTCAAGGACAAAGACATGGGCATCGAGCTCACGCCCGCGGCCAAGGCGCTGCTCGCCAAGAAGGGCTACGACCCGGTGCTCGGTGCGCGTCCGCTGCGACGCACGATCCAGCGCGACATCGAGGACGCCATGTCCGAGAAGATCCTGTACGGCGAGATCAAAGCAGGCGAGATCGTTGTCGTCGACACCGACGGTGCCGAGAAGGACGAGGCGTTCACGTTCGTGGGCACCGCCCAGTCCCCGCTGGAGGACCCGCAGCTGAGCACGATCCAGGACACGGTCAAGACCCCGGACGCTCCCGAATGAGCTGACGGCTCAGGATCGACGCCCGGGTCGGGGCACCCCGACCCGGGCTTGCGCAAGCGGGGTGCCCACGCCGTACGGTTAGGCACATGTTTTCCATTTTGCGCTCGCCATCTCGCGATGCCCCCTCCGTCGGGCTGGCGACGGCCGGTGCTCTGGCGTTGAGTGGATGCTCGTCGTCGCCCACGGTGGCCAAGGCGACACCGGGGGCGGACTTGGTCATCAAGGCGGGCCAGAACCACCTCACGGGCCGCGCGGCGCTGGCCTACGGGCGGCAACGCCATACGGTGGCCGGCGGCGACTTTGGTCGGTCGGCCAACCAGGGCCCGCTGATCATGGCTGCGGCTGGCTTCACGAAGCTGGAAGGACCGGCAAAGCTGCCCGGCATCCTGCACATCGCTGCACCCGACATCACGACCAGCTTGAGCGCCCAGCAGGTGCTGGCTTTTGCGGCGGGTGCCTTCGTCACCAGCCATCGCAAGGTCCACAACCGGGTGGCGATCGGCGGCTTCGGGATGACATCGGACGGCCAGTCGATCGTTCTTCTTGACGCCAACGCCCGACGCATGTTCGCCGACAGCAGGGATGGCAACTTCCTGTGATCGTCGCTGACATGACTGCCACTTCGTGATCGAGATCCGCAGCGCCCGCGCCAGTGATGTGCGTTCGATCCGTGAGCTGGTCCGTCCGCTGGTCGGAAACACGCTCACGCCCAAGGATGCGGTTTCGTACTATGAAGCCCTGCAGCAGTTCCGGGTGGCTGAGGACCCTGACCTGCCCGGCCGGATCATCGGTTGCGGAGCCCTGCACGTGATGTGGGAGGAGCTGGCCGAGGTGCGGACCCTGGCGGTTCACCCGGACTTCGCCAGGCGGGGCATGGGCGGCCGGCTCCTCGAGGTCCTGATCGACGATGCCCGGGATCTGGGTCTGCGTCGCATCTTCTGTCTCACCTTCGAGGTGGGCTTCTTCAGCCGCCATGGCTTCTCGCCCATCCAGGGTCAGGCGGTCGAGCCCGACGTCTACGCCGAGCTGATCCGTTCGTATGACGAGGGTGTCGCGGAGTTCCTGGACCTCGAGCGGGTCAAGCCCAACACCCTGGGCAACACCCGGATGCTTCGCGCGCTCTGATCGGCGCCCTCAAGGTCATCCGTTGTCGTGCCGATCAGCGCCCTGGCAACCGGAACCTGTTGTGGGACAGCGGTTCCACGAGCCCGTCTGCGACCAGGCTGTCGAGGCAACGGTCGCGTTGGGTGTCGTCGAGGGGCCATGCTGCACCCACCGTGGTGACAGAGACTGGCCCGCCCGATTCCCTCAGCACGGCAAGGATGGCGCCCCGACACTGCCGATCTGTTCGCAACCACGACTGGCTTCTGCGGACCGGTCCCTCGTATGCCGGTCGGTCCGCGAGCCGCCACGCGCAGAGGTCCTGGACGGGGCAGTCAGGGCACCGGGGTGCGCGCGCCGAGCACACCAGGGCGCCGAGCTCCATCACGGCGACGCTCCAGCTCCGCGCGACGTGCGGCGCTGCTGGCAGGAGGGTCGCGGCCAGTGTCATGTCCGCCCGGGAAAGTGAGGGCCCAGCCTGCGCGGCGCCTCCGATGATCCGGGTCAGCACCCTGCGCACATTGGTATCGACCACCGCGGCGTGCGCTCCCCAGGCAAAGACAGAGACCGCGGCCGCGGTGTAGGTGCCTACTCCCGGCAGCTCCAGCAGCTCGTTGCGGTGTCGGGGCACGTCGCCGTGGTGCCGTGCGACGATGGCCACGGCGGCGGCGTGCAGCCGCAGCGCCCGCCGCGGGTAGCCGAGCCTTCCCCACGCGTGGATGGCATCACCGGTCGCTGACGCAGCCAAGGCGGCAGGTGAGGGCCAGCGCGACATCCACGCCCGCCACACGGGCTCGACACGGACGACCGGCGTCTGCTGCAGCATGACCTCCGAGACCAGGATCCCCCACGCTGAAGTTCCGTGCTCGCGCCACGGCAGGTTCCTCGCTTCTTGGGCATACCAGTCCAGGATTCGTTGGTGCAGAAGTGAACGGGCCACCTCCGACATTGAGCGGTCACTCATGGCGCTGGGTCGCCATGATGCCGGGCCCTCTGGCGCTGGGCCGATGACGAGGGAGCGCCCAAGGCTCAGACGTAGCGCTCGAGAATGCTGGACTCGGCTAGTCGGGACAGACCCTCGCGAACCGCACGCGCGCGACCTTCACCAACGCCCTCGACGGCCATGAGGTCCTCGAGGTTCGCGGCGAGAAGCTTCTGAAGACCCTCGAAGTGTTCGACCAGACGCTCCACGATGGCACCGGGCAGACGAGGCACCTTGGTCAGGAGGCGGTAGCCGCGGGGGCTCACGGCGGTGTCGAGGGCATCACCGCCAATGGTGAATCCCACCGCCCGGGCGCCGGCAGCGAGGTCGAGCAGCTCGGTGGACGTGAGCTCCATGAGGTCGGCCAGGACCTGCTCCACGGTGGCGGTGTTATGCGCTGCCTCGAGGTAGTCGCGGATCACCAGCTCGCGGTCATTGCCCAAGCCACCGGTCAGCTCTGCGAGCTGGAGCGTCAGCAGTCGCCCGTCCGTGCCGAGCTCGACCACGTAGCTGTCGATCTCTTCGCTGATCCGTCGCACCATCTCAAGGCGTTGGAGCACCGATGCCACGTCGCGGACGGTGACCAGGTCCTCGATCTCGAGGGCCGACAAGGTGCCGGCGACCTCATCAAGGCGTGCCTTGTAGCGCTCGAGAGTCTGCAGGGCCTGGTTGGCGCGGGAGAGGATTGCCATCGAACCCTCGAGGACATGGCGTCGGCCGGCAACATAGAGAGCGACGATCTGCATGGACTGGCTCACCGAGACCACCGGAAATCCGGTCTGCTTGGCGACCCGCTCGGCGGTGCGGTGCCGGGTGCCGGACTCGTTGGTCTCGATCGAGGGGTCTGGCAGCAGCTGGGTGGCGGCCCGCAGGATGCGCGTGCCCTCGCGGTCGAGCACGATCGCGCCGTCCATCTTGGCGAGCTCGCGCAGGCGGGTGCTGGAGAAGTCGATGGCCAGTGGGAACCCGCCGGTTGACATGGCCTCGACGACCTTGTCGTGGCCCAGCACGATGAGCGCGCCGGTCCGGCCACGCAAGATCCGTTCCAACCCGTCCCGAAGCTCGGTCCCGGGAGCAACGGCTGCCAAGGTGGCGCGGAGCAACTCGTCGTCGCTTCCTTCCACGGTGATCGGTCCCCTCGGGCTCAGCGGTTGGTCGGATCCGCCTCGCTCTGGCCAGATCCGTCGCCGGCTCACATCAACTCCGGCTGGCGCAGTCTAACGGCCAGAAAGCCACGCGACCGTGTTGTGACCGACCCGTGACCTGCGTGTCATGACACCGGCTGGGTCATCAGGCTCACGGCACGATGAATGTCGGAGACCTCGATGACCAGCATCTGCTCCGGGACGGGGCCCGATCCCAGCGTGCCAGCCGGCACGACCGCCTTGCGGAACCCGAGGCGCGCTGCCTCGGCGAGCCGGCGGGGGATACCGGTGACGGCGCGGATCTCACCCGCCAAGCCCACCTCCCCCATGGCGACGGCGCCATGGGGGAGGGCCCGTTCGAACACCGAGCTGGCCATGGCCAGCGCGATCGCCAGGTCCGAGGCTGGCTCGGTGAGCTTGATGCCGCCGACGGTTGAGGCGTAACAGTCGGCCTGGCGCACTGGCACGCCCGCGCGTTTCTCGAGGACCGCCAGGATCATGGCGACGCGCGAGCCGTCCAGCCCGCTCGTCGTCCTTCGCGGTGAGGGGGCAGTCGTGGGCGCGAGCAGGGCCTGAACCTCGGTGACCATGGGCCGTTTACCTTCGAGCGTGACGGTGACGCAGGTGCCCGGGACAATCAGGTCACGGCTGGACAGGAACAGGCCGCTGGGGTCGGGGAGGCCCACGATGCCCACGTCGGAGAGATCGAAACAGCCCACCTCGTCGGTCGGGCCGTAGCGGTTCTTCACCGCCCGGACCAGCCTCAGCCGAGAATGCCGGTCGCCTTCGAACTGGATCACGACGTCGACCAGATGCTCCAGCACCCTTGGCCCGGCGATCGAGCCGTCCTTGGTGACGTGGCCCACCAGCAGGATCGAGATTCCGCGCGCCTTGGCAAGCTGGATCAGCGAGGCCGCCACCTCGCGGATCTGTGAGACATTGCCGGCCGAGCCTTCGACCTCGCTGCTGGCGATCGTCTGGACCGAGTCGATCACGACGAGGTCGGGGCCGACCTGGGCGATCTGACCCAGGACAGTGGCCAGGTCGGTCTCAGCCGCCAGGAACAGGTTCTCGGCCATGGCCTCGATGCGTTCGGCCCGCATCCGGACCTGTGCGACCGACTCCTCGCCGCTGACATAGAGCACCGTCTGGTCGGCGCGAGCTGCCCTCGCTGCCACGTCAAGCAACAGGGTTGACTTGCCGATGCCCGGCTCGCCGGCAACCAGAACCACGGCGCCGGGCACGAGGCCGCCTCCGAGAACGCGGTCGAACTCACTCACACCTGTGGTCTGTGCATCGGCGCCGCTCGCGTCGACATCGCCGATGCGCAGCGCGGGTCGCTCGATCACCGAGGAGGCACTGGTCCTGACCTTGACCGCCCCAACTTCGCTGACCGTCCCCCAGGCCTGGCACTCGCTACAACGACCAACCCACTTGACCGCCGACCAGCCGCACTCGGAGCAGCGGTAGCCAGCGGAACGAGTGGTCGTCTTCGTTGCCATGTCTGTCACCCTACGAGACGCTTGCGACAGTCTGGCGTCAGTCGAACGTGCGCCACCACAGGTTGACCGCGTAGTCCACGCCCTGGCCCTCGTGCTCGGCCAGGATGCCGTCGGCCAGGGTCTGGTTGAACTCGATCCGCACGACCGACTCGAAGTCTGCGCGCGAGTCGAAGGACCATTGCATGTCGATGCGCTCCCGGGACCAACCCTGCCGGGCCCAGAAGCGTTCGACAGCAACAGGGTCATAGGCCGGCATCGCCCTGCGGAACCACGCGCCGAACGTCGATCGTGAAGCATCGTTGTCGATGACGAATGCCGTGCCCCCGGCTCCAAGCACCCGAGCCATCTCGGCCAGTCCGGGCTCGCATCCGGGCCCGAAGAAGTAGGCCCACCGGGCGTGCACCACATCGCTGCTGTGATCGGCCAGTGGGAGCTCCTGTGCGGCGCCATCCACCACCGAGGTGTTCGTCAAGGACAGCTCCGAGATCCGTTGGCGGGCGAGGGCGGCGAGCGGTTCGTACGGTTCCACCCCGACCACCGTGGACGCTGTTCTCGCGAACCGGGGCAGGTGGAAGCCGCTGCCACAGCCCACGTCGAGCACCCGTTGCCCGGTCCAGTCATGTATGCCGGCCATGGCCGCCTCGATCAGGCCGTGAGGGTCGACCCCCCTGTTCTCGATCTCGTAGACGTCAGGGTCGTTCCAGATGTTCGGGCTGGGGATCACCGTGTGCGGCCGCCACGTGTGTCTGCGGCAAGGGTGGCCGGGTGCACCAGCAGGGGCAGCATCGTGCGCGACCCGATGCCCCGGGCTGCCCCGACGGCAGCCAGGTGAGCCTTGCAGCGGATGGCCAGCCCGTCATACCCCTCAGCACCCATGAGCTCACGCAGCTCGCTGCTGTTGCTGAGATAGACCGGCTCCTTGCCGACGTGTGCCGCCGGGTTGCCCGAGCAGTACCAGTCCAGGTCATGACCGCCCGGACCCCATCCACGGCGGTCGTACTCGGTGATCGTGACCTCGAGGTAGGAGCTCTCATCGGGCAGCTCGACGGTGCGGTAGGTGCGTCGGATCGGCAGCTGCCAGCACACATCGGGCTTGACTGTGAGCGGCTCGACCCCGGCAAGCCGGGCGTGCTGGTGCAGGGTGCAACCGGCGCCGGCGGGAAAGCCCGGGCGGTTCAGGAAGATGCAGGCGCCGTCGACGACCCGGGTCTTCAGCTCCCCCTCCTCCTTGAGCTTCCACCTGCCGCCCTGCCCGGCCGCGTGGAACTGCCACTCGTCCTCACCGAGCTCGGCGACCGCAGCCTTGACCCGCGATACGTCGTCCTTGTCGGTGAAGTGGGCGCCCAGGGTGCAGCACCCGTCGTCGGGGCGGTCCTGATAGATCCCCGCGCAACCGCTGCCGAAGATGCAGGTCCACGAGGAGGTCAGCCAGGTCAGGTCGCATCGGAAACGCTGGGTGGCATCGGCTGGGTCGGTGAACTCGACCCACAGACGCGGGATATCGAGCGAGGTCTCTGGCATCCGCCAAGACTATTCGGGCGATGCCCATTCGGTATGGCGAGCCTGTCGCCGCTGCAGGTGGCTCGCGACCGCCACCCCGGCGAAGACCACGACCGCGGCCCAGCTGAGAAGCTGTGAGGTCGCCGAGCAGGTCCTGCAACTCGCCGACGGCCGCATTCGCACACATACTCACGTCCATTAGATTCTGCCCATGCGACTCGGTGTGATCGACGTGGGATCCAACACGATCCACCTTCTGGTCGTCGACGCACACGTGGGCGCGCATCCCCTTCCGGCGTCGTCGCACAAGATCGAGCTTCGACTCGCGGAGCACGTCGCCAAGGACGGCTCGATCGCCCGATCGGGTGCCGACGCCCTGGTGGCGTTCACACGTGAGTGCCTGACCTTCGCGGAGGACCAGGGCGTCGAAGACCTGCTCGCCTTTGCTACGAGCGCAATTCGTGAAGCACCAAATGGTGAGGCCGTTCTTGCCCGGGTGCTTGAGGAAACGGGCGTCGAGCTGCACATGCTCTCCGGCGAGGACGAGTCGAAGCTGACCTTCCTGGCCGTGCGGCGATGGTTCGGCTGGTCCAGCGGCCGGTTGCTGGTGCTGGACATCGGCGGCGGCTCGCTCGAGATCGCGGCCGGCATCGATGAGGTTCCCGACGTGGCTCTGAGTCTTCCCCTGGGTGCCGGGCGTCTCACGAGGGCTGCCCTGTCGGGCAATCCACCCACTTCGGCCCAGGTAAAGGCGCTGCGCAAGAAGGTCCGCGCCGACATCGCGCGGGCGGTGCGCGACGTGAAGAAGGCGGGGGCTCCCGACCGGTTCGTCGGAACGAGCAAGACGCTTCGCTCGCTCGCGCGCGTTGCTGGCGCCGCGCCCACCGCGGATGGACCGTATGCCGTCCGCGCACTGGAGCGAAAGCGGGTCAGGGCTCTGATGTGGCGGCTGGCGGATATGACCACGGCTGAGCGATCGCAGCTTTCCGGGGTCTCTGCGGGCCGTGCGCCACAGCTGCTGGCGGGTGCGATCGTCGCCGAGGCGGCCATGGACCTGCTTGATATTGAACGCCTCGACATTTGCCCGTGGGCCTTGCGCGAGGGCGTGATCCTGCGACGGCTGGACTGGATCTCGGCAGGTTGAGATATCGGCGGGGTGTGGTCTCGCCGATAGTCTCGACCCCATGACCACAGTTCAGGTCCCCGGCGCGCGAGTGGCGCTGTCCACCGCTTCGGTCTATCCCGAGAACTGTGCCGCGGCTTTTGACCTGGCCGAGCGACTCGGTTACGACGGTGTCGAGGTCATGGTGTGGACCGACCCGGTCTCGCAGGAGGCCGGCGCGCTGAAGGCGTTGTCGGACCTGCACGCCATGCCGGTCGTGTCGATCCACGCACCGACTCTGCTTCTTACCCAGAGGGTCTGGGGCCCCGAGGCCTGGCCCAAGGTGGACAACGCGATCGAGCTGGCAGGGGCCGTCGGAGCGGACACGGTGGTGCTGCACCCGCCGTTTCGCTGGCAGAAGGAGTACGCCCGAACGTTCACCGACGGGGTCGCCCTTCGCGAGGACGAGTTCGGTATCAGGCTGGCCGTCGAGAACATGTTCCCCTGGCGGGCACGCAATCGTTCGGTCGAGGCCTACCTGCCGCACTGGGACCCTGTCGACCAGCCCTACGACCACGTGACGCTCGACCTTTCGCATACTGCCACTGCCGGATCGGATGCTCTGGCGATGGCGGCTGCTCTTGGGCCCCGGCTCGCGCACATCCACCTCGCCGACGGCCTGGGTTCACCGAGGGACGAGCACCTGGTGCCCGGCCGTGGCAACCAGCCTTGCGCCGAGCTGCTTGAAACCCTTGCAGCACAACAGTTCTGCGGGTCGATCATTGTCGAGGTCACCACCCGGCGGTTGTCTGACGAGCAGCGCGAGGCAGATCTGGCCCAGGCGTTGGCATTCGCGCGTCTCTACCTGGCCGCGCCGGCCGTGCCGTGACTCCTTCGAGAGCTCTGGGCCAGCCGGGCAACGTGAGACGAGGGCGTCGTCCCGCCGGCGAGGACACCAGGGCCGAGATCCTTGACGCGGCGCGTGCAGAGTTCTCCCTCAGGGGCTATGACGCGAGCTCACTGCGTGCAATTGCGCGCCTTGCCGAGGTGGACCCCGCGCTGGTCCACCACTACTTCGACGGCAAGGCCGCGTTGTTCGTCGAGGCGATGTCGATCCCGGTCAACCCCGTGTTTCTGATCGACGCCATTCTCGCTGGACCGCGTGAAGGTGTGGGCGAGCGGCTTGCGGCTACCTTCTTCGACATCTGGGACTCGCCGCCGGGGCGGGAGCGACTGGTCGCGCTGATCCGGTCGGCAGTCAGCCAGGAGGACGCGGCCCGGATGCTGCGCGAGTTTCTCACCCGCGAGGTGTTTGCCAAGGTGGCGTTGTCCATGGATGTCCCACAGCCGCATCTCCGGGCCGGGCTGGCGGCCGCCCAGATGATCGGCGTGGCGATGATGCGATATGTCATCGGGTTCGAGCCAGTCGTAGGCGCGTCGACCGGCGAGATCGTCGCACTCGTGGGGCCAACCCTGCAGCGCTACCTCGCTGACCCTGGCGACATAGCGCACCAGAGTCATTGATGGCGCACGAAGGCTGGTGCGCCATCAATGACGCACCTGCTCCATGTGGCAGTCAACGGCTCTCGTCGCGAACCTTGCCGTCGACCCGCTGACAGGGTAAATTTCACCACATGATGAATAAGCAGGCACCCGTCGTCGTCGTGGATGGCCTTCGGGTCATCAGGGGCTCGCGCGAGGTGCTCCCCGGAATATCTCTGTCCGTTCCGCGTGGGCAGGTCGTCGGACTGCTCGGACCCAGCGGAGGCGGCAAGACCACCTTGTTGCGCTCGATCGTCGGCGTACAGATCCTTGCCGGCGGCACGGTCACAGTCCTGGGGGAGCCCGCCGGATCACCCGGGCTGCGCTCGCGCGTCGGTTACGTCACCCAGGAGCCAAGCGTCTACGCCGACCTGACGGTCCGTGCGAACCTCACCTACTTCGCCGCTCTCGTCAAGGCTCCGCGCGATGCCGTCGAGCGAGTCATCCAGGAGGTCGATCTCACGACCAGCGCCGACTCACGAGTGGACCAGCTCTCCGGAGGTCAGCAGTCGCGCGTCTCGCTTGGTGCGGCGCTCGTCGGTTCGCCCGAGATTCTCATCCTGGACGAGCCCACCGTTGGGCTCGACCCGGTTCTGCGGCGCGACCTCTGGGTGCTGTTCCACCGCCTCGCCACGGACGGCACCACGTTGCTGGTGTCGAGCCACGTCATGGATGAGGCGACCCGCTGCGACCGCCTCCTCTTGTTGCGGGAGGGGCGCCTGCTCGCGGATGAGACGCCTGACGGCCTGCTTGCCCGGACGGGGGCGCCCGACGCCGAACACGCCTTCCTGGCGCTGATCGAGAAGGAGGTGGCGGCGTGAGCCCGCGGCTCACTCTCGCAACTGCGCGGCGAGTGCTTCTGCAGGTCCGCGCCGACCCTCGCACCCTGGGTCTGTTGATCGTGGTGCCCTGCGTGCTGATCGGCTTGCTGGCGTGGATCTACAACGGCACCCCGGTGTTCGACAGAATCGGCGCCCCTTTGCTGGGTGTCTTTCCGTTCGTCGTGATGTTCTTGGTCACGAGCGTCACGACGCTGCGCGAGAGGTCGTCGGGAACGCTCGAGCGGCTGCTCTCCACGCCACTGGGCAAGGGTGACTTCCTCGCTGGCTACGCCTTGGCGTTCGGAGCTCTCGCCGTTGTGCAGGCATTGGTGGCAACGGGATTCGCGGTCTGGGTCTTCGGCCTTGACGTCGCCGGCCCGCGTTGGATGCTCGTCGTCGTGGCTGTGGTCGACGCTGTCCTGGGCACCGCCACAGGGTTGTTCGTCAGTGCCTTTGCGCGCACGGAGTTCCAGGCCGTTCAGTTCATGCCGGCCTTCGTGCTGCCGCAGTTCCTGCTGTGCGGACTGCTGGTTCCGCGAGATGGCCTGCCCCGCGCGCTGGAGCTGTTCTCGAATGTCCTGCCGCTGTCGTATGCCGTGGATGCCATGCGCGCGGACGCACTCCCTGAGCCGTCAGACCCGGAGCAGGAAGCGCTGTCGGGTCCCAGCGTGCCGGGGATTAGCCTTGGGCCGACTCGAAGAGGACGGCAAACGGAGGAAATCGTGTTGAATGCAAGCGGTGTGCTGCGCCAGGGGCTGTTGCAGATGTCCAAGAGCGGGCGGGTTCGTGGCCTGGTCGAGAAGGCCCCGATGAGCAAAGACGTCGTGAAGCGGTTCGTGGCCGGCGACTCGACCGCCGATGCCGTCGCCGCGGCGCGGGCGCTCGACCTTACCGGCCGCAGGTGCACGATCGACAACCTCGGCGAGGACACCCTCGAGCTGCGTCAGGCCCAGAACACCCGGGACGCCTATCTGACCCTGCTCGCGGCGCTCGGAGAGGCCGGTCTGTCCCAGGGCGGCAAAGCAGAGGTGAGCCTCAAGCTGAGCGCTCTTGGCCAGGCGCTGCCCGGCGACGGTGCCAAGGTCGCACTCGAGCACGCCCGCGAGATCTGCCAGGGGGCCGCGAATGCCGGCACAACCGTCACCTTGGACATGGAAGACCACACCACCACCGATCACACGCTTGAGGCGCTGCGCGACCTGCGTCAGGACTTCCCGACGGTTGGGGCCGTCCTTCAGTCCTACCTGCATCGCACCGAGGCCGACTGCCGCGATCTTGCCCACGAGGGCAGCCGGGTCCGCCTGTGCAAAGGCGCCTACGACGAGCCCGAGTCGGTGGCCTTCCAGGGCAAGACCGAGGTTGACCAGTCCTATGTCCGGTGCCTGAAGGTGCTGATGGCCGGGAAGGGATATCCGATGGTCGCCAGTCACGACCCACGCCTGGTTGAGATCGCTGGTGCCCTTGCCCACAAGCAGGATCGGGCGCCCGACACGTTTGAGTACCAGATGCTCTATGGCATCCGCCCCGAGGAGCAGAAGCGGATCGCCGATCGCGGGGACCAGATGCGCGTCTATGTCCCCTACGGGCAGGAATGGTACGGCTACCTGATCCGCCGGATGGCTGAGCGCCCGGCCAACGCCATGTTCTTCCTGCGTTCGCTTGCAACCAAGGGCTGAGGGCGGCGAGCGATGGCAGAGCTGGCCCGGAGCGGCCCGAAGACCGTCGCCATCCTTGGCGCCGGCGTCATGGGCTCGACGCTGCTCTCCGGTCTGGTTCGTTCGGGGCGCGATGTCGCTGATTTGGTGATCACCGGCCGCAACACCGGACGCGCCGAGGAGCTGGCCAGCGCTTCGGGTGTCCGCCTGATGGGCAATGTCGACGCAGCGAAGGTGGCTGACACCGTGGTTCTGGTCGTCAAACCCCAGGACATGAGCGGATTGCTGGCCGAGATCCGCGATCATGTCCGGCCTGGCGCCCTCGTGGTCAGCCTCGCGGCCGGAATCACCACTGCTTTTCTGGAGGAGCGTCTCCCTCCCGGGACCGCGGTCGTCCGCGTCATGCCCAACACACCGGCACTCGTCGACGAGGGCATGGCCGCAATCAGCCCGGGGCAGGCCTGCGACGAGGTTCATCTCGTTGAGGCCGAGGAGCTGTTGCGCTCATGTGGCAAGGTTCTGCGGATCCCGGAGAAGCACCAGGACGCGGTCACCGCGATCAGTGGCAGCGGACCGGCGTACATCTTCTATGTCGTTGAGGCGATGATCGAGGCGGGCGTGCTGCTCGGCCTGCCTCGCGGGACCTCCACCGAGCTCGTGGTCCAGACGCTGTTCGGCGCGGCGACGATGCTCAAGGAGACCGGTCAGCACCCCACCGTGCTGCGCGAGCAGGTTTCCAGCCCAGGCGGTACCACCATGGCAGCCCTGCGCCAGCTCGACGACCACAAGGTGCGGGCGGCGTTCGTGACGGCCATGGAGGCGGCAGCCGAACGCTCGAAGCAGCTCGCCTCCGGCAATGGCTGAGCCCCGGGGAGTCACCTTACGTCGACTGGCCGCTGCCGACTGGCACGCCTACCGGGACATCCGCCTGGCCATGTTGGAGGAGTCGCCATCGGCTTTCGGCAGCACCCATGCTGAAGCGGCCAGGTTTGACGAACAGCTGTGGAGACAGCGGCTGGCCGACAACGTCGTCATCCTCGCCCGGGTCGGCACCGCGTCGGTAGGAGCGGTGATGTACTCCGAGTTCGGAATGACCGATCCCGCTGACTGCGCTCTCTACGGCATGTGGGTGGATCCGGCCTTTCGCGGGACCGGCGTTGGGTGGGCGCTGGTCGATGCCGTGGTTGCTCGGGCCCGCGCTTCGGGCAGAAGGCGGCTCGTGCTTCACGTCGTGTCGGGCAACGACCCTGCCGGGCGTCTTTATCAGCGGGCAGGGTTCGTCCCGACAGGTCACACCGTCCCCTTTCCTCGTGACGACGATGTTGTCGAGGTCGAGATGGAGCTGGTGCTGTGACCGGCATCGCAAGGAGCCTTCCGCCCGATCGGGTTGGGTGCGAGGGTGTTGCCATGAGCGAGATCAACGTGAAGGTTGTGGGCGAGGAGGACTGGCGGGTGTACCGCGACATTCGCCTCGCGGCCCTGCAGGAGTCGCCCGAAGCCTTTGTCGCCACTCGGGAGCAGGAAGAGGCTTTTGACGAACAGAGGTGGCGAGAACGGGTCGGCCGGTCATGGCGACTTGTCGCCGAGCGCGATGGAGCTCCCCTGGGCGTGGTCAGCGTCGGGCATGATGGCGATTCCCACGCCGGGACCGCCGAGCTGTTTGGTCTATGGGTCACGCCGGCGGCGCGGGGTTCGGGCGTCGCCTGGAAGCTGGTCGAGGCGGGAGCTGACCAGGCCCTACGGGATGGGCGCAGCCATCTGTCCTACTGGGTCGGCACGGACAACGGCCAGGCGGTGGCGTTCGCCAGCAGCTTTGGGTTTCGTCCGGGCAACACTCGCCGGCCGATGCGGGTGAGCGGCCAGGAAGACGGAGCCGAGGAGATGGCCATGGTTCTCCCCTTGGGCGCGGACCCCGGGTCGGTGCCCGGCACAAGGTTCCGCTGACCTTCCAACCTCCTGACCTCCCGAGTCAGGGGCGGCCGACCAGGGCTTCGATGAGAACGCTCGGGCCGCTCACAATGAGGATGTGCTGGGCCGTCACCTTGGTCTCGGGGACGGCTTGGGTGAAGTCCTCGTTGGGTGCTTTCACGCCAACAACGGTCACGCCGTACTTGCTGCGAATCTGGCTCTGCGCCAACGTGAACCCGATCGTCTCGCGTGGTGGTGCCATCTTGACGATCGCATATCCGTCGTCGAAGGCGATGTAGTCCTGCAGCTTGCCGTTGAGCAGATGAGCCACCCGCCTGCCTGCGTCAGACTCGGGCCGGACGATGTGATGCACCCCGATCCGCTCGAGGATGCGCGCGTGCTCGAGGCTGATCGCCTTGGCCCAGATCGACGAGATCCCGGCGTCGATGAGGTTGCCTGCTGTCAGTACAGAGGCCTCGATCGACGAGTCGATGCCGATCACGGCGCGTTTGAAGGTGCTGGCGCGGCACGCCTCGATGACCGCAGGCTCACAGGAGTCGCCGAGGATAACCCGGTCCAGCTGGCTCGAGAAGCTCTCGGCGAGGCGCGGGTCCTTCTCGATGGCAACAACTTTGTGCCCGAGCCGATGCAACTCCAGCGCGGCCTCGGCACCGAATCGACCGAGCCCTATGACCAGGACGTCATCTTCGTACAGGCGGTTCTTCGCCATTGGGGCCTCCGTGGGGGCTTGCAGGTTCACCAAGTCGTCCGCAATGGCGACCTGCCGGTAGCGTGCCATCATGCCAACACAGGCGCAGGTGGTTTGGGACCAGAGTTTCACGGGCTACGACTTCGGGTCGGAGCACCCCATGAATCCTCTGCGGCTGGACCTCACTGCCAGGTTGTGCAACGCCTTCGGGCTGTTCGACCTGGCGGATGTCGAGGTCGTCAACCCTGGTGTGCCACATGACGATGTCCTGCTCAGCGTTCACGAAGCGGACTACATTGCGGCGGTCCATCACGCCTCTGTCGAGCCCCAGGACGCAGACCAGGCCCGTGGTCTGGGGACCGAGGACGACCCTGCCTTCATCGGGATGCACGACATCAGCGCCCGTATCGCGGCCGGTTCCCTGGACATGGCCAGTGCCGTCTGGCGTGGCGAGACGGAGCACGGCGTCAACTTCTGCGGTGGGCTGCACCACGCGATGCCGGACCGGGCGTCGGGGTTCTGCATCTACAACGACTGCGCCGTCGCCATTCAGTGGCTGCTCGACAACGGCGCAAACCGGGTCGCCTATGTCGACGTGGATGTCCACCATGGCGACGGCGTGGAGCGCATCTTCTGGGACGACCCGCGGGTGCTGACGATCTCGCTGCATGAGACTGGGCGGGTGTTGTTCCCAGGCACCGGGTTCCCCACGGATACGGGCGGACCGGGTGCGCCCGGAACCGCGGTCAATGTGGCGTTGCCCCCGGGAACCGGTGATGCGGCATGGCTCCGGGCGTTCCACTCGGTGGTGCCCGCCCTGCTTCGCGCCTTCAACCCCGAGATCCTGGTGAGCCAGCACGGTTGTGACTCCCACGTGTTGGATCCGCTGGCCCACCTGGCGCTGTCCGTGGATGCCCAGCGAACGTCATCCGAGTCCATCCATGACCTTGCTCACGAGGTCTGCGGCGGCAAGTGGGTGGCTCTCGGCGGTGGCGGTTACGAGCTTGTCGATGTGGTTCCGAGGGCATGGACGCATCTGACCGCGATCGCCGCGCATCGTCCGATACCGCTGGATGCCGAGGTACCGCAGGAATGGCGCGACCACGCCAACGAACGTTGCGGGCGACCGGGACCGACCCACATGGGCGACGGAGCAGCCGAGGGTGGACGGGTGTGGTGGCGTTCCTGGGAGGTCGGTTATGACCCCGAGGATGCGGTGGACCGCGCGGTGATGGCCACCAGGGAGGCCGTTTTCCCCAGCCACGGCCTGGGCGTCTGGTTCGACTGATCGACGTTCGTTCGGCGTGTCGGCTGGACAAATTTCGAGATCTTGTCACCATTCGCTTCCCCACGAGTAACTTCTGCCCCTATCGTTACCAGTGCACGCACGGGAGCGCTGGCGGAGGCAAGCCAGCGCTACGTCGCGAGCAGAGAACGAGGTGCACGATGGCTCTGGATCGCCAGCTGGCGGAGGTGCGGTTTGTCACCGTCGCCGAGGTGGCCTCGCTGATGCGCGTGTCGAAGATGACGGTCTATCGCCTGGTGCACAGTGGCGAGCTCCCTGCCATCCGGGTGGGTCGTTCCTTTCGTGTCCCGGAAAGCGCGGTTCATGACTACCTGCAGACCTCCTTCATAGACACCGCCTGAGCGGGCTTGACACACGAGACGACGACGGCGGGCCGCAGTGTGCGGCCCGCTGCCATGTGTCTGCAGCCGGTCCCGGTAGGCGCGACCCGGCCGGGGTTTGGGCAGGGGCAACCGGGGGCGGTACGCTGTCGCGGAAGGTTCGGCGTGGTGCGGAGTTCGTGCCGGCTACAACGCGCGTCGGCGGTACTTGGGCAACAAGGCAGCACCACCCACCTATTCAGGCTCTAAGGCAAGGACACTCATGGGCTCAGTCATCAAGAAGCGCCGGAAGCGCATGGCGAAGAAGAAGCATCGCAAGCTGCTTCGCAAGACGCGCCACCAGCGTCGCAACAAGAAGTAGCACGCAACGTCATGTGGGCCCGTCGCATCGGTGGCGGGCCTTCTTGATGCTTTGGCTAGGATCGTGCCCAAAGGGTCGATATGGCGTGACAAGCCTGACAGGAGGGGGCTCATGGTCGAGGTCGTTCTCGTGACTGGCGTCTCCCGTTATCTCGGCGGACGCTTCGCACGTCTGCTCACTGCGCAGCCGGGCATCAAACGGGTGATCGGCGTCGACGTCGTCCCGCCACCTCTGGACATCGGCAGTGCTGAGTTCGTCCGTGCCGACATCCGCAACCCGATGATCGCCAAGATCATCACCCAGGCCGGGGTCGACACGGTCGTCCACATGAACGTCATTGCGACGCCGCTTTCCGCCGGTGGTCGGGTCTCGCAGAAGGAGATCAACGTCATCGGCACGATGCAGCTCCTGGCGGCCTGCCAGAAGTCTCCGAGCATCCGTCGCCTCGTGGTCAAGTCCTCAGCCGCCGTCTATGGCTCCTCACCGCGGGACCCGGCGATGTTCACCGAGGAAATGGGGCCGAAGTCGTTGCCGCGGGCGGGTTTTGGCAAGGACTCGGTTGAGGTCGAGAGCTATGTCCGCGGCTTCGGGCGTCGCCGCGCTGACGTCGAGATCTCGGTCCTGCGTCTGGCCAACATCATTGGTCCCGGCATCAGAACCAGCCTGACCGACTACTTCAGCCTGCCCGTGATCCCGAAGCCGTTTGGTTATGATGCCAGGCTCCAGCTCGTCCACGAGGATGACGCACTCCAGGGGCTGTTGCTCGCCACCCTGGGACATTCCGTCGGGATCGTCAACGTGGCCGGCGACGGCGTTATCTCGGTGACGCAGGCCGCTCACCTGGCCCGCCGTGCCTCCATCTCCGTCCCCCTGTCTGCTGGTGGGCTCCTGGGCCGGTTCGTCAAGAGCGCAGGGCTGGCGGACTTCTCCCAGGACCAGATGACGTACCTCGCGTGGGGCAGAGGCATGGACACCACCAGGATGCGCGAAGTGCTAGGACTGGAACCAGAGTTCACGACGCGCACTGCATACGAGGACTTCATCTCCAATCTCGGGTCAGGTCTGCCGGGAAGCGCCGCGATCGGTGCGGCGGTCAACGGACTGGCGGGCTCGGCGGCCAGCGTGCTCAGCCGCGTTCTGGCTTCAGGAAGGACAAGCTGATGGCCGATCCCAAAGTCCTCCCATCCAAGGGCGGGCAAGGCGCTGAGAACGGCGCACGTCGTCGCTCGGGCGCTGGCGTGCTGGCGACAGGAGTCGACCGGGCATCGGGAGAGCGGGCCAAGCGCTCACGGACCCCCTTGCTGACCGATCCTGCCGGTGACGGGACCTCGCCTCGCCCGACTCTCAGCTTTGTCGACGGCAATGGTGCGATCCGCGCACACCGGCCCCGCCCCGTCCCGTCACAGCCGGTTGCGACGCCCCGGCCGGCGAGCGCCTCTGGCACCCGGTCCAGGAAGAGGGCCGGACGTCCCGCGCGGTCGACGCTCAGCGCGCGAAAGCTCTCGTCCACCCCAGCCGGGCTGAGCCCGGCACAGTCCCGGCTGTCGGCGGCGGAACCCCCGACAGCCCCCGCAGCGACGGTCCCGGTGACCTCTGGACTTGAGGACCTGGTCACCATCGCGATCGCGACCCTGCGTGGCGCGGCGGAGGCCTCAGGTTTGCTCGGCGAAGACGTCGAACGTCAGATCGCCGACATCCTGGCCTTCGTGCGTCGACGACTCACCGGGGACTACACGGTCGACGATTTCGGCTTCGACGAGGACTTCACCGAGCATGTCTACCTGCCGCTGCTGCGACCCCTGTACACGTCGTGGTTCCGGGTCGAGGTCAGGGGCATCGAGAACATCCCGAGCTCGGGTGGAGCGCTCGTGGTGTCCAACCATTCGGGCGCGGTCGCCCTGGACGCGCTGATGGCCCAGGTCGCGGTCCACGACGAGCACCCGGCCCATCGTCATCTTCGAATGCTCGCAGCCGATCTGGTCTTCCAGACTCCTCTCATGGGTGAGATCGCACGGAAGAGTGGCTCCACCCTCGCCGCCAACCCCGATGCCGAGCGGTTGCTGGCCGCCGGTGAGCTCGCAGGTGTGTGGCCCGAGGGCTTCAAGGGCGTCGGAAAGCCGTTCAGTGAGCGTTACAAGCTGCAGAGGTTCGGGCGTGGTGGCTTTGTCTCGGCGGCCCTTCGCGCCGGTGCGCCGATCGTGCCGTGCTCGATCGTGGGCGCCGAAGAGATCTATCCGATGTTGGGCAACCTCAAGACCGTGGCCCGCCTGTTCGGAGCTCCCTATGTGCCCATCACACCGACCTTCCCGCTCCTTGGGGTGTTGGGGATGATTCCGTTGCCCAGCAAATGGATCATCGAGTTCGGGGCACCTGTCGACACCGCCGCGCTGGGGCCGCAGGCCGCCGACGACCCGATGGTTGTCTTTGACCTCACCGATCAGGTCCGCGAGACGATCCAGCAGACGCTCTATGCCCTGCTGATGCAGCGCAAATCGGTCTTCTTCTGATGGCAGGGCGTGTTGCGCCGAGGATCACCCTGATTTCGAGACCGGGCTGTCATCTGTGCGACGAGGCGCGCGACGTGATCGAACGGGTGGCGCGGGACCTGGGCGTCCCATGGGTGGAACGTTCGCTTCTTGACGACCCGGATCTGAGTGCCGCGTACTCGGAGCAGGTCCCGGTGACATTGGTGGACGGCGAACAGCATGACTACTGGGGCGTGGACGAGAGTCGCCTCCGCGCCGCGCTCCGCAGCTCGGGGCCGACCGGAGATCCTGGCGAGTAGTCGACCGAGCCTGCTGGCCGTGCTGAGGTACCCCCGTGTATCACGGGTCCAGCCTTTTCCGCGACTTTGTGCCCGCGTTCACAAAGACTTACTCTGGGGGTGACCCACGCGCTCCAGTCCCTCCGTGCTATGGGAGGGGCTCACACCTGAGATAAGCCGGTGACTTCTTGACCGCCAATCCCGCAGCCCGTCGAGGGATACCTGACGCCACTGTGGCCCGCTTGCCGGAGTACCTGCGCGCCCTGACCGACCTCGCCGAGCGTGGCGTCGCCTCTGTGTCGTCCGAGGAGCTGGCCATCGTCGCGGGAGTGCGGTCAGCCAAGCTGCGCAAGGACCTCAGCCATCTGGGCTCCTACGGCGTTCGGGGAGTCGGCTACGCGGTCGAGATGCTCGCTCACGAGATCTCCCGTGAGCTGGGACTCAGCAAGGACCGGCCGGTCGCCATAGTGGGGCTGGGCAACCTCGGTCATGCGCTCGCTGCCTACTCGGGCTTTGCCACCCGAGGATTTCATGTCGTCGCTCTGCTGGATCGCGACGATGAGGTCGTCGGTCGGGAGATCGCCGGAATGACGGTCGGCTCGGTCGCGGACCTCGAGGGGATCGTCCGGGAGAAGGCAGTGGTCATCGGTGTTATCGCGACCCCCGGCGCCGCCGCACAGCTGGTGTGCGACCGGTTGGTCGCTGTCGGCGTGCGGTCCATCCTGAACTTTGCACCGTGCGTGCTCTCGGTGCCAGAAGGGGTCGTCGTGCGCAAGGTCGACCTTGCCACGGAGCTTCAGATCCTGGCCTTCCACGAACGAAGAGAAGCTCTGGCTGCTTCAGAGCGCATGCCCCTCCTGGAGGTCGCTCCGTGAGCGTCGTCGTACTGGGTCTTTCGCACCGGTCGGCGCCGATCGCACTGCTGGAAGCAGTGACCCTGGGCCCGGCCGGCGCCGCCGCACTGGCCACCGTCGTGAACGCTGGTGAGAACGTCGACGAGGTCGTCGTCCTTGCCACGTGCAACCGGGTCGAGATCTATGCCGTGGCCACAACCTTCCACGGCGCGGTAACAGAGATCGGTGACGCGCTCTCCGCTGCCTCGGGTATCCCACTGGACGAGCTGCGAGAGCACCTTTATGTCCACTACGAGGACCGAGCGATCTCGCATATATTCTCCGTTGCCAGCGGGCTGGACTCGATGGCCATCGGTGAAGGCCAGGTCCTCGGACAGCTGCGTGCGGCACTTCTTCTGGCCCAGAAACGGGGTCATGCTGGCGCCACGCTCAACACGCTGTTCCAGCAGGCTCTTCGGGTCGGCAAGCGGGCGCATTCAGAGACGGGCATCGACACCGTCAGCGTGTCGATGGTCGAGGTCGGCCTGAGGCATGCGGCCGAGGTTGGAGGGTCGCTGGCTGATGCCCGGGTCCTCGTGGTCGGCGCCGGATCGATGAGCAGTCTCGCCGCCAGCACGATCTCCAAGCTCGGCTCGGCTGATCTGGTCATCATCAACCGCACGTTGGCCAAGGCCGAGCATCTTGCCGCCGCAAGCGGCGGTCGCGCTCTTCCCCTGCCTGATCTCGAGCTGGCCATGTCGCAGGCTGACCTCATCATCTCCTGCACCGGCGCTGTTGGCCACGTGATCACGGCTGCAAAGGTCGCGGCCGCTGCCGCCTCGCGCTCAGGTGGTCCTCAGATCTTTGTCGATCTGGCGTTTCCACGCGATGTGGCCCCCGACGTGGCTGAGCTCCCCGGCGTCCACGTTGTTGGCCTCGCGCAGATCGGCGAGACCCTGGCCGCCGACGACCGGTTCTCGCCGCACGTCAAGGCGGTGCAGGATCTCGTGGCCGAGGAGGTCGCCGGGTATCTCACCTACTGCCGGGCCCAAGAGGTCGCCCCGACGGTGACGGCGTTGCGGCACCGGGCAGCCGATGTGGTGGCCTCAGAGCTGAGCCGCCTCGAGCAGCGGCTGCCCGAAGGCCTGTCAAAGAACGCCCGGGCTGAGATCCAGCTCACGTTGCACCGGGTCGTCGAGAAGCTGCTTCACACCCCCACAGTCCGCGTCAAAGAGCTCGCAGGTGACGGACATGGTGGCGACTACGCTCTCGCCCTGCGTGAGCTCTTCGACCTCGACCCACACGACGTCGCCGCCGTGTCGGTCCCTCCAGAGACAGGAGCCCTGGCATGAACGCCATCAGCATGAGGCTTGGCACCCGCCGCAGCACTCTGGCCACAACGCAGTCGGGGTGGGTGGCGCAGTGCCTGCGTGACCTTGGGCATGAGGTCGACATTGTCGAGATCACCACCTTCGGCGATACGTCCACCGCCCCGCTTTCAAGCATCGGCGGGACCGGTGTCTTCGTCACCGCCATCCGCAAGGCTCTTCTCAGCGGCGAGATCGACGTCGCCGTTCACTCGCTCAAGGATCTGCCCGTGGCGCCCGAGCCCGGTCTGCGGATCGCCGCAATCCCCGTTCGCGAAGATCCCCGGGACGCCGTGGTGGCTCGCGACGGGCTGACCCTTGGCAAGCTCCCCAGCGGATCGGTGGTCGGCACCGGCTCGCCACGGCGAGTGGCCCAGCTGACTGCGCTGGGCCTTGAGGTCAGTGTGATGGAAATCCGTGGCAACGTCGACACGCGGATCTCGTTGGTGCACGACGGTGCTTGCGATGCAGTCCTGCTCGCCCATGCCGGGCTTGCCCGGCTCGGACGACTCGACGAGGTCACCGAGTCGCTCGACCCCCAGCAGATGCTCCCGGCTCCCGGGCAGGGCGCGCTCGCTGTCGAGTGCCGCGAGGATCGCCCCGACGTGATCGAGGCGCTCAGCGCGCTGGACGACCCTGACACCCGCGCCGCCGTGAGCGCCGAACGGGCCCTCCTGGCGGCCCTCGAGGCTGGTTGCACCGCGCCTGTCGGTGCGCTGGCGACGGTGACCCATGGTGAGCACGGCGATGAGCTCCATCTGCTCGCTTTTGCCGGCAGCGAGGACGCGAGCATCGCGCTCCGCCGTTCCGCCACCGGTCCGCTCGAGGAGCCTGAGCGCCTTGGCCGTGATCTGGCAGCCGTTCTGCTTGCGGATGGTGCAGACAAGATCCCGGGACTCCGGGCAGGTCAGCCGTCGAGTGGCGGCTCTCCGACCGACCAGCCCGACGCGCGCGGCCCCGATTCTTCGCTCGCAGCGCCCGCCTCCCCGCCCGATCTCTCCTGTCCAGACCAAACCGCTACGGAGCGTGTCCTGTGAGCCCCACGCCCTCCACCCTCAAAGCCCTGTCAACCGGGCCTCAGTCCGCAAAGGCCGTTCGTCCGCCCGGACGGGTTGCCTTTGTCGGGGCCGGTCCTGGCGATCCCGGCCTGTTGACCCTGCGCGCCGCGGAGTACCTCGCAGAAGCCGACGTGGTCGTCATCGACCAGGTGAGCCGAGAAGACTTCGTGGCCCGCTATGCCCGACCCGACGTCGTGATCATCGATGCCGGCCACGGCGAGCAGGGCCAGCCGCTGACGCACGCGTCGCGCGCGAAGCTGCTCGTCAGGGCGGCCAAGGCGGCCGGCGCCGTCAATGGCAACGGGCTCGTTGTCCGGCTGATGGATGGTGACCCGGCTATGTTCAACGGTCTCTCCGAAGAAGCCCTGGCCTGCCGGAAGGCCGGTATCACGTTCGAGGTCGTGCCCGGGGTCAGCGCGGTCAGTGCTGTGCCCGCGTACGCCGGTGTGCCGCTGACGTCCGTCGCTTCACCGTCGCTGCATGTCATCAGCGGCGAGGCAACCAAGGTCGACTGGACCCGTTCGACCGCCGACAACGTCACCGTCGTCGTGCTTGGAACACCAGAGACCCTCGCCAAGGCCCTCGAAGAGCTGCTCGCGGCCGGTCGGGACGGAGCCACCCCTGTGGCGCTTACCGAACGCGGCACGACCATCACCCAGCGCACCCACACCACAACGCTGGGAGAGGTTGGAGCCCTGATCACCTCGGCCAAGGTCGAGTTCCCGTCATTGGCCGTGGTCGGCTCGACGGTCGGGATGCGCGAGCAGCTGTCCTGGTTCGAGACCAAGCCGTTGTTCGGATGGAACGTGCTGGTGCCGCGTACCCGGGACCAGGCTGGCTCGATGACCTCGCGCCTTGCGTCCTACGGCGCGACGAGTGATGTCGTTCCCACGATCAGTGTCGAGCCGCCGCGCACCCCTCAGCAGATGGAGCGCGCGATCAAGGGCCTGGTGACCGGCCGCTACGAGTGGATCGGGTTCACCTCCGTCAATGCCGTCCGCGCGGTCCGTGAGAAGTTCGAGGAGTTCGGCCTCGATGCACGTGCGTTCGCCGGGCTGCGGATCGCTGCCGTGGGTGGTGCCACGGCTGGCGCCCTTCGCGAGTGGGGTCTGGAGCCCGACCTTGTCCCGATCGGCGAGCAGTCGGCCAACGGCCTGCTCGAGGGATGGCCGCCCTTCGACGAGGTCCTGGACCCCATCAACCGCGTCTTCCTCCCGCGTGCCGACATTGCCACCGAGACCCTGGTCGCAGGCCTGCAGGACATGGGCTGGGAGGTTGACGACGTCACGGCATACCGCACTGTTCGTGCGGCACCGCCGGCGGCGTCGGTTCGTGAGGCGATCAAGACCGGCAAGTACGACGCTGTCGTCTTCACGTCGTCCTCCACCGTTCGCAACCTGGTCGGCATCGCCGGCAAGCCTCACCCCTCCACCGTCGTCGCCTGCATCGGCCCGGCCACCGCCAAGACCGCGGAGGAGCACGGACTTCGGGTGGATGTGCTGGCTGCCGAAGCCTCCGCATCTGCGCTGGTCGATGCCCTGGCCGAGTACGGCGTGGGTCTGGCGGTCGCCGCCGCCGAGGCCGGAGAGCGCGTCGTGAGGCCGAGCGCCCGAAAGGCTTCCACCCGGCGGAAGGCCAAGTAGTGGCGTTCCCGACCGAGCGGCCGCGTCGCCTTCGTCAGAGTCGTGCGGTGCGGGGCCTCGTGGCTCAGACGCGCCTTCACCCTGCCGAGCTCGTGCTGCCGGTGTTCATCCTTGAGGGCGCCACCGAGGCGCAGCCCATCACCTCGATGCCAGGGGTGGTGCAACACAGCCTTGACTCGCTGGTCGCGGTGGCCCACGAGGCGCTCGCCGCCGGCCTGGGCGGTCTGATGCTCTTCGGCGTGCCAACCACGCGGGACGCCACCGGCACCGGGGCTGATGACCCCGAGGGCATCCTCAACGTGGCGTTGCGCCGGCTCCATGATGCGGTGGGCGACGACCTCGTGGTCATGGCCGACCTCTGTCTGGACGAGTTCACCGACCACGGTCACTGCGGGGTGCTCGACGACCAGGGGCGGGTGGACAACGACGCCACGCTCGAGCGGTACGCCGCCATGGGCATCGCACAGGCCCGCGCGGGGGCGCACGTGCTGGGTCTGAGCGGGATGATGGACGGTCAGGTCGGCCACGTACGCGCGGCTCTGGACCGGGCCGGCTTCACCGACACGATCGTCCTGGCCTATGCAGCCAAGTACGCCTCGGGGTTCTACGGGCCGTTCCGCGAGGCGGTGGCGTCCACGCTCCAAGGAGACCGGGCGACATACCAGCAGGATCCGGCCAACCGGACCGAGTCCATCCGCGAGGTCGAGCTCGACCTCGCTGAGGGTGCGGACATCATCATGGTTAAACCGGCGTTGCCCTACCTCGACATCCTGGCCGAGGTGGCGCAGATGTCGACGGTGCCGGTCGCGGCCTACCAGGTGTCGGGGGAGTACGCCCAGATCGAGGCCGCTGCCGCCCACGGCTGGATCGACCGCGAGCGCGTGATGTTGGAGTCACTGACCTCGATCCGGCGGGCCGGCGCCCAGATCATCCTGACCTACTACGCCCTCGAGGCCGCCCGGCTCCTGCGCGGAGACCCGAAAACCTGACCGAACACCGTTTCGGCACCGTTTCAGGGTTCCCAGGGACGCAAAACGGTGCCGCGGGGGTGTTCGGTGGGCTTATGGGGGTGTGGAACGGCCCGGCACCTCGCGGTACCAGACCGTTCCGTATGATGCCCGGCTGTGAGGCGCTCAGGACTGGATGAGCTCGACGTCCAGGGCGATCTTGACCTTCTCGCCCACGAGAACGCCGCCGCTTTCGATGGCGACGTTCCAGGACAGGCCGAAGTCCTTGCGGTTGATCTCGGTGGTGGCCTCGAAACCGGCGCGGGTGCCCCCCCACGGGTCGGCGCTGATGCCGCCGAAGTCGAGGTCGAAGGTGACCGGCTTGGTGACGCCCTTGATGGTGAGGTCACCCTCGAGGGAGCTGTTGGTGACCTTGGTCGACGTGAAGGTCATGGCCGGGTTGTTTTCCACGTCGAAGAAGTCGGCCGACTTCAGATGGGTGTCGCGGTCGGCGGCGTTGGTGTCTACCGACGCCAGCTGCACCGTGGCCTCCACGGTCGAGTTTTCGAAGGGCTGGGCGATGCTGACGACCGCGGAAAAGTTCTTGAACTGGCCGCGGACCTTGCTCACCATAAGGTGGCGCGCAATGAAGCCGACCTCACTGTGGGAAGCATCGACGTTCCAGGTGCCAGGCTCGAGGTCGGAGAGGTTGCTCATCGGGTGTGCTCCTTGGTTGGGGTGGTTTGTTCTGATATGTGGTTGATTCGATTCCCTATGACACGAGCGGGATGAAGTTTATCTTTCAACTAAAGAACGGTAGGATTTCTTCCATGAGCCCAAACACGCCGCAGCCCCCGTGGCTTGAGAAGGACGAGCAGGACGCCTGGCGCGACTATCTGCGGGCGAGCCGGATGCTGGAGGCCGTTCTGGACAATGAGCTCCAGGTCCACGGGCTCCAGCTGTCCGAGTACGAGATCATCTCGGTGCTCTCCGATGCCCCTGGGCTGCGCCTTCGGATGTCCGAGATCGCCGAGGCCGTCGTGCAGTCGCGGAGCCGGTTGACGCACACGGCCGGCCGCCTGGAGAAACGCGGATGGGTTCATCGTGAGGCCTGCGTGGGCGATCGACGCGGGGTCGAGCTCGTGCTGACCGACGCCGGTCTCGCCGAGATAGCCAGGATGGCGCCCACCCACGTCCGCAGCGTTCGCAACAACCTCGTGAGCCACCTCTCGCGCGAGGACTTCCTGGCCCTGGGCCGCTCCATGGCCGCCGTCAGCCGCGGCATCGAGGGCACAGGGGCGTGCGAAGAGGTCCGGGAAGCCGAGAAACTGAGCTTGAGCCTGAGCCCGGGCCGGGCCAGGCGGCGCGACTGAGATACTTACGGGTATGACTTCCCCCACAGCTCCGTACCCGTATGACGCGCCCGCATCCCGGGCGTTGATGGCCCGCGCGACCGCGGTCACTCCCGGAGGAGTGAACAGTCCGGTACGCGCCTTCCGGGCCGTTGGCGGGACACCCCGGTTCATGTCCAGCGCCACCGGGCCTTACCTCACCGACGTCGACGGCCGGGAGTATGTCGACCTGGTGTGTTCCTGGGGGCCGATGATCCTTGGGCACACGCATCCAGACGTGCTGGCCGCGGTTCAGGCTGCGGCGCTGAAGGGTTTCAGCTACGGGATGCCGAGCGAGAACGAGGTCGCCCTCGCCGAGGAGATCGTGACCCGGGTGCAGCCGGTCGAGCAGGTTCGTCTGGTCAACAGCGGGACTGAGGCGACCATGAGCGCCCTGCGCCTGGCCAGGGGGTTCACCGGTCGGTCGAAGGTGGTGAAGTTCGCCGGGTGCTACCACGGGCATGTCGACGCTTTCCTGGTCTCGGCGGGCAGCGGTCTGGCAACGTTCGCCCTACCGGACTCCGCAGGGGTCCCGGCGTCGAGCGCCGGAGAGACGATCGTGTTGCCGTACAACGATGTTGAGGCTCTCGAGGCAGTCTTTGCCCAGCATGGCGACGAGGTTGCAGCACTGATCACCGAGGCCTGCCCCGGCAACATGGGGATCGTGCCGCCGCTGGCCGGCTTCACCGAGGCCCTTCGCCGGGTGACGACCGCGCATGGTGCGCTGCTGATCTCGGATGAG